>Ga0137415_10004026_pt1 | contig 14561 bp, 15 predicted proteins | sample CZODoug3_1_1_16f_FD_183082 | JGI IMG/M metagenome (GOLD analysis project Ga0137415, IMG submission 183082) | Vadose zone soil fungal communities from Angelo Coast Range Reserve, California, USA - CZODoug3_1_1_16fungal (Hybrid Assembly) | ecosystem: Environmental > Terrestrial > Soil > Vadose... | reverse complement strand
GTGCGCTCACCATGCCGACCAACATCATGCGCGCGGCCGGCCCGCTGGTGGCCTCGCTCGCCTGGGCCGCCTTCGGTGGCTACACGCCGGTGCTGTGGGGGCTGGCCGGCATCATGCTGGTCGCTGCGGCGGGCTTTGCTGCGGCGGCGCTGTTGTCGAAGAAGTGAACGCGCTCGATGTCGGCGTGCGATTCAGCCGGTAAGCACCTGCGACTTGATGCGCTCGAGCTCGTCGCGCAACTCGGCGACGGTGGGCACGCGACCATCCGGCGGGACGTCCATCGAATCCTGGGGCATGCGCAGGCCAGGCGGCGTCTTGGCCAGGATCAATTTCGCTTCGGCCCGCTCGACGTGACCCTCGTTGACATCGGCCAGCACCTGCATGGTGCAGTGGCTCTCCCAATGGTCGGGTTCGCCTTTGCAATTTTCGATTGAGCGGATGAAGCGATCGACTCGTTCGATCAGCGTGCGTCGACTGATGGCCATGAACCGTCCCCTGCCTTTTTTGCCCTTCCCGCACCGTCCGTAACATTCTGTTCGGGGACGTATATGTGACTTTCCGCACAGATCGGCCCGGCAGGCGAAGCACTGCCGGCAATGGGTAGCCGCGTTGCAGGCAGGCGTCCACGTGATCGTGCCGCGCCAGGAACTCATCCGGCGCGCGCGATTGCCTATGGTCGGCGTCAGGCCGGGCTCTGCGGCAGGCTTTGCCGGCGGTCTTTATTCCGCCGCCAGCTTGACCGGCCCCGGCTTGAGGTGCTGCACCTTGGGCAGCACCTCCTTGGACAGCAGCTCGAGCGAGTGCCGCCAGGCCTGCGGATTGTCGGCATAGTCGAAGCCGAACACCAGCAACTGGCCGAAGCCGCCGACCTCGTCGTAGATCTTCTCGATCTTCTCCACGACCGTCCTGGGCGAGCCCACGATCCAGTTGTGCTTGGCGCAGTATTCCGGCGTGACATCTGAATCGGCCACGCTCGGGTCGTGCTTCAGATGATCCAGGAAGCCGAACTGGCCGAGCAGCGGGAGAAAATATTCCCGCATCATGCGGCCCATGTACGAGCCGGCCGACAGCCGCATCGCCTCCTCGTCGGTGTCGGCCACGAACACCTCGCGCACCATGCGCCACTCGCCGCGGTCGGGCGTGCGGCCGGTCTTGGCCGCGCCGATCTCGACCGCTTCCCAGTGGCTGCCGACATAGGCCGGATTGAGGTTGAGGCTCATCGGGATGAAGCCCCGCTCGCCGGCAAGCTTCAAGGTGTCGGAGCCCTTGGAGAGTCCGGCGACGCCGATCGGTGGATGCGGGTTTTGCAGCGGCTTGAGGTGCGGCCGCAGCACGCCGAACATCTCGCCGGGCTTGGTGACCTGCCAGAACTTGCCCTTGTAGTCGAACGGCTCGGGCGAGCTCCACAGTTTCAGGATGATGTCGAGCGACTCGCGCGTCATGTCGCGGTTGACGCCCGACATGCCGTCGACGTTGAACATCGCCCAGTCGCTCGGCAGGCCCGAGGCGGCGACGCCGAAATTGAGCCGGCCCCCCGAGATGTGGTCGAGCATGGCGACGCGGTTGGCGAGCTCGGCGGGGTGATGGTAGGGCAGCAGAAAGCCGCCGGGGCCGAGGCGGATGTTCTTGGTCTGCATCAAGGCCTGCGCCACCAGCAGGTCGGGCGAGGGATGGGGCTCCCAGGGCGCGGTGTGGTGCTCGCCGATCCAGGCCTCGGCGAAGCCCAGCTCGTCGAGCCAGCGGATCACCTGCAGGTCCCACTCATGTCCGTCCTTGAGCGGCCTCTCCGGTGGATGCGACGGCATCGCGAAATATCCGAACTGCATCGTTTCCTCCTGAGTAGTTGGCGGAAGTCGACTACCATCGGCCGGTTGGCGCAAGAGGCAGGCGCGCATGGCCGCCGGCGCGCCGGGCGCTGCAATCGCTTGAAGGAATTTTGGGCATGGCGAGATCTCGGCGGGCAGTGTTCGTGTGCTGTGATGGTCTCGGTCGCGACTGGGTGCGCAGCGACGCGACGCCCGTCCTGCACGACATCGCCCGCACCAGCCTGTGGTGCGCCGAGCACCGCGCCGTGTTCCCGTCGGTCACGCGCGTGTCGGCGGCGTCGGTGGCGACCGGCTGTTTCCCCGCCCGCCACGGCCTGCACGGCAACCGCATGGGGCTGATCGAGGGTGGCAGGATCGTCGTCCGCGACGTCGGCAACCCTGACTTCCGGACCCACATGCGCCGCGCCACCGGCGGCACGCTTCTCGTGCCCGCGCTGGCCGAGCGTGTTGCCGGCGCGGGCGGCTTCATCGCCTTTTCCAACGTGTCTCCGGGCGCCGCCTACTTCCTCGATCCGGAGCATTTCGGTCACGTCTATCACCGCGCCGGCTCCTATGCGCCGGGCGGCGGCCGCATCGAGGGCGCCGATGCGCTGAAAGTCAGCCACGATCTGGCCGGCGATTGGGCGATGACCGAGCGCTTTTGTGCCGAGGTCCTTGACGATCGGCGGCCGGCCGTCGCGCTGCTGTGGCTGGCAAATCCCGACCTGACCTTGCACGGCGCACCGCTCGGCTCGCCCGCCCATGATGAGGCGCTCCGCCAGACCGAGCGCTCTGTCCTGAAAGTCTTTCGGACCGTCGAGCGGCTGCGCGCCGGGGGTGACGACATCCTCCTGCTGATCGGATCCGATCATGGCCAGGAGACGATCGGCGATTGCGTCGACCTTGACGAATGGTTGGCGGCGCACGGGCTCCGGGCCCTGCTCGAGACGGGCGACGTGGCGGTGGCCGGGCAGGGCACGGCGGCGCTGCTCTATGCGACGGAACGCGGACGCGCCTCGGTGCTCGGCGTTCTCGAGGCGATGCGCCGCGCGCCGTGGGCGGATGAAGTCATCGCCGAGGCGAGCCTTGCCGAACGGGGCCACGCCGCCAACGGCGGCGTTGTCGCCGCGATCAACATGGCGCGGCGCGACGAGGCGAATGCGCACGGCGTTCGCGGCCGGCGCTGGACGGTCGCCGAGCCGGGCAAGCCGGCCGCGATCGGCAGCGGCCAGCATGGCGGCTGGGGACCCGACGAGACGCAGCCGTTTCTGATGGCCAACGATGCGGGCCGCTCGTCGGGAACGGCGGCGCGCCCGACCAGCCTGGTCGACATCGCCCCCACCATCGCGGGCTTCCTCGGGCTGCCGATCGAGGGCTTCGACGGATCGCTTCTGCCGCTTAATTGGCCCTCAATTGACGGAACCGCATGGCAGCCGACGTCCTGATCCTGATCGACCAGCAGAGGGCGATGGCGCATCCCAAGTGGGGTCCGCGCAACAATCCCGATGCCGAACAGAGGATCGCGCGCCTGCTGGCGGCGTGGCGCGAGCGCGGTTGGCCGATCCTCCATGTGAAGCACGATTCGACCAATCCCGAGTCGCCGTTCCGGCCCGGGCAGGAAGGCAACGACTTCCTGCCTTTGACGGCGCCGCATCGGGGCGAGACGGTGGTGGCCAAGAAGGTGCACAGCGCTTTCATCGGTACCGGCCTCACCGAGCGGCTGGAAGCGATGGGGAAACCGGCGCTGGTGATCTGCGGCGTGCTTTTAGCCAACTCGGTCGAGGCCACGGTGCGCGTCGCCGCCAATCTTGGCTTCAAGGTGCGCCTGCCGGCCGACGCCTGCTGGTCGTGCGACAAGCGTGACCTGACGGGCCGCCTGTGGCCCGCCGAGGACGTGCATCAGCTCACGCTGGCGCTGCTCGACGGCGAGTACGCTGCCGTCACGACCGTCGACGCGATCCTCGCGGGCTGATCCGGGCTGCGCCTAAGGCGCCTCATCGGTCGGGTGGTTCGACGATAGAAAAAACGATCCGCCGCACGATCGGCATGACCAGCAGGAGCGTTGGAAAGGCGATCACCCAGGACAGGCCCCAGGCGGCCATCCACGTCGTGGGAAAGGCCGTCGAAAATCCAAGACTGCGCGCGGTGGCGATGGCGGAAACGACAAAAGTCATGAAAAGGGACAGCACAAGCGGCGTGACGACGCCTGCATAACGGGCCGGCAGCCGTCGAAAGACGAACAATAACCAAGGGTGTTTCATCGCAGCGACTCTCACAAAGCGACCTTCAGCCATTGCGCATCCGCCGAACAATCGGCTGCCCGGCTGAGGCCCGGGTGGATGCGTTGGCTCACGTGAGACGCTTACGGTCTTGGCGACAAAGACGGCTCTTCCTAACTCACTTGCGAACGCTTCTCAAGCGCAATGAGCGATGACTTTTCATCGGGCGTTGATTCTGCCGCCGCGCTGACGTGCATACAGGGCGAGGACCGCCGCGGTGGCGGCCTCTGCCCGTCTGGCGATTGCCTTGGCGCCCGGCCGCGGCGCGACGCCGAGCAGAAGGCGCAGCATCAGATCGCCCATCAGAAGCGAAAAGAACTGCCCCGCCATGGCGCCGGGTTCGCCGGAGCCCAGCACACCGGCCGCTTGGGCCTTGGCCATGAGATCGACCAATGCCTTGCGGTTGGGCTCGCGGCCGTTTTCGTCGAGGAGCCCGCCCATCTCGCTCGATCGCCCGGCTTCGGCGACAGCCAGACGATTGATCGCGAGTACCGGCGGGCTGGTGAGCTCGCCGAGCGCCGTCGTGCCGTAGCGCACGAGTGCGGCGTCGAGGTCGTCGCGGTCGTGGATTTCCGCCGTTGCCAGGGGGAGCTGCATGCGCGCCGCGGTCGCCGCGATCAGGGCGCGCAGGATGCCGCTTTTGCTGCCGAACTCGGCATAGAGCTCGCGCTTGGAGACGCGCGCGCGGGTGGCGATCTCGAGCGTGCTGGCGCCGGCATAGCCGCGCTCCACCAGCACCGAGTAGGCCGCCTCCAGGATGCAGCGGCGGCGCGGCTCGAGGGCGGCGAGGGGCGATGAAGTCGGCCGCGGGGTTTTGCGCACGTCGATCCTCGTTGACTCGGTACCAGCCGGTACCATAGGTTGCCGTCTTGGTACCATATGGTACCAAAAACACCAGGAGGCGGCCATGGGCGTCGTGAGTTCGAAGAGCGAGCTGGCCCGAGAGCACCGCACCGCGGAAGCGGGCTTCCATCGCTCGTGGTATCCGGTCACGCTCGCCCGGGAATTGCTGCCCGGTGCGGTGATCGGCCGGGATTTCCTCGGCACAAGGGTGGTGACCTATCGCGATCCCACCGGCAAACCGGTGGTGCAGAGCGCCTGGTGTCCCCATCTCGGCGCCGATCTCTCGCTCGGCCAGATCGCCACCGGCCGCCTGCGCTGTCCCTATCATCATTGGTCGTTCGATACCGAGGGCACCTGCGCCAACATTCCGACCGGCGACAAGATTCCGACCGCCGCCCGAATCTTCACCTATCCGAGCGAACAGGCGTGGGGGCTGGTGTGGGCGTTCAACGGCGAACGCGCCGACTTTGCCGTGCCGCGCATTCCCGGCGCCGAGGAGTCGACGATCGTCCACCAAGCCCACGAACGCGGCCGGCGGCCATGGGACACCTGGGTCGCCGTTTCCAACGGCGTCGATTTCCAGCATCTGCAGACCTTGCACGGGTTGCCGGCGACGTCGATGCCCGATCAGCTCGAGGTCGAAGCCGGCGGCATCGAGTTTCGCGTCGAAAGCGCCTACCACCTGCAGCATGGCCGCATCACCGGCACCAACACCTTCGCCCAGCACCTCCGCATCGCCGGCAACGACATGTTCATGCTGTTCGCCGGCGCGCCGATCGAGCCCGGCAGCTCGTCCGGCTACGTCGTGGTCGGGGTCCCTGCGGGATCGGACGAGAAGCTGCCCGCGGTGCGCGCGATGGTCGACCGGCTGAATGAGGAGGACACGCCGGTGCTGAGCACCATGCGCTTCCGCCGCGGCCTCTTGACCGCGTCGGATCGCCACCTCGCCCGGTACTTCAAGTACGTCGAGGAGTTTCCCTGCTTCTTGCCGCCCGAGCGATGAGCTGGTCGAACGCTAGACGACCTCGTCGGTCCAGACCTTGAAGCTGACCAGCGTGTTGGGACCGAAGGTGTGGGCGATCGGCACGTCGGCGGCATCGCGGCCCTGGCCGATCAGGATGCGGCCGATGCGCGGCATGTTGTTGCGCGCGTCAAAGGTGTACCAGCGGCCGCCGAGATAGGCCTCGAACCAGCCGGCGAAATCCATCGGGCCATAGGGCGGCGGCATGCCGATGTCGCCGAGATAGCCCGTGCAATAGCGCGCCGGGATGTTCATGCAGCGGCACAAGGCGATGGCGAGGTGGGCGTAGTCGCGACACACGCCATTGCCTTCCGTAAAGGCCTCCCAGGCCGTCTTGTTCGCACGCGCATGCTGGTAGCCGAAGGTGATGTGGCCATGGACGTAGTCGCAGATCGCCTGGACGCGGACCCATCCCGGTGTCGTCGTTGCGAAGAGCTTCCAGGCGACATCGGACAGGCGGTCGGTCTCGCAATAGCGGCTGCCAAGAAGATAGACGATCGTCTCCGCCGGCAAATCCTCGACCGAGTGCTGGGGCGCCGACGGGGCAACCACATCCGGCAGGCCTGAATCGCGCACGATGCCGTCGCCCGACAGGCGTATGCGGCCGGCCGGAGCGACCAGGCGGCTGCACCAATTGCCATAGACGTCGCGGTAGGGCGAGATCGTCACGGCAGGGGCTGTGGTCAGGTAATCGGGCACCAGGACGTCCGACGCCCGCGTGAGATGGGTGCCGAGAACCATGATCATGGGTGTGGCTTGCGGGAAGTCGTAGATCAGCTCGTAGCCGACGCGAATCTTCATCCCGACTTCCCGTGCTTGGCCGCCTCCTAATGGCGGGGAGGGACCGAGGTGATGCTCACCTGCACTTCCATGCCGAGCGGATCCGAGGCGGATCCGATGAAGGTGCCGTGCAGCGGAAGCGCCTGGTCGGGATCTCGGACGACCGCGACGGTGACCAGAGCGGCCTTGCCGACGCTGCCGCTGGTCGGATCGAAATCGATCCAGCCCGCCCCCGGCAGATAGACCTGCGCCCACGCGTGGGTGGCGCCATGAGCCGGGTTAACGGCCGCACCGCCCGCCGGTTCCTCGTCCCGCCCGAGCGGCACGGCGAGATAGCCCGAGACAAAGCGCGCGGCAAGTCCCAGCGAGCGCGCCGCCTCGATCATCAGCAGGGCGAAGTCGCGGCAACTGCCGTGGCCGAGCCGCAGCGTCTCGAGCGGATGCTGGATTCCCTTGGCTTCCCGCCGCCGGTAGAGAAAGCCCTGATGGATGCCCTGGCAGAGACGCACAAGGAGTTCCAGCGTGCCGATCGGCCCGCCCGCGTGCAGGAACCGCCGAGCCCAACGCCCGACCTCGTCGTCCGGATCGGGATGATGGCGCTGGATGCAGTGGGCGAGGTCCGGCATCTCGTCGGCGCTGTAGTCGACGGGAAAGGTCCTGCCGGCTTCTTCGAGGTCGAGATCGGCAGCGTCGGCGGGCGAATGCTCGAGGCTGACGATGCTCTCGAAGCTGAGTTCCGTCGCGCTGCCGTCAAACCGCGCGATCGCCACGTGGTTGCCGAAGGCGTCTTGGACGAAGCGCAGGCTGCTCGGCTCGGGACTGATCTCGAGACTCGCCTCGATGACTTTCTGATCGTGCGAGTCGCGCGGACGGAGCATCATGCGGTGCTCGCCGAAGGCGACCGGGTGCCGGTATCGATAGGTCGTGACGTGCCGGATGGTCAGTGACGGCATGACATCTCCCTGGCGAGCGTCAAGCACGATCCGCGCCAGATTGATGTCCTAATGCAATAGGCCGCCCTTTTGGCCGCCCCGTCTTGCCGTTCCGGTTGTTCGCGTTCAACCCAACTGGATCCAGGTCGTCTTGACCTGGGTGAACTTGTCGAAGGCGTGCAGCGACTTGTCGCGGCCGATGCCCGACTGCTTATAACCGCCGAACGGCGTGGTGATGTCGCCGCCATCGTAGGTGTTGACCCATACCGAGCCGGCGCGCAGGCCCTTGGCGAACTTGAAGGCCTTGTTGATGTCGGACGTGAAGATCGCCGAGGCGAGCCCGTAGATCGTGTCGTTGGCCACGGAGAGCGCCTGCTCGGCGTCCTTCACGGGGATGACCGAGAGCACCGGGCCGAAGATCTCCTCCTGGGCGATCTTCATCTTGTTGTCGACGCCGTCGAACACGGTGGGCTCGATGAAGCTGCCGGCATTGTCGACATGGACCTGCTTGCCGCCCATGCGCAGCGTCGCGCCTTCCTTCTGGCCGGCCTCGATATAACCCATGACCCGCTGGGTCTGGGCCTCGTCGACCATGGCGCCCATCTGGGTCTTGGGGTCGAGCGGGTCGCCCGGCATCATCTTCTGGCCGATCGCCATGACCTTCTCGAGGAACGAATCCTTGATCTTGTCCTCGACGATCAGGCGGGAGCCCGCGGTGCAGACCTCGCCCTGGTTGAACCAGATGCCGAAGGCGGTGCGGCGGGCGGCGATGTCGAGATTGGGCGCGTCGGCCAGCACGATGTTGGGCGACTTGCCGCCGCACTCGAGCCAGACCTGCTTCATGTTGGATTCGCCGGAGTAGCGCAGGAAGTACTTGCCGACCTCGGTCGAGCCGGTGAAGGCCAACACGTCGACATCCATGTGGCGGCCGAGCGCCTGGCCCGCGGTCTCGCCGAAGCCCGGCAGCACGTTGAACACGCCTTCGGGGATGCCGGCCTCGGCGGCGAGCTCGGCGAGGCGAATGGCGGTGAGCGGCGACTGCTCGGCGGGTTTCAGGATCACCGAATTGCCGGCGGCCAGAGCCGGCGAGATCTTCCAGCAGGCCATCAGGAGCGGGAAGTTCCATGGTACGACGGCGGCGACAACGCCCGACGGCTCGCGGGTAATCAGCGCGACGACATTGCCCGGCGTGGGGGCGACTTCGTCGTAGATCTTGTCGATGGCTTCGGCGAACCACTGCACTGTATTGGCCGAGCCCGGAATGTCGACCGTGGTCGAGAAGGCGATGGGCTTGCCCATGTCGAGCGTCTCGAGCAGCGCCAGCTCCTCGCGGTTCTTCATCATCAGCTCGGCGAGCTTCAGCATGATGCGCTTGCGCTGGGCCGGCGGCATGTTGGCCCACGTGCCCTTCACGAAAGCGGCGCGCGCCGCTTTGACCGCCGCATCGACATCGGCCTGCTCGCAAGCGGCGACCTTGGTCAACACCTGGCCGGTCGCCGGGTTGATGCAGTCGAAGGTCTTGCCGGTGAGGGAGGGCGCGAACTTGCCGCCGATGAACGCCTGGTTGCGGTAGCTGAGGCCGCCGATGCGGCCTTTCCAATCGTCGCGCGAAAGCTGGGCGCTCATGTGGTTCCCTCCGTTGCTGGATGGGCGGAGCCTAGAAGGATTTCGATTGGAGGGAAATCGCTTCGGCAGCGAAGCCCCATGACCTCTTTGGCATTCTCGGAAGTCTCCCCGGCAAGCAACCGCCAACTCATTGGAGAGAAACGCTTTTCAGCGGCAATGACGGCGTCAATCACCGCTTTTTCGAGCCGCCTGGAAATGCCAATTCACCCCCCAATGGTGCGTACTTATTCCCAGTCGTCCCGAGGGGATCTCGCCAGCAGCGGGCCGAGCGCGCCGGCCAGCACACCCGCGGCGAGGGCGATGTTGAGGGTCCATCTCTTCATGGCAGGGACTCCAAAGTCAGCGTGATGCCGATGGCACACCGGCCGCGCGTTCCGTCGTCGCTGGCCGCCGCGCCGTCCACTGCGCGGAGGGTCGCGAAGCACAACAGCAAGATCTGGCCACGCCGTGGCGGAGTGTCATGGCGTCAGTCAGTCGGTGGCCAGATGGAACAGGCAGTCGCCACGCTCGACCCGCCCAGGCACCCGGGCACAGACGACGGTACCGGCTTGCGCGAAATGCGCTTCATCGGGCGCGCGCCACGGCGTCTCGACGGGATGGATCAGCGCCGCCGGCTGGCCGGCCCCCACGACGTCCTCCAGCGCAACCAGCGGCTCGAACACGCCATCGTCCTTGGCATAGACGTAGAACGGATAACCGCCGACCTGCATGCGTCGCGACGGCAGGACCGCGGCATCGGCCGGATCAGGGTCCATCACGCCGAGATGCGCCAGCGCGCGGCGCAGGCCGCGCTCGGCGATGCGCAATGCCCGCGGCGTCACGGTGCCGCCGCCGCAGAGCTCGGTCCCCAGCGCGATGATCCCGCAACGCTCGGCCGCGGCATTGAGCGCCCGCATCTCGCGCGCGCCCTCGAAAACCCAACTGAACGGCGCATTGAACGCCTCCATCAGCGCGCCGGCGCGGGCGAAGCGGTTCGGGTCGGGCGACCGGCGGATATGCGTGCTCGGCACGTATTGCAACGACTGCCCTCCGGAATGCACGTCGATCACCGCATCGCATTGCGGCAGCAGCACGGATTCGATGTAGTGGGCAATCATTGCCGTCGGGCTGCCATTGGCATCGCCGGGAAAGCAGCGGTTGAGATTGAGCCCGTCGACGGGCGAATTGCGCGTGCCCGCGCGCGCCGCCGGGGCATTGGCCATGGGGAGGATGATGACCCGGCCGGTGATCTGGTCCGGGCGCAGGCTATAGGCGAGCTTGGTCAACGCGACCTGACCTTCGAATTCATCGCCATGGTTGCCGGCCATCAGCAGAACGCGCGGCCCGGGCCCGTTGCGCAGGCAGACGAGGGGGACCGGAATCCAGCCATAGGCGGATCGGTCGACGGAATGCGGCAGGCGCAAGAAGTCCGTTTGCCGCCCGTCGCGGTCGAAATCGATTTCGGTAGCGATGCGCGACATGTCCGTCCCGTGTCCTGCCTACGTGCTGGGAGAAACCGAGGATAGAGGCCTCAACGAAAAGCCGCCCGGAAGGGCGGCTTTGACGATCACAAAAGATCCCTCACTGCGTTCGGGATGACATCCCTGGGATGTCACTTGATCTTGGATTCCTTGAAGACGACGTGCTTGCGCGCCACCGGGTCGTACTTCTTGAGTTCGAGCTTCTCGGTCTTGGTGCGCGGGTTCTTCCTGGTGACATAGAAGAAGCCGGTGTCGGCGCTGGAGATCATCTTGATCAGGATCGAGGTCGGCTTGGCCATGGTCTTTGTCCCTATGCCCTAAAAGGGCGAATTCCCGGAAGGCCGGCAAAGTAGTCGTCGGCGGGGCGGTGTCAAGCGGCCGAAAGGCCTACTGGCTGGCGGCCTGCTGGGTCGCGGCCTGCACGGCGTGGGCATAAAGGCTGCGGTCGCGCAGCAAATGGGTAGCGACCTCGACGTCGCGCTCCGGGCTGTTCTCGCCCGGCGGGCAGATCTTGCGCAGGTCGGTCACTTCCTCACGGGTCGGGTTGCGCAGCGCATGCCAGCGCATCAGCGTGCCCTGGCCGGAATCGACCGAGGTCGGCCCGAGCTGGGCGACGTCGGCCACCTTGGAGGTGCAGATGTTGGGCAGCACGCCCAGCTCGTTCCACGTGTAACCGGACGGCGCCTGCAGGCGCGACCAGGTCAGGATCAGCTCGCCCTCGTTGCTGAGCCGCACCACGGTCTGGACCGTGCCCTTGCCGTAGCTGGTGGTGCCGACCACGACGGCACGGCCGCGATCCTGGAGCGCCGCCGCCACGATCTCGGCGGCCGACGCCGAGCCGCCGTTCATCAGCACGACGATCGGCATCTCGGTGGCCTTGTGGCCGTTGGAGCTCTTGTAGATGCGGCGGCTGTCTGGGTGGCGGCCCTGGGTCGAGAAGATGGTGCCGTCGTTGATGAACAGTTCCGAGACCGTCTGCGCCTGGTCGAGCAGGCCGCCGCGGTTGGAGCGCATGTCGATGATGACGCCGGCCATGTCCTTGCCGATGTCGGCGCGCGCCTTGTCGATGGCGGCGTGCAGATTGTCGGTCGTGGCGCTGTTGAAGCCCGTCAGATGGATCAGCGCCACGTCGCCGCGGCGCTCGTAGGTGACGGTGGTCGGGATGATCCGGCCGCGCTTCATGGTGAGTGCGAGCTCGGCGCCCTGTGAGGCGCGCAGCACCGTGAGCACGACCGGCGCGCCGACCGAGCCGCGCAGGCGAGACACGACATCGCCCAGCGTGCGGTCGGTCATCGACTCACCGTCGATCGCCAGGATCTGGTCGCCAGGCTGCACGCCGGCCTTGGCCGAGGGCGAGCCGTCCTGCACGGCGCGGATCAAGATCTTCTTGTCGTCGGTGCGCTCGACGGTGATGCCGATGCCGCCACCGCCGTCGCGCTGGAAGCGGTTGTCGCGCGCCTCCTCGGGGTCGGCGTAGCGGCTGTTGCGGTCGAGTAGCTTGGTGGTGGCCGTCATGGCGTCGCGGATCAGCACTTGCCGGTCGGTCTGCTGCAGCACCGGCGAGGCGTCGACCGAGCCCGCCATCAGCTCGGCCAGCAAGCCGCCCCAGGCCCGGCCGTCGGCCGGATCGCCGGGCGCGGGGCGGGTCAGCACCTCGCGGCCGCCACGCTTGACGGTGAAGGCGGCGTCCGAGGTCTCGAGCGACAGCGCCGGATCGGCGCCGGCGAAGCCGCGGTAGGTTTCGGCCGACATGGTGCGGAAGTTGGGCTCGAACAGGTGGCGATCGCCGATCGCGCGGTAGGCTTGCAGGACGACGCGCTCGATATTGACGTCGGCGGCGACCGCCGCCGCCTTACCGCTTTCCGCCTGTGGCGTATCGATCGAGGTCGCGCAAGAGACGACCAGGGAGGCGGCGAACAGGGCGGCCGCCACACGCGGCAGCGCTTGACGAAAAAAAGGGATCAGCGGCACTTCCATACCCAGCAAGCGACAACAATAGCACAGGCCGCTGACGGACGGCCACGTTTCAAGCTGAAGAGTCGAAGCCCCCGGTCGAAGGCTTGGGAGCGGGCATTCGGTGCGCCCACAGGAGCGCGATGACAGTGCCTTTTATGTGAGGCAGCAGGTAAAGGGCAAGCACTACCGACAGCGGCAGCCACAACAGGGCGTGAAACCACAGCGGAGGATGGTCGCCGTAGCGCTCCGTCACGAGTACGAGCGGCACCACGATGTGGCCCACCGCAAGGATGGTGAAATAGGCCGGCGCGTCGTCGGCGCGATAGGGCTCGAGCGCCAGATCGCAGGCCGGGCAGTGGCTGCGCATCTTCAGGAAGCTGCCGAACAAGGTGCCGGCGCCGCACCGCGGACATTTCCCGTGCCAGCCGCGCAGCAGGGCGGTCAGGAACTCGATCCGGGCGGGCTGCATGCTCATGCCCACAAGATGGGCGCTTGGCTCAGCTTCGTCGTCGCGACCCTTTGTCCCGAGACGGCCCGCGATGCGCGACCGGACGCCGCGGCGGCCCACCGCGATCGCTGCGCAGGCGCTGCTGGCCGCGCGGCAGGGGATGGCGCTCGACCCGTTCGATGACGTCGACGATCTCGAACAGCAGGCCGCCGGTGGCGGTGTCGGCCTCGACGAGTTTTAGCCTCAGCCGGTCGCCTAACCCGTAGGTTTCGCCGGTGCGCTCGCCGATCAGGATCTGGCGGCCCTCGTCGTGGCGGAAGAATTCCTGGCCGAGCGAGCGGATCGGGATCAGCCCGTCGGCGCCGGTGCCGTCGAGCGCGGCGAACAGGCCGAAGCGCGTGACGCTGGTGACCCGTCCGGGGAAAGTGGCGCCGACATGGGCCGCCATATAGGCCGCGACATAACGATCCATGGCGCCGCGTTCGGCGGCGACGGCGCGCCGCTCGCACATCGAAAGGTGCTCGCCGAACTCGACGAAGCGGCCCTTGTCGGCGTCGGCCAGGCCGCCGTCGCCCAGCCCGTAGGCGGCGATCAAAGCGCGGTGGACGATCAGGTCGGGATAGCGGCGGATCGGCGAGGTGAAGTGGGCGTAGCGCGCCAATGCCAAACCAAAATGCCCGAGATTGTCGGGGCTGTAGACCGCCTGGCTCTGGCTGCGCAGCACGGTCTGGCTGACGAGCTGGGCGATCGACTTGCCGGCGACCTGCTGCAGCACGCGGTTGAGATCGGCCGGGCGCAGCCGCTGGCCGGTCGGCACGGCGATGCCGAGGGTACCTAGAAATTCACGCAGTGCCTCGAGCTTGGCGGCGTCGGGCTGGTCGTGGACGCGGTAGAGGCAAGGGGCGTGGCGCTGCTCGAGCGCCTGCGCCGCCGCCACGTTGGCCAGCACCATGAACTCCTCGATCAGCTTGTGGCTGTCGAGCCGCTCGCGCACACCGATCTCGGCGATCCGCCCGTCGGTGCCAAGCGAGACCTGGCGCTCCGGCAGATCGAGGTCGAGCGCGCCGCGCTTCTCGCGCGCCGCCAGCAGGACCTTGTAGGCGCCGTAGAGCGGGCGGATCACCGTCTCCATCAGCGGCGCGATCTCGGCGTCGGGCGCGCCGTCGATGGCGCGCTGCACGCGCGTGTAGGTGAGCCGCGCGGCCGAGCGCATCATGGCGCGGTGGAAGCGGTGGCGCTTGAGGTGACCCTCGGCGTCGATCGACATCTCGGCGACCAGCACCGGGCGATCCTCGCGCGGCACCAGCGAGCACCAGTGGTTGGAAAGCGCCTCGGGCAGCATGGGCACGACGCGGTCGGGGAAATAGACCGAGGTGCCGCGGCGGTAGGCGGCGCGGTCGAGCGGCTTGTC
>Ga0137415_10004025_pt1 | contig 14566 bp, 9 predicted proteins | sample CZODoug3_1_1_16f_FD_183082 | JGI IMG/M metagenome (GOLD analysis project Ga0137415, IMG submission 183082) | Vadose zone soil fungal communities from Angelo Coast Range Reserve, California, USA - CZODoug3_1_1_16fungal (Hybrid Assembly) | ecosystem: Environmental > Terrestrial > Soil > Vadose... | reverse complement strand
CGCAAAGGCCCGATAACCACGCTCACCCTGAACCGCCCCCGGGTGCACAACGCCCTGGACCGGGACCTGTCCGCCCAGCTCAACGAGGAGGTACGCCGGATCAGGGATGACCGCGAGTGCCGGATCGTGGTACTGCGCGGCGCCGGCGACACGTTCTGCGCCGGCGACGACATTCGAGAGTTCAACACCTGGGGGCCCGACGACGCCTACTGGCAGATCCGGCGCTACCAGGAGACGGTGCAGATGATCGAGGACCTGACCGCGGTCACCATCGCCAGGGTGGACGGCATGTGCACTGGCGGCGGGCTCGAGCTCACCCTGGTCTGCGACTTCGTGGTGGCGTCGGACCGGTCGCGGTGGGGCATGCCGGAGATCGACTGGGACATCACGCCCGGCTGGGGCGGCACCTCACGGCTGGGCCGCTTTGCCGGGCGGCGCAAGGCGAAGGAGTGGAACCTGATCGGCGCGCTGTTCGACGCCCCGACAGCCGAGCGCTACGACCTGGTCAACCGGGTGACCGCCGCCGAGGACCTGGACACCGAGGTCGACGCGCTCGTCGAGGTGCTGCTGGCGAAGGATCCGATGTGCGTCCGGCGCACGAAGAAGTACCTCAACCTCGGCGCCGAGCTGCACATCTCCGGCGGCCTCGGCTTCGAGGCGGAGGCCACCCCGCGCGCGTTCACCCAGGGCATCGTCGACTTCACCGACCCGGACCGCCGGCGCGAGCGCCGCACCCTGTCCAGAGACTTCTGGCAGCGCTGAGCAGGTCGTGAGTGGCGAGTGGTCCTCTAGGACCACTCGCCACTCACGACGCCGGGCTCAGACGAGCGGGCGGTCGGTGGGTGCGATCGGGGTGGGCAGCACGGCCCGCCCGGTCAGGTACTGGTCGACACCGGCCGCCGCGGACCGGCCCTCGGCGATCGCCCATACGATCAGGGACTGGCCCCGGCCCATGTCGCCGGCGACGAACACGCCCGGCACGTTGGTCGCGAACGAGGCGTCCCTGGCCACGTTGCCGCGTGGGTCGTAGTCGACGCCGAGGCCCTCGAGCAGCTTGCTCTTCTCCGGCCCGACGAAGCCCATCGCGAGCAGCACCAGGTCGGCCGGCAGGTCCCGGACGCTGCCCTGCACCGGCTCGAACCGACCGTTCCGGAACTCCACCTCGGTCAGCCGCAGCGCGCGGACGTGCCCGTCGGCGTCGCCGAGGAACTCCTCGGTGTTCACCGCGAACACCCGGTCGCCACCCTCCTCGTGCGCCGAGGTCACCCGGTACAGCGTCGGGTAGGTCGGCCACGGCTGGGTGGCGGCCCGTGCCTCGGGCGGCATCGGCATGATCTCCAGCTGGGTCACCGAGGCGGCGCCCTGACGGTGCGCGGTACCGAGGCAGTCGGCCCCGGTGTCGCCGCCGCCGATGATCACGACGTGCTTGCCCTCGGCGTGGATCGGGGACCGCTCCAGGTCGCCCTCGCGCACCCGGTTGGACGGCGGCAGGTACTCCATCGCCTGGTAGATGCCGGCCAGCTCGCGCCCGGGCACCGGCAGGTCCCGCCACGCGGTGGCGCCGCCGGCCAGCACGACGGCGTCGAAGTCCGCCCGCAGGTCCTCGACGGTGAGGTCGACGCCGACCTCGACGCCGGCCCGGAACTCGGTGCCCTCGGCTTCGAGCTGCGCCAGCCGCCGGTCCAGCCGGTGCTTGGCCATCTTGAACTCGGGGATGCCGTAGCGCAGCAGGCCGCCGATCCGGTCCGCCCGCTCGAACACCACGACGTCGTGGCCGACCCGGGTGAGCTGCTGGGCGGCGGCTAGCCCGGCCGGCCCGGAGCCGATCACCGCGACCTTCTTGCCGGTGCGCACCGACGGCGGCTGGGGCGTGACCCAGCCCTCCGCCCAGGCCCGGTCGATGATCTCGATCTCGACCTGCTTGATCGTCACCGCGTCGTCGTTGATGGCGAGCACGCAGGCCGCCTCGCACGGCGCCGGGCACAGCGTCCCGGTGAACTCCGGGAAGTTGTTCGTGGCGTGCAGCCGCTCGACCGCATCCGCCCAGTCATGCCGCCAGACCAGCGTGTTCCACTCCGGGATCAGGTTGCCCAGCGGACAGCCCTGGTGGCAGAACGGGATGCCGCAGTTCATGCACCGGCCGGCCTGGGACTCCAGCTCCGCCCGCCCGAAGTCCTCGTAGACCTCGTTCCAGTCCCGCAGCCGCAGGTCGACCGGCCGCCGCGTCGGGCCCTGGCGCCCCGTGTTCAGGAAACCCTTGGGATCAGCCATGAGCCGCCTCCCTGCTGATGGTCGGCCGTCGCAGGCCTGCGGTCTGTTTGAGCGAGGTGTCAGCCATGCGCGGCCTCCATGATCGCCTCGTTGACGTCCCGGCCGTCCCGCTCCGCGGTCGCCTGGGCGGCCAGCACCCGCTTGAAGTCCTTCGGCATGACCTTGCCGAACCGGTCGAGCGCCGTGCTCCAGTCGGCCAGCAGCGAGTGCGCCACGGCCGAACCGGTCTCGGCGTAGTGCCGGGCCACGGCGTCGGCCAGCAGCGCGCGGTCGTCCTCGTCCAGCGGGTCGAGGTCGACCATCTCCCGGTTGATCCGGCCGACCGCGAGGTCGAGCAGGTAGGCGACGCCACCGGACATGCCGGCCGCGAAGTTGCGCCCGGTCGGGCCGAGCACCACGACCCGGCCGCCGGTCATGTACTCGCAGCCGTGGTCGCCGACGCCCTCCACCACGGCCAGCGCGCCGGAGTTGCGCACGCAGAACCGCTCGCCGACCATGCCGCGGATGAACAGCTCACCGGACGTGGCCCCGTACAGGATCACGTTGCCGGCGATGATGTTGTTCTCCGCGACGAACTGCGCGTGCGGGTGCGGGCGGACCGTGATCCGGCCGCCGGACAGGCCCTTTCCGACATAGTCGTTGCCGTCGCCGATCAGCCGCAGCGTGATGCCGGCCGGCAGGAACGCGCCGAACGACTGCCCGGCGGAGCCGGTGAGTGAGATGTCGATGGTGTTGTCGGGCAGGCCTTCGCCACCCCAGCGCTTGGTCAGCTCGTAGCCGAGCATCGTGCCGACCGTCCGGTTCACGTTGCGCACCGGCAGGTCCAGCCGGACCGGCTCGCCGCCGTCCAGCGCGCCCTCGGCGAGCTGGATCAGGGTGTTGTCCAGCGCCTTGTCCAGCCCGTGGTCCTGCTCCCTGGTGCGGTGCCGGGGGGCGTCCTGGTCCAGCTCGGCTGGCACGTGCAGGATCGGCGACAGGTCCAGCCCGGAGGCCTTCCAGTGCTGGATGGCGTGCTGGGTGTCCAGCAGCTCGGTGCGCCCGACCGCCTCGGCGATGCTGCGGAAGCCCAGCGCGGCCAGGTGCTCGCGCACCTCCTCGGCGATGAACTCGAAGAAGTTGACCACGAACTCGGCCTTGCCGCTGAACTTCGCGCGCAGGGCCGGGTTCTGCGTCGCCACGCCGACCGGACAGGTGTCCAGGTGGCAGACCCGCATCATGATGCAGCCCGAGACGACCAGCGGCGCGGTGGCGAAGCCGAACTCCTCGGCGCCCAGCAGCGCGGCGATCACGACGTCCCGGCCGGTCTTGAGCTGGCCATCGGTCTGCACGACGATCCGGTCCCGCAGCTTGTTGGCGATCAACGTCTGCTGCGTCTCGGCGAGGCCGAGCTCCCATGGCGTGCCGGCGTGCTTGAGCGAGGACAGCGGGGACGCCCCGGTGCCGCCGTCGTGGCCGGAGATCAACACCACGTCGGAGTACGCCTTGGCCACCCCGGCGGCCACCGTGCCGACCCCGACCTCGGACACCAGCTTGACGTGGATCCGCGCCCTCGGGTTCGCGTTCTTCAGATCGTGGATCAGCTGCTTGATGTCTTCGATGGAGTAGATGTCGTGGTGCGGCGGCGGCGAGATGAGCCCGACGCCCGGCGTGGAGTACCGCGTCTTGGCGATCCACGGGTACACCTTGGTGCCCGGCAGCTGGCCGCCCTCGCCGGGCTTGGCGCCTTGGGAGATCTTGATCTGGATGTCGTCGGCGTTGACCAGGTACTCGCTGGTCACGCCGAACCGCCCGGACGCCACCTGCTTGATCGCCGAACGGCGCAGGTCACCGTTCTCGTCGCGGGTGTACCGGTCGGCGTCCTCGCCGCCCTCGCCGGTGTTCGACTTGGCGCCGAGGCGGTTCATTGCGATCGCCAGCGTCTCGTGCATCTCCTTGGAGATGGAGCCGTAGGAGATGGCGCCGGTGGCGAACCGCCGGACGATGGAGCTGATCGGCTCGACCTCGTCGATCGGCACCGGCTCGCGGACGCCCTCGCGGAACGCGAACAGCCCGCGCAGCGTCATCAGCCGTTCCGACTGGTCGTCGATCAGCTTGGTGTACTCCTTGAACACGTCGTAGCGACCGGCCCGGGTGGAGTGCTGCAGCTTGAACACCGTCTGCGGGTTGAAGACGTGCGGCTCGCCCTCCCGACGCCACTGGTAGTCGCCGCCGGTCGGCAGGTCGCGGTGCGCGTTGTGCACGCCGTCGGCGGGGAAGGCGTTCAGGTGCCACCTGGCGACCTCCTCGGCCAGGGTGTCGAAGCCGACGCCGCCGAGCCGGGAGGTGGTCCCGGTGAAGCAGGAGTCGATCACCTCGGCGCCCAGCCCGATCGCCTCGAAGATCTGCGCGCCGGTGTAGGAGGCCACCGTGGAGACGCCCATCTTGGACATCGTCTTGCGGACGCCCTTGCCCAGCGCCTTGATCAGGTTCCGGGTGGCGGTCTTCGCGTCGACGCCGCCGAGCAGGCCTCGCTCGGCGAGGTCCTCCACGGTCGCCATGGCCAGGTACGGGTTGACGGCCGCCGCGCCGTAGCCGATCAGCAGCGCGATGTGGTGCACCTCGCGGGCGTCGGCGGCCTCGACGATCATGCCGACCTGGGTGCGCGTCTTCTCCCGGACCAGCCGGTGGTGCACCGCGCCGGTGAGTAGCAGCGACGGGATCGCCGCGTGCTCGGCATCGACGCCCCGGTTGGACAGCACGATCAGCCGGGCGCCGTCCTCGACCGCCTCGGCGACCTCCAGGCAGATCTCGTCGAGCCGCTGCACCATGGCCGCGCCGCCGCCGCGCACCTTGTAGACGCCGCGGACCGTGACGGACTGGTAGTCCGGCCGCGAGCCGTCGTCGTCGATGTGCACGATCTTGGCCAGCTCGTCGTTGTCCAGCACCGGGAACGGCAGCACGATCCGGTGGCAGGAGTCGGCCTCGCCGACCAGCAGGTTCGGCTCGGCGCCGACCTGGGCCTGCAGCGAGGTGACCAGCTCCTCCCGGATCGCGTCCAGCGGCGGGTTCGTGACCTGGGCGAACAGCTGCGAGAAGTAGTCGAACAGCGGCCGGGAGTACCGGGAGAACGGAGCCAGCGGCGCGTCGTTGCCCATCGACCCGATCGGCTCGGCGCCGGTCGTGGCCATCGGCGTGAGCAGCACCTCGATCTCTTCCTGGGTATACCCGTTGGCCTGCTGCCGGCGGACCAGCGAGGAGTGCGTGAACGCCTCCCGCTCGCGCTCGGGCAGGTCGCCCAGCTGGGTCAGGCCCCGGGCCACCCACTCGGTGTACGGGTGCTCCGCCGCGAGCTGGCCCTTGATCTCGTCGTCGCTGACGATCCGGCCGGCTTCGAGGTCGGCGAGGAACATCCGGCCGGGCTCCAGCCGCCCCTTGCGCACGACGGTGGCCGGGTCGATGTCCAGCACGCCGACCTCGCTGGCCAGCACCACCAGCCCGTCCTCGGTGACCCAGTAGCGGGCGGGGCGCAGGCCGTTGCGGTCCAGCACGGCGCCGATCACGCTGCCGTCGGTGAACGCGACCAGCGCGGGGCCGTCCCACGGCTCCATCAGCGTGGAGTGGAACTCGTAGAAGGCCCGCCGGGCCGGGTCCATCTCGGCGTGGTTCTCCCACGCCTCCGGGATCATCATCAGCACCGAGTGCGGCATCGAGCGGCCGCCCAGGTGCAGCAGCTCGAGCACCTCGTCGAACGAGGCGGAGTCGCTGGCCCCGTCGGTGATGATCGGGAACAGCCGGTCCAGGTCGCCCGGGATGAGCTCGGTGGCGAGCTGACTCTCCCTGGCGCGCATCCAGTTCCGGTTGCCGCGGACGGTGTTGATCTCGCCGTTGTGCGCCACCATCCGGTACGGGTGGGCCAGCGGCCAGGACGGGAAGGTGTTCGTGGAGAACCGCGAGTGCACCAGACCCAGCGAGCTGGTGACGCGCTCGTCGGACAGCTCCGGGTAGAAGCTGACCAGCTGGTCCTCGGTCAACATGCCCTTGTAGACGATCGTCCGCCCGGACAGGCTCGAGAAGTAGACGTCGTGGTCCCGCTCGGCGCGCCGGCGCACGCAGTACGCCAGCCGCTCCAGGTCCAGCCCGTCCTGCCCACCGTTGCCGGCCAGGAACAGCTGGCGGAACCGGGGCATCACCGCGCGGGCGCTCTTGCCGACCCCGTCGGGGTTGACCGGTAACTCACGCCAGCCCAGGACGGTGAGGCCCTCCTGCGCCGCGATGGCTTCGATCGCCGCGCGCACGGACGCCTCGGCGGCGTCGTCGTCGGGCAGGAACGCGGTGCCGACGGCGTAGTGCCCCGCCTCGGGCAGTGCGAAGTCGACGACCTCGCGGAAGAAGCCGTCAGGTACCTGGATCAGGATGCCCGCGCCGTCGCCGGCGTCGGGCTCCGCGCCACGGGCCCCCCGGTGTTCCAGGTTGCGCAGGGCGGTGAGAGCCTTCCGCACGATGTCGTGGTCACGGCGGCCCGCGAGGTCGGCCACGAAGGCCACGCCGCAGGCGTCGTGCTCATAGGCCGGGTCGTACAGACCCGCTGCCGGGCGTCCACGGTGTCGAGCGGTTGGCCCCGTGGGCAGGTGATTAGCAGTCACGAGCACCTCTCGTCGTCTCCGATCCATGCCGGGGCGCTGTACGTTCCCGAGGCAGCCAGGTGAGCTGCCATGGCGTCGTAGTCGGCGGTGGTACGCATCGGCCTTGTGGGCCAGCGTTCGGCCGGCGCTCCAGGCCATGCAGCGTTGGTTAGATTAACTGCTGTTGTCTCAGTCTGCGGGGTCTGGCAGCGAGAGCAACGTCTCGCCGGGTGTGACAGATGGCCGGCCGGGTGAACCCGATCATTTCGGGGCGACGCCGGTCGGCGCTGGGGTACTCGTCATTGTACGCGGCCGGCGCGCATCGAACCGGCTGCTCGACCGCCGATCGTGTGGTCGGACCACGCGATCTGGGCACGTCGGGCACCACATCTGGGGTCTCGCGCGGGTTTTGCCGGCGTTCCTGGCCGGAGGGTGCTCGCGGTGACTGGGCGGGCGATCGCGAGACGAGATCGCCGTCATGGCCCGGTGCCGGTTCGAAAGGGGCTTTCGGAGCTGCTGAGAACGGTATCGACTGTGACCAGAGTCACACTGAGGGTGACCAGAAACGCCGCCTCAGCGGTCGCTCGGGGCACTCTCGTACCAGCCTACGTCGCCCGCGGGTGCCGCGCGACCGTCCGTTTCGGCCGGTGCCGGGGCGACGCCCGCGCCTCCGGTGTGAGTTTCACCTCGGTGGCCGTTGATTACCTGGGGTAGTCGCGCGCCTACCCGCAACCTGCCTGGTGTGCAGTCCGGTCATTGCGCATTGGTGGCCGCGCGGCGCGTCGCGGTGAGGTCGGACAATTCTGATTGTCTCTCAGCATTTCTCGGGTCGGGTCGGGCCGAGCGAGATTCGGTCGTGGACCGAGACGAATTGCCACCCACCGAGGTGAATGCCCGACCTCGGGGCGCGGCAGGTGGGTCGATCGTGAACGACTGGCTGGGGGGTCCGAGACCCGCCGAGGCGGCTGGACGAAAGCGGCCCCACCACCGATCCCCGTCGGTGGTGGGGCCCTCTAGCTGCCTTCGCCTAGTCGCAGTCGTGCTTGCGGCGGTGGTGGTCGTGGCCCTTGTGGTGCCGCTTGAGTGGGCGGCAGTGGTGCTTGTGAGGGTCGCAGCCGCAGGAGGAATGGTGGTGCTTGCGGCGGTGGCCGATCGGCTGATAGTCGCCCATGGGTCAACCCTTTCGATGCGGGGAGGTTCGCGGCCATCGGGGGTAGGCCGCTGAAAGGGACATCAGTCGCTCGCGCGGATTCGTTTCGCATACCCGCATATGTCACTCGTTCAGCGCAGGAGTAATTCAATTCGGCAAATGACGCATAACTCGGTACGCCATTGGCGCACCGCTTCCGGAGACCGGGGGCGCACCGCTCCCGGTGGCCGGCCCCTGCTCACTCCGGCGAGACCTCGGCCATCTCCGACCACGCCTCGCCGTCCAGGTCCTGGTAGTTGATCAGCGGCTTCGTGGTGATCATGGCCGGCATCCAGGCGAAGAACGTGCTGGCGTGCTCGGTGGCCACGTGGGCCGCGCCGGCGGCACCGTCCGCGAACGTCTCGATGATCGCGAACTCGTTCGGGTCCTGGCCGTTCTCGTAGTAGTCGAACGAGACGTTGCCGGGCTCCTGTCGCACGTCAGCGGTGTACTGCTTGATCCCGGCCAGCCACTCGTCGCGCTTCTCGGGGCGGATCTTGGCCTTCAGGACGATGAGAATCACGGGTGCCTCCCACGCGGCATCGGGTCAGTCGTCCGGCCGTCGCCGACGGTCCCGGACCTGGCGTGGCGCAGTCTGCCACGCCGCTGATCTCCAGCGGTCTCATGCGGAGACGGCCCGCGATCGGGCGATCTCACGAACCGCGCCGCCCCGGCGTCTACCCGGTACACACCGCCACGTCGGAGGAGTTCCCGTGACCGCGACCCACACCCTTGTCGAGTCACCGATCGGCGCGCTCACCCTCGTCGCCGAGGACGGCGCGCTGACCGGCCTCTACTTCCCGCACCACTGGTACCTGCCGGACCCGGCCACGTTCGGCCCCCGCGTCGAGCACGGTTTCGACGAGGTCCGCGCCCAGCTCGCCGAGTACTTCGCCGGCCAGCGGCGGCGGTTCGACCTGCCGCTGCGGGCGACCGGTGACGAGTTCCAGCTCCGGGTCTGGGCCCTGCTCGAGCGCATCGAGCCCGGGCGGACCACCACCTACGGCGAGCTCGCCGCCGAGCTGGGCGACCCGAGGCTGGCCCGGGAGGTCGGCGCTGCCGTCGGGCGCAACCCGCTGTCCATCGTCGTGCCCTGCCATCGCGTACTGGGCAAGGGCGGCAAGCTCACCGGCTACGCGGGCGGCCTGGCCCGCAAGCGGTTCCTGCTGGAGCTGGAGCGGGCCGACGCACACCTGGCTGCCGGCACGCTGTTCTGAGCCCTTGTTACCGAGCTGCACCACCGGCAGGTTTTCGGCGCCGAAAACCTGCCTCCTGTGCAGCTCGGTAACAGTCGACGTCACGACAGGGGGCGGCTGCGGTGCGCCGGACGATCCAGGCGGCGCACGCCGCGACCACGGTCGCCGCCTCCTCCTGAGCAGATCCCGCCGAGCCCGGCCCGAGCGCTAAGCCGGGCGGCGCCGGGCGGCCACCGCATTGGCGAGGGCGAGCAGGATGCCGCCCACGAAGATGAACGTGCCCATCACGTTGACCTGCGGTGGCAGACCGTTCTTCTGTGCGCTCCAGATCCACAGCGGGAACGTCTCAACGTTGCCGGCCGTGAAGTTGGTGACCACGAAGTCGTCGATCGAGATGGCGAACGCGAGCAGCGCCCCCGCCGTCACGCCCGGCAGGATCATCGGCAGGGTGACCAGCCGGAACGTGTCGAGGGCGCCGGCCCCGAGGTCCTTGGCCGCCTCCTCCACCGAGCGGTCCAGCGTGAGCACCCGGGACCGCACGGTCACCGCGACGAACGACAGCGAGAACATCACGTGCGCGATGGTGATCGTCAGGTAGCCGAGTGGGACGTTCAGCGCGACGAAGAAGGCCACCAGCGACATGCCCATCACGATCTCGGGCGTGGAGATCGCGGCGAACTGGACCAGGTTGCTCGCGCCGGCGCCGCGGAACCGGTACCGGCCCAGTGCCACACCGAGCAGGGTGCCGAGCGCGGTCGCGATCACCGTGGACAGCACGGCGATGACCAGCGAGGCCTTCAGCGCGTTGGTCAGCCCGTCCAGGTCGAACACGTGCGCGTACCACTGCAGCGTGAAGCCGTGCCAGCGGTTGTTGTACCGGCCCTGCACCTGGTTGAAGCCGAACAGGATCATCACGCCGATCGGCAGGCACAGCCAGACGATCACCAACCAGGTGTAGCCGAGCAGCAGCCGGTCGCCGAGCCGCCCGTGCGATCGGGTCCGACCGGCCGGCCGGTTCGGCGCGGGGGACAGGGTGGTAGTCATCGGGCCGCCGCCTCCAGGACCGTCTCGGTGCCCAGGGCGCGGGCGTAGGCGAAGATGCCGAGCAGCAGGGCGAGCATCAGGGTGGCCGAGAGCGCGGTGGCCGTCGGGTAGTCCCGCACAGTGAGCGCCTGGTCCTGGATGATGTTGCCGATCATGGTGTTGTCCGGCCCGCCGAGGACCTCCGCGTTGACGTAGTCCGACGACGCCGGCACGAAGTTCATCAGCACGCCCGCGAACACCCCGGGCAGCGACAGCGGCAGCACGACCTTGAGGAACGACTGGGTGCGGCTGCAGTAGAGGTCGTAGGAGGCCTCCACCACGCCCGGGTCCACGCGCTCCAGGGCCACGTAGATCGGCAGCACCATGAACGGCAGGTAGTTGTAGGTCAGGCCGCCGACCACGGCCACCGACGTCTGCAGGATGTGGAAGTCCGCCGGTACTAGCCCCCACTCCTTCAACGGGCCGAGCAGCATGCCGTTGTCGGAGAGGAAGAACTGCCAGGAGATCGTCCGCAGCACGAACGAGACGAAGAACGGCAGCAGGATCAGGAACAGGTACGTCGACTTGCGCGCCCCGCCCTTGAACGCGATCCAGTAGGCGATCGGGTAGGACAGCACGATGCACAGCGCCGTGGCGATGCCGCCGTACTCCAGTGACCGGACGAACTGCGGCCAGTAGGTCGTCAGGCTGTGGGAGTAGTTCTGCCAGGCGAAGGTGAACGCATAGCCGTCCGCCTCGTTTCCCGTCATGAGAGAGAACTGCAGCAGGATCAGCGTCGGCACGACGAAGAAGATCGCCAGCCAGAGCCCACCCGGCAGCACCAGGGCGTAGGGCGTCAACCGCGCGCGGAGGCTACCCACGGTTCAGCCGGTCGAGATCGGCAGGAAGGTGTCTTGGTATGCCTTCTGCGCGTCGGCGGTCTTCAGGGTCGCGTAGTGCTTGAGCTTGGCCAGGTCCGCCTGGGTCGGGTAGACGAGCGGGCTGGTCAGGACCGCCTCGAGGGTCTTCTTGTCGTCGCCGGTGGCCGCCGCCGCGTCCTTCGCGATGATGTCCTTGGTGGCCGGCACCGGGGTGACGTAGTTGATGAACTCGGTCAGCTGCGCCGCGACCTCGGGCCGGTAGAAGTAGTCCATCATCATCAGCGCGTCGACCGGGTTGGTGGCGGTCTTCGGGATCGTCATGTTGTCGGTCCAGATGTTGCCGCCCTCCTCGGGCACCACGAACTTCAGGTTCGACCCGTTGGACGCGTTCTCCTGGAAAATGTCCCCCGACCAGCCCATGCAGATCCACAGGTCACCGTTGGCGAGGGACTTTGTGTAGTCCTGCTGGACGTAGGCCCGGACCAGGGGCTTCTGTGCGCGCAGCTTGGCGGCGGCCTTCGTCCAGTCCGGCTGGGTCGAGGTCTCCGGGTTGATGCCCAGCAAGAGCATGCCGAAGTTGCCCAGCTCCTGCGGGTCCTTCATCATGCCGATCTTGCCGGCGTACTTCGGGTCCCAGAGTTGGGCGATCTTGGTGATCGGTTCCTTGACGTACGTGGGGTTGTAGGCGATTCCGGTGTAACCCGAGGTGTACGGGATGGTGTAGACGTTGCCCTTGTCGAACGGCTCGTTCCGGTAGATCGGGTCGGCGTTCTGGGCGAAGTTGGGCAGCTTCGAGTGGTCGAGTGGGGCCAGGTAACCGAACTGGATCAGCTTCTCCAGCTCGACCCCGTTGGTGACGACCATGAGGTCGTACCCGATGGACTTGTCGGCGGCCAGCTGCGGCTGGATCTTGCCGTACCACGACGGGTCGTCCTGGATGACCTCCTGGTAGTTGACCGTGACGCCGGTCTCCTTGGTGAAGGCGGTCAGCGGAGCGTGGTCGGTGGGCATGTAGAGCGCCCAGGTGGCGAAGTCCAGGTGCCCGTTCTTGGCCTTGCCGGTCCAGAACTTGGCGACGTCGTCCTGGGTGGCCGGGGCCTGCTTCGCCCCCTTCACGCCACAGGCCGCGAGCGCCAGGCCGGCCGCCCCCAGCCCGGCGCCGACACCGAACATCCGCATGATGTCGCGCCGGTCGTACCGGCGTTGGGTGAGGCCACGCAGCAGGGCGGGGTCGCGCAGCAGAGCGGGGTCGATCCTCTGGTCCATGCTCATGTTCATGCTCCGATCGCGTACGAGTGGCGTGGCTCCCACGAGAGCCAGACACTGTCCCCTCGGACGGCCAGGTCGTCCGCCGACGTGGCGTTCTGGGTGAATACCGTGACATCGGACCCGGTCGAGGTCCGTACGTTGTAGTTGGTGGACGTGCCGAGATAGACGACCTCGGTGACGACCCCCCGGACGGCGCATTCGGAGCCACCGGGCGGCTGCGTGGAGATGGACATCTTCTCCGGGCGGACGGTGAGCTCCAGCTCCCCGCCGGGGGTGGCGCCGCCGCCGGACACGGGCACGAGAATCCGCTCGTCGGGACCAGTCACGATCACGGCGGTGCCCCCGGAGACCTCGTGCACCGTGCCGGAGAACAGGTTCGAGGTGCCGATGAAGCCGGCGACGAACTTCGTGGCCGGGTGCTCATAGATCTCGCGGGCCGTGCCGAGCTGCTCGACGACGCCGTTGCTCATCACCGCGATCCGGTCCGACATGGTCAGCGCCTCACCCTGGTCGTGGGTGACGAAGACGAAGGTGATGCCGACCTCGCGCTGGATCCGCTTGAGCTCCACCTGCATGGCCTGGCGCAGCTTCAGGTCCAGCGCGGCGAGTGGCTCGTCGAGCAGCAGGGCGCGCGGCTTGTTGACCAGCGCGCGGGCCAGCGCCACCCGCTGCTGCTGGCCACCGGAGAGCTCCTTGGGCCGGCGCTTCTCCCGGCCGCCCAGGTCGACGATCTCCAACATCTCGCCGACCCGGCGGGCCACCTCGTCCTTGGCGACGCCCTTGCGCTTGAGCCCGAAGGCCACGTTGTCGGCCACGCTCATGTGCGGGAACAGTGCGTACGTCTGGAACACCATGTTCACGTCGCGCTTGTTCGGCGGCACCCCGGTCACGTCGTTGCCGTGCAGGTAGACGCTGCCCTCGGTCGGCTCGTCGAACCCGGCGATCATGCGCATCGTGGTCGTCTTGCCGCAGCCGGAGGGGCCCAGCATGGAGAAGAACTCGCCCTCGCCGATCCGCATGTCGACCTGCTTGACCGCCTGCACGATCTCGCCGTGCGCGGTGAACGACTTGGTCAGCCCGACCAGCTCGATCGCGGGGAGAACGCCCGTCCGCACCCCCGCATGCACCCCGGCCACGGGGTCCTGTGTCTCCGTCATAGCCCCGTTCCTTCGCCGACGGTGGGGGACCTGGGTTGTCTCGCTGTCGGTAGCCACCCGCGACCTCCGTGCTGGATGCGCTCTGCGTCGCACTGACTGTCGCAGAGCGTGTTCCAGGTTTCAAGGGATTCCGTTGTTACCATGTGATTTCGCAACGGAATCACTTGTAAACACCTCCTAGATCACCTGATGTCGCACTGAGGAGGGCGAGGACGGACGTGCGCGGTCGAACCCCGCTCCGGCTCGCGGGCTCGCCACAACCGCCGCGGGGCGCGTATCGGGGAATTCTCTGGGCTGGTGACGATCGCGATCAAGTGGCTGAGGGCGATCAGCGACCCATTTCATCTCGGCATTTCGAGCTCGGCAATTTTCGATCTCGGAACCTTTCGGAGGAGTAACCGCAGGCGCGCAGCGCGCGGTGCTCGCAGGTCCGGCGGCATGGGCCGCGCCGCAGTCGCCCCGGGAGGTCACCGTGATCCTGTCCTCGACGCTCGAGGCGATCGGCGGTACGCCGCTGGTCCGGTTGCGCCGGACGATTCCGGACGGCGCGGCGCAGGTGCTGGTGAAGCTCGAAGGCGCCAACCCGACGGCCAGCTACAAGGACCGGATGGCGCTGGCCATGATCGAGGCCGCCGAGGCCGACGGCCGGCTGCGGCCAGGCCAGATGGTGGTCGAGTACACGGCGGGCAGCACGGGCTCGTCGCTCGCGTTCGTCTGCGCGGTGAAGGGGTATCCGCTGCGGATCGTGTCGTCGGACGCGTTCGCCGCCGAGAAGATCCTGACGATGCGCGCGTTCGGCGCCGAGGTCGAGCTGATACCCAGCCCTGATGGCATCACGCCCGGTCTGATCCCGGCGATGATGCGCAGGGCGGCCGGCATCACCGCGCAGACAGGCGCGTTCGCCACCGACCAGTTCCACAACACCGACATGGTCGGCGGCTACCGCCGGCTCGGCGAGGAACTGCTCGATCAGCTTCCG
>Ga0137415_10004024_pt1 | contig 14571 bp, 11 predicted proteins | sample CZODoug3_1_1_16f_FD_183082 | JGI IMG/M metagenome (GOLD analysis project Ga0137415, IMG submission 183082) | Vadose zone soil fungal communities from Angelo Coast Range Reserve, California, USA - CZODoug3_1_1_16fungal (Hybrid Assembly) | ecosystem: Environmental > Terrestrial > Soil > Vadose... | reverse complement strand
TACGGGAGTCCAGGGTTGCAGACATGACTTGCAAGCCGGTAGGCAACGGACTCGTTGGCGACAGCTATCGTTTCGACCTGACCTATGAAGACGCCGAGCCCGATGCGCCGGCCAGCGTGATCGGCAAGTTTCCGGCAGCCGATCCGGACAGCCGCCGTGCGGGTTCCGCGCACCTGCTCTACCTGCGCGAGGTGTCGTTCTATCGCGAGCTTGCCCACACCCTCGCTATCCATACGCCTCGCCCCTTCGTCGCCGAGATCGATCCGGAAACCGACGACTTCATCTTGATCCTGGAGGACCTGGCGCCGTTCCGCCAGGTGGATCAGCTCGCCGGCTGTTCGCTGCAAGACGCCGGGATCGTGATGGCGGAGGCCGCGGCGTTGCACGCCCCGCGCTGGGAGGACCCGGCACTGGAATCCCTGGATTGGCTGGTGGCCCGTCCGGCTCGGACCTCCGCCACGATGCATGAGAGGCTGCCTCCCATCATCCGCCTCTTCGCCGACCGCTACCGGGATACACTCGAGCCGGAGTTCCTGGCGCTTGTGGAAAAGCTTCCCGAAGGTCTGGCTTGCAGCCGAGACGATCGATCATCGCCGCGCACCTTGCAGCATGCCGACTTCCGCCTCGACAATGTGCTGTTCGACATCCGCGGCGGGGCGCGGCCGATGGCGACGCTCGATTGGCAGACCGTGAACGTCGGACCGGGTGCCATGGACGTGGCCTACTTCCTGTCCACTGGCCTCGACGCCGCCGAGCGGCGCCAGCACGAAGCCGATCTGGTGCGTTTCTATCACGCCGAATTAGCCCGGCGTGGCGTGCGAAATTACGACTGGGACCATTGCTGGCATGACTATCGGCGCCAAACCTTGCACGGCATCCTGATGGGCGTGTTCTCGGCCCTCAGCGTCGAGCGGACCGACCGGGGCGATGCGCTGTTCCTGAAGATGACCCGCGGCGCCTGCGAACAGGCGCTCGACCACCAAAGCTTCGACCTCTGGCAAGCCTGACGGGACACACTCATGCAGATTACAGCCGCAGTCGTCCGCGAGCCGGGCGCGAACTTCACTCTGGAGGCTGTCGAGTTGGACGAGCCGCGGGCTGACGAAATTCTGGTGCGCATCGCCGCGGTTGGCGTCTGCCACACTGACCTGGTGGCGCGGGACGGCGTCATGCCCTTCTCCATGCCGGCTGTGCTGGGTCACGAGGGTGCGGGCACCGTGGAGAGGGTCGGTTCGGCGGTGACGAAGGTCGCGCCAGGCGACCGGGTGGCCATCACCTTCCGCTCATGCGGATCGTGCGGCCGCTGTCGGAGCGGAGATCCGGCCTATTGTTACACCATGCCGATGCTCAACTATATCGGCATGAGGCCGGACGGCTCAAAGGCGATCCGGCAGGGCGACGTCGCCGTCTCGTCCAACTTCTTTGGTCAATCGTCCTTCGCCACCCATGCGCTGGCCTACGAACGCAACGTCCTGAAGCTGCCGGACGACATCCCCTTCGAGATCGCCGCGCCGCTCGGCTGCGCAGTCCAGACCGGCGCCGGCGGGGTGATACTGGCGCTGGCCTGCCCCAGCGGCTCCTCGATCCTGATCACCGGCGGCGGAGCCGTTGGCCTGTCGGCGGTGATGGGCGCGGCGATCCAGGGTTGCCGGACCATCATCGTCGTGGAGCCACATGCGGCGCGGCGTGCCCTGGCGCAGCAACTCGGCGCCACACACGTGGTCGCCCCCGCGGAAAGTCCGGACCTCGCCGCGGCCGTGCGGGCCATCCTGCCCAACGGAGCGGACTATGGCTTCGACACCACCGGCCGGCCTGAAATCCTCACCGCCGTGATGGGCGCGCTGGCGCCCAAGGGCGTGCTCGGCATCGTCGGGATTCCACCGGCGGGCACGCCCATGCCGGGCGACCTCGGGACCGTGCTCACCTTGGGCCAGACCGTGCGTGGGATCATCGAGGGCGACAGTGACCCGGACGTCTTCCTGCCGGTCTTGATCGATCACTGGCGTGCCGGCCGGCTACCGTTGGAGAGGCTGATCCAAGCCTTTCCCTTTGACCAGATCAACCACGCCATCGTGGCGCAACACAGCGGCGACTGCGTCAAAGTGGTGCTGACCCTGCCATCCGCCTGAGCAGCCCGCCATGACCGGCTTCGCATCCCATGCACCCATTCATCTTCGCCCGCAGCCACGATCGCCGGTTCTGCCATCGGGCCAGCAACGGAAGGCCCCATGCTCAACAAACTAGACGACTTCCCAATCCACCAGACGCCGGAGCCGATTGCTGTTCCTGTAAGCAGCGACCGCAATGTCTACGATCGGACATGGTTCAATGGCTACGCCGGCGACGGCTCCTACTATTTCGGTATCGGGATGGCCATCTATCCGCATCGCGGAATCCTGGACTGCGCCTTCAGCGTCGTGCAGCCGGGCGGGCGCCAGCACTGCTTCTACGGCTCGCGCCGTGCTCCCATAGAGCGCACGGACATGCAGGTCGGCCCGTTCCGCCTGCAGGTGATCGAGCCCATGCGCCGAGCCCGGGTGGTGTTGGAGGACAACGCCAGCGGCGTCTCCTGCGACCTGACCTTCTCGGCCCGGACGGCGGCGATCCAGGAAGCCCGTCAGATCCTGTGGTCGGGCACACGGCGCGTGATGGACGCCACCCGCTTCGACCAGTTCGGCCGCTGGAGCGGCGTGGTGCGCCATCCGGACGGCGAGATCGAGGTCGACGAAGCGGTCTGCCATGGCACCAAGGACCGCTCCTGGGGTGTACGAAGGATAGGAGAGCGCGAGGTCGGCGGCGCGCCCGCAACTCCGCCGAGCGTGTTCTTCCTCTGGGCGCCGCTGGTGTGGGACGACCACATTTCCCACGCCATCTTCTTCGACGGACCGCGCGGCGAGGCCTTGATCAGGGAGGGCATCGTTGCGCCGCTCTATCCGACGGAAGCCGCCGTGCCCGGCGTTGAGGACGGACACGACCGGCGCATGGCGACCGCGCGTCATCGGGTGAACTATGTTCCCGGCACCCGGCTGGCGCGATCCGCCGAGATCGACCTGGTCGATCACGACGGCAAGACGCGCACGATCGCCCTCGAACCAATCCTCAAGTTCCAGATGAAGGGCCTCGGCTACGGACATCCCCAATGGGGACAGGGCATGTGGAAGGGCGAGTTGGAAATTGGCGGGGAGTCATTCGATCCGCAGCAACTTGACCCACTCGCGCCCGAACATCTCCATGTGCAGCAGGTCGTCCGCGCCAGAGATGGAGAGCGCACCGGCGTCGGCGTGCTGGAGCAGATCTGTCTCGGTCCCTATGAACCGTCCGGGTTCGCAGGCCTCTTCGACGGAGCGAAAGGTTAGAGAGCAGTAAGTTCTTGGCCTTTGTACAAGTGCTCTAAGCTGCGATGGCGTTATCTGGCACATCCGCGCGTGCGATCCGATTGCGGCCACCGCGCTTTGCTGCATAGAGAGCCTGGTCAGCGTCGCTTGTCCGAGCATAAGCCTGTAGTGGTCACGCAGTTGCGATCCAATTTGAAATCCATCCCTATTCTGCGGCAATCTGCCGGTTTTGACCGCGGAAAGACTCCATCAGATTCGCAGCACGTTGTCGGTACGTCTGCAAGTTGCGCGACTTGATATGGCCATATCCGCGGATCTGCTCTGCCAAGCCGGCCAGTTGCAGCGCGACCGAATGGTTTTGCGGCGTCAAGCCGGCCATGATTTCGCGCAAGGTTATTTCATATTCCGCAACTAGCAGGCGCTCGCCGCGCCTTTCCTCCGTATAGCCGAAGATGTCCAGCTTGCTGCCTCGCAGACGCTTCAGCCTTGCAAGAATCTTCAATGCTCGAAACATCCAAGCTCCGTATGCGCGCTTCTGCAATTCTCCCGTCAATGGACTGCGTTTTGAGAATATCGGTGGTGCAAGGTTGAACTCCAGCTTGAAGTTGCCATCGAACTGAGCGTTGAGCTTGCGCAGGAATTCACCGTCGGTATAAAGTCGGGCCACCTCATATTCGTCCTTGTAGGCCATCAGCTTGTAAAGCGATTTCGCGACGGCTTCGACGAGTCCTGCCTTGCCTCTGGCCCTGGCGCTCTCTGCAGAGGCCACTTCGGCCACAAAGGCGCGGTAGCGCTCGGCATAGGCTGCGTCCTGGTAGGCAGTGAGCAGGGCAACGCGTCGTGCCACCAGGTGTTCGGGAGAGGTTTTCTCGATCCGCTTCTCTTCCCGCATCAATGGTTTGGCCTGCGCTTCGACCACGGTGATGTCCTGAGCGGCGAGCCGGCCCCAGGAAAAGGTTCGCTTGCCGGTTTCGACGGCGACGCCGTTCAGCTCGATCGCCCGCAGGATCGCTTCGAGGCTGAGCGGGACCAAGCCTTTCTGCCAAGCATAACCAAGCATGAACAGATTGGTCGCAATCGAATCGCCAAGCAGCGCGGTGGCAAGTCCGGTACCATCGACAAAGCTGGTCGCGCCGCCGGTGGCCTCGCGGATCGCCCGCTTCATGTCCTCGGCCTCGAAATCGATGTCGCCGTTGGTGACGAAGGCCGCCGTCGGCTGGACGTAGGAATTCACCACCGCGTTCGTGATACCGGATTCCAGCCGCGACAATGCATTCGGCCCGGCTGCGACAACCATGTCACAACCGAGCAACAGGTTCGCACCGCCTACCGCGATCCGCACGGCATGGAGGTCCTCCGGCCTCGGAGCTAGGCGCACATGGCTCATCACGGCGCCGTTTTTCTGCGCCAAACCGGTAAAATCGAGGACGGTGCACCCGCGGCCTTCCAGATGCGCAGCCATACCGATCAGCGCCCCGACAGTAATCACGCCGGTGCCACCGATACCCGTCACCAAGATGCCATAGGGCTCGGTCAACCCACGGACTTTCGGCATCGATAGATTGGCAAACGGATCTTCCACAAGGTGCAGCCGACCCTTGATGCTTTTGCGAACGCTGCCACCATGAACTGTGACGAAGCTCGGACAAAACCCTCCCAGACAGGAAAAGTCCTTGTTGCAACTCGATTGGTCGATCTGGCGCTTGCGGCCGAGTTCGGTCTCCAGCGGCTTCACTGAAACGCAATTCGACTTTTCGGAGCAATCGCCGCAGCCCTCGCAGACGGCATCGTTGATAAACACACGCTTTGGCGGGTCTGGATAAAGACCGCGCTTGCGGCGGCGGCGTTTCTCGGCGGCACAGGTCTGATCATAAACCAGCACCGTTAATCCGGAAATCTCGCGAAGTTCGCGTTGAACGGCGTCCAGTTCGTCGCGGTGGCGCACTTGGGTACCCGGCGCGAAATCCACGTCGACGGGGTACTTGTCCGGCTCGTCCGTGACCACGATTATTCGCTTGGCGCCTTCAGCGGCGACTTGTTTGGTAATTTCCGGCACCGTAAGAGGTCCGTCGTGCGGCTGACCGCCCGTCATCGCAACCGCATCGTTGAATAGAATCTTGTAGGTGATGTTCACGCCGGCGGCGGACGCGGCACGCACTGCCATCAGTCCGGAATGATAATATGTGCCGTCACCCAGGTTCTGAAATACGTGCCGCTCATCCGTGAACGGCGCCTGGCCGATCCAGTTCGCGCCCTCCCCGCCCATGTGGGTTATTGTCGCCGTGCGCCGCTTCGGCATCGCGAGCGCCATGCCGTGGCAGCCGATGCCGGCCATCGCGCGGCTCCCTTCCGGCACATTGGTCGATGTGTTGTGCGGACAGCCTGAGCAAAAGAACGGAGTCCGTACGATACCGGGATTAGCCGCCGCAAGCGGCGGCTCCTTGTCCTGCAGTCGTGCCAACCGCTGCTTCAGCTCCGGGCTTTCGCCCTGCATGCGCATCAACCGCTGGACGATCACCCGCGCGACGCCAGTTGGGTTCAAATCTCCTTCGCTCGGCACAAGGCGGCGACCTACCTCGTCCGTCTTGCCAAACACCCGGGGCCGATGGTCATCATTGTACAGCAGCTTGACAAGTTGGTCCTCGATCAAGCCGCGCTTTTCTTCGACCACCAATATCTCTTCAAGACCTTGAGCGAAGTTGCGCGCACCGGTCTCTTCAAGCGGCCAGGTAAGCCCTATCTTGTAGAGCCGAATACCGAACTCGGCCGCCTTAGCTTCAGTGATGCCGAGATCTTCGAGCGCTTGACGGACATCCAGGTAGGCTTTGCCGGTGGTGATGATGCCGAGCCGCGCTTGCGGCGCATCCATCACCAGCCGGTCGAAGCGATTGGCCCGGGCGAACGCGGCGACCGCAGCCATTTTCGGACCATGCAGCCGTTGCTCCTGGTTCAAGGGCGGGTCAGGCCAGCGGATATTAAGGCCGTCCGCCGGCAGGTCGAAATCGGTCGGCGCAATGATCTGCAGGCGGTGAGGATCGATCGAGACCGAAGCCGCACTCTCCACCGTTTCCGAGATCGCCTTGAAACCGACCCAGCATCCCGAATAGCGGGACAGCGCAATGCCCAGAATTCCGAAATCGAGATATTCCTGCACCGTTGCGGGATTCAGAATCGGCAACATTGCCGCGATCAGAATTTGCTCGCTCTGGTGCGGCAAGGTGGAAGACTGACAACCATGGTCGTCACCGGCGAGCAGCAGCACACCGCCATGCCTGGACGACCCCGCTGCATTTCCGTGTTTGATCGCGTCGGCAGAACGGTCTACTCCCGGCCCCTTTCCATACCAGATACCGAACACGCCATCGACTTTGGCGCCGTCGAACAGGCCGACTTGCTGGCTGCCCCAGACCGCAGTAGCCGCCAAATCCTCGTTGACGCCAGGTTGAAAATGAATGTTGTTTTTCTCCAGGAAAGGTCGCGCCTGCCCGAGCGCATGATCGTACATGCCTAGCGGCGAGCCGCGATAGCCGGAGATGAAGCCTCCGGTGTTCAAGCCTTTTTCCTGGTCCCGTTGCCGCTGAAGCATTGGCAGCCTGACCAAGGCTTGAATTCCCGTCACGTATACACGGCCGGTCTCAAGTTTATACTTGTCGTCGAGAGTGACTTGAGCCAACTGCATGATGTCCTCCAAATTCGACCAGGGAAAGCGCGCTACCGAAGGTACTGACCAGGCCTCGCGGGCCCAGACCGGATATCCAAGCCCGTCAGCCTGCTTCTTGATGCTGCGGCTGCCAGCGCAGCAGATGGCTTTGCACCCGCTGCATGATCGTTGTCAGCAGGACGCCCGATATCATCAGGACAAAGACGGCGACCATCATACCTGATGCTTCACCGCGCGCTTCCGCTTCGATGATCATGCGGCCAATTCCCCGCTGCGCACCGATGAACTCGCCGACGATGACGCCGATGAGAGAAAAGGCGATAGCCGGAGCCAATGAGGCAAACAGCCAAGCCATCGTTGAAGGAATGATGACCGTTTTCGTGATCTGCCATTCAGACGCTCCGAGCAGACGGGCCGCACCGATATGATCGCGTTCGACCGCGCGCGCGCCGGCAAAGGTATTAAAAAATACCAGGAAGACCACGACCAACCAAGCGGTGACTACCTTGGACACATCGCCGATGCCAAAGGCCAGGATGATCACCGGCGCGAGGGCGATGCGGGGAATGGCATTTGCGGCAACGATGAACGGCTGAAAGATCGCGCTGAGCCGGTCTGACCGGCCGAGCACCAGGCCGGCCAAGAACCCGCTCGTTACTCCAGTGACGAAGCCGAACAGGGTATTTTTCAATGTCACGAATAGGGCGACCCAAAGATTGTTTTCCGACCGATGCATGCAAGCGGCAAAAGCGTCTTTAACGCCCAGGGTCCATTGGTCCTTGTCGACAAGACAGCTCAGACGCAGAAAATGCTCGAAAATCTCCGATGGTTTGGCGACGAAATAGGGGTCAAGCAGGTCCGGCACCAACCATGGCATCTTGTCGTGCAGATCATAGCCCCACTGCCAGGTAGCCAGAATGACAAGACAGATTGCGATCTGCCATAAGACCGTTACCGCGCCTGCGCTCCTCATTCCGTCCTCCCCCGGACGAATTCCTCACCTAGCGAATGCCATACTTCGGAAAACAGCGCCGCATAGGCCGGACTTTCTCTCAGAAACACGGCGTCCCGCGGTCGCGGAAGATCGACGGAAAATTCCTGCTTGACTCGCCCCGGTCTCGCCGAAAGCAGGATGATGCGGTCGGAAAGTGTGAGCGCCTCGCCCAAATCGTGAGTGACGAAAACGACGGTCTGCCGTCCTCGCTCCCATAGATCGAGCAGAATGCGATGCATATCCAGCTTGGTGTGTGTATCCAGGGCGCCGAAAGGCTCGTCCATGAGAAGGATCTGCGGTTCCATGATCAATGTCCGCAGCAAGGATACCCGCTGCCGCATCCCGCCGGACAGCGATGATGGATAGAAGCTTCCAAACTCGGCGAGTCCGACTTCGGCCAGGGCCGCGGCCACGCGACGACGCCGCTCGGAAACCGGCATCCCTGCTAGCTCCAACCCATAGCCGACGTTTTCTTGCACGGTTCGCCAGGGAAACAGCGTGTCCTTCTGGTAGACGTAACCTACTGTGCGGTCAGGCCGCCCCGGCGTGAGCGGTTTGCCATCAAGCAAAATCTCCCCGCTGGTCGCCGGCAGCAGCGTCGCGATCATGTTGAGCACGGTGCTCTTGCCGGAGCCGGACGGTCCCAATAGCGAAACGAACTCGCCTTTGCGGATCGCAAGTGAGACATTATCGACGGCCCGGACGATCGGGGCCTTTGTGCCAAAGATCTTGCACAGGTTTCGGGTCTCGATGCGGATTTCGCCGCCTTCCGACATCGCCGTCGCTCTCGGGGTCGCGTAGCGAGCGGGCCTCATCAGCCGTACTTCTTCTTGGCAGCGCGGATGAAGACATCCGCCACTGCATCCTCGCGCGCGATCGGCTTGATGCCGGTCATATCGCGAAACCACACCTTGGCACCGCACTTGAAGCTGGTGTCGTCGATAATGCCGTCGTAGTCGGCTGCCGACTTGTAGGCTTCGATCTCGATCAGATTTGCATCGCGGGACGTGCTGCCTACATAGGGCTCGACAATCCCGTAGATCTCGGCAGCCGAACTGGTCTTGATCCACTGGCCCGCGCGGTAGAGCGCGTTGACGTAGGCCTGGACCTTGGCCGGATCGCGGTCGATCGTGGACTGCAGAGTGAAGTTAGCGGTGACGGGAACATTGCCGCCGATCATCCGATCCCAATTCTCGGGGGCGCCAAGCGCAAAGATATTTTTTCCCCAGCCGCGTATCTCAGCTTCCTGAATCATCGATGCGGAAGCGCCGAGCAGATCGATCTGCTTCGTCTTCAACGCGCCAAGCATGGTCTCGACATTGCCGGCACCGACCCAGGCAAATTTGTCCTTGATCCCCATGGAGTCAGTAAAATAATCGGCCCAAACGTGCGATGTGCCGCCCAGCGAGGATACGCCGAAGATAGGTTTGCTTCCGTCCGGGCGCAGCCACGACGCAACCTTGCGCACATCATCCAGCCCCGAGTCATAGAGATCCTTTCTGATAAGCAAGCCACCCGTGACCCGCGTGTCGACAGCGCTCAGAATCCGGGATCGGCGGCCACGATTGCTCAGTTGCAACGAATGGGTGACATCCCCGATGGCGAAATCTGCCTGTCCTGCCGCCAATATCTCGCGACTCTTGGTGCCGCTGCCACCCTGGAGCAGCTTGAAGTCCAGACCTTCGTCACGCAGGAATCCCCGTCCCATAGCCACGTATTGAAGCTGGTAAAGCGGAACCGCTACCGGGTAAACCGAGGAACCCGGCATGCCCGACTGCGCGGAAGATCGTCGTGTCGAAAAGGCAGCAGCAGCGGTGCCGGCCACCACCAGCCGGATGACCGACCGCCTTCCGACGATTGTCGCAACCATGTCTTCCTCCCTGTCTTATCGAGCAGCCGTTTGTGAACGTCGCGGGGCGGAGCAGCGAGCCTCCAATGCGGCCAGCACGGCGTCCCCCATCTGACTGCAGGAGATGGACGGTGAACCGGGGGCGGCGATATCGGCGGTGCGGGCCCCTCCGGCCATGGCGTCGGCCACGGACTCCTCAAGCAGGACCGCCTCCTGCGGCCAGCCGAGCGAAAGCCGCAGCGCCATCGCAAGACTAAGGATCGCGCCGAGAGGATTGGCGATGCCTTTGCCGGCAATATCCGGCGCGCTACCATGCACCGGTTCGTAGAATGCCGGCCGACGCCCCGCCGAATCGGCTGGTCCCAATGCGGCGGACGGCAACATGCCGAGCGAGCCGGTCAGCATGGCGGCGCAGTCCGACAGGATGTCTCCGAATATGTTGTCAGTGAGCAGCACGTCGAATTGCGCTGGCTTCCGGATGATCTGCATCGCGCAATTGTCGACGAACATGTGGCTCAACGCGACGTCGGGGAACTCCTCGTCGTGCAATTGCTGCACCTCGGCGCGCCATAGCTGCCCCGCTTCCATCACGTTGGCCTTGTCGACCGAACAGAGGACACCGCGCCGCGATCGGGCCAGTTCGAAGGCAAAGCGGGCGACGCGGCGGATTTCCGATGTGGTATAGACCTGCGTGTTCACCCCACGTCGCTCGCCATTGGGCAGTGTCTCGATACCCCGCGGTTCACCGAAATAAATGCCTCCAATCAGCTCGCGCACGATGATGAAGTCGACGCCTTGCAGCACGCGGTTCTTTAGCGAAGAAGCGTCGTATAGCGCCGGGATAGTGACGATCGGACGAAGATTCGCGTAGAGCTGCAGCGAGCGTCGAATATGAAGCAAGCTGCCTTGGCGCCGCGCGGCCAGCGGGATTTCATCGAATTCTGGCCCTCCGGTGGCGCCGAACAATATCGCATCGGCGGTCGAAAGCGCCGCCTCGGTCGCAGGCGGCAACACTGAGCCGTATCTGCGGTATGCGTCGGCGCCGTAGGCTTGGTGTTCGATACTGATCGCCAGACCGCGCCGCGTTCGAAACCAGTCGATCACGCGCACGGCTTCGGCGATCACCTCGACCCCTATGCCGTCACCAGGCAGGACCACGATTTTTTTGTCGGCTGGTGAGGTCATTGCAAGCCCTCGCTATAAATCCATGGACGACGCGCTCGATCGGCGGATTGAAACGCGGTGATTTCGGGGTCTCGCTTAAGCGTCAGCCCGACCTCGTCGAGCCCCTCCAGCATCGCTTCCCGGCGCAGCGCGGGGATCCGAAACTCAACCTCTAATTCGTCAGGCGCTATGACAACGTTGCGCGTCAGATCGACCGTTATCTGGTGGTGCTCGGGATCGATCTCGATTTCGCGAGCGATCTCTTCGACGCGCTTCCTTGCCATGACCACGGGAAGCAAGCCGTTCTGAAAACAGTTGTTGAAGAAGATGTCCCCGAAACTCGGCGCGATAACGCAACGTATGCCCATACCCATCAGTGCCCAGACGGCCCCCTCTCTGGAGCTGCCACAAGCAAAGTTGTTTGCCGCCAGCAGGATCTTCGCGTTGCGATAGGATGCTCGGTTCAAGGGGAAATCCGGATTCTCAGTCCCATCGGGCAGGTAGCGCCAGGATTCGAAGCAGTACCGGCCGAGGTCTGAGCGGGGCGGACCGCTGACCAGGCGCTCGATCCGAATTATGATGTCGGTATCGATATTGTCGCGAAGCAGCGGAGCTGCGACGGCGCGAAGTTTTGTGAAGCGCTCCATACGCTAATTCTCCAAACTGCGGACGTCCGAGATCATTCCGGTCACCGCCGCGGCGGCAGCCATGATGGGGCTTGCGAGATGAGTACGAGCGCCGGGTCCTTGGCGGCCGACGAAATTGCGATTGGAGGTTGAGACCGAACGCTGTCCGCGCGGGATCGTCTCGCCATTGGCAGCCAAGCACATCGAGCATCCAGCCTCGCGCCATTGGAAGCCGGCATCGCGGAAAATCTGATCGATCCCTTCAGCTTCCGCCTCGCGCCTGATCGTTTCTGAGCCGGGCACCACCCACGCATTGACGTGTGCGGCGACATGTCGGCCGCGCACGACCGCCGCTGCCATGCGCAGGTCGGAAAGGCGACTATTGGTGCAAGAGCCGATAAATACCCAATCCACCTTGGTGCCGCGAATGGCCGAACCGGGCTGAAGGTCCATATAGTCGAGGGCAGCCTCCATGGCCCGGCGCTTATCGGGATCCAGGACCGACGCCGGATTTGGGATCTGCTCGTCGATACCGATCACCTGCTCGGGACTCGTGCCCCAAGTGATCTGAGGATGGATGGCACTGACGTCAATTTCCACTTCACGGGCGAACACCGCGTCGGAATCGGACGGCAGCGTTCGCCAATGCGCGACCGCGTTTTCCCACATTTCGCCGCGCGGTGAGAACCGGCGCCCACGCAGATAGGCATAGGTTTTGTCATCGGGAGCGATGAAGCCGATTTTGGCGCCGAGTTCGATTGATAGATTGCATAGGGTCAGTCGGCCTTCGACTTCCATCGCGCGTACTGCCTCTCCGGCGTATTCGACCGCGTAGCCGGAACCCCCGGAAGCGCCTATGTGACCAATCAAGTGCAGAATCAGGTCCTTTGGACCGGTTCCGGACGGCGGCGCTCCCGTGAATGTGACACGCATCGCCTTGGGGCGTTGCTGCACCAAGGTCTGCGTCGCCGCGACGTGGATCAGCTCCGTCGAACCAATTCCGAAGGCGACCGCACCAAGACCGCCATGGGTACAGGTGTGGCTGTCGCCACAAACGATCACGGTCCCCGGAAGGCTGATCCCGAGCTCCGGGCCGATCACGTGAACAATGCCTTGCCCCGGCTCACCGAGATCAAATAGCCGGATGCCGGCCGCCTTGGTTTCCGCTCGCAGGTCGGTCAACCAGCGTTGGCCGGACGGGATTGTGTCGGCGCGACCGGGCGTAGTGGAGATCGTGTGGTCGGGAGTGGCGAACGTCAGCTCGGGATTGCGTACCTTCAGGCCACGCTTGCCGAGCATGACCAAACCCTGCCCCCCTCCGTCGTGAAGTAAATGGCGATCGACATGCAGCAGCGAAAAGCCGTCGCCCAGATCGGCAACAACATGCTGATCCCAGATCTTGTCGAAAAGTGTCTTGCCTGTTGCAGGCGCCACGGCGTTTCCTTTATTTTTTAGTTGTTATATACTGATGATGACTCAGGTGCCTTGTCAAGCGGCACCGGGCCCCATAACGTATTTTGAAGGAATGCAGTGGGACGTTGCAGCCCGGTTGCCTTGAGGGAGGTTATTTCAGGTGCATGATCTTAGCCGTGCCCTCGGTACGCCGTTGCACCACCAGCTTTCCGCCGTGATCCGCGACGGCATCGTCAACGGCCGCTATCAGCAAGGTGAGACGCTTCCCCCAGAGGAAGGCTTATGCCGGATGTTTTCCGTATCCCGAATCACCGTGCGCCGGGCCATGCAGTCCCTCGAAGAGGAGGGACTGATTGAACGGCGTCAGGGAAGCGGCACGTTCATATGCGATCTAGGCAGGAGCACGTCAGCGCACGCGCCGCTTGCCAGCCTCGTCAAGCGGACGGTGGATATTGCTAGGCTGACAAAACCGGTGGTCAAGGAGTATGGCTTCGTTCGGCCGCCGAAATACGTGCACGACGCTCTGGGAATAGAACGCGACGAACAGGTCCTGCGCGTAGTCAGGCTGAGGGTGCAAGGCAGGCTGCCTGTCCTCCATCTCACGGTGTTCCTGCGGCAGGATATCGGCCGAAGCTTCTCGTCTGCCGATTTCGCTGCGACTTCTCTGCTGAGTCTCATGCAGCGCGCGGGCCACGTCTATCATCGCGTGGAGATGGGTTGTGGCGCGGCTTTGGCCGATCCTATCACCGCCAAGGCGCTCCGCGTCACGATCGGTGCGCCGCTGGTAGAGATCAAACGCCTGGCCTTCGATGCCTCGGGGCGTCCCATCGAATTCCTGGTCGCACTGGCGCCGCCCGACCGCTACCAGCTCCGCATGTCATTTGGTCCCGATCGTGGCCCCGATTTCGACGCAGAGCTGGTTTCATAGCGTCGGCGGGCTGAGCCAACGTCGCTTCCTATCCGCTTTGCCAGAAGTGGCGTCGCCAAGTGCAGCCACCGACCTTGGTCGTTTGGGGAAAATACGACACCTTCTTCACGGTCACCGGCGACCGCCTATGCCGACGAGTGCCGGGAGCAGAAATCCACATCCTGCAAGCGGGGCATTTCGCACTCGACGAAGCGACCGACGAGATCGCGCCGCTCGTCCGGCACCTGAACTAATCGCTTTGCTCCCCTTGGCGGCTGCTTTTTGGAGGGGTGGCCGTCCAGCCTGAAGCGGAATGAGCTATCGCCGAGCAAAAAGTGAGAAGCCATCAGCGCCTACGAGCAGGAGGACCACAAGACGTGCGTCTCGGCGAGTTTCGTACCAACTGGGTAATCCGGGCTTTCTGCGGAGATCGCAGACGCCATCAGCAAAGAAACCAAGAATCGCCTGCATAGACTGAAGGAAGCGCCACGCAGCGGTGGCTCCCAACCAAAAATATCGAAAACGACCCCATGCAAGGTAGCAGGCAGTCGCCGGCACGGATGCGCTTTGGGCAAATACTTGACACGTCGGGCAAATCAGCGGCACTCCTTCATCATCGCAC
>Ga0137415_10004022_pt1 | contig 14574 bp, 12 predicted proteins | sample CZODoug3_1_1_16f_FD_183082 | JGI IMG/M metagenome (GOLD analysis project Ga0137415, IMG submission 183082) | Vadose zone soil fungal communities from Angelo Coast Range Reserve, California, USA - CZODoug3_1_1_16fungal (Hybrid Assembly) | ecosystem: Environmental > Terrestrial > Soil > Vadose... | reverse complement strand
TCGATGAAGGTGATCTTCTTGCCGCTTTCCGGCGAGGTCACCTGATAGGCGCCGATATGCTGGGTGATGCCGCCGGCTTCGCCGGAGACTACATTGGCGTGGCGCAGCGCGTCGAGCAGCGAGGTCTTGCCGTGGTCGACGTGGCCCATCACGGTCACGACCGGGGAACGCGGCTCCGTATCGGTGGAATTATCAACGACGTCGAACAGGCCTTCCTCGACGTCGGACGCGGCGACGCGCTTGACGGTGTGGCCCAATTCCTCGGCGATGAGTTGCGCGGTATCGGCATCGATCACGTCGGTGATCTTGTGCATCGCGCCCTGCTTCATCAGCAGGCGGATGACGTCGACCGCCCGCTCGGACATGCGGTTGGCGAGTTCCTGAATGTTGATGGCTTCCGGGATCACCACTTCGCGAATCAGCTTTTCCTTCGGTTCGTTCGAGGCGTGGCCCTTCAGGCGCTGGGTGCGGCGGCGGAACGAGGCGATCGAACGTTCGCGAACGTCATCGGCATTGAGCGCGGTGACGAGCGTCAGGCGGCCGCGCTGCTTCTGTGGTGCGGGCTTGGCGGTGGTTTTGGGGGCCGCGACCGGACGGGCTACGCCGCCGGGGCCGCGACGGATCTGGCGCGGACCTTCGTCTTCGTCGGAGGCGTCGGCGGCGATACCCGGCGCCCGTGCCACCGGCACCGCGGCGTGGGCTGGAGCGGCCGTTGTGCTGGTTGCGGCGGTGGTTGCGGCGGGCTTGGCCTCGGTTTCGCCAAAGCGCTTCTTGGCTTCGAACTCGGCCTTGCGCTTGAGTTCCTCTTCCTGGCGGTGCCGATCCTCTTCGGCCTTGCGGCGGGCTTCGGCGGCTTCACGTTCGGCCTGCTCGATGCCTTCCTTGCTGGCGCGGCGCTTGGCTTCCTGTTCCGCATGCCGGCGTTCTTCGACGTCGCGCACCTTGGCATCGGCGAGCGCGCTGGCGCGCGCGGACCGCTCATCTTCGGTCAGGGTGCGCAGCACCACGCCCGATCCGGCGTTGCGGGGCTGTGCGGTTGGAGGCGCGCCGGCGGGACGGCCAAGCGGCGCCTTGGCGGGCGCTGGCACTACCTTGACGGCGACCGGCTCGGGCGCATGCGTCTCGGTGCCAGGCGCATCGCCGCCGACGCGGCGCTTGCCGCGCTTTTCGACCACGACCTGCTTGGTCCGGCCGTGGCTGAAGCTCTGGCGCACGGTGCCCGTCTCGACGCGCGGCTTGAGCGTCAAGGTCTTGGTCGGGACACTCAAAGTCTTGTCGCCAGGGGTTTTGGTATCAACCATTCAGCAGTCCTAATCTTGGTTAGCGTTGTGCGTATCCGCACAGTCGTTGAAGAGGTCTTTGTTAGTCAGAATTTCTGGCCGCTACCGGCGGTCTTGTCGTCATCGGCCAGCCGGTATCGGACCAGGGTCTGGCAGCGCAACAGGAACGTCTTGCCCGCCGGGCCCGCGAGCAGGGCTGCATGTATCACATTTGACCGGCCCAGTGCCAAATCCAATTCTGCCGACGTCAAAACATTGACGATCGGAATTTCGGTCGATTCGCCGTGATTTCCGCCCCTTTGCCGGACGATCGCGTCCAATTTGCGGATTCCGTCCGCGGCGCCGTCGGAGGCATGGATCAGGGCTGCGGTTTCCCGCAGCGAAAGGGCGTCCTCGACCTTGCTGAAACCGGAGACGACCTGACCGGCCTTGGCGGCCATGGCCAGCGCCTCGGTCAGGCTGCGAACCAGCAAAGCCTCGGTATCGGTGGGAAGGGTCGGCGCGACGCGGACGTCGCGCTTGAACCCTCTGCTAAATTGGTGACGCCGCACCGCTTCCGCAACGGTCCGGCGCGACGCTGAAATCCACAGGCCGCGGCCCGGGAGCTTGCGCTTCAAGTCCGGAATCACCTCGCCCGTGGGCGCGACGACGAACCGGATCAGCTCGTCGATCGGGCGCACCTCGCGGCTGACCGCGCACATCCGCGTGGTCGCGGACTTGCCGGTCCGCGGGCCGTCGTCGAGATCGGGGTCAGCCAAAGCAAACATACGCGGGGCATCTCTCCAGTCATCTGCGCGAGTTCTTATCGCAAAACCGGTATCCATCCCGGATCAAGTCCGTGGACATGCTTTTGCGGAACACGCGCGTTACGCCGTCGGTTCTTCGGCGGGCTCAGGCTCGGCCGGTTGCTTGACCAGGTCGGCCTCGGTGATCCAGCCGGCCTTGACGCGCGCCTGCATGATGATCGCCTCCGCCTCTTCGCGCGAAATCTCGATGCCATCGAGGAAGCCGGCATGCTTGGTCGGCTCGCCGCCCTCCTTGCGCTCGGTCCAGCCGACCAGATCGTCGGTGGCGCAGCCGGCAAGGTCCTCGACGGTCTTGACGTCGTTCTCGCCGAGTTTCACCAGCATCTTCGAGCTGACGCCGGGCACCGTCTTCATGGCGTCTTCCACGCCAAGCTCCTTGCGCTTGTTTTCCAGCTCGGTCTCGAGCTGTTCCAGATACTCGCGCGCGCGGTTCTGCAATTCGGTGGCGGTTTCCTCGTCGAAACCTTCGATGCCGGCGAGTTCCTTGGCATCGACCAAAGCGAGTTCCTCGACCGAGGTAAAGCCCTCCGACGCCAGCAACTGGCCGACGACCTCATCGACATTGAGCGCTTCCATGAAGACCCGCGTCGAATTCTCGAAGTCGGCCTGGCGGCGCTCGGATTCTTCCTGTTCGGTGAGGATGTCGATATCCCAGCCGGTCAGCTGCGAAGCCAGGCGAACATTCTGGCCGCGCCGGCCGATCGCCAGCGACAACTGGTTGTTGGTGTCGGGAACGACGACCTCGATCCGCTCGCGATCTTCGTCGATCACGACCTTGGCGACCTCGGCCGGCGCCAGTGCGTTGACCACGAAGGTTGCGATATCGGGCGACCACGGGATGATGTCGATCTTCTCGCCCTGCAGCTCGTTGACCACGGCCTGCACGCGGGAACCGCGCATGCCGACGCAGGCGCCGACCGGATCGACCGAGGAATCCCGCGAAATCACCCCGATTTTGGCGCGCGAGCCGGGATCGCGGGCGACCGCCTTGATCTCGACGATGCCGTCATAGATTTCAGGCACTTCCTGCGCGAACAATTTCGCCATGAATTGCGGATGGGTGCGGGACAGGAAGATCTGCGGGCCGCGCGTCTCGCGCCGTACGTCGAAAATGTAGGCGCGGACGCGGTCGCCGTTGCGGAACACCTCGCGCGGCAGCATTTCGTCGCGGCGCACGATGGCTTCGCCACGGCCGAGATCGACGATCACGCTGCCATATTCGACGCGCTTGACGACGCCGTTGACGATGTCGCCGATGCGGTCCTTGAACTCCTGATATTGCCGGTCGCGCTCGGCTTCGCGCACCTTCTGCACGATCACCTGCTTGGCGGATTGTGCGGCAATGCGGCCATATTCCAGCGGCGGCAGCGTATCGGCGATGGTGTCGCCGACCTGGGCGCCCGGATTGGCGCGCTGCGCGTCGGCCAGCGAGATCTGGTTCGACGAATTCTCGACGACATCGACCACCAGCATGTGGCGCGACAGCCTGAGCTCGCCCTTCTTGGCGTCGATCTCGGCGTGCACGTCGGTCTCGCTGCCGTAGCGGGCGCGTGCCGCCTTGGCGATCGCGTCTTCCATCGCCGCGATCACGATGCCGCGGTCGATCGATTTTTCGCGCGCAACGGCGTCCGCGATCTGCAGCAGTTCGAGTTTGTTGGCGCTGACTGCCATGGCCTAGTCTCCTTCGGTAGGATCGAATTCGCCGCCGGGCAATCCTTGCGCGGCGAGGCGGTGTTTCTTGGTATTCTTCGGAACCGGCTTCTTCTGCAGTTTCGGCTTCGGTTTATTGCTTTTCGCCGGATCGCTTTTCTTTGCATGCGGCGGTGACGGCGGCTCCAATCCGAGATTCTGGCGCAGCTCGCGCTCCGCAGCCTTGCCGCGCCGCATCGATTCCGCGATCAGCTCGTCGGTCAGAACCAGCCGGGCCTCGGCGATATCTTCCATTACCAGCAGCACGGCGGCATCTTCGCCGGAGCGCATATCATCCCGATGTAGCGAGATGGCATCGCCTTCGACGCCTGCGAGCATGCCGCGAAACCGCTTGCGGCCCTGATGGGCGACCGCCATCTCGATCTTGACGAGATGACCGGCATGGCGCTCGAAATCGGAACGGCGCACCAGCGGGCGATCGATCCCCGGCGACGAAATCTCCAGCCGATAGGCGCGGTCGACCGGGTCGGCGACGTCGAGCACCGGCGACAGCGCCCGCGAGATTGCCTCGCAATCCTCGATCTGCATCGATCCATCGGGTCGTTCGGCCATGATCTGGACGGTGCAGCCGGCCTCGCCCGATATCTTGATCCGCACCAGGCGGTAGCCCATGCCCTGCAGGACCGGGCCAGCAACCGCGGATACCCGCGCGGCGACGCCGGGCTCGACCACGAGGCGCGGCTCGGCGAGCAGTTCGGTATCCACGGAACCAGCGGTCGGATCGGTCATATCCAGTGTCAAAGGCGGTCTGGCGTGAGCTGTTTGTTGTGTTGGTTAGCCGGGCCTTACCGGACCGGCGGTGCTACCCAAACCGGATCCCGGCGAGCGGGATCCATTCAGGTAATAAAAAAGAGCGGGTCCCGCGGGGCCCACTCTCAATACGCGATCGTATGAGAACCATAAGTTGCTGCCGATATAGCGGTTTTGCCGTGGTCCGGCAAGTCCCGCGGGCCCGTCAGGCGCGATTTTGCGCGGTCCGGCGGCCGGCCCGATCTAACCCTTCGTTCACAAAGCCGACCTAGATTGCCCAAAAACCTGCCAATGCGGCCGGTTTGGATAGATTTATGGCCACAGCGAGCGCGCTGATCCCCGAACTCGACGAAATCGTCAGACGCGGCGACCCAAAACGCCGCGCCGAGGCCGCGCGCCGGATCAGCGAATTATTTCTGCAGGGCGCGTCCAACTTCCGGTCCGACCACGTCGATCTCTTCGACGGCGTCCTGACGAGCCTGGTTCCGCATGCCGAACTGGCGGCGCGGGCCGATCTCGCCGAGCGGCTGTCGCTGTTGGCCAATGCGCCGCGCGGGCTCGTGGGGCAGCTCGCGCATGAGGACGAGATCGCGATCGCCGGCCCGCTGCTGCGCCGGTCTCTCGTCATCGATGAGCAGCTGTTGGTCGAAATCGCCAATGCCAAAGGCCAGGGCCATCTGCTGGCGATGGCGGAACGGCCAAAACTTTCGCCTAATCTCACCGACGTCATAGTCCGCCGCGGCGATCGCGACGTCGTCCGGCGCGCCGCCGGCAATGCGGGAGCTGCGTTCTCGCCCGTCGGCTATTCGACGCTGATCAAGCGCGCCGGCTCGGACGGCGTGCTGACGCTTGCCGTCGGCCAGCGCCAGGACCTGTCGGCGGCGCAATTGAAGGATCTGCTGGCCGGCTCGATCGATGTTCTCCGCCGCCGCCTGTTTGAAGTGGTCAAGCCCGAGCGGCAAGCGGCGATCAAGCAGGCGATGAACGAGATATCGGGCGTGGCCGAACGGGTTGAGAGCCGCCGCGACTTTGCGCCGGCGCAACGCACGGTCCTCGCTTTGCACGGCGCCGGTCATTTGAACGAGAGCGTGCTGCTTGGCTTCGCCAAGTCCTACAAATACGAGGAATCGGTTGCCGCGCTTGCCGCGATGTCGGGCATCAAGATCGCGACGCTCGACCGGCTGTTTGCGGACGACCGATACGATCCGATCCTGATCGTCGGCAAGATGATCGGTCTCGAATGGGCCACGGTGCGTGCCTTGATCCTGCTGCGGTTGGGCTCGAACCGGGTGCCGTCGCCGGCGGACATCGAAGCCGCGCGGGCGAATTTCGCGCGGCTGATGCCGTCGACCGCCCAGCGCGTCGTCGATTTCTGGAAGACGCGCTGGACGCCCTGACATCAGTCGTTCCGGGCTCGATGCTGGTGCATCGCCCCGAAATCACGACCGAGCGTTTCATCCAAGTCTTCGAAACCGCAAATATGCCGCCTTGCGGCCTTGGCGCTCGGCCTTGGCCCCGTAGCGCGTCATCGTGTAGTCGGGCCATGGCAGCTGCCAGTCGGAGGCGCGCTCGGCGGTCCAGAGAAAATCGGGCGAGCGCAGCAGATGCGCCAGCGTCCAGGCGCAGTAATCGTCGATATCGCTGACGAAGCGAAACTCGCCATCCGGCTTCAAGACACGCGCCATGGCGGCAATTGTTGCATCCTGCACGAAGCGCCGCTTCCAGTGCCGCCGCTTCGGCCAGGGATCGGGATGGATCAGGTCGATCCGCCGTATCGATTGCGGCGGGGCCCATGCCAGCAATTCGGCGGCGTCGCCGGCGAACAGGCGGATATTGCCGATTTTGTGGGCTTCGATCTGGGTCAGGATCTTGGCCATGCCGTTGACATAGGGCTCGCAGCCGATGAACCCGATAGCGGGAAAGGCGCGCGCCTCCGCGATCAGGTGTTCGCCGCCGCCGAAGCCGATCTCGAGCCTGACATCCGCGCAGCCGCCATCGAAGCGTTCGGCGAGATCGGCCGGAATGCGGCCAGCAATGTCGAGCGAAAGATGCGGCAGCAGCTGCGCGATCAGTCCAGCCTGATGCGAGCGCAGTTTGTGGCCCTTGCGCCGTCCGAAGAACGACCCGCGCGCATGCGCGGCCGCGCCATCCTCCGACGGCGCATGGCGATCGTCCGGATCGTGCGGTGAGACGATCATCGCAGCGTCTGGTACAGCCGATGCAATAGCCGCGCCCGCGGTTCGATCGATGAAATGTACATCTGTTCGTAATGGGTATGCGCGCCCTTGCCGTCGACGCCGAGGCCATCGAGGGTGGCGGTATGCGGCGCCGTGAAATTGCCGTCGGAGCCGCCGCCGGTCGCGGTATCCACCAGGTCGAAGCCGATTTCGGCCGCGAGCGTTTTGGCGCGCTCGTAAAGCGCGGCGCCGGCATTGCCCTTCTCGTAGGGCGGACGGTTCAATTCGCCTGTTACCTTCACACTGACGCCGTCGGTGCGTGACTTCAGACCGAGGATTTTCGGCACCAGTTCGTCGGAATCGGCGATCGTCGGCACGCGCATGTCGACCTCGGCATAGGCCTCTTCCGCGATCACGTTCGGCTTGGTGCCGCCTCTGACCACGCCGACATTGACGGTGACGCCGCGTTTGAGGTCATTCATCGCCTCCAGCGTCTGGATGATGTTGCCGAGTTCGCGGATGGCGCTACGGCCGTCTTCGGGTCGCGTGCCGGCATGCGAGGGCACGCCCTTGATATAGATTTCGAAGCGCGCGACGCCCTTACGCCCGGTGACGATCTTTCCGCCGTCGCGTGCGGGTTCGGTGACCAGCACGTATTTCGCTCTTCGGCCCTCGGCTTCGATCAGCGCGCGCGAGGTCGGGCTGCCGATCTCTTCGTCGGAGACGAACAGCTGGGTCACGCCAAGCGGCCCGCGTGCGCCCTGCGCACAGATCTGACGAAACGCATGGTAGGCGAGATAGGCGCCGCCCTTCATGTCATAGATGCCGGGACCGAAGGCGCTGTCGCCTTCGATCTTGAACGGCAGCCGTTCGATGAAGCCGATCGGATGAACGGTGTCGAGATGGCTCAGCACCAGAATTCCCGGCTCGTTCTGGCCCCATTCCGAACGCGCGACGAGATGATCGCCGCAACCGCTGTGTCCGGCGATCCGCTCGACCGTGGCAGGCAGGTCGCGATAACCTGCGGCAACGAGGTCGGCGAGCTTGTTGACCTGCGCGGGCGCTTCGGTCGGCGTCTCGATCTCGACCCAGCGGCGGATGCCGTCGAGGATTGTTGCAGAATTGAAGGGATTGGAGGATGTGGCTGTCATCGGCGCATCTATGCTGAAAAAGAATTCACCCGATGTCATGCGCCCGCGTGGACGGGCCCGTCAATCGGTTAGCTCGGCGATGACGGCTGATATCAGCGCTTGTCCGGGCCTTCGCGCAGGGCGATCTGCTCGACCAATTCGACGATACTGCGTCGGAGCTTGGAATCGGCGATGCGGGTGAAGGCGCGTGTCAGGGCCAGGCCTTCGGAAGTTGCGAGAAAATCAGAAACATACGTCGGCGACGAGCCTTCGCTGAAGCCGCCGGCGTTGGCGCCGCCGCTCGGTCCGCCATCGAACAGAAACGACACCGGCACCTGCAGGATTTCCGAAATCTGCTGCAGGCGGCTGGCACCGACGCGGTTTGTGCCCTTTTCGTACTTCTGCACCTGCTGGAAAGTGAGGCCCAATGCTTCGCCCAGCTTTTCCTGGCTCATGCCCAGCATGATGCGGCGCATGCGGACACGACTGCCGACATATTTGTCAACAGGGTTGGGCGCTTTGGTGGACATCTCCAACACTCCTAGGGATTGCGCGCCCGGGGACGAGGCAGGATGGACGGGGTGGATGCCTCAGGCGCCGGCACCGTCAAATCCTGCTCGGAGGATCGGGGATATTTGCGGACAATTTGAGCAATGAGCTGACTGGATTTCTGTTTTTGATCGGCGCGGTAGAATGCGAAGTACACGGTCGATCTGTCAACTGGTGGATTCACTCAGGCCAGTTTTTCCGGAGCCTCAGCAACACACTACAAGATGCATGGGTCAGGGTTTTCGCCCCGCAAAGCGCCGTCGCAGGACGACCAACAACGCGGCGAACACCATTGTGGCGGCGGGAATGTCGCCGATCCGCGCGTAGATCGTCGGCGCAATTGCAGACGGCAATTTGGCATCCAGGACGCCTTCGATGCCAAGCTCGAGCTGAGCGACGATCCGCCCCAAAGGATCGATGACCGCGGAAATGCCGGTGTTGGCGGCGCGAACCACCGGTAGCCCTTCCTCGACCGCGCGCAGGCGCGCCTGCTGCAGATGCTGATAGGGGCCGGTCGAGATTCCAAACCAGCCATCATTGGTCAGATTGACGATCCAGCCGGGGCGGTCATCGCGGGCCGCAACATTGCCGGGAAAGATCGCTTCGTAGCAAATCAAGGGTAGCACGCGCGGCGCGCCCGGCACGTCCATGGTGCGACGGCGCGTGCCCGGAATGAACCCGCCCTGCACTTTCGTGAGCTGCACGAAGCCGAGTTTTTCCATCCACTCCTGAAACGGCAGATATTCGCCGAACGGCACCAGATGCAGCTTGTCGTAAACCGACAGCACGCTGCCGTCATGGTCGATGATGTAGATCGAGTTGTAGGCGCGGGTGATCCGGACGCCTGGCGGCAGATCCGGCGCACGCACCGAGCCGGTGACCAGCACGGTGCCCTTGGGCAGCAAATCGGCGATTTGCGCCATCGCATCGGCTTCGCGCGTCAGGAAAAACGGAAACGCCGATTCCGGCCAGATCAGGATGTTGGCGTCGCGCACGCCGGTGGATTGCGGTCCTGAGGCGCGATCCGACAGCGTCAGATATTTTTGCATCACCTCCGCCTTGGCGGAGTAGTTGAACCTGGCGTCCTGCTGCAGATTTGGCTGCATGATGCGCAGCTTGACGTTGGCGACCATCGTCGTCGGCTGCAGCGACAGCCTGATAGCGCCGAAGGCGATCATGATAACGAGCAGCAATAGCGCGGCCACCGGCGCCATCCAGGGCTTGCGTCCGCGCGAACCGCCGTCGATCAGCGCCGCCGGGCTTGCGAAGATCGCAAGGCTAAGGAACGTCATGCCCCACAGCCCGATCAGCGAAGCCGTCTGCGCCAGAGCGAGCGGCTCCGAAAGCGCGTAGCCGAACGCGTTCCACGGAAACCCCGTCAGGACATGGCCGCGCAGCCATTCGGCCGCGGTCAGGCTGATCGCGAGGGCCAGGATGCGCGACGCGTCGCGCGTCCACAGCAGACGCGCCAGCGCAAAGCCTGACGCGGTGAACAATGCGAGATAGGCAGGCAGTCCCAGCACCGCGAACGGCATCAGCCAGGCGAAGGTCGATGCGTCGACCAGAAACGCATAGCCGATCCAGTACAGTCCCGGCACGAAATAGCCGAGCCCGAACCAGAAGCCCGACATCGCCGCGGCCGGCACGCCGCGCCACCGCCCTGCCGCGGCGCCGTCGATCAGCCAGACCGCGACCGGAAAGGTCAGCAACAACACCGGCCATGCGTTGAACGGCGCCATCGCGAGCGCCGACAAGGCGCCCGCAACGAGCGCGATCGCGGCGCGCTTCCATCCCCATGCCAGGATGATAGCAAGCCCGGCCGTGCGCAGTCGGTTGGCGAAGCTCACGGCGAGCCGGCTCCATCGCCGGACGGCGGCGGCGTATTGTCATTGGTCTGCGGGTTGCCGGAATCCGGGGGCGGCTCGCGGCGGCGGCTCTCGCGCTGGGTGCGCGGAGCTGGACGCTCCTTGCGGGGCGCGATGCGCAGGCGCTTGACCCGCCGCGGGTCGGCATCGAGCACTTCGACCTCGAAATTTCCCGGACCTGAAATGACTTCGCCGCGCACCGGGAGGCGGCCGACAAACGACACCAGATAGCCGCCCAGCGTCTCGACTTCTTCGCCGGCCTCGCCGGTGACGAAATCCTCGCCGATCACCGAGCGAACATCGTCGAGGCTGGCGCGCGCGTCGGCGATGAATGAATTGTCCGGCTGGCGCACGATCGCGGGCGGCTCGTCGCTGTCGTGCTCGTCGTCGATCTCGCCGACGATCTGCTCGACGATGTCCTCGATCGACACCAATCCGTCGGTGCCGCCATATTCGTCGACCACCAGCGCGAGATGGATGCGCGAGGCCTGCATCTGCGCCAAAAGATCGATCGCCCGCATCGACGGCGGTACATAAAGCAGCTTGCGGATGATGTTGGCGTCCGCAAGCGGCAGCGCCAGATCGACCGCCCGCAGGTCGAGCCCGGCCGGGAACGGCTTCTTGCGCCGCGCCTTGGTGCCGTCGCCGACGCGCGCCCTGACGGTCATGAACGCGAGCAGGTCGCGGATGTGCACGATGCCCTCGGGGTCGTCGAGGGTTTCGTTGTAGACCACGAGGCGCGAATGCGCCGCGCTTTCGAACAGGCTCATCAGTTCGCCGAGCGGAATGTCGCGCTTGACCGCGACGATGTCGGCGCGGTGCACCATCACGTCGGCGATGCGCCGTTCGTGCAGGCCGAGAATATTGCGCAGCATGGTGCGCTCGATGGCGGAAAAACCCACCTCGTCCGGCTGGGAGGCATCGAGCACGACCTGCAGATCGTCGCGGACCGATCCTGGCTTCCAGCCAAACAGCGTACGGATCGCGCGCGTCAGCCAGTTCTCGGCCGTTGGGCGCAGCACCTCACCTTCCTGCACCACCGCCGGCAGATTGCGCGGGTTATGCTGGCTATCGTGGCTGTTGTCCTGCACGTTCTCCTGCGCGTTCTCTTGGGTCGGGTCGGGATCGGCCATGTCAGTCCATCCGCTCCCGGTCCGCATAGGGATCGGGAATGCCGAGCTGCGTGAGAATCTCGCGTTCGAGGCTCTCCATGGCTTCGGCATCGTCGTCTTTCTCGTGATCGTAGCCGATCAAATGCAGGAAGCCGTGCACGGCGAGATGGCTTAAGTGATGATCGAACGGCTTTTGCTCGTCATCGGCTTCCTGGCGTGTCGTCTGATAGGCGATCGCGATATCGCCAAGCATGCGCGGCGCATCGCCCTCGCCGCCCGATCCAGCCGGTTGCAGCGCCGGAAACGACAACACGTTGGTCGCCTTGTCGATGCCGCGCCAGTTGCCATTGAGCGTGCGGATGCCGGAATCGTCGGTCAGCATGACCGCGAGTTCGGCGTCGCCGACATCGGCATCGGCGATCTCGGCCGCCGCTTCGATGGCGCGGTGGATCACCGCTTCGGCATCAGGCTCGGTCTGCCAGCAATCGGCGACAACGAGAACCTCGGTGGCGGGAAGAACGGAAGACAATGTCGTTCCAGAGTTTTGCGTTCCAGGGGTGGGAATGCGGCCGGGGCCCGCCTGCGACGGGTCCGCGACCGAAGCGATCGGTATCAAGGTTTGGCGGCTGCCGACCGTTGCGGCAATCCCTCATAGGCGGCGACGATCCGTGCCACCAGTTCGTGGCGGATGACGTCTTCGGCGGTGAATTTCACCTGCGCGATCCCCTCGACGCCGGCGAGCAGTTTTGCGGCTTCGGCAAGCCCCGAGGCCTGGCCGTGCGGCAGGTCGACCTGGGAGGGATCGCCGGTGATGATCATGCGGCTGTTCTCGCCAAGCCGGGTCAAAAACATCTTCATCTGCATCGAGGTGGTGTTCTGCGCTTCGTCCAGGATGATGACGGCGTTGGTCAGGGTGCGGCCGCGCATGAAGGCGAGCGGGGCGATCTCGATTTCGCCGGCCTGCAGCGCGCGCTCGACGATGCGCGAATCCATCAGATCGTACAGCGCGTCGTAGATCGGCCGCAAATACGGGTCGACCTTTTCGCGCAAATCGCCGGGCAGGAAGCCGAGCCGCTCGCCGGCTTCGACCGCGGGCCGCGACAGGATGATGCGATCGACCTCCTTGCGCTCGAACAATTGCGCGGCATGCGCCACCGCAAGCCAGGTCTTGCCGGTGCCGGCAGGGCCGATGCCGAACACCATTTCGTGGCGCTTCAGCGCGCGGATGTAGGAGTCCTGCGCCGCGGTACGCGCCCGCACCGGGCGCTTGCGCAGATTGATGGTCTCGAACGAGCTCTTGGCGGCTTTGGCGTCGAACTCGAACAGCGAGCCCTGCGCGATTACCGCGCGGATCGCGCCTTCGACGTCGCCCTGCGAAGGGTCGTGGCCTTGGGTTGCCTGCGTATAGAGCGTCTCCAGCACCCGCCGCGCGGCATCGCAGCCGTCGCGCGATCCGGCGATGGTGATGTGGTTGCCGCGCGAATCGACGACGATGCCGAGCCGCCGCTCGATCAGCGCCAGATTCTGCCCGTAGGGGCCGACCAGCGCGGAAGCGGCGCGGTTGTCGTCGAAGTCGATGACGACCTGGGTCTCGGGTGGAATTTGCATGTCGCGGTCAGGTTTGCGGCTGGGAGCAAGCGAAGGCGAATCCGATGCGCTTTTTGGCAAGGGTTCAGGCTCCAATGGTCATCTGCGAAGGGGTTGAGGGTGCGGGCCGCGTGGCCGGCGTGGCGAGTTCGCCCAAGAGGCTGTAGCGCTCGAGGCTTTGCAGCCTGACCGGCAATATTTGTCCGATGATGTCGGATGATGCCATCACATGCGCGGGCTGCAGATAGCCGGTGCGGCCGACGATCTGGCCGGGGTTACGCGCGGCGCGCTCGAACAGCACATCGACGGTCTTGCCAATCGCAGCCCGATTGAAGGCCGATTGCTGGCTGTCGATCAATTCCTGGAGTCGCACCAATCGCTCGTCCATCTCTGCCGCTGACACCGTCTCCCGCATCTCCGCCGCCGGAGTTCCGGGCCGCGGCGAATATTTGAACGAATAAGCGGCAGCGTATCCTATTTGCGTGACAAGCGCGAGGGTGGTGCAAAATTCTTCCTCGGTTTCCCCGGGGAAGCCGACGATGAAATCCGATGAAAATGCAATATCTTGCCGCACGGCGCGAAACCGGTCGATGACGCGGCGATAATCATCGGCGGTATGCTTGCGGTTCATGGCTGCGAGAATCCGGTCAGAGCCGGATTGCACCGGCAGGTGCACCAACGGCATCAGCGCCGGGAGGTCGCGGTGCGCCTCGATCAGGCTGTCATCGACATCGCGGGGATGGCTGGTCGAATAGCGCAGACGGGCGATGCCGGGAATGTCGGCCAGGCGCTGCAGCAGCCTGCCGAGCGGCCAGGTCCGGCCATCCGGACCTTCGCCGTGATAGGCGTTGACGTTCTGGCCGATCAGCGTGATCTCGCGCACGCCATTGTCGGCGAGCCGCATCACGTCGTCGACGATCCTTTCGACCGGACGCGAGACTTCCGTGCCGCGCGTATAGGGCACCACGCAGAAGGTGCAGAATTTGTCGCAGCCTTCCTGCACGGTGACAAAGGATGAGATGCCGCGCGCGCGGATCGCATCCGCAGCTGGCGGCGGCAGAAAGCTAAACTTGTCCTCGACCGGGAATTCCGTCTCCAGCGCGCGGCCATGGCTTTTCGCACGTGCCAGCAGTTGCGGCAGATGGTGGTAGCTTTGCGGGCCGACGACGACATCCACCACCGGGGCACGACGGATGATTTCCTGGCCTTCGGCCTGCGCGACACAGCCGGCCACCGCGATATTCATGGTCCGGCCATGGCGCGCGGCTTCGTCCTTGGCGACGCGCAACCGCCCCAACTCCGAATAGACCTTCTCGGAGGCCTTTTCGCGGATGTGACAGGTATTGAGGATCACCAGATCCGCGTCATCGACGGTTGCCGTCTCGACAAAACCTTCGCCCGCCAGCGTGTCCACCATGCGCTGCGCATCGTAGACATTCATCTGACAGCCATAGGACTTGATATGCAGCTTGCGCGGCGGCTTCATGGAACCTGAATGCTGTCCGGAAACGGCGCCATTGCGGCGCCGGCTTCAGATATAGCCTAAAGGACCTAAAATCCAGCGATCAGGCCCGGTTTTCGGTCGATTTGCGCGATCAGACCGGGCAA
>Ga0137415_10004021_pt1 | contig 14576 bp, 19 predicted proteins | sample CZODoug3_1_1_16f_FD_183082 | JGI IMG/M metagenome (GOLD analysis project Ga0137415, IMG submission 183082) | Vadose zone soil fungal communities from Angelo Coast Range Reserve, California, USA - CZODoug3_1_1_16fungal (Hybrid Assembly) | ecosystem: Environmental > Terrestrial > Soil > Vadose... | reverse complement strand
GGCTCGCCACCTTGGCGACGCGCTTGCTGGTAGATGAAGAGCGCGAGGAGCAGGATGCCGGCCGCGATGATCTCGGGGATGGTGACAAACCCGCTAACCACTCCCCAGTCATAGCGTTGTCCCTCGATGAGTCCGTAGATGACGCCGAGCAATCCCGCGGTGGCAAGTCCGACGCCGAGCAGGTCGAGCCGGTGGCGCCGTCCGGGCCGCAGGTCCGGAATGACGAGCAAAGCCAGGCTGAAAATGATCAGCCCGATCGGGATGTTGACGGCAAAGATCGAGCGCCATCCAAAGTGGGTGACCAGAAAACCGCCCACCGTCGGGCCGGCGATGACGGCCAGGCCGGCCATTGTCCCGTAGATGGCGAACACGCCGCCGCGCCGCTCGGCCGGGAATAGGGAGAGCATCAGCGGCAGGCCCTGAGGCGCGAGCACCGCGGCGCCAAGACCCTGGAGGGCGCGCGCGGCGATCAGCTGGGTCGGGTCCTGCGCCAGACCGCTGAACGCGGACGCGACGGTGAAGATGACGACGCCGACGGCAAACAGGTTTCGAGGTCCGTAGATGTCGCCCAGCCGCGCGGATGTGATCAGAAGCACCGCGTACAGCAGGCTGTAGGCGTTGAGCACCCACAGCACCTGGTCGAGGCTGGCGTGGAGGCCGTCGAGGATCGACGGGATGGCAATGTTCACGATCGTCAGGTCGAGCAGCGTCATGAACAGGCCGAGCGCCAGCACGGCCAGCGCGGCCATCGGGTGATTGCGAATCTGGTTCACGTTTTGGAATCTCCTTTTCTAATCAGACGAATGCGAGGGTTCTGTTTTTGACGTCGCGGCGAAAGGCCAACCAGCCCATCGCCACGAACCAGGCCTGGAGCTCGACGACGAGAATTCGTTCCGTCAGTCCGGCCACTCCGGTCTGCACGCCCTGGATGGTTGGTGTGAACGTCGAGAAGTAAAGGACGGCGAGGGCCAAGGTCAGCGGCCCGGCGGCGATCAGCCAGCCACCGAAGCTGCGCCAGGTCGGGACTCGGCGAAGCACGAGTCCAACTACGGGAAATGTCACGACGGTTGTCAGCGCCAACAGGAATCCCGCGAAGTGAGGCAAGAACGATTCGAAGGTGAAGAAGCCGTCGAGCACGCTGCCGGCGCCCGGCAGCGCGAGCAGGATCGTGCATGTCCAACGCAAGCGCCCTCTCATCCCTGGGACCAGCTGAAAGACGCCGAACGCACCGGCGATGATCAGCAGCCCGCTTACGACGAACGTCGCGTTCATGAAAGGGCCGGTCGGACCGAGGCCCAGGCCGCTCAGGGGCTGACTGATCGCGGAGTACGGCGCGACGCGAGTGCCCCACAGGCTGTAGCCAGGGCTCAGAAATCCCAAGACCGACCAGGCAAGCGTCATCAGGGCCGGACCGGCCACGAAGCCCAGGGCCAGCAACCGGCCGCGCGATGCCGGGGAGTCCGTGCTGCTCCAGGTCTGACGAAGGCCGACGTATCGATCGACTCGCTTGTGTTCGCTCATTCTGTTCTCCTTTCTCTAACGGGGTTAGGTGCGACGGTGGCCAGATTACACCTAACATCGTTAGGATTGCAGCCGCCACTACGGCAATTAGAGGAGAATCACCGAATTGAGCCCTGAAGACGAGAAGCAGCGCGGACTCACTCGAGAGCGCCTGGTCGCGGCCGCCCTCGAGCTGATCAATGAAGAGGGCCTGGAAGGCCTTTCCATGAGGGCCCTGGCCGACAGGCTGGAGGTCAAGGCCTCATCGCTCTACTGGCACGTGCGGGACCGAAGCGAGCTGCTCGAGCTCCTGGCGGAGTCGATCCTGGAGACCGTCGGTCGGCCCCGTCGCGGCGGCGGCTGGCGAGACAACGTGCTGGCGGCTGCCGCTGCGCTGCGTCGGAGGGTGCCAGCCCAAAAGGACGCGAACCGCATCTTGCTCGAGGTGCCGGGCGCGCTCGAGCGCAGCGACACCTTCGCTGACATCAAGGCGCAGTTTCAGAGCGCAGGGCTGCAGGCCGCGGAAGCGGACGACCTCGCGCTGCTGGCGATGACCTATGTCATCGCGGGCCGCACGCCATCCAACCAGACGGCGTCCAAACGCGTTGCCGGTGATGAGCCCGCTTCGATCGCCATCGACAGCGGGTCTCGCGGCGTCCTCCTGCGGGCGGGCAGCCCGGACATGCGTGAATTGATCCGGGTTCCGCATGAGCAGGCCGCCGCCTCGCCCGCGGTTGTTCACGGCGAGACCGTCCTCGTGAGGCGGCTGCGTGGCGTGGGGCGCGGCGAGATCGAGCTCAACCCGCGGCGTCCATGGCGGTTCAAGGTCCAGGCGCCCACGTGGAACACCGTGCTCGACGTGCCCGGTCTCGACGTGAGGGAGATCCATGTCGACAGCGGCGCGGCGAACCTGGAATGCTTCCTGCCCGAACCGCGCGGTGTGGTGCCGATCCACATCTCTAGCGGCGTGGTCAACGTAACCTTGCACCGGCCGCGCGGAGCAGCGGTCGTCGCGCAGATCCACACCGGCGTCCTGAAGCTGAAGCTGGACGACTTTTCGACCAAGGTGGTGCTGTCCGACGTGCACTGGCAGAGCGAGGGTGCGTCGAACGCGGGCGACCGTTATGAGCTCGAGGTCAGCAGCGGAGTGGCGGACTTGACGCTCGACACGTACACGCCAAAAGTTGAGCGGATGGATCCGGCGCCATCGGAACCGCGACCAAGCGGCAAAGCGGTGTCAGCGCTGGAGATTCTGCTCGACGGGGTAGAGGCTCGCGTGAAGTCTCGCCGCGCCTGACCCCGACATTTGTGCAGAAGTGGTCGTATCCCGGGCTCTGGATACAGCCAAAACTGCACACATGTCGTGTTCTAAGCCGTCGCACTTTGAAGCGCGCTTAACAACCAGGGTTCCTCTGCGCGCTCGAGGCCCGTAGCGTGCCGCGAAAAGACTTGGAGGCGCACATGGTTCTTCTCGCAGCCGGCCCGGACATCCAACCCATCACCGATTTGATCACCACATGGATTCATATCGGCCAAGCTCTTGTTGGCTCGATCGGCGCTTTGGCTTTCATCTTCGCGTTCATCTGGAAGATCACCGCGGTCGAAACCAAATCCGCGCTCGCGGCCAAGCAATGGATCCAGCGCATCGTCGTCGGCACGATCGGTGTCGAGATCGCGAGCTCGCTGGTCGGCATCCTCACGACCTCTGTGCCGACTTCGCGCTGAGCGATGAACCTCAACCAAATCACAGCTCTAGTTGCCGCGCTGGGGCGGATCGAGGGCTACCTCTACACGATCGTCCATCCGAACCTAGTTCTGGCGAAGCTCCTCGACGACAGCGTCGGGCTCCTGCTGAATGTCTGGTTCAAGTTCATCCTCAGCACGACCGATTTCGAAACCGGCGGCGACTTCGTGAACAGCGCCACGATCCAACGCTTCGAGCCGAAGGTGCAGCTCGTCGCGAACGCCGCGCTCGTGCTGATCGCGTTGTGGGCGTCTTACCGGATCATGTGGGGCCACGGCCTATTCACGCAGTACACCGCGCGCATCCTCTTGCCAAGGCTGTTCATGGCCGTGGTCCTGATCAACTTCGCGCTGCCGCTATTCCAGATGGGCGTCGCCCTCACCAACGCGATGTGCCAGGCGCTGCAGACCTTCAGCACTCATGACGACCTCGTGAGTTTCGCGGCCGCATACAAGCACGACCCCAACGCGGGCACTTGGGAGGTCATCACGACGGGCGCGCTGGCCGCGGGTTATGGAGTTCTCGCCATCGCGTACCTCGTGCGTTACGCGGTGCTGATCGTGCTCGCGATCACCGCTCCCATCGCGGCCCTGCTCTTCATGCTGCCGGAGACACACCACATCTCAAAGATGTGGGCGTCGCATTTCACGACCAACCTCTTCATGCAGCCGGCGCAGCTCTTCGTGCTGTCGATCGGCTTTGGCCTGGAACGAGATGGCATCAGCCCTGTGCATCACCTCTTCGCGCTTGCGTCGTTGCTCATCGTCTTCAAGGTCCCGGGAGCGCTCGGCGGCTCGGAGAAGGCGGCGCACAAGCTGCAATCCACCATGCACACGGCCGTGACCCACATCGGGCACGCGCTGGCCAAGGCGTGATGCGTCTTCTCGCTGTTCTGGCGGGCGCGCTCGTCATCTGGCTGGTCACTGCAACGCAGGTGCCGAGCCGCGCTCGCGTGCCGCTCGACAGTGTTGTCGTGGGCGCAATCGTCAGCCAGCCCTTCGGCTGCACCAGCCTCGAGTTGGAGCCTTTCGATGCCCTGTGTCCTTGGCATCACATCCACACGGGGGTCGACCTCGCCGCATCCATTGGAACCGAGGTGCACTCGGCGACCGCGGGCAGCGCGATCACGGGCTACGACCCGAGCGGGGCGGGCAACTACGTCATCGTGATCGTCGATCCGCATGTCCGGATTCTCTACTGCCATCTCTCCGCGTTTCGGGTGCGCTCCGGCGATGCGGTCACACCCGGAGATGTCATCGGGCTTGTGGGCGAGACAGGGCTCGCGACCGGACCGCACGTCCACCTGCAAATCGACATCGATGGTTCCGCGGTCGATCCGGCGTCCTGGCTCGGTTCTTAACAACCTGGGTAGGCGCACGCCCCGACGCTGCCTAGCGTTGGTCCCAATTTCACGGAGGTGATGCGATGGTCAACAAGGTTCTTCTGATCGGCAACTTGGCGGCGGACCCAGATGTCAAGGCGACGCCCAAGGGCACGTATGTCGCCAACCTGCGCCTGGCGACCCACTCGTACGCGGGCAAGGACGACGACGGCAAGCGCAAGGAGCAGACCGAGTTCCACAACCTGGTGGCGTTCGGAAAAACGGCGGAGTTCGTCGGGCAGTACCTGCACAAGGGGCGGCTGATCTGCGTCGACGGCCGGCTGCACACCAGCTCCTGGCAGGACGCCTCGGGCCAAAAGCGCTTCCGCACCGAAGTGGTCGTCGAAGAGCTGCACCCCGTGGGGCCGAAGCCGCAGGAGGCCGCAGCGTAGACCCAGGACAAGGCGGGTCCTCGGGCCGTAATCTTGTAATTAATGCCCGAGGATGTCCGCGCCTGGTTCGCCGCCCGAATCCCCGCCGGCTGGTTTGCCGGCCCGCCCGAGGTCAAGGCTGACGGCGAGGAGATGCTTGTGATCGGCACGCTGCCCGACGTCGAGCTCGCCGCCGGAACCTCGGCGGAGGGCCGGGCCGCCGCCCGCGCGGCTCGGATCGAGCGGTTTCGGGAGGAGTCGCGGGACGAACGGATCCGGATCGCCCGGGAGGCGGAACGCCAGTTCAAGCGCAAGGTGGCCTGGGGAGCCCGGTGCGGCGATGAGCTGAGGGTGTTCACCACGCTCAGCGTGCCGGTGATGACGCGCCTGCGCATGAGCGAGCGGTCGATCCTGGACACCCTGGTCGCCGGGGGAGTCGCCCGGAGCCGCAGCGAGGCGCTCGCCTGGTGCGTGCGCCTGGTCGGCATGCACCAGGCCGACTGGATCAAGGGCCTGCGCGACGCGCTGGTCAAAGTGGACGAAGTTCGCAGTAAAGGACCGCTGAACTAGTTCAACTCGTTGGTACCCTATGGCAACTTTGATCGCCGAAGGCGAGCGCAAGCACGTCGTTGTCATGGGTGCAGGCCCAGCCGGCCTCACGGCCACCTATGAGCTCCTGAAACACGGAGTGCCGGTCACGGTGGTGGAGAAAGACCCCAAACAGGTCGGCGGCTTGGCGCGGACCGTCGAGCAAAACGGCTATCGGTTCGACATCGGCGGCCACCGCTTCTTCTCCAAGAACGGCGAAGTCGAAGACCTCTGGACCGAGATCCTGGGCTCGGAGATGCTCACGCGCGACCGGCTCTCGCGCATCTACTACCGCGGCCGCTTCTTCGCCTACCCGATCAAAGCCGCCAACGCGCTTTGGAATCTCGGCCCTGTAGAGGCGTTCCTGTGCATGGCGAGCTACGCCCGCGCGCGCCTTCAACCGGTCAAAAATCCCAGGACGCTCGAAGAGTGGGTCCGCAACCAGTTTGGGTGGCGCCTCTTCAGCATCTTCTTCAAGACATACACAGAAAAGGTATGGGGCATCAGCACGAAGGAGCTCTCCGCCGACTGGGCGGCGCAGCGGATCAAGAGCCTCGACCTCTGGGTGGTGCTGCGAAACGCGCTGCTGCCGCATCGCGCATCGAGCCGTCGCGGCGAGATCGTCACCACGCTGATCGACAAGTTTCGCTACCCGCGCTTTGGCCCGGGCCAGATGTGGGAGAAGGTGGCCGAGATCAGCGCGGCTGAAGGGCATCCCGTGCTCCTTGGAAGGTCGGTGGCGCGGATCAATCACGACGGCGGCCGCGTCACCTCCGTAGTGACCACAACTGGGGAGGGCCGCGCCGAGACACACCACGGCACCGACTTCATCTCGAGCATCCCGATGCGTGAGCTGGTGACCAAGCTGGATCCGCCGGCACCCGAGAAGGTCCGCAAGGCGGCCGACAGCCTGTCCTATCGCGACTTCATCACCATCGCGTTGATGATCGACCGGCCGGCCGTCTTTCCCGACAACTGGATCTACATTCACGATCCGACTGTGCGAGTTGGGCGAATCCAGAATTTCAAGAGCTGGAGCCCGGACATGGTGCCCGATCAAAGCAAGACCTGCCTGGGTCTCGAATACTTCTGCTTCGAGGGCGATGGCCTGTGGACCTCGCCGGACGCTGAGCTGATCGAGCTGGCGACCCGAGAGCTGGGTCAGCTCGGCATGTGCTCAGCAGCTGAGGTCTTCGACGGAGCTGTGGTGCGGCAGCAAAAGGCATATCCGGTCTACGACGACAGCTACCAGGCCCACGTCGAGGTCGTCCGCGACTATCTGGCGACCGAGCTGCCGAACCTTCACCTCGCCGGTCGCAACGGCATGCACAAGTACAACAATCAGGACCACTCGATGATGACCGCGCTGCTGGTAGCGCGAAACATCGCCACCGGCTCGGAGCTCGACCCGTGGAAGGTGAATGCCGACGCGGTGTACCACGAGGACATCAGGGTCGGGGAGCGTGACCTCACCGGCCGTCAAGTCCCGCAGCGAGTCGCCGCGAAGGTTTAGCTAGGCGGCTGTTTTGGGTCGGGCGAAGTTGGCGGCCACGAAGCTGGCCACCGCGAGGACCGCAAACAGCACCGCGTGCTTGTAGTGCGGCCCTGAGGTCGTCGACGTCAGGATCTGCAGCACGCCAAGAGCGTAGAGGGCGGCGACGACGATAAATACGACCCCGAGCACCCCCAAGCCGACCGCAACCGAACTGGACCTCATCACAGGCTGAAATGTAACAAAGCCAGGCTGATAAGCCCAGCGGCGATGCAGTACCAGCCGTAGGGATCGAGGCGTCCCGACCTGAAGTAGCGCAGCAGAAAGCGCGCGCTCGCGTAGGCGGCGAGACCCGACAGCACCGCGGCGGCGACGTACTCACCGACTGGGACGCCGCTCGAGAACAGTTGCGGCACCTCGACGATGCCCGCGCCGAGGATCACCGGCGTCGCCAGAAGAAAGGAGAAGCGGGCGGCCTCCTCGTGTCGAAGTCCTGCGATGAGCCCGCCCCCGATGGTGACCCCGGAGCGCGAGATGCCGGGTAGGAAGGCGAGCGCCTGGCATGCACCGACAAGCGCGGCGGCACGAAAGCTGATCCTTTCCGCCTGGGCAAAGTGTGCTTCCTGTTCGACGCGAGACGCGGCTGAAGAGGCTGCGCGGCGCTCGGCCCGCCGTCTCAACTGCTCGAAGCCCAACATCAGCAAGCCGTTGATCACGAGAAACCCCGCCGCCTCATACGGGCTGGCGAAGAGCGTCTTGATCCGGCTCTCGAGGAACACACCGAGGGTCGCAGCCGGAATCGTGCCGACGAGAAGAAGCATGGAGAGCCGCTCGGCGTCGGTTCTCATCTCGCCCCGCAAGGCGGCCGTGAAAAATCCGCGGATGATCACGATCCATTGGTCTCGATACAGGACGAGCAGCGCGCCGGCGGTGCCCAGGTGAAGCAGGACCAGGAATGGCACAAACGATGGGTCGGACTGCTTGAAGCTCCAGTGGAGCAGGGTTGGCACGATCACCGCATGGCCGAGCGAGGAGATCGGGAACAGCTCGCTGGCGCCCTGCAGAAGACCCATGAACAGCGCCTGCGGAAGAGTCACACCGATATATTGCTGAAGCAATGGAGCGGCTCGCTGCCTTCAACCCGGCGGTGAGAGCGCTCGACGAGTCGGTGGCGCGAGCGAAAGCGGCCGAGCGGCTGGGCTATGAGTCGGTCTGGACCACGCAGCTTCCGGACGCACGCGACGCATCGCTCGTGCTCGCCGCCTATGCGCACGCCACGGAGCGTGTCAAGCTCGGCACGGGGGTGCTGCCGCTCTACACGAGGCACCCGACCGCAATGGCTCAGATGGCCGCCACTCTGGACGAGCTCTCGGGCGGGCGGTTCATTCTCGGCATTGGGATCAGCCACAAGGTGACCGTCGAGGGCATGTGGGGCTTGCAGCTGGAGCACCCTGTCGAGGCGATGCGCGAATACCTGACCATCGTGCGCACCACCCTGCAAGAGGGTTCATGTACCTTCGAAGGCCGCTTCTGCACCGCTCGATGGGCCTACTCCGCACCGCGCCGCCCTGACTTGCCGATCATGATCTCGGCGCTCAACCCCCGAATGCTCGAGCTTGCAGGCGAGCTCGCGGACGGCATCGTCCTTTACATGTGCTCGCCCGCGTACATCCGCGACCACGTCATTCCCACCGTTGCCGCAGGTCGCAAAAAGGCCGGCAAGCAGCTTGATGGATTCGAGATCGTGGCCGCCGTGCCTGTCTGCCTTACCTCGGACCGTGCCGCCGGGCAGGAGGTCTTTCGCGTGACAGTCGAGCGATACGCGGGGCTTCCTTACTACCGAAAGATGATGGACGCGAGCGGTTTCAAAGCTGAGCTGGAAGCCGGGCAGGTCAGCGAATCCATGATCGACGAGCTCGCCGGCATCGGCGATGAGGACCAGGTGCGGGCCGCGATCCGCCGCTATCGCGCAGCCGGAGTGACCCTGCCTGGCGCGGGTCCATTCGGCGGACACCAGGGCGCGAAGGGTTTCGAAGCCACGCTGGAGGTCGTCACCGGAAGCTAGGTCAGCTTCTGGACCGCTTCGTCGAGCAATTTCCGCGCGGTGGCGAACTCCCGGTGCACGGCGGCATCCTCCGCGTCGCCCAGCACGCGAACGACCTCCTGCCAGCGCCCCGCGTCGCGCTCGCTGAATCCAGCGCGCACCTGGCCGATGGTCTGCGTGGCGAACAGCAGTCCGCCGCCCGGGTTATCGAGGATGGAGCGGGCGATCGACAGCTGGTCGCGCGCCCACGTGACGATCTCGTCGCCAGGGTGGGTGTCGAGCTCTTTGGGGCGGAGGACTTCCATGCGAGACCTATTCTCCGGCAAGGGCGTGCAGCGGCTCGCCGGTCAGCCGGTAGGTGGTCCAGTCGGAGTTGGGTCTGGCACCAAGGCGCTCGTAAAACCTGATCGCGTCCTGGTTCCAGTCGAGCACGGCCCACTCGAGCCGTCCACATCCGCGGTCGATCGCAACCTGCGCCAGGCGTTCGAGCATGGCGCGCCCGACGCCTCGACCGCGCTGTTCGGGAACGACGAACAGGTCCTCGAGGTAAATCCCCGGCTGCGCCAGGAAGGTCGAGAAGTTATGGAAGAAGAGGGCGAAGCCCACGGGCAGGGCATCCTCTTCGGCGATCAGCGTCTCGGCGTACCGACGTTCGCCGAATAGACCATCGGTCAGCTTCTCCTCGGTCATGGAGACCTCATGCTCTAGCTTTTCGTAACGAGCCAGGCCGCGAATGAGCTCGGCGACGGAAGGGACGTCGGCCAGCTCGCCGGGGCGGATTCGCACTGTCATTTCGGCCGGTCCCGCAGGCGAAACACGAAACGCATCGCGCCGTGCGTGTCGGAGAAGCTCGCGATCTTGTTGTCGACGAGCCCGGCTGCCAGCCCGGCGGCGATGAGGTCGGTGTCGCGCAGTGCGCTCCGGCCCCCCTTGGGGCGCACGACCCAGATCGCGCCGTTTGGCTCGATCCAGCTCTTGACCTCCTTCAGGCGTTGGAGATCCGGCAGCTCGTTTGCCGCAATGAAGACGATGTCGGCGGGCGCACGCGGCTTGCCCTTGACGATGTCAGAGGTCCGCTCGCGCAGGAGCTTTATGAAGGAAGGATCGTCTAGGTCAACGACCGCGACTTTGGCACCGGGCTTGACGCCGAGCTTGTCGAGCAACGGTCGGGTCGATTGGAGGTCAGGGCTCACCTCCGTTCCTCGCCTTCGCTTGCGCCGCGAACCGCGCCGAACACGATCACGCCGAGCAGCCAACCTCCGTACGCGCCGGCGATGGCCAGGATCACGGTGGGGATCGGATTGCCGACCCGGCTCGACAGCAAGCTGCCCAGCCCCGCCAGCACACCGAACACGATGGCGCCCGCGATGGCTCCGGCCACAGCACCCACGAGCGCCGGGCCGGTGTTACGAGGTTTCAGACCCTGATCACCTGGAAGTCTTTGACCGCGCCTGTCACCGTGCCCGAGTACACGTGGTTGAAAAAGAAGCGGGTGTCAGGGTGGCGCTTCCTCAACTTTGTCGCCGCCTCCCAGCTCATGTGGCTGAAGACGTCGCCCGGACCGGTCGCTTCAACGATCGCCGCGTCGGCTCCGTCAACGAGCTTGTCCAGCGGCGCCGTGGGTTCGGTGTCGCCGGAGTACGCCACGACCTTGCCGTTGACGTGAATGCGATACCCGTTGCTGCCCATCGTCCCGTGGTCGAGCTTGATGCTCTCGTACTTGATTCCGGCAACGGTGCCCGACGGTTTCGCGGTCACGTACCGGACTTTGAACTGCGGCCGCATGACGCGATTCCAGTCCGGTCCCCAGCTGACCTCCCACAGCTTCTCGAGATACTGCTCGACACCGGCCGGACCTACGAAGGTGAGTGGGCGGCGGTCGACGAATACTCGATGCAGGACGAAGGGCGGCAATCCAAGCGTGTGGTCGCCGTGGAAGTGGGTTATGAAGACGACGGAGATATCGCCAGGGTCGACTCCGAGGCGGTGCATGTGCGGCAGCAGCGGCGCGCCACCATCCAGCAGCACACGGCCGTCCACCACGACGGCCCCGTTGTAGCGGTCCAGCGAAAACGCCGCGCCGCTCCCTAGGAATGCGAGCTTTACGCGATGGTTACCGCTGGGTTCAGGTACACGTCCTGGATTGCGTGTAGTAATTCGATGCCCTCCTTCATCGGGCGCTGGAACGACTTGCGGCCGCTGATCAGACCCATGCCTCCCGCGCGTTTGTTGATCACGGCGGTACGGACAGCCTCTTTCAGGTCTGTTGCGCCTTTGCTCTCGCCCCCCGAGTTGATGAGACCGGCTCGCCCCATGTAGTTGTTGATCACCTGATAGCGGCAAAGATCGATGGGGTGGTCGGTCGAGAGCTTCTCGTACACCGCCGGCGAAGTCACGCCGAAGCCGATGACCTGAAACCCTCGGTTGTTCGTCGGCAGCTTTTGCTTGATGATGTCGGCTTCGATGGTCACGCCGAGGTGGTTGGCCTGACCCGTCAGGTCGGCAGCTGTCTCGTAGTTGACGCCGTCCTTCTTGAAGGCAGGGTTCCGGACGTAGCACCACAGCACCGTCGCCATGCCCAGCTCATGCGCCGCGTGAAACGCGACCGCGATCTCCTGCAGCTGGCGGTCTGACTCAGGCGAGCCGAAGTACACAGTTGCGCCAAGCGCCACAGCGCCCAGCTCCCACGCTTCCTTGACCGTGCCGAAGATGATCTGGTCGAAGTGGTTGGGGTAGGTCAGCAGCTCGTTGTGGTTGATCTTGCAGATGAACGGGATCTTGTGGGCGTAGCGCCTCGCCACTGAGCCGAGAACGCCGAATGTCGAGGCCACCGCGTTGCAATCGCCCTCGATCGCCAGCTCGACGATCTTCGCCCCGTCGAAGTAGATGGGGTTGGGGGCAAATGAGGCCCCCGCGCTGTGCTCGATGCCCTGGTCGACCGGCAGGATCGACAGGTAGCCGGTGCCCGCCAGCCTGCCGTGGTCGAGCAGCGACTCGAGGCTGCGCAGCACGCGGGTAGGCCGGTCGCTGTCCTTCCAGACCCGGTCCACGAAGTCCCCTCCGGGAAGGTGGAGCTGCTCTTTCGGGACGGTCTGAGACTTGTGCTCCAGGAGGTCGCGGGCGTCCTCGCCGAGCACTTCCTCAATCTTTTCCAGGGATCCTTTGGTAACCGTTGCCATCATTGCCTCTTACACATTTGATCAGCCTGTTCTATAGGTTCGCGTACTGCCATCCGTCACTCTATAGTGCGCCGATATGACCCAGCGGGCGAGTGAGCTTCTAGCCGAGGTGGCGGATCGGCTCTCAGCCGACACTACCGACAGCGGCATGGTGGCCGCCGAGGCCATCACGGCGATCGAGCCGGAGCTGCTCCAGAGCTACAAAGACGGTTCGCCGGACGAGCTGGTCACCATGTCGACCGCCTTTCTCCGGGCTTTGTTCCGGTCGCTCAGACCGGACTCCAAGCTGCCCTGGAACGAGTACTACACGCTGGCGCGCGAGTCGTCGCGCCGGTACGCCGAGAAGGGCGTGCCGTTGGAGTCCCTGATGGAGGGCCTGGCGGTGTTCCGGCGCACCGTCGTCGCCAGGGTCACCCAGGAGCTGGGCGAGAGCCCTTACGCGGACGAGGTCTTGCTGCTCGCCCAGAGCCGCCTTGGCGATGTCATCGAGCACTTGAACTCGAGCTTCATCCGCGGTTATCTCGACTACACCGAGAGCAAGCACAAAGCCCGTCAGAGCGAGCTGCGCGGCCTCTATCACATCGCCAGCGCGCTCGGCCGCTCGCTCGATGTGACGGAGATCGCCGAGGTCGGACTTCGCGAGACCCTCAAGGTGCTTGGCCTCCAGGCGGGCGCGGTCTGGATTCGTGACGGGGCCCGGCTCAAGTTGGCGAAGACGATCGGGATGCAGCCGGGTGAAGAGGAGGAATTCTCCGAATCCGGCCGCTCCGGCTTGATGAGGGTCCTGGAAGTTTCCTCGGGACCGGCTGAGTCGCGCGTTGACCGCATCGCCGGCGAGTGGAGCGCGATCCGCGCCGAGCTCAGGACGAAAGGTGTGCTGCTTGGCGCGATGACCGTTGCAACGCGGCTGCCTCGCACTTTCGAGTCCAGCGACCTCGAATTTGTCGCCGCAGTGGCGGACCAGATCGCGGTCGCGCTGGACCGCGCGCGCCAGCACACGAAGGAAGCGCGCACCGACTACTTGACCGGCCTGGCCAACCGCCCAGAGTTCGAGCGGGCAATCGACCGGGCAGTCGCCTCGGCGGACCGCCACAAGCGCCGGCTGGCACTGATGATGATCGACCTCGACAACCTGAAGGACATCAACGACACGTATGGGCACCATGTCGGCGACGAGGCGATCCGCGTGCTAGCGGCCGAGCTGCAGCGAGCCGTCCGGGCGACCGACACCTGTGGCCGCCTCGGCGGTGACGAATTCGGCGTGGCGATGCCCGACGCCGATGAGCGCGACGCGCGCGAGGTCGGGCTTCGGGTCCGCGAAGCCCTCGACCACCTCAACCGCAACGCGAAGCTTCCGGTGCCGGTGGAGTTCAGCATCGGCATCACGGCCTGGAGGCCTGGGATGGATTGGCAGGCGATGTACCAGGTCGCGGACAAGCAGCTCTACGTGGACAAGCGCCGCCGGCACTCAGTCAAGAAGAGGCTTGGCGAAGCCAGAGGCTGAAGTCAAGCCGGCCGGCAGGGTTCTTGACGCGGCGTTCTTCGACCGGGAGACGACAACCGTCGCGCGAGACTTGCTCGGCAAGGTCCTGGTCCGCGAGCTCGACGGCCGGCGGCTGTGGGGCCGGCTCGTCGAGGTCGAGGCCTACCTCGGACCCGACGACCTCGCAGCGCACTCGCGCGGCGGACGGCGGACGCCACGCACCGAGGTGATGTTCGGTGCGCCTGGCCACGCCTACGTCTATTTCACCTATGGGATGCACTGGTGCCTGAACTTCGTCACCCGCGCAGAGGGCATCCCGCAAGCGGTCCTGGTCCGCGCCCTGGAGCCGGGCCCCGGGGTGGGTCGATGCGGCGGTCCTGGTTTGGTGACGCGCGCGCTGAGCATCGACCGCGCCCTGAACGGCGCCCCGCTCCGGCCGCCCGACCTCTATGTGATCGACGACGGCGCGCCCAGGCGCCGGGTCTTCGTCACGCCGCGGATCGGCGTCCAGGGCACAGGCCGGTGGGAGAAGCGACTGCTCCGCTACGTCGTGGATTCGCCCGCGCTATCCCGGCCACTCAGGCGGAAACGGATCCGGCCGCTCTAGCTTTTCCCAGTCGGCGCGCACTGGCGCAAATACGTCGACCGCCGTACAGCCCTCTGGCCCGGCGACAGCATCGTGCGGGACATCGCTAGGAATGCGGTACGTGTCTCCGGCTCTGAGCTCCTTCCTTTCTGACCCGATGCGCATGGTGATGCTGCCGGTGATCACAAAGCCAAGCTGCTCGTTCTCA
>Ga0137415_10004016_pt1 | contig 14589 bp, 8 predicted proteins | sample CZODoug3_1_1_16f_FD_183082 | JGI IMG/M metagenome (GOLD analysis project Ga0137415, IMG submission 183082) | Vadose zone soil fungal communities from Angelo Coast Range Reserve, California, USA - CZODoug3_1_1_16fungal (Hybrid Assembly) | ecosystem: Environmental > Terrestrial > Soil > Vadose... | reverse complement strand
AGGCGACACCACAGTAAAAGAAATGGCCAGCCTCGTCGGCTGGCCATTTCTTTTTACTACGGATTGAGGACTGCGAACCAACTGCCACTCCGAACTGCGGACTAATTGAGGACTGCGGACCTATTGCGAACTGCGGACAACAACCGGACCAATTCGGATTTGTCGTTAGTCCTCACTTCGTGGTAAGTCCTCGATCCGCAATTAGTCCGCAGTCCTCAATTAGTCCGCGATTCGCAATAGCAGTTAGTCCGAAATCCTCAGCAGTTAGTCCGCAATTCGCAGCCTACTGTACCGCGTTGACCATGTCGAAGATCGGGAGGTACATCGCCACGACCATGCCACCGACGACAACGCCGAGGAACACGATCATGATCGGCTCCAAAAGCGAGAGCAGGTTGCTCACCGCGGCATCGACCTCTTCGTCGTAGAAATCAGCGATCTTCGATAACATTTCATCGAGACCGCCTGTCTGCTCACCAACCGCGATCATCGAGATGACCATGGGCGGGAAGACTTTTGACTTCTGGAGCGGCTGAGCGATCGTGTCACCGCCGGCGATCGAGGAGCGGGATTGCATGATCGCATCCTGAATGACGCGGTTGCCAGCTGTCTTCGCCGTAATCTCGAGTCCCTCGAGAATGCTCACGCCCGAGCTGATAAGCGTGCCGAGCGTACGCGTGAAGCGCGACACGGCGGACTTGCGCAACACGTCGCCAAGGACCGGGAAGTGAAGCATGGCCCGGTCGATCACAAGCTTTCCACTCGGCGTAGCATAGTACTTCTTGAACATGTACCCGCCGGTGATGATTATGGCGCCAATCACCCACCAGTAGGACCTGAGGAAGCCCGAGGCTCCGATGACGATTCGGGTCGGCAGCGGCAGCGCCTGGCCCGCCGACGCGAACATGCCGGCGAACACGGGGATGACGAAAATCAGGAGGACCACGACCGCGATGGCCGCGACGCTCATGATGACCGCCGGGTAAATCATCGCGCCCTTCACTTTTCTCACCAGCGCGTCGTTCTTTTCAAGGAACGTCGCGAGGCGGAGCAGGATCGTGTCGAGAATACCACCGGCTTCGCCGGCGGCCACCATGTTGACGTAAAGGTTTGTGAACGCTCTCGGGTGCTTGGAGAGCGCGTCGGCAACGGTGTTACCCGACTCGACGTCGAACACCACTTTCCTGGTGACTTCCGCGAGCGCCTTGTTGTCCGTCTGCTCCGCGAGAATCGTGAGGGCCTGCACCAGCGGCAGACCCGAGTTGATCATCGTGGAGAATTGGCGGGTGAAGATGACGACGTCGCGCGTCTTGATCGACCCGCGGCCGATCTTCTTCGCGGCGTCCTGGTCGATCTTGACGACGCTGAGCCGCTGTTTTCTGAGCTGCGAGATGACGTCGTCGCGCGAAGCCGCATCGATCGTAGCCGTGCGGAGATCGCCGTTGAACGCTCTCGCCGTATAGGTAAACGTAGCCATTTGCTAATCCTCTTTAACGTCTTGCCGGGGAGCCCGACGCGGGCCCACGGGTAGCTGCCGCCTTTCCGGCCGGCGGCTGGCCGGTTCTGCCTTCATCTGCCGGATCCAGCTGTCCAATCATGCGCTGGAACTCGACGGGGTCGCCGCTCACTCGCAGGCACTCGTCTGCCGTGACTTCGCGGTTCATGTACAGGGCGTACAACGCATCGTTGAGCGTCTGCATACCCCACTTCTTTCCAGCCTGCATCGACGAGTAGATCTGGTGGACCTTGTCGTCGCGAATGAGGGCGCGGATTGCCGGAGTGACGACCAGGATTTCCGCGGCCATTACGCGGCCCTTCCCCTGTGCTTTCGGCAACAGCGTCTGGGTGACGATTCCCTCCAGCACGAACGCGAGCTGGGCCCTCACCTGCGACTGCTGGTGCGACGGGAAGACGTCGATGATACGGTTGATCGCTTCGGCAGCCGAGTTGGTGTGGAGCGTGGCGAACGCGAGGTGACCCGTTTCGGCGATCGTCAGAGTCGCGGCGATCGTCTCCAGGTCGCGCATTTCGCCGACCAGGATGATGTCCGGATCTTCGCGGAGCGCGTACTTGAGCGCGTTGGCGAACGATTTCGTGTCGCTGCCGATCTCGCGCTGATTGATGATGCAGCTCTGGTGCTTGTGGATGAACTCAATCGGATCTTCAACTGTGATGATGTGACCCTTACGCTCACGATTGATCTTGTCGATCATCGCGGCGAGGGTCGTCGATTTGCCCGAGCCGGTCGGACCGGTCACAAGCACGAGTCCGCGCGGCTTTTCCGCCATCTTGGCGATCGAGCCGGGCAGGCCGAGCTGATCGAAGGTCTTGATCGCGAACGGGATCTGTCGCACGACCATCGATACGCAGCCGCGCTGCTTGAAGACGTTGCCACGGAAGCGCGCGAGATTCTGGATTCCGAACGAGAAATCGAGCTCGTCCTCGAGCTCGAACCGCTTCTTTTGCTCTTCGGTCAGAACCGAATAAGCCAGTTGCAGCGTGTCCTTCGGCGCGAGCGAATGCTCAACCGATGAGTTTGTTATGTCGCCATCGACGCGAAGCTTTGGCCGCTCTCCGGCCACAATGTGCAGGTCGGAAGCATTGCGAGAGACCATCTCCTCGAGCAGCGCGCGGAGATTGATGCCTGCCTGCGGCTTCGGCGGTCCGGATGGAGACGAAGTGTCTATGAACGGTAAAGTCATCGGTTATCGATTCGAGTGTTGAGGATCAATGCGCGGAGGTTTCGCGGACTACCTGCTCCAGAGGACAGATCCCCTTGAGTACTTTCAGCCAGCCGTCCATGCGGAGCGTGAGCATTCCCTCCTCGATGGCGACCTTCTGAATTTCTGCGGCGCCCGCACTCTGCATGATCAGCTTTCGGAGCGGGGGCGTCATGTTCATCACTTCGTAAAGACCTTGTCGTCCTTTGAGACCAGTGCCATCGCACTGCTCGCATCCCCTCCCTCGAAAAACCGGGAGGTCTTCCATCTTGGTGTCGAGCGTGATCTGGTCCATGAACGGCTTGGCAGCCTCGGTTGCGCGGGTTTTCGCATCGCGAAGAGCCATGTCCGTGAAATGCATATCGCGCATCGTGATTCCGCCCCCGATCTTGGCACCCGCGATCTCTGCCTTGTCCATCTTGTATGCCTCGGCGCACTTGGAGCAGACACGTCGCACCAGTCGCTGTGCCAGAATCAGATTTAGCGCGGAAGCCACGTTGAAGGGCTCGATACCCATATCCATAAGACGCGTGACGGTCTCCGGGGCCGAGTTCGTGTGCAACGTCGAGAGCACGAGGTGACCGGTTAGCGCGGCCTTGATGGCAATGCCGCCGGTTTCCAGATCTCGAATTTCTCCCAACATGATGATGTTAGGATCCTGACGAAGGAACGCCTTCAGCGCCGCGGCGAAGGTCATGCCGATGTCAGTGCGGACGAGCACCTGATTGATTCCAAACAGGTTGTACTCGACCGGATCTTCCGCCGTCATGATGTTGACGTCGATGTTGTTGATCTTGGAGAGAGCCGAGTAAAGCGTCGTGGTCTTACCGGAACCTGTGGGGCCGGTGACGAGCACCATCCCGTAAGGGTTGGAGATCGCATCCATCAGCTCGCGCTCGGCGCGGGGCTCGATGCCGAACGTCCCGAGGTCGAGCGTCAGGTTGCCCTTGTCGAGAATACGAAGCACGACCTTCTCGCCGAACAACGTCGGGAGGGTGGAGACACGGAAATCGATGACCTTGCTTCCGATCTTCAGCTTGATGCGCCCGTCCTGTGGTACGCGACGCTCGGCGATGTTCAGGCTCGCCATGATCTTGAAACGGGAGATGAGCGCGGGGCGCATCTTGATTGGCGGCTTCATGATCTCCTGAAGCGCTCCATCGATGCGATAGCGAACACGCAGCTCCTTCTCGAAGCACTCGAAGTGAATATCCGAAGCGCCCCTCTTGAGGGCGTCGGTCATGATCGCGTTGATAAGCTTTACGACCGGCGCTTCGTCGACAAGAGAGGCGCCATTGTCCGCCGTGGCGTCGTTTTCGCTCTCGAGAACCTCGATGTCGTCCTCGGCGATGTCCGCGAGGAGGTTCTCCATCTGCGCTTCGCCCGAGGCGTAGAACTTCTCGATCGCGTTGCGCAGAGTGAACTCGCCAGCGATGACCGGGAAGATGTCGAGGCGGGTGATGAACTTGATGTCGTCGAGCACCGACATGGATGCGGGATCCGACATCGCGACGGTGAGCGTTCGGCCATCCCGCTTGAGGGGAAGGACGCTGTGCTTCAGCGCAAGCTCGCCGGGAATGAGCTTGGCGATGCGCGGATCGACCTGAAACTTGGTCAGGTCGACGGCGGGCATCTTGTGCTGGCGCGCGAGCATCCTGGTGAGGTCGGTTTCCTTAACGTAACCGAGCTTGACCAGGTTGTAGCCGACGCGGGTGCCGTTGTGTCTCTGCTCTGTAAGAGCTTTGTTGAGCTGGTCTTGTGTGACCAGCCCTTCTCTCAGAAGCAGATCGCCGATTCTCGGCGTTTTGGCGGCAGGAGCTGTCAAGGACGCATGTCCCTCCGGTGAGGCTTCCTGCGTGCTTTTGGCACTTCGGATGGCCTGGATATGACTCTGTTTGTAGGACGCGGAACCAACGAGAAGGTTACCGTTGAATCGAGCTTTGCTACCATAGATGGGCCGATGCCTTTTACCCGACTCAATCCTTCCATAGAGCCGAACGGGCCGAGGGAATCGCGATCAGCGACGATACGTTTGGCGAGAGCGGGTCCGATATGTCGGAGTGCCTCGATTTCCTTCTCGCTGGCGACGTCCAGGTCCACCGGTCCGGTTGGCTTTGGAGGCGCCTTTTGCTTTCGCTCTCGCTTTGGCTTCCGGAGCCCAGAACGGCGAGCGGAGTCCGCCGCTTTTATCTGGGCTTCAAGGGCCGAGCGGGCTCGGGAATCGGTTGGAGAGCTGCCGTGCAGGGTTCGGTAGGCGCGGTTTGACACGCCAAGAACCAGAACCACCGAGAAAAAAAGGAGCGCCTTGCGCTCGGCAGGGGTCGGCATGACCGACCCTAGCCACGATCAGGCGGACTTCGTTACCGAAGCCGCGCGACTCGGAGCATACTCTTCCATCGAGGTGGTGAGGAGCAACGTCGCGAGAACCAGAACTCCCGCGATCACGAACGGAAAGCCGAGGCCCAGGCGATCCATGGCAACGCCTGCCGCAAGCGGGAAGATGACCCTCGAGACACCGCCAAAGGTGTGCTGGACCCCCATGTACAACCCTCTCTGCCTGGTCGGGACGACTCTGGACAGCATCGCGGTCACGCAGGGGAAGACAAAGGCCGTGCCGAGCGGCATGAGGGTCAAGGCAATTAGAAGTGTTAGGTAAGAGTGTACCGCCGCGATCAGTGCCAGGCCAAGCGCCAGTAGCACAAGTCCAAGCCGCGTGAGTCGAACTTCCCCAAGCCATTCGATCATGCGGCCAAGGATTCCGGCGCGGACGAAGACCCCCATTCCGCCAAGGTACATGACGAAATAGCCGACATTGCCTTCGTTGATTGGGAGCCGATTGGCCAGCAGCAGAGGAAGGGTCGGCGCGGTGCCGTAGAAGGCGCCGATCGCGATCGCGTAAATCCAGATCAGTCGCTGCGCGGGCTCTCTTGGGCGCGCGATCACGCTCCATACCGCGCCCGCGCTCGTCTGGTGAACGACCGCGTGTTCGCTCGTCGCCGCGATTTCCTCGCGTGACTCGCGCAGATAAACGCCGGCGAAGACGCTGACGAGGACGCAGAAGATCGCGGATGCGATGCCGGGTGCGTGGCGTCCCCAGTGTATCAGGGCGGAGCCGATCGCGGGACCAACGACAGCTCCCAAGCTGGTCGCGGCGGAGAGCCACCCGAGACTCTTGGCTCGGTCCTTTGGATCACTGGCGTCGGCCACATACGCCTGGACGACTCCGATGGTACCCCCGCCAAGACCCTGCACGATTCGGCAAAGGAGAAGGAGCCAGAGCGTGATCGCGTAGGCGAAGATTACGTACGCGACCGCCGAAATCAGCAGGCCCGCGAGCAAGGCGGGCCGTCGTCCATAGCGATCCGAGAATCGGCCCCAGAGGGGCGCGCTCGCGAGCTGAGCGATGGAGAAGGCAGCGATCAGAACCCCGACGATCGTCGCCGAGGCTCCGAGCTTGGTTGCGTAGAATGGAAGGAGCGGGATAACCATCGCCAGCCCAAGCATGTCCACGAATGCCGTGATCATGAGGACCGTGAGCTTCCCTTTCATGCCCTATTTGCGCGTGACCAGCGCGGTTGCGACATCTCCGACAGTCGCCAGTGACTTGGCGGAGATCTTGTCCATAGTGTCGTGCGGCGTGTGGTGCGGAGGATAAGTGAGATCGATGACATCGATCACCCGCAGCCCGGCATTCAGCAGCGGGATGTGGTCGTCGACGATCTGGCCGCCACTCTCCTGCACGAACACGTCGCCGTGACCCAGATCCGCGGCGGTCTGCCAGACTCGCGACACGACTTCGGGCGCTTGCTGAAAAGAGTACATCTCGTAAGGGATGCGAAGGTCCTTGTCGCCGATCATGTCCCAAAGAACGCCGTACAGCGGCTGGTAGTTTGGCGACGGCAGGTGCGTAGCGAAGTACTTCGCGCCGATGAGAACGTCGACCTCAGGCGGACCAAACTGCCCGTAATCCTCGCCATCGGTGAAGAGCAGATCGACGCCGACGTTGGGTTTGGTTTTCCTGAGGACATCGCCGAGCGCGACGAACATTCCGACACCGGACGCGCCGTCGTTGGCGCCGGGAACCGGCATCTTCTTCTCGGCTTCGGTCGCGGCTGACTCCGAGATGGGGCGCGAGTCCCAGTGCGTGATGTAAAGAACCCGCTCGGGAAGCTCGGGACGGAATCGCGCCAGGATGTTGCGCAGCGGCAGTTGCTTCCCGTCGGCGGTAGTGTAAGTGAAGGCCTGGACAATCACCGTGTCGGCCCGCGCGCGCATCTGCCGGATGATCCAGTCACCGGCCTGCTTGGCGGCCGCGGATCCCGGCACCCGCGGGCCGAAATCGACCTGCGATTTCGCGTAGTTATAGGCGGCGCTCCCGTTGAACCCGGTCGCGGTCGCCGTCGCGCCCGCGCTCCTTTGCGTAGCGCTTCCCCCATTTGCGTCTCCCCTGCAACCGGCGACCAGGCATAACAGCAGAATCACGAGCATTGATCTCACTTGAATTCCCCAGCGTAAAACTGCAGGTGCATCACCGCGCTAAGCACCGTCTGCGTAAAATTGCGATTAAGGTTACGGTCGAAGCTCTCGACGCGCGAGATGACGAAGCTCGACGAAATGTTTTCAGCGACATCCGTATCGGCGCTCATGCTGAAGGCGCGCCGACCATTGTCGGACAGCCGGCTCTCCCCCGTGAGCGCCAGCGGATTGACGACGAAATTCTGTCCCTGACTCTTCTGATAGCTGATGCGCGTCCGCAGGTCGCTCCGCGCATTCCAGTCGGCGGGAAGCCCCCACGGCTTCGAGACATCGATGCTGAAGTCGGCGTTGTCGCCGTTGCTGCTCAAACCCGGCTTCGCATCCAACCGCTTGGAGAACGAATACCCCACAGTGCTGGCGAGGGGCCGGGCCCCCGCGAATACGATCGAGCCGCTAAGCGGAAAGGTCCGGACGCGGAGCTTTCCCCGGTCGTCGATCACTTCGCCGAGCAACGGCTGGGTGCCGTTGAACTGCCGCGTCTCGAGGACGCGCGCATTCGCTCCCAGGCTCGAGATAACCGACTTGAGCACAATCGGCTGCCCGGCCCAGCGCAGCGAGAAATCCGGAAACGCGATCTGCGTTCCATCAACAATGTCCTGTCCCTCTTGCAGCCTCTCGGTCCAGTTTCTGGTATTGATGCGCTGGTATCGGGTGGCCAGGCTCGCGCCGAACGGAAGGTTCAGCGAATTGTTGACGGAGAACTGGGTCACGAGGCCGACGCTCGTCGCCAGCTGTCCGCTGAGCTGCCGGAAAGTGTTGATGCCACCAATCGCAAACTGATATGCGAGAGGCGCCGCCACCCCGCTCCCATCGTAAACGGAGAGGACGCTGCGATTGAAGTTGATATCCACTGGCTGGAGACCGCCGAGGAACCCGCGAAGAAAACTGTCGCTGTCGGTGTGCAGCTTGATCGCGCGGGGCAGATCCAGTGTCAGGCCGGCCGTCGTCGTCTGCGAGTTGCCAAGTCGCCTGGGGATGCGCAGCGCACTCGTGCTGTCTCCCTCGCGTGCAAAGCTGAGGGTATTCGGGTCGCGCAGCATGTTGTACGAAGTACCAAAATCCAGCCTCGGCCGAAACCAGGCGGTGATTGGGGGTGAGATGTTTATTCCGGCCTGCATTGCTCGTTCGCGCTCTAGTCCCGTATCGTAACTAAGCACACGATCCCGATCACCGGCGGAGACAAGTCCGAGGGGAGAGTCCGTGCCGTACCCGCGCAGGTCACGCACCGACGTGATGTCCCAGCGAACCGATGCCGCCTTGAAGGGACGGAATACGAGACTGCTGCCATTGCTCCAGGTTCGGTTTCTGCCTTTGACGGGACGCGCAGTGTCGTCGAGGGCGAACGCGGGCTTGAGGAACGAGACGCGATCGTCGTGTCCATTGGTATAGGCAGTGGTGAGATGAAGCTCCGTCGGCGACCATCGCGCGAGGTCGGGGGCGAGCGCGCGCAACAGGTTGAAGTCGAGTCCCACGACGAAATTCTTGGCCTTGCCGTCCTCGTACTCGCTACGCGAGACTCCGGTTGTATACGATGAGTTGAGTGTGAGATTGTTGAGAAGCGGCGACCACACCGAGCCGGTCGATTGCTTCGTGCGCCGCAGGCTCAGGGTGATCGATGTCGACGCCGAGCGGGGCAAGCGTAGTCCTTGAATCGCCTCAGCCTCGATGTCGGACTGCGAGACGAACAACGGGTCGACGGACGCTGACGTGTAGTTGAAGGTGAAAGGAATCGACAGCCCCAGAGACGCCGGAAGCAGCCTCTCCAGATGGAACGCGGAGCTGACATCCCAATTGTTGTCGGTGAGAAAACTCGGCTGCTCCGAGAGCTGCCTGAAATTCGGATCGCGCCTGCTGGCGTTGATGCGGATGTCGGCGAAGTCGCTGGCGACGATCGTCAGTCCCGCCTGGCCGGCGAAACCTGTCTGGTTGACGACGCCCGCCAGCCTGATGTCATCGACCCAGACTTCCAGCGTGTCGCCGGGAAGAACCGGATTCGTGCCGGCCGCAACCGGAAGTCGAAGCATTCCGACGGCCAGCTCCTGAACGGCCGCGAGATTTGGCGGACTCACCCCCGGATCGAGCGTGTACACGATGTAGCCGTCATCGCACGCGGCGTAGAGCGAGCCGGCGCTTGCTCCCGGTGGAAGCGACGTGTTCGCAATCAGCACGGAGTCGAGGCCCGTGCACGTGTTGCGCTTCTTCCCCTGTAGATATGCGTTCTGAATCTGCGCCCTCAGCGCGAACAGTCTCGCGAAACTCACATTTATCTCGGGCAGCCAAGCGACCTTCGATGCTCCGGAGTTGATCGGCGTTCGATACATGTAAAAGTTGTTGTCGTCGCGGGCGATCTTGATGTAGAACTGAAGCTCCCCGTCCGGACCCCAGCCGCTGCTCACGCCGCGTGCCCAGACGCGCAGCTCCTTGTAGCTCATGAAGTTCTTTTCGCCTTCGGGGAATCGGAAATACGACTCCGCGCGATCGAACGTGGCTAGATCAGTCGCCATGATCCGTAGCGAGCGCTCGTTGATCTGGACTCGTCCGGGCTGGAAGGCGACGGTCTTGCTCGTCGGCGCGTCGGTAACGCCGGGTGGCGATTCGTAGTCGATGCCGTTTCGCACCTTCTTGTCCTGTGTGCCGACAACTCCGGATTGAACCGTCCCGGTCGACGTCTGATCTCCGGCGATGCCGTGCAGGGTTCTGTCGCTGACCTTGAGCCAGGGTGCGCCGGTGAGCCGGAGTCGAGCCAGTGGAACCGTGGTGAACTCATCATCGGCGAGCGCATCGCCGGAGATCACGGTGATGCGAAGCGCCCGCGCTCGCCGGAGCAAAGGATGCCCGAGAGTGTCGTCCGGGGCGCGGAATGGCACGCGAAAGAAGACCCAGCACACGTTGTCGTGCGCGACTCTCGGTTGGCCGGCGAGCTGGGGCGGCTGGCTGCATACGCCTAGTCGCGTGCGCTTAGAAGCGTCGGCAAGATTGACGACGTAACGCTGCCACTGCTCCTGATTGCGTTCGGCCGTGGTGAGGTTGAGAACGTTGTCGGCGTCGATGTCTTCTTCGTCGAGGCGATTGTTGTGGATCGTGCAGTTCGTCTGCGAGTCGCCAAGGATCTGGCGTTGTCCATAGCCGCCCCGGCAGGTGCGGGCGAAGCGCAGCGTCGCGAACGTCGGCGGCTGGCCCGGTATCGTGTCGTACTCTACGGTCAATGAGTCGACGACATCACCGGGCAGTCCGTTGTCGTTGCTCGCGACGTTGAAAGCCCGGGAAAAGGGATCGCGCTCGCTATTGAGAGTATCAAGGCCCTCAATCCGCTTACTGTGATACGTCGTGTCGAGCGCGCCGGGAAGCGCGCCTTGACGAACGATGAGCGTGTCGGGGCCGAAGGAGACCGAGTTTTCGGAGATGTCTCCAAAATCGAAAACGATGGTGGGATTCTTCGACTGCGTACCGCCAATCGGAATCTGGGCCCAGAACTCGAGATTCTCCGCTCGCGAGATGTCGACGCCGCTGGGGTTGAGGACCGTACGGACAGAGCGCCACCTCCGTCCCGCGGGGACGTTCGGCACCGTCCAGCGAAAGGTGTTCGCCTTCAGCTGTCCACCGACAGAGAGCGGATAGAGTGTAAGCCAGAGCATTGGCTCCGGGCCGGAGATGCCGGTTCCGCTCTGGGAAACCGCCGTGTCAATCTGATCGATACGATAGCTGACCCGGTTGCCATCCGCGTCCAGCCCATTGCTCTGCCATGCCATCGTCGTGGCGCGGGAGAGATCGAACACCGTCGCGCCGAAGCGCGCCGGGATACTCGTTCCGAGTGCCGGTTGGCTGCTGAAATACCACTGCGGATCTGTGAGCGGGATCTGCAAACCGCCTTCGCCTTCGAATGATTCCAGATAAGCCTGCTGCGACGCATTCGTCTGCGGGCGGCTCGCGGCCAGCTCGGCGGAAAAGGCGACGTGGGAAGGAGCCGTCGTTTGCCCGAACGGCATCTTGGACACCAGCTGCGTCAACGGCTCCGCGTCGAAGTTGAAGAGCGCGCTTACACCAGCAACGAGCGAGGCCGCGGGCTCGAACCCGAGCGGCGGTCGCGTGAAGTTGGTGTGCTGACTCTGCGAGATCGCCGTGAAGTTTATTTGCCCATTCGCGAACGGAATCTCCGCGGTGGCACCGAGGATCGATGTCGGAGTCTCTTCGAAGACGGGATTCTCCTCGTACTGAACCGTGACCTGGCGCGGCCGCGGAAAAAGTGTGTCGGGCCGATTGAACGAAACGCGGCCGAGGTCGTAATCCACGGAGTAGTCGGTACCGCGCGTCAGTGGAACGCCGTCGACGAGCAGGCGCTCGGAATTCGGACGTATCTGCACCGTGCCGAGCATCAGCGCTCCGCCCTCTCCGCTTCCCTCTGCCTGTGCTTGCATCCGGATGTGGTAGATCGCCAGCGGCCGCTGGGAGGAGCGCACGTACTCCGGCGGCGTCGTGTAGATCGTGTCGTTGGTCGGATTGCCACTGACAGCAAGACCATTTGACGCGAAGGGCTTGGCCGATGGAAAGACGAGGAATTGATCGCGGATGGTGTGCGCACCGGGCGAGCCCAGACTGAGCTCGAAATTCGGATCACTTGGTCGCGGCCAGATTCGATTCTCGAGATCGAAGCTCGAGCTGTTCGTCGATTGCGCGAGGCCGAACAGCTTGAGATACGTATCGGCGTTGCCGGCGGCGGGCTTCTCCTGATCGTCGGCGCTTCCTGTGACGACCTTCAGCGTTACGCTCTGACGCCGTAGATCCGCTCCGCCCAGGCGGTAGACGCTTCGGATCTCGCGATCGAACTCCGGATCGCCAGGCTGCACGTTGGGATCCCAGATGAGATTGGCGAATTGCTCGCGCGCAGGCGTATACGTAAGGTCGGGCGTCCCCCCCGTCGCAGTATAGACCGTGTCCCGGCCGTTGATGCGGACACGATATGCGACGACGAGCCGCTCATTATTGAGCGCGAGCGGACGCACCAGCGCGATCCAGAGCAGAGATGGGTCGGCATAATAGTCGACGCCTTCACGCAGGTATTCGTAGACTTGCCCGCGCCTGGAGCGCGGATTGCCGATGAGGCGGAACTGCGGACCGTTTGGATTGGGCGGCTGCCCGCCGATCAACAAGCGGTAGAGAAAGATCTTGGTTGGCCGCAGCGTATCCGGGAGAGAAGCGGCGAGCGTCGCCATTTTTCGCGTGTCGAGAATGTCGACATTCGGGTACGCGGCGCCAAAGACCCTGGGGTTGATCGTGAAAAAGAATCGGCGCGACTCGAACTGATAGTCCTCGATCTTTCGGTCGATCGCCTGAAGAGTGCGATCGCCGACCGTGAACACGCGATCGCGAACGATATTCCCTTTCTGCTGCGCGAGAATTGCCTTCACCCGCATCGACCCGATCTTCGTGATCGCCTGGATTCCGTAATTGCCGCTCGCGATTCCGGCGGTGATGTAGCGGGATGCGGGCGGCTGGAAGGTCACGTTGCCGATCTCGAGCCTCTGGACGAATTCGCTGGGCTTCCCCTCATAGTAGATCGAGATGTTGTTCGACGCATCGAACTCGCGCTGGGTATCGTAGTCGAGATTGACGTGCACCCTGTCGGCGACGATGCCGCCTGACTTGGCGGCGAACTGAAAGTCGACCTGTGGCTCGAAGAAATTGCGGCAGTCGGCGACCGGATCGAAAAAGAATGTCGACGAACAGAGAGCGCTCTGATTTTTTTCGCCGCGAAACTCGAGTCGCCCGTCGATCTGAAGCCCGAGATCGGCATATTCCCCGAGGATCGGCACGCGCTTGGGCGGGACGGTCGGCTTCGGTTTGGGCGGCAGCTGACCAGGATACGCCGGCGCGGGCGTCGAAGTGGCGAAGTTGTTGGTCGCGATCTCTCCCCACACTGCCTGCATGATCGCGCGCATGTTCTGCTGAAATGCCGTGGCGCGCGCCGCCTCGATCTGTGCCTGAGCTCGACGGAACGACTCGCGCTCACCCTGTGAGAGAACGGACGGAAGTTTCAACGGGAGCGTGTCGCGTCCGAGCCTCAACCGGAGGGCGGGTGTTCCGGGTGTGCCGCTCGGCGGAGTGACTGGCGGCGCTGGAGTAATCTTGCGCGTCGTATCGCTCGGGTCCTGGCCGCGCGCCGTTTGACCCGCCGCACCGAGCAATGCAATTGCGGCAAACACGACCGCGGCGTAGCGCGAGCGCCGCTCCGCCGAACGCGCGGAACTCGTTGTCTGCGTGTCGCTTACCCACAGGCGGAGGGTATATTTCACTCCGTGAAGATACTGCACCGCTACGTTCTAGAGGAACATGTCGGTCCGCTGACGTTCGCCCTTACGGCGCTCACTTCGATCCTGCTGTTGCAGTACATCGGAAAGCATTTTGGGGAGCTGGTCGGCAAGGGCTTGCCGACGCTTGTCATTGCCGAATTCTTCGGGTTGTCCGTGCCGCTCACTGTGGCCCTGACCCTGCCGATGGCTGTTCTCGTCGCCACTCTTTACGCGTTCAGCCGTCTGGCAGCTGAAAATGAGATCACAGCCCTCAAGGCCAGTGGCGTGAGCATCGTAAGCGTGTTGAAGCCCGTGCTGTGGGCGGCGCTCGGCGTGACGGCCGTGATGATCGGGTTCAACGATCAGATCCTTCCCAGATCGAATCACCGGCTGGCTGTCCTTCAGCGGGACATCGCCCAGAAGAAGCCGACGTTCGGGCTGCGTGAGCAGGTGATCAACGAAGTGAGTCCCGGAAAGTTCTACCTTCGCGCGGGGCATCTCGACGAAGCGACGAATCTGATGCGAGAGGTGGTCATCTACGACTACATCGATGGCCTTGAGCCGGTGCTCGCCAGGATGGCCGACAAACGCCAGGTGGGATACAGGGCACTCGGATATGAGACCACATAACGTCTCTTATCCAATCAGGCCGGCCATACTCGGCCGCGGAATACACCCCGGGCCGGCCCGGAATTGACCCTCAAGCGCGATTTTCCCTGATCGGCGAATGAACTTCCCTGATCGGCCACAAATTTTCCCTGTTCCGATCCAGAAATTCCCTGTTCTACCGTTTAGGGAATTGGCTCTCGAAGCCCGCGGAATCCCTGGCATGTTAGCCTCGCGGATCGAGCTCGACAGGCGGCAAAATCGCGAAATTCCCTGTATTTTCCCGTCGAACAGGGAAAATTACCCCCATTGGAGACGGGTTCGCTCGAGACTGCCTCCTCAGCCACCTTGCATGATCGGCCGCATTGGCCAGTAGTCGAAGGACGAGCAATGAAAACCGCAGCGTTTGCCGACTGAGGCACAGGTTTAAAAACACGAAG
>Ga0137415_10004013_pt1 | contig 14592 bp, 15 predicted proteins | sample CZODoug3_1_1_16f_FD_183082 | JGI IMG/M metagenome (GOLD analysis project Ga0137415, IMG submission 183082) | Vadose zone soil fungal communities from Angelo Coast Range Reserve, California, USA - CZODoug3_1_1_16fungal (Hybrid Assembly) | ecosystem: Environmental > Terrestrial > Soil > Vadose... | reverse complement strand
GAAGCTCGAGATGCGCGGGCGCGACCTCCGGGCGGCACTCGAGCACGGTCTCGCGCAGACCGATCGCGAGGGCGGGGGCTTTCTGCAGATCTCCGGGGTTCGCCTGATCTGGAATCCGTAGCTGTCGGCGGGGCAAAGGGTTGTGAGCGCAACCGTCGCCGGTCGGCCGCTGGAGAACGAGACCATCTACAGCGTCGCAGTCCCTGGCTATCTCGTGCGAGGCGGTGACGGCTACACCGCGTTCGCGCGCGCGAAAGTCGTCATCGACGAGACGAGCGGTCCGCAGGTCGCCCAGACGATCCTCGACGGCATCGTCGCGCGAGGGACGATCGCTCCGGCGACCGACGGGCGCATCGCAACGACCGCGCGCTAGCGTCACCGTTATCCACTTATCCCCAGCAATTCACAAAGTGAAAATCGCACGGCGCGGCGCGGCGTCGGCGACGACGCCCCTTGTGAACACAGGAAAGTCGGGCTCGCGCGCTCGCGCTCGCCGTCGCGCCGTGTCGCCACGCGGTCATCGCGCGCTCGAGGCGGCGAATGCCGCATGTTTCGCGGCGATGTTCGTCGTTGATCTCTCCGCGCTCGCCACTTACCGTATTTTCACAGTGCTGAGCCCGCCGCGCGTTCTGGTCGTCGACGACGAACGATACATCCGTGGTCTCCTGAGCGAGCTGCTCGCGGTCTGGGGCTGCCAGGCCGACGTGGCGGCGAGCGGCACCGAAGGCCTCAGGCTCTTCAAGCAGAAGAGCTACGACCTCGTCTTGACCGACTACGCCATGCCCGACGGCTCCGGTCTGGAGCTGGTCGAGAACGTGAGGAACAGCGACGCGGCGGTCGGCGTCATCATGCTGACCGCCTCCGGAGCGGACCTGGATGATCACGGCCAGCGGCTGGGGTTCACGCTCCTCAGAAAACCACTGCGGATCGACCACCTCGAAGCCGCCGTGAAGCAGGCGCTGGGCGACCGGAAGATCGAGGCCTAGAAGCTCCGTCCGGGCATCACTTGCCCAAGACCTTGCGCGGATCGAGCGCGTCCCTCAGGCCGTCTCCGATGTAGTTGATCGAGAGGACGGTCAGAAAAATCGCGGTGCCCGGGAAGATCGCCCAATGCGGGGCGAAGTCCAGGTTGTCCTTGGCGTCGTAGAGGATCCGACCCCACGTCGGGATGTCCGGAGGAAAACCGAGGCCGAGGAAGGACAAGGTCGACTCGGCGATGATCGCCGCCGCGACGTCGATGGTGCCGGCGACGATGACCGGGCCCATCGAGTTCGGCAGGATGTGCCGGACGACCTGACGGATCGGCGTCGCGCCCAGGCCGCGCGCCGACTCCACGAATTCTTTCTCGCGGAGCGACAGGAACTGAGCCCGCACGAGCCGGGCCACCGGCATCCAGCGCAGACCCCCGATCACCGCCACGATCAGGATGAAGACGCCAGCCTCCGGTCCGAACATCTTCCGGAGCGAGTCGCGGAACAGATAGACGATGAGCAAGAGGAGCGGTAGGCCCGGCAGTGAGAGGAACATGTCGGTGACCCGCATCAGCGCGTGATCGACGGTGCCGCCGAGGAATCCCGAGATCGCGCCGACCGCGGTCCCGATCGAGATCGCGATCAGCATGGCGGCGATGCCGACCGCGAGCGAGATGCGCCCGCCGTAGAGCATCCGCGCCAGCACGTCCTGCCCGAGATCGTCGGTGCCGAGCGGGTGGCTCCACGACGGACCCTTGAGCTTGGCCTTGAAGTCGATGTCGTTGATCGGCAGGCGCCAGACGAGCGGCCCGGCCAGAACCGCGAGCACCAGCGCCAGGAGGATCACGCTGCCGATCATCGCGAGGCGGTGGCGCCGGAAGCGGCGGCCGGTCTCCCGCCAGAGAGACGTCCGCGGCTCGGCCGCGGCGACCGCCAGCTTTCCGGCGACGGTCGAGGCCACCATCAGCGGTACGAGATCCGCGGATCGAGCCACGCGTAGAGCAGGTCGGCGGCGAGGTTCGAGGCCAGGACGAGGCACGAGAAGATGAACGTCACCGCCATCACGACCGGCGTGTCGTTGGCGAGGATCGAGGCGATCAAAAGCGAGCCGATTCCCGGCACCCGGAAGATCTGCTCGGTCACGATCGCGCCGCCGAAGATACCGGGAATCTGCAGGGCGACGAGCGTCACGACCGGGATCAGCGCGTTCCGGACGACGTGCTTGACCAGCGTCGTGCGCTCCGACAATCCCTTCGCGCGCGCGGTGTTCACGTAGTCGAGCCGGATGACGTCGAGCACGGCGGCGCGCATGAAGCGCGTCATCGAGGCGGCCTGGAAGAGCCCCAGGACCGCCACCGGCATGATCGCCTGGCGCAGGTGCTCCCAGTACCAGCGCCAGCCCGTCGCGCTGATGTCGGATCGATAGATGAAGGGTAGCCAGTCGAGATGGATGCTGAACAGCAAGATGAAGAGCAGGCCGGTGAAGAACGTCGGCAACGAGAAGCCGATGAACGCCAGGGTCGTCGCGACCTGGTCGAAGATCGAGTACGGTCGTAACGCCGAATAGGTGCCGATCGGGACCGCGATCAGGATCGCCAGGACCAGGGCCGAGCCGAGGACGGCGAGGGTGGCCGGCAGTCGTTGCAAGATCAGCGTGTCCACGTCGACGCGGCTCACGAACGAAAACCCCCAGTCGCCCCGCACCATCGACACCATCCAGCGCACGTAGCGGACGGGGAGCGGATCGTCGAGGCCGAACTTCGCCCGGAGGTTCATGCGCACTTCGGGCGGCACGTTGGGATTGGTCGCCAGCTCCTCGAAGGGATCACCCGGCGCCATGGCGAGGATCGTGAACAGCACGACGCTGATCCCGGCGAGCACCGGGATCAGGATCAGGATCCGCCGCAAGAGGTACTTGGCCATGCGCTGCGGGCATCAGGCGGAGCCGAGCGGCTCGAGCCGCCCGGCCCCGTCCGACACGTCTACGCCTTGGACCAGTACGCGAGCGCCCAGAAGTTGCTGTCCCACCCGCTCTGGACCGCGTCGCGCAGACGGTTGGAAATCGCCGCGACGCTGGGGCGGGCCACCACGGGGATCACGACGACGTTCTGGATCACCAGGTCGTTCATCTTGACGAACAGCGCCGCGCGCTTGACCGGGTCCATCTCGGTCTCCGCGGCCTTCCACGTCTTGTCGTATTCCTCATTGCGCCAGCGCGTCTTGTTCGTCAGCGCGAACTTGTTGTCCTTGGCGGCGACCTCCCAGGACGTGAACTGATCCATGAACCGCTGGGGGTCGGGCTGGGTCATGGTCGTCGTGTACATCTGGAGATCGGTGTAGAAGTGCGAGTAGGTGTCCGGGTTGGCCGGATCCGACGAGAAGAAGACGTTCGCGGTGACCGCCTTCAGCTCGAGCTCGATCCCCGCCTTGGCGCACGCTTGCTTGACGATCTGCTGGGTCTTCTGTCGCGGGTTGTTGATCGAGGTCTGATAGACGAACTTGAGCTTCTTGCCGTCCTTGGCGCGCACGCCGTCGCCGCCGCGCTTCCAGCCCGCGGCTTCGAGGATCTGGTTGGCCTTGTCGACGCTGAACTCCCACTTCATGTTCTTCGAGACGAACCGCGACGGCGCGTTGACGAAGTTGGCGGTGGCCACGCCGGTGCGTCCGTAGATCTCTTCCTGGATCGAGCCACGATCGACTAGCAAGTTCAGCGCCTGGCGCACGGCCGGATCGCTCAGGAGGGGATGCTTCGTCTTGGCGGACGACCGTTCGCCCTCGACCTCGGTCCACGGATCGGTGGTGTTGACCTGGATGTGCTCGATGTTGCCGCCTGAGACGATGTCGGCGCGGCCCTTGCCGCCTTGCTCCAGGCGCTTGAGGATCTCGTCCTCCACCTGCATGTTCCAGGCGTAGTCGTACTCGCCGGTCTGGATGACCGCGCGCGCCGCCCCGATCGCGTCACCGCCGCCCTTCATCTCGACCTGGTCGAAGAACGGCCGGTTGGGGACGTGGTAGTTCGGGTTCAACTCGCCGCGGACGATGTCGCCGGGCTTGAAGTCGACGAACTTGTAGGGGCCGGTGCCGACGGGCTTCAGGTTGGTCGGCGCCTCGCGCGACTTGTCGCCCTTGAAGGCCTGGAAGAGGTGCTTGGGAATGATCACGCCGTTCGCCGCTCCGCAGAAGGGCGCCGACCAGAAGGGCGCCGGCGACTTGAAGACGATCTTCACGGTATGGCTGTCGAGCTTGTCGATTCGAACGATGTCCCGGTACGGCCCGATGGTCACGGCGGCCGTGGCCGGATCCATCACGTATTCCCAGTTGAACACCACGTCGTCCGCGGTGAAGGGCTTGCCGTCGTGCCATACGACGTTCTTCTTCAGCTTCCAGGTCACGGACATTCCGTCCTTCGCGACCCCACCGTTTTGCAGGCTGGGCGTCTCGGCGGCGAGGACCGGGATGACGTTACCGTCGGGATCGTAGGAAGCGAGCGGCTCGTAGAAGATGCGGCAGGCGTCCTGGTCCTTGGTGCCGTTGGCGAAGTGCGGGTTCAACAAGGTGGGCGCCTGCCACCAGAGCGCCTTGACGAGCCCGCCGCCGCCGCGCTTGGTGGGATTGAACGTCCACTTGGTCTGGGCCTGCGCCACGCCGGCGGAGGTCAGCATCTGGGCGGCCATCGGGGCCGTCAGGCCGAGCCCGACCATCATCTGCACGAACCGACGACGGCTCAGCGCTCCCGTCTTCACCTGATCGACCAGCGCCCTCAACTCACGCTCTTCCATTGAATCTCCTCTCTCGGCCCGGGCCAAGCGGCCGGGTGGTTGGCTTCTTACCGTTTCACGCGTCGGGGTGTCAAGACTGCCGGTACCAGTATGCGAGGCGCCACAGGTAGGAATCCCAGCCGGAGAGGTCGGTACCCTTCAGGCGGTTCGACACTCCCGCGACGGAGTTGCGCCAGACGATCGGGATGACCACGACGTTCTGGATGACCAGGTCGTTCATGCGGATGAAGAGGGCCGCCCGTTTCACCGGATCCATCTCGCGCTCGGCCGCCTTCCAGAGCCGATCGTACTCGTCGTTGCGCCAGCGCGTGCTGTTGCGTCGCGCCCACTTGTTCTCCTTCGAGCAGATCTCCATCGAGCTGAAGTTCGACATGAAGGTTTGCGGGTCGGGGGCGCCGGGGCCTACGTTGTACATCTGGAGGTCGGAGTAGAACTTGGTGTAGGTGTCGGGGTTGGCCACATCGGACGAGAAGAACACCGATGAGACAACCGACTTCAGCTCCACGTCGATCCCCGCCTTGGCGCAGGCCTGCTTCACGATCGCCTGAGTCTTCTGGCGCTCCGGGTTGGTCGACGTCTGATAGACGAGCTTGAGCCGTTTGCCGTCCTTGCCTCTGACGCCGTCGGCGCCACGCCGCCAGCCGGCGCCGTCCAGGATCTGGTTCGCCCGGTCCACGTTGAATTCCCAGCGCATGTTCGGCGAGCGGAACCGTGTCGGGCCATTGAGAAAGTTCGGGGTCGCCTGGCCGAGGCGACCATAGAGCTCTTCGTGGATGGCGCCGCGGTCGACCAGGAGGTTCAACGCCGAGCGGACGGAGGGCTCGGTCAAAAACGGGTGGGTGGTCTTGAGGGACGACCGCTCTCCGTCGACTTCCTTCCACGGATCGGTGTTGTTGAGCTGGATGTGCTCGATGCCCCCGCCGGTGGCGATGTCGACGTGGCCCTTGCCGCCCTGCTCGAAGCGCTTGAGGACGTCGTCGGCGACCTGGAGGTTCCAGGCGAAGTCGAACTCCCCCGTCTGGAGAACCGCGCGGGCCGCCGAGGCGGCTTCGCCGCCGCCCTTGAGCTCGAACAGGTCGAAGAACGGCCGATTGGGAACGTGATAGCTCGGATTGAGCTCACCCCGGACGATATCGCCCGGCTTGAAATCGACGAACCGATACGGACCCGTGCCGACGGGTTTCAGATTGGTCGGCGCCTCGCGCGACTTCGCGCCGCGATAGGCGTCGAAGAGATGCTTGGGAATGATCATGCCGCGCGCGCCGCAGAACGCGTCGAACCAGAAGGGCGTCGGGTTCTTGAACGCGAGCCTGGCGGTATAGCTGTCGACCTTCTCGACGCGCTCGATGTCGCGGTAGGTCGTGGTCGTGACCGCGGAGGTCGCGGGGTCGGCCGCGTACTCCCAGTTGAAGACGAGATCGTCTGCAGTGAACGGCTTTCCGTCGTGCCAGCTGACACCGCGCTTGAGCTTCCAGGTGACCGACTTGCCGTCGCGCGCGACGCCGCCGTTCTCGAGCGTCGGAATCTCCTGGGCCAGAACCGGGAACAGGTTGCCCTCCGGGTCGAACGCGGCAAGCGGCTCGTAGAACACGCGAGAGCCGTCCTGATCCTTGGTGCCGACGGCGAAGTGAGGATTGAGCAGGGTCGGGGCCTGCCACCAGAGCACTTTGAGCTGGCCGCCTCCGCCTCGACGCGTCGGGGTGAAGGTGTCCGTCCGCGGCTGGGCGGCGACTCCGGTGGCGCGGAGCATCTGGGCGGCCAGCGGCGCGGTGAGGCCGAGTCCGACCATGATCCGGGTGAATGTGCGGCGCGACAGGCGACCGGCGCGTACGTCCGCGATGAGATCGTGGATACGTCGCTCGTCCATGAGGTCGTCCTCCTCCGGTGGCCGTCGGGCGCCCGTCGGCGCAAGCGTGTCTGCGCAACCGGGTCCGCTCGTCGGTGAGGACTCGCGCGGGCCAGCCAGGTCCGCCTACTATAGCAAGCGACCCAGTCGGAGCAAGTCGGCGACCGCGATGTAGGGGTATACTTTTTCGGGGTTTGCAGGCGATGACCAACGTGTGGAGGCGGACATGCGAGGCAGGCTGATGCTGACGGGGGCTCTGATGGCCGGTGCCGCCCTCATCGGGGTCGCCCTCTTCGCCGTGACGACCGAGGGACAACACGAGCCGGCCTCCGCGTCGACCGAAGCCACCAACCGCGCGCCGGTCTACACGGCGAGCGTGAGCGGCGTCGACGAGGCCGCGCGCGAGCTGGATCTGATCCGTCCATCGAAGCCCAAGCAGGCCTCTGACTTCACGGTCTCTCTCGTAGGCGGCGACACGCTGAAGCTTGCCGGGCAGCGTGGCAAGCCGGTCCTGATCAACTTCTGGGCCACCTGGTGCGCGCCGTGCAGGGAAGAGATGCCGGCGATGGAGCGCCTCTACCTCAAGCATCGCGAGCGCGGCTTCGTGCTGCTCGCCGTCTCCGTCGACAGTGACGTCTCGCTCGTCAAGCCGTTCTTGCAAAAGCACAAGCTCACGTTCCCGGTCGCGCTCGACGCGAAGATGGACCTTGCCAATACCTACGGGGTTCGTGCCCTGCCGGCGAGCTTCCTCGTCGACCGCAACGGGTACCTCGCCGCGCTGGCGCTCGGGCCGCGGGCCTGGGACAACCGCGCCGCGCACACGCTGGTCGAGGGCCTGCTGACGCCATGACGGGGGAGTCGCTCGGCGTCGCGGTCGCCTTCAGCGCGGGGCTCTTCTCGTTCCTGTCGCCGTGCGTGCTGCCGCTGTTTCCGTCCTACGTGTCGTTCATCACGGGGATGTCCGTCGCCGATCTCACCGCGGATCTCTCGGCGGCCGCGCGACGGCGAGTGCTGATTCACGCGGTGGCGTTCGTGCTGGGTTTCTCGCTGGTCTTCGTCGCGCTCGGGGCCTCGTTCAGCGCCGCCGCGCAGTTCCTGCTCGACTATCGCGACTGGATCCGCCGCATCGGCGGCGCGCTCATCGTGATCTTCGGCCTGTACATCATCGGGTTCCTGAAGATCGGAATCTTCGGGCGCTCGCAGCAGTGGCAGCTCCGGGAGAAGCCGGCCGGCTATCTCGGCTCGCTCGCGGTGGGCATCACGTTCGCGATCGGCTGGACTCCGTGCGTCGGACCAATTCTGGGAGCCATCCTGTCGCTCGCCGGCACCACGGAGACGGTTCAGCGCGGCATCGGCCTGCTGGTCGCCTATTCCGCGGGGCTAGGGCTGCCGTTTCTGATCTCGGCGGCGGCGCTCGGTCCGTTTCTCGCGTTCTTCAAGCGCTACCGTCGGTTCATTCCCGTGGTCGAGCGGGCGGCCGGCGTCGTCCTCGTCATCGTCGGCCTCCTCGTCTTCACGAACTACTACGTCGTCCTGAACTCCTGGGCGGTCTCACTCACCCCGGACTGGCTCCTCAAGCGGCTGTAGCCGCGTGCGCGTCCACGTTCGCGTTCCCGCGACGTCAGCGAACCTCGGGCCCGGCTTCGACGCCCTCGGGCTGGCGCTCGCCCTTCACAACGAGGTCATCGCCGAGGAAGGCGAGGGCATCAGCGTGAAGATCGAGGGCGAGGGCGCGGAGCGCCTGGCTCGCGACGCCGGCAACGTGGTCGCGCGCGGCGTGAAGCTCGCCTACGAGGCCGCCGGGCACGCGTTCAAGGGCTGCACGCTCGAGTGCGTGAACCGCATCCCCACCGCGCGCGGCCTAGGCTCGAGCGCGGCGGCCTGGGTGGGAGGGCTGGTCGCGGGCAACGCGCTCCTCGGCTCGCCCCTGTCGCGCGAGGCGTTGCTGGGTCTGGCCGCGCGAGCCGAGGGCCATCCGGACAACGTCGCCGCGGCGATCTTCGGCGGTCTGACCGTGTCGTGCGGAACGGCCGAGGGTGTGACGGCCGTCACCCTGCCCGTGACGAAGAGCCTCGCGTGGGTGGTGCTGGTGCCCGAGGTCACGAGCGCGACCGCCGAGGCGCGGGTGCTCCTGCCGCGCTCGGTGCCGCGCGAGGACGCCGTCTTCAACGTGCAGCGCGTCGCCCTGTTGCTGGCCGGGCTCCAGGCCGCGGTGCCCGCGGCGCTCTCGGTTGCGCTCGAGGACCGCCTGCATCAGCCCTATCGCTTGAAGCTCTTCCCGTGGATGCCCGGCGTCGTCACCGCGGCGCGCAGCGCCGGCGCGCTCGGCTGCGTGCTGAGCGGCGCGGGGCCTTCGCTGCTGGCGGTGGTCGCGGGCGACGGCGGAGCCGTCGGCCGAGCCATGGAGGACGCGCTCGGCCGGGCAGGGGTCCGGGGCAGTGCGCGGGCGCTCGACGTTGACTCCGCGGGCGCGACCAGCAGGGTCTCCTAGGATCTCGGCAACGGTCTCGGGGGCGCGTGCCTGGTGTTCTGAGTGCTGGGATCGTCGTGCTTCTGGCTGGCGGGGCGGCGCGCGCCTTGACGGCCCGAGCACGCGATGCTAACTGGATCGAGCATGAGTGACGGCGTCTTCTCGGATCGCGAGCTGCGCCAGGCGGTACGCGACGGCTGGATCGTGTCGCCGGCCGCCATCGACGATCAACAATTCCAGCCGGCCAGCCTCGATCTCCGCCTGGGGCCCGACGCCTATCAGCTCCGCGCGAGCTTCCTGCCGTTTCGCGAGAGCGTGCAGAACCGGCTCGGCGAGCGCGGGCTGGCCGAGAGCGACCTCGTCATCGACCAGTTGTCGCTGAGCGGCTCTGGCGCGACCCTGCAGCGCGGCTCCGTGTATCTCGTGCCGCTGCTCGAGTCGCTCGATCTGCCCCCGGACGTGCGCGGCCGCTCGAACCCAAAGTCGACCACGGGACGGCTGGACATCTTCACGCGGGTGATCACCGACGCGACGCCGCGCTTCGACGAGGTCCGTGGGGGATATCGCGGCGCACTCTACCTCGAAGTCTCGCCCCAGTCCTTCCCCGTCCGCGTGCAGGCCGGTGCCTCTCTGAATCAGCTTCGGCTGCTCTCGGGCCAGACCTCGATGTCAGACGTGGCGCTCGAGGCTCTCTATCGCGAGCAGCCCCTGCTCTACGACGACGACGAGCGGCCGATTCCGCCTGGGCGTGTCGTGGTCAGCGACGGGCTTTGCATGGGAGTCGATCTTTCGGGCCGGCTGACCGAGGGTATCATCGGCTATCGAGCCCACCCCAACCCGCCGGCGGTCGATCTGAGCCGGATCGGATTCTACGATCCCGGGGAATTCTGGGAGCCCATCAAGCGCCCTTCGCGGGACTCGTACATCCTGGAAGCCAACCGGTTCTACATCCTGCTCTCCAAGGAGCGCATCCGGGTGCCTCCGGAGTTCGCGGCCGAGATGGTCGTTTATGACGCCGGGGCCGGCGAGATCCGCACGCACTACGCGGGGTTCTTCGACCCGGGTTTCGGCTGGGGGGATGGGACCGTTCTGGGGACCAAGGTGGTCATGGAGGTCAGGGCGCGCGAGGTGCCGTTCATGGTGTACGACGGGCAGACGTCGTTCAAAGTCCTGTTCGAGCGGCTTCGGTCCCGCCCCGAGCGGGTTTACGGAACGGGGCTCGGCTCCTCCTATCAGCGCCAGACGCTCACCCTCAGCAAGCACTTCAGGCGCCTGTGAGAGAGGGCGTGATAAAATGCGGGCAGTAGTGGTTTCGGGTAATTGTGCGACACGGCCCGTTGCCCCATGGAGGGCGAGATGCCAGAGCAGAAGAAGAAGGAAGTCAGGCCGACGAAGCCCACGGAAGGTGGAGACGGAGCAGCTCCGAGCCCTGAGCTAGCCAAGAAGGGCAAGAAGATCAAGGAAGACATCGACAAGCTCCTCGACGAGATCGACGACATCCTCGAGGAGAACGCCGAGGAGTTCGTCAAGAGCTACGTGCAGCGGGGCGGCGAGTAGGAATGCCGATCTACGAGTACCGCTGCAAGCAGTGCGAGCGGGAGTTCGAGAAGTATGTTCCCGGCGCGGCGACGGCGGTCGCGTGCCCGGCCTGCGCCAGCGAGCAGGTGATGCGAAAGCTGTCGGTGTTCGGCCTCAAGACCGCCGGCGCGCTCCAGCCGTCCCCGGCGTCGGGCGGCGGCGGGTGCTGCGGCGGTGGTTGCGCCTGTCACTGAGTAGCCCAGCGACTCCCGTCTCGCTCTGATGGATCTGCGCCGCCTCGAGATCTTTGCGAAGGTGGCCGAGCTCGGAAGTTTCTCGCGCGCCGCCGAAGCCCTCTTCCTGACCCAGCCCACGGTCTCCGAACACATTCGCGCCCTCGAGGACGAGCTCGGCGTCCAGCTACTCGACCGCCTCGGGCGTGGCGCCGCGCCGACGCGCGCCGGCGAGCTGATGCTCGGCTATGCCCGGCGCATGCTCGCTCTCTCGCGAGAGGCGCAGCAGGCGCTCGATCAGTTCCAGGGACGGCTGAGCGGCCAGCTCGTCGTCGGTGGCTCGACGATTCCGGGAGAGTACTTGCTGCCCGGGCTGATCGGTCAGTTCAAGGCGAAGTACCCGGATATCTCGATCTCGCTGCTGATCGGCGGGAGCCGGCAGGTGAGCACGTGGGTCGACGACGGTCGGGCCGAAGTCGGCGTGGTCGGCGCGAGTCCCAATCTCCGCACGCTCGTCTCCCGCGAGCTGATGCCGGACGAGCTCGTGGTCGTGCTCCCGGCCGAGCATCCCTGGGCGGGACGCAAGAGCGTCACGCTCGCCGACCTCAAGCGCGAGCCCCTGATCGTCCGCGAGCAAGGCTCGGGGTCGCGCGAGGCGCTGGAGCACGCCCTCGGTGACGCCAACGTCGACCTCACCGCGTTCCGGGTCGTCGGCGAGATGGGCTCGACCCAGGCGATCAAGCAAGCGGTGCGCTCCGGGGTCGGGATCTCGATCATCTCTAGGCGCGCGGTCGATGACGAATGCCGCGCGAACCTTCTTTCGTGCGTGAAGCTCAAGGATCTGCGGGTCTCGCGGTTCTTCTATCTGATCACTCACCGCGACCGCAGTCGCTCGCCCCTGGCTCAGGCCTTCGTCGACTTCGTGGAATCCCAGCTTCCCGCGCGCGCGTCCCAATAGCGCGATGACCGAGCACACCCACGCCGAGGTTCGTCTCACCTCATACGCCTCCTGCGCCGGCTGAGCGTCGAAAATGGCTCCTGGGGATCTCCAGGAGGTGCTGGCGGTATTGAGGCCCGGCGGCGCACCGCCGCCCGCGGATCTGCTCGTCGGGCTCGGCGCGGCGGACGACGCGGCGGTCTACCGGCTCGCGCCCGACCTGGCGATCGTCGAGACCGTCGACTTCTTCCCTCCGGTCGTCGACGACCCGTGGACGTGGGGCGCCGTCGCAGCCGTCAACGCCATGTCGGACATCTACGCAATGGGTGGCGAGGTGATGTTCGCGCTCGCGATCGCGGGATTCCCGCGCGAGATGTCGAAGGCGATCGTCTCGGAGGTTTTCCGGGGCGGCAGGGACAAGGTCGCCGAGGCCGGGGGCGTGATCGCGGGAGGGCACACCGTCGTCGACGCCGAGCCGAAGTATGGGCTCTGCGTGACCGGTCGCGTCCATCCCGATAGGATTCTCATCAAGGGCGGCCTGCGACCGGGTGACCGCGTGTTCCTCTCCAAGCCGCTCGGAACCGGAGTGATCACGACGGCGGCCAAGAACGGCGTTGCCGGCGCCGAACGGCTCGCCGGTGCGGTCGCGAGCATGCTGCGGCTCAACCGTGTGGCCGCCGCCGTCGCGCGCGAGAGCGGGGCGACGGGTGCGACGGACATCACCGGCTTCGGCTTTCTCGGTCACGCCGGCGAGATGGTCAAGGCATCGGGCGCGGGTCTGCAGATCGACGCGTCTCGTCTTCCGGTGCTCCCGGGCACGCGCGAGCTCGCCGAAGCCGGACAATTCAGCGGCGGGATGACGCGCAATCGGCGCTATGTCGATGAGACGTTCGGGCCCGCGTTGACGATCGAGCCCGCTGTGCCGGGCTATCTGGCCTCGTTGCTCACCGAGGCGGAAACCTCGGGCGGACTGCTCTTCTCGGTGGCCGCCGACCGTGCCGCCGCCGTCGTGGAGGCCTTCCGACGGCGCAGCGAAGAGTGCTGGGAAATCGGTGTGGTCCTGGCCGAGCCGGTCATCCGCATCAAAGCATAGCGCCGCTCGCCATCGGCGATGGTCCACGAGCTGCACAATCAAAATAGGGCATACCGATTTGCCTTCGCGCTGAATCCCGATATTGTCGACGACCATCGAACCATCAAACGGCGAGGTCGCGGCCACCGTCCGCGCCCGTACGAGGTCCGAGGACTCGGAGACGCTATGAATCGACGTACCTTTTTGCGCGGCGCCGTCTCGCTTTCCGCGGTTGCCGCCGCGTCACGCGTGACCAATTTCGTGCCCCCCGCCCGGGCTCAACACAAGGAATTCATGCCACGGCCCGGAACGTGGCGGACATTCGAAATCACGACGCGAGTCGAGATCCTGGAGCCGGCGGGTGTGAGCCGCGCCTGGCTGCCGATTCCGTCGATCAAGTCCGACTTCCAGAAGCCCCTCGGCGATCAGTGGTCGGGTAATGCCAAGGTGATGAAGACGGTGAGCGACGGCCTCTACGGCGCCCACATGCTTTACGCGGAGTTCTCGGCCGGCGAATCCGCTCCGGTGGTCGAGCTGACCAGCCGGTTCCAGACCCAGGATCGCGCGATCGACTGGTCGAAGAAGATCGCGGCAGACGAAGACCCGGCGACCTTCAAGACGTGGACGAAGGCGACCGACCTCATGCCAACCGACGGAATCGTCCGTGAAACGGCGCTCGAGGTCACCAGGGGCAGGACGACCGACGTCGAGAAGGTCAAGGCGATCTACGACTGGATCCTCGCGAATACCTATCGCGAGCCCAAGGTGCGCGGCTGCGGCGTCGGCGACATCAAGGCGATGCTCGAGACGCGGAACTTCGGCGGCAAGTGCGGCGACATCAACGGGCTCTTCGTGGGCCTCGTCCGCTCTATCGGAGTTCCCGCTCGCGACGTGTACGGGATCCGCGTCGCGCCCTCGGCCTTCGGCTTCAAGTCGCTCGGCGCGGGAAGCGCGAACATCACCAAAGCCCAGCACTGCCGTGCCGAAGTCTTGCTGAAGGACTACGGGTGGGTGGCCATGGATCCAGCCGATGTCACGAAGGTGGCACGCGAAGAGACGAGCGAATGGCTGAAGGTCGACCATCCCCTGGTCGAGGCCGTGCGGCCCAAGCTGTTCGGCGGATGGGAGGGTAACTGGGTGGCCTTCAACGCCGCTCACGACGTGGCGCTGCCGAGCGCGACGCATGGTGGCAAGCTCGGCTTCTTCATGTACCCGCAATCCGAGACGGCGCAGGGCCGGCGCGACAGCCTCGATCCCGACTACTTCAAGTACACGATCACCACGCACGAGATCAAAGCGTGACCTCCGGATCGCGGCGGGCACTGTGACCGCCCTCACGGTGTCCGTCGGATCCGCGCGCCGTCGTCGTCCGGTCGCCGTCGCTCGACTCTCGATCTTGATCCTCGGCGCAATCGTCTGTGGAGCGCTGGGGCTCGCGGGGAGCGTCGGCGCCGACCGCGCTCGTTTCATCCCCTCCAGGGAGCTGGCGACGCCGACCCTTGCCCTCAACGACCTCGCGGGCAACGCCCGCACGCTCGCCGACTACCGGGACCGCGTCGTCCTCATGAACTTCTGGGCGACCTGGTGCGAGCCGTGCCGGGCCGAGATGGCGTCGATTGAAAAGCTCCAGGACCGTCTGGCGGGCCGGCCGTTCGCCGTCCTGCTCGTGAACTACGGCGAAGCGAGGGCCCGGGTGGCCGACTTCGTCAAGCGCGAGTCGATCGGGGCGACGATCTTGCTCGATCCGAATCAGGACGCGCCCCGGG
>Ga0137415_10004012_pt1 | contig 14595 bp, 13 predicted proteins | sample CZODoug3_1_1_16f_FD_183082 | JGI IMG/M metagenome (GOLD analysis project Ga0137415, IMG submission 183082) | Vadose zone soil fungal communities from Angelo Coast Range Reserve, California, USA - CZODoug3_1_1_16fungal (Hybrid Assembly) | ecosystem: Environmental > Terrestrial > Soil > Vadose... | reverse complement strand
CTCCAGGACCACGCGCGCGTGCTGCCCTACTACTTCTACATGTGCGACATGATCCCGAACTCGGAGCACTGGCGCACCAGCGTGGCCGAGGCGCAGGACCTGCAGCACGACATCATGGGGTACCTGCCCGGCTTCGCCACTCCGCGCATCGTGTGCGACGTCCCCTACGTGGGGAAGCGCTGGGTGCACCAGGTAGCGGAGTACGACCGGGAGAAGGGAATCTCCTACTGGACGAAGAACTATCGCACCGGGATCGAGCAGGACGATCCCGACCCGCTCACGCGCAAGTACGAGTACTACGACCCGGTCTACCTGTTGCCCGAGTCCGGCCAGCGCTGGTGGCGCGAGCAGGTGGCGAAGGGGGCGGCGTAAGCCGCGTCCACGACCGCTCCCTAGATATGATCCAGCAGCGTCAGCTCGGTCGCGCCGCCGCGCTCGGGGAGCGCGCTCTTTCCGTCGAGCGGCGCGATCATCGCCACCGCCGCATTGCGGTCCTCCGCTGCGAACAAGTCCCGCATCTGCCCGGCGGGCCAGAGCCGGAGGTGGATCCGGCCGGCGCGCTCGAGGCAATCGCGCATCCCGCTCAGCACGCAGTCCCGGGCCGCATCCGTCGTCCAGGCCGCGTCCAGCACGTCGACGCTGTCGCGGCCCAACCGCAGCATCGCCGCGCCCTCGCCGGACCGGCCTTCCGCGATCAGGCCCCATTCGGGCTCGCCGGTGCCCCGCGCCCGCGCCAGCTCCCGCAGGCGGCGCAGCTGGAAGCGCAGCGTCCATCCGTCGCGCGCCAGAGCGAAAGTGCGGTCGCCGCTCGACGCCGCGAACAGGCGCGTCATCAGCGGCTCGTCGCCGGCGAGAGCCGGGCGGCTGCTTCCGGGCAGGCGCGGAAGCTCGGAGGCGCCCACCGTGCATTCCCGGCTCTCCAGCGCGCGGAACCCGAGCCGCTCGTAATAGCGGACGCCGATGTCGGAGAAAAGCACCGCCGCCTGCCCTCCGCGCGAGGCGTAGTCGTCCATCACGGCCCGCAGCATCGCCGCCGCGTGCCCTCGACGGCGCAGCTCCGGCGGCGTGAAGACCGCTCCCACGCCGAGGACGCGCAGGGGGCGCGCTGCACAAGTGGCGCGCAGATCGTACGCCTTCATGGCCGCGGTCAGGGTCCCCTTCACGAACCAGCCCAGCAGCCGGTAGCGTTCCCTCGCTTCCGGCGCATCCGCCAGGCGGCGCTGGAACAGCTGGAAGCGATCCTCGGACAGACCGCCTCCCCAGATCGGCTGGATGCCCCGGAAGTAGGCGGCCCGCTCCTCGCCGGTCAGGTCGCGCAACACGGACGGACGCTACCACGCAGGCGACTTCCCGTTCGGGTCTCCATTCGGTAGGGTGCGCACGTGGACGTCCCGCTGCCAACCCGGTTCTTTTCTCTGCGGGAGGCAAACGCGCTGCTCGCCACGTTGCAGGAAGAGTTCGGCCGCGCCCGCGAGCTGCGCGACGAGCTGATGGGAGTGCAGCAGAAGCTGCAGGAGGCGGGGAGCGGCCTCGAGGGTCCCGAGGTCACCATCGATTCCGAGGCTCCACTGCCGGTCCAGCGGCTCCAGGCCCGGGCGGTGCGGATCATCGGGAAGCTGAGGGAGATCCTGCGCGACGTGGCGGAGCTGGGCGTAGAGGTGAAGGCGGCCGACGGCCTCGTCGACTTCCGCAGCAAGTTGCATGGTCGGACGGTGCTGCTCTGCTGGAAGTATGGCGAGGAGCGCGTCGCGTTCTTCCACGAGCTGGACGCCGGCTTCGCGGGACGCCGCCCGCTGCCCGACGACGGCGACTTCGTCGGCGATTTAATTCACTAGAACACGCCTCATGACCGGTACAGCCTAAAACGTAGCCGCAATCCCTTTCCGGTGGTCGGGAGCGGCTACCCGGCCTCCGCGACGAGGGCCATTCCGCTCTCGGGCGCCCTCTGCGCTGCCGGCTTGCGCCGCAACCGATCCGCGAGGGCATCGGTGACCGACACGAGAAGGAACACCACCATGACGAGCGTCGAAGCGCGGTCGTAGAACCCGAGCTGGACCGCGTTGTAGAGCGCGAGGCCGAGGCCGCCTCCGCCCGCCAGGCCCACCACGGTCGAGACGCGCAGGTTGTTCTCCCATCGGAGCAGCGTGTAGCTCGCGAGCGTTTCGCGGGCCTGCGGCCAGGCGGCCCAGATCAGCCGCTGGAGCGCGTGAGCGCCGATTGCGCGAAGCTCCTCGGGACCTCCGATGGGGACCTCCTCGAGGGTCTCGGCGTACAGTTTTCCCAGGACTCCAGCGGTGTGCAGCCCGAGCGCGAGCACGCCCGCGAATGGTCCGAGGCCCACGGCCAGAATGCAGAGGAGCACCCAGACGAGCTCGGGGATCGAGCGCAACAGGGCGAGCGTCGAGCGGGCGACGGCGTACGCCAGAGCGCGCAGCGGCCGCAGGCGCGCCTCCGGATCGAACATGATCGAGGCCGTCGCCGGCACCGCGAGGGCCGCGCCGAGCAGGACGCCGAGGACGGTGCCGACGACCGAGATCGCCACGGTCTGCCAGAGCGGCGTCAGGATCGAGGTGAGGAACGAAGGGGACAAGTCGGGCGGGAAGAGCTGCGATGCAAACCGCGCCACATGCGCCAGAACGTCCGGAGCGAGGAGCGACCCGAAGCCGGCATCCGCGAACGCCACGACCGCCACCACGGCCCAGAAGAAGCCGAATCCCCGCCGCCGCATCGGGCGCAGCTCGAGTGGATCCTGCAGGACGCCGCTGCCGTGCACCGCGTTGCGCCGGAACCGGCCGCGCCAGGCGCGGCTGAACGCGTCAACGCACAGGACCAGCACGACGAGGGCGCCGAGGAGCGTCGTCAGCTGTCCGTACTCGAAAAGGCGCATGGAGAGCGTGATCTCCGCGCCGATGCCTCCCGCGCCGACGAAGCCAAGCACGGCCGCCGACCGCACGCAGCATTCGAAGCTGTAGAGCGTATAGGCGGCGACGGAGCCGGCCGCCTGGGGCCAGATCGCCGCAACGAACGTCTGCAGCGGCGAGGCGCCCGCCGCGTGCAGCGCCACGACCGGCGCTTCCGGGACCGCCTCGAAGAGGTCGGCGTAGACGCGCCCGAGCACGCCTGCGTAGCTCACAGCAAGCGCGAGCGTGCCGGGCAGCGGACCAAGGCCGAATGCGACCACGAAGAGCAGCGCCCAGACGAGATCGGGAACCGCGCGCAAGAACCTCGCGACGCCGCGCGCCGCCAGGCTCAGCAGCGCCAGCGGCCCGGCTGCGCGGCCATCGAGGAGCGGACCACGCCTCCACAGGCTCGCGGTGGCGAGGATTCCCAGGCAGAGACCGAGAATGGCGGAGAGCGCCGTGCCGGCGATGGAGATGGCGAGCGTCCGGACCGTCGCGCCCGCGGCGACGCGGAGGAACTCCAGCGAGAGATCCGGCGGAAAGAGGCCGCGGACGAACGCTGCGACGGCGCGCAGGTTCGCGGGATCGAGGAGCGACGAAGGCTCCACCCCCGCCCCCACCCAGCAGAGGATGAACGCAGCGCCGACCGCGCCGCCGAGGGCCAGGCGCTTCACCCGACCCCCCCGTACAGCTCCTTGAGCCGGACGGCGGTCACTTCGCCGGCGGGAAGATCGAAGAGCACCTGACCGGCCCGCAGCCCGACGATGCGCGGGAACCGTTCGAGAGCCAGCCCGACGTCGTGGAGCAGCGCGACCAACGTGCGCCCTTCGCAGACCCGCAAAAGCAGATCGGCGAGCTGCCCGGTGAGGCCGGGATCGAGCGAGGCAAAGGGCTCGTCGGCGAGCACGACCGGGGGATCCTGCACCAGCACGCGGGCGAGGGCGACGCGCTGCTGCTGCCCTCCGGACAGCTCGTCGACGCGGGCGGCGGCTCGATCCGCGAGCCCGACCGTAGCGAGCGCGGAAAGCGCGACGCTCACCTCGTCGTCCGGCGGAGCGACCAGGACGCGGACAGACCTCGCCAAGGACCAGCTCGCGATCCGCCCGCAGAGCGCGTTCTGCAGCGCCGTCAACGGCGACACCAGCGAGGGGTTCTGGAAGACGGTGCCGATTCCGCGACGCAGGCGGCGCAGGTCGCCTCCGCGCAGCCCGGAAGCATCGCGGCCGTCGATGCGCACGCTGCCCGCGCTCGGGCGCAGCGTCGCGTTCAGGATGCGCAAGAGCGTGGACTTGCCGGCGCCGGACGCGCCGAGGATCGCGACCCGCTCGCCGCGCCGGATGCGCAAGCTCACGCCGTGCAGCGCCTGCACACTGCCGGTGCGGCTCGGATACACCAGGCCAACGCCCTGCAGCTCGAAGCTCATTTCAACAGGCCCGCCTCGAGCGCAGCCTCGCGCAGCGCGCCGTAATCGCCGTCTCGAGCCGGAACGTATTTGCTGGCGGAAAGCGCCTCGAGAATCCGGCGGTCCTGTTGATCTCCCGGATCGAGCGCGAGGAACGCGTCGCGCACGGCGTCAGCCTTCCGCGGATCGAGGCCTTTGCGTGCCACCCACACGTAGTCGAAGAACGGCGGGGTCGTCCAGAAGACGCGCACTTTCGCCGGATCGATCTTGCCCTGCGAGGTCATCCGCTGGAACACGGCTTCGTCGAGCGCGCCCGCGTCGATCTTTCCGTTCGCCACGGCCAGCAGGGTCGCGTCATGGCCGCCCGTGTAGATGGCCTTCGCGATCACCTCCCGATCCACGTCGTTGCGGCGCATGAAGTACTCCGGCATCAGGTGCCCGGAGGTGGAGTTGACGTCGCCGAAGGCGAACGACCTCCCCTTGAGGTCCGAGAGCGACCTGATGGGCGAGTCGGCCTGGGTGATGAACAGGCTGTGGAACTCGCGGTCGCGCTCGCGCTGCACGAGTGGCTTCGCTCCCGCGCGCTTCGACGCCTGCACGTAGGTGAACCCGCCCAGATGCGCGATGTCGACCTGGTCGTTCACCAATGCCTCGACCACCGCCGCGTAGTTGGTCGGGATGGTCATCTGCACTTCGCCGCCGGTGCGGCGCGCGAGATGATCGACGAGCGGCTGCATTTCGCGGGTCGCCTTCCCCGGGTCCGTCGTCGGGATCATGCTGACCCGCAGCGGCTGCGCCGGATCCGCGCTCTTGCAGGAGGCGGCGCAAAGAGCGAGGAGAAGCAGGGGAAGGCTTCGGCGCATGGGAGACGTCATAACGTGTACAGCGAAAAGAAACAGTCGCTAATCCGCCTTCGGCGGGCGCGACTGGCGCGCGATCAGCTCGATCTCCACGCGCGCCCCCCTGGGCAGCGCCGCCACCTGGACCGTGCTCCGCGCTGGAGGGTCGCGCGGGAACCGCTTGCCGTAGATCTCGTTCACGGTGGCGAAGTCTTTCAGATCGACGACGAAGATGGTCGCCTTCACCACGTTCTCGAATCCCGTGCCCGCGCCCTCGAGCACCGCGGAGAGGTTCTCCATCACCCGCTCGGTCTGCGCGCGGACGTCACCCTCCACCATCTGCTGCGTCTTCGGATCGAGCGCGATCTGCCCGCTGGTGAAGATCAGGTCGCCCGCCACCACCGCCTGCGAGTACGGGCCGATCGCCTTGGGCGCCTTCTCCGTCGATACCGTTCGATCCGGCATGCCGCGCGCAACTACGCCCGCGCGCCGCGCGCGTCAAGCGCGGTCAGATCAATTGACCCGGACGCAGCGCTCCCCGTCCTTGTTGTCGGGCCGGTACTCGTACTCGCCGATCCATCCCTGGGCCTTGTTCTGCAGCGTGCAAGCGCCGCACTCGACCCGCTTCTCGCCCGAAACCCGGTCGCAGTCGGAGACGTCCTTGATGGCATGCGCGCATCCGGCGGCGGCCAACAGCAGAAGAAGAGCGGCTCGCTTCATACCCTCTCCACGGAGTGCACGCCCGGGATCTGGCCGATGGCGCGCAACACGTCGTTGAGCTGCTTCACGTCCGCGATCTCGACTTCGAAGGTGCTCACCGCGCCATCGCCGTTCGCGCGCGCGTTCGCCTGCACGATGTTGACGCCGACTTCGGCGAACGTCTCGCTCATCCGGGCGAGCAGGCCCTTGCGGTCGTCGCTCATCACCCGGAGGTTGACCACCCGCTTGAAGTCCGCGTGCACGTCCCAGGCGACGTCGACCCGGCGCTCGGGATCCGTCTCCATCGCCTTGCGGCAACCCTGGACGTGGACGGTGACGCCGCGCCCGCGGGTGATGAACCCGACGATGGGGTCGCCCGGCACCGGAGCGCAGCATTTCCCGTAGCGCACCAGCACGTCGTCGACGCCGCCGATGCGAACTCCGCCGGAGGTGCGCGACCGCTGCGCCACGCGCCGGAAGAGCTGGGTGAGGGCGCTGGTCGTCCCGTTCGCGTCGCCGTCGATCTTCTCCGCCGGCTTCAGCTTCTCCTGCGGATAGAGCTTGTGCAGCACGTTCGCCGCGGAGAGCTTCCCGTACCCTACCGCGCTGACCAGATCGTCGGCGCGCGAATGCCCCATGTCGTTCGCCGCCTTGAGGAACTCGTGCGTCTTCGCGATCTTGGTGAAGTTCAGATCGAAGCGCTTGAACTCCCGCTCCAGCAGGTCGCGGCCGATGTCGATGCTGCGCTCCCGCTGTTGCGCCTTGATGAAATTGCGGATCTTCGCCTGCGCCCGGCTGGTCTTGACGAAGCTGAGCCAGTCCTTGTTCGGCCGGGCGTTCGGGCTGGTGAGGATCTCGACGCTGTCGCCGTTCTTCAGCTTGTAGCGCAGCGGAACGATCTTGCCGTTCACCTTGGCTCCGACGCAGTGGGCGCCCACCTCGGAGTGGACCGCGTAGGCCAGGTCGACCGGAGTGGACCCGAGCGGGAGGCTCTTCACGTCGCCCTTGGGCGTGAAGACGAACACCTCGTCCTGGAACAGGTCCACCTTGACCGTCTCCAGGAACTCCCGCGGATCCTTCAGGTCCTGCTGCCACTCCATCAGCTGCCGCAGCCAGGCGAACTTCTGCTCGTCCTTGCCGCCGGTCTTGCCTTCCTTGTACGCCCAGTGCGCCGCGATGCCCTCCTCGGCGATCCGGTGCATCTCCTCGGTGCGCATCTGGATCTCGATGCGCTCGCCGGTGGGGCCGATCACCGTGGTGTGCAGCGACTGGTACATGTTCGGCTTGGGGATGGCGATGTAATCCTTGAATCGTCCCGGCACCGGCTTCCAGAGTGAGTGGATGAGCCCGAGCGCCTCGTAGCAGGCGGGGACCGTCTTGAGGATGAGCCGGAAGGCGACCACGTCGTGCAGCTGGGTCACCGACGAGAGCCCGTTCTTCCGCATCTTCTTCCAGATGCTGTAGACGTGCTTGGGCCGGCCGTGCACTTCGGCCTCGAGGCCGGCCTCCTTCAACTTGGTCTGCAGCAGGTCGACCACGTCGGCGATGAACTTCTGCCGGTCCTTCTGGCTCTGCGCGAGCTGCGTCTCGACGTCGGCGTATTCGCCCGGCTTCAGGTACTTGAAGGCGAGATCCTCGAGCTCGATCTTGATCCATTGGATTCCCAGGCGGTTCGCCAGCGGGGCGTAGATGTCCAGCGTCTCCTGCGCAATGCGTTGCTGCGCGTCGGGCCGCATGTGCTCCAAGGTGCGCATGTTGTGCGTGCGGTCGGCCAGCTTGACCAGGATGACCCGGATGTCCTTGGCCATCGCCACCAGCATCTTGCGGAAGTTCTCCGCCTGCTTCTCCTCGACGCTGACGGCCTCGGACGACTGGAAGGTGCCGAGCTTGGTGACGCCCTCGACGAGGTCGAGCACCTCCTGCCCGAACAGCTCCCGGATCTCCTCGGGCTTGGCGAGCGTGTCCTCGATGGTGTCGTGGAGGAGCCCGGCGACGATGCTCGCCTCGTCGAGCTTCAGGTCCGCGAGGAGGCCGGCGACTTCCAGCGGGTGGACGAGGTAGGGCTCGCCTGATTTGCGGATCTGCCCCTGGTGCACCTTCGCGGAATAGACGTACGCTTTCTTCACGAGGTCGAGGTCCGCGTCCCCGTGGTACGCGCTGACCTTTTCCAGGATGTCATTGAGGCGGATCATCACTCGCAGCCGACAGCGTATCGCGTCACGAAAACGCCAGCAAACCTCCACTAACGCGCCTCGACGCGCTGTGCCACAACGGGATTCGGCCTCTGTTGTCCGCGGATTGACCCATGCGCCGGGCCACTCGTATGCTCGCGCACCCAATGCTCATCTGTCCGGCGTGCGGCAAGGAGAACGAAGACGTCGCCTCCGAGTGCAAGCGGTGCCGGGCGCCGCTGCGCGAGGAGGAGGCCGCCGCGGATGCGGTGGCGCTGCCCCAGTCGCTGGGCGAGGTCTGCCGCCGGTGCGAGGCTTACAACGAGCCGGGGGTGAGCGTCTGCACCAATTGTGGACTCCAGCTCTTCGCCGCGCCCGGGCCCGAGCAGCCTCCGCTCGACAAGACGCCTCCGGACGCTTTCACTCCGCCCTCCCAGGTTCCGGAAACGCTCTCGGAGGAGTTGCGCGCGCTCGCCATCTCCGACGAGGAGGCCGCCGAGGCGGGTCTGACCATGGCTGCCCGCAGTGGCGTCACCACCGAGACGACTCCGCCGGCGGCGTTCGCTCCGCCCGCTCTGGCGCAATCCCCGACCGGCCGGCCCCGCATCGGCGAAGGCATCCCCCCGGCCGCCTCCGGCGCAGCGCCTGCGCGCAGGCCTCCTCCCGCTCCGCCGCGCTCGCCGCCACCCGAGTCGGTGTTGGCGGCCGCCCTGCCCGCCGGAAAGGCCTGCCCGAAGTGTGGCGCGCTGAATCCGCCCGCCGCCAAGTTCTGCTTCGAGTGCGGGACCCCATTCGCCAGGAAGGCCGCCCCGACCGCTCCGCGCCCGCCCTCGATCGAAGTGGCCGCCGAGCTGCCGGCGGAGACCTTCGAAGACGCGACGATGGAGAGCTCGCCGGTCGCTATCGACGAGGCCGTACCCGCCGAATCGGTGGCTGAACCGATTCCGGAGGAGCAGCCACCGCCGTTCGCGGCAAAGCTCGTGCTGCAGAACGGCGGAGCGGAAGGCACCGAGTTCGCCTTGGGCCACCTCGAGAACAGCCTCGGCGGCTCGGCAGCGCACATCGGCCTCGGCGAGGACCCGTTCATCGCGCCCCACGCGGCAACCCTCGCCTTCGTCGACGAGCGGCTCGTGCTCCGCGACGAGGGCAGCGCGAACGGCGTGTACGTCCGGGTGCGCGAGTCGGCCGCGCTCGAGCCCGGCGATCTGTTCGTCGCGGGCGAGCGCCTGCTGCGCTACGACGGACCGATCGAGATCGCGCGGCCCGCGGGGGGCGACCTTCCCCTGCTCGGCGCGCCGCGGCCCGCCCAGGGACCGCTGTATCGCGTGACGGAGGTCCTCCTGGGATTGAAGACGGGTCGCACCTGTCATCGCGGAGGACCCGCGATCTTCATCGGCAGGGCGGGCTGCGACATGAACTTCGCTGGCGACTCTCTGCTCGCGGCAAAGCACGCGGAGATCCGGATCGCGGAGGATGGGATGGCCGCGCTGGTCGACCTCGGCCAGGGACCCTCCGGCGTGTTCCTGCGGGTCCGCGCTCAGCAGCCCGTCGAGCTGCAGGCGGGAGACGTGGTCCGGGTCGGGGACCAGCACCTCCGCGTCGAAGTGGGGTAGCGGGCCCGGTGCAGTCCAAAAACATAGCCGCAAAGCCGCACTTCGTGCGGCAGCGGCTAGGGTTCCTTCAGGATCGCGCCGACCTCATCGTCATATCTGGCCGGGTCGAGGCGCCTTGCAGCCTGGTACTCGATCCTGGCCCCGGCCGGGTCTGACCCGAGGAGCAAGCCGCCGAGCCGGAAGTGTGCCTCGGCGTTGTCGGAGTCGATCGCGATCGCCTGCGCCAGAAGATCACGCGCCAGGTCTTGATCGGCGGACTGTGCCGCGCGGCGGACCAGTTCGGTCGCGCGGGCCGCGGCGACCGCCTTCGCCGGAGCGCCTGCGGTCGTGACCGCCATCGCCGGCGGCCTCGGGCCGTTCCGCGGGCGCAAGATTGCCGCCGCGGTCGCGAGCGCGACGATGGCGCAGACTGCCGCTAATTTCCCGAGCCAGTGCGACGCGGCCCTCGCCACCGGACCAGCGGGTGCCGGGGCGCCCGGATGTGCCGAGGTGCGCGGCAGCGTGCCTCGAGCCGGGGTCGCGCTCTGCTCCTCGCTGCCCCGCGCCGGGTTGCGGCGGGGGATCGCGAGCAAGAGCTGACGGAACTCCTCCGCCGACTGCGGCCGCAGCGCCGGATCCTTGGAGAGCACGCGCAGGATCAACGCCTCCATGGCCGCCGAGATCGGCGCGTTCGGCTGCTTGCGGCGAGGCGGAACCGGAGCCTCGTTGACCTGACGGGTGAGCACCTCCATCGAGTTCGGGCCGTCGAAGGGCAGCTGTCCCGTCACCATCTGGTAGAGCATGATCCCGACGGCGTACAGGTCGCAGCGCCCGTCGAGCGGCGCTCCGGTGGCTTGCTCCGGCGCCATGTATTGCGGGGTCCCACAGACCGCGTCGGAGCGAGTGAGCGCGGGCAGCTCGCTGTCGAGCATCTTCGCGATCCCGAAATCGAGCACCTTGACGCAGTCAGGGTGATCGCGCCGCTGCTCCACCATCACGTTCTCGGGCTTGAGGTCGCGGTGGATGACGTTGTGCGCGTGGGCCTCGCCGAGCGCCGCCAGCACCTGCGCCATGATGTTGCAGAGGCGCTCTTCCGGGACGGGCCACTCGTCGCGGAGCACCAGGCGCAAATCCTTTCCCTGCACGTACTCCATCACGATGTAGAGCGAGCCGTCGTTATCGTTGCGCCCGAAGTCGAGCACCTGGATGCTGTTCGGGTGGTTGAGGCGGCTCGCCGCCAGCGCCTCGCGCTCGAACCGCCCCACCACGGACGAATCCTCGAGCAGCGTCGGCTTGAGCATCTTCAGGCAGACGAGACGGTCCAGGGCCAGGTGCCGGGCGCGGTAGACCTTGCCCATCCCGCCCTGTCCGATCAGCTCCTCGACCTTGAACCGCCCCGCCACCGTCTCGCCGATCCGGGAGTCCCGCGCTGGACGGCGCCCGAATCCCGGACTGCTTGCTGGCGCCGGTGGCGGTGCGAGGGCAGCGCCGCAGTACACGCACACCTTCGCGGAGCCAGGCGGGAGTGCCCGGGCGCATCGCGGGCACGTTGCGCCGCTCGAGTCCTTCGCCGGCAAAGGGCCCCTCCCCGGCCGAAGACGATCACATAGGTAACGGGGTTTGACCAACTTGCGAAAAATGGCCCCGGGCTCCGTGCCTTGACCCTTCTTCCGCCCGGGGCATAGAACCGCTCGCATGGACTGTTCCCGCTGTGGCGCGCACAACGAGTCCGACCTCGGATCCTGCCTTTCCTGTGGCGCGCCGATGAGCGAGAACGAGAGCCTTCCGACCATCGCGCAAAAGCCGCACGCGCCGCCATCCTCGCCGGCTGCCCCGCGGCTCGCGCAGGGCGCTCCGCCGAAGCAATGCCCGAACTGCATGACGCTCAATGCGGCGACCTTCAAGTTTTGCGCCCGCTGCGGGACGCCTCTCGGCGCCACGGCCGCTCCGGGCGCGCCGGCGCCGAAGGGTGCGGCTGTTCCTGCGAAATCGGCGCCTCCTCCGAAGCCGCCCGCTCCCGCCCGGCCCACGGCCGCGGCGCGGCCCGTACCTCCGCCGCCGCCGAAGCCGGTGTCAGGGCAATCCCGCCCTCCGCCGGCGCCGCCGAAGCCCGCCGCTCCCGTCCGCCCGCGCGCTCGCGTCTCCGCCATCGCCCGCGACGGAAGCCGCAGTGCCGACTTCGTCCTGGTGAAGGACGAGACGCGCGTCGGGCGCGACGTCGAGCCCACCGAGGTGAAGCTCGACAAGGACCCGTTCATTGCGCCCGTGCACGCGGTCTTCCGATTCGAAGGCCCGCAGCTGGTGGTCCACGACTCGGGAACCGCGAACGGGGTGTTCCTCTGGCTCAAGGAGCGGACGCTCGAGTCTGGCGACGAGCTGCGCATCGGCCGGCAGCGGCTGCGCATCGAGTGGATGCCGGACGAGCCGGAACAACTCGCCGATCAGCCGGTCTGGGGCAGCCCCAACCCCGGCTACGTCGCGCGCGTCGTGCAGATCCTCGAGGGCGGCGGGGAAGGCGACGTCTACCCGCTCAAGTCCGGGGAGAACCTGGTGGGGCGCGGGACGGGGGACGTGAGCTTTCCGAATGACGGGTACGTCTCGAGCAAGCACGCGAGCATCACGGTCGGCGAAGGGTCGCTGGCGGTGAAGGACCTGGGCAGCGCGAACGGGACGTTCGTGCGGGTGAACGGCCAGGCGGCGGTGACGGCGGGGGATCTGCTGCTGGTGGGGGAGCAGATCCTGCGGATCGACCCTGCGTGACGTGCAAACCCGCACCTCCGGCGCGGGACCCCTAGCAGCGGTTCTTGATGGTGCAGGAAACCAGCGCCAGCTTCTTCAGGGCCGGAACGGGCGGATCGCCCTGCAAGGATGCGAACAGGACGCCGAGCGCGATGGCGATGAGGATCTGCCGCAAGGTGAGGCGTGTCATGACCATCTCCCGAAGATTCGATGCCCCCTCACCAGTCGCGATTCGGCCCGGCGCCGTTACAGTTACCCCGCCAAACGCTCTGACAACTGCGCCCTGATCTTGGCCCGGAATCGCTCGAGCCGCATGGTTACCGCGCTCTTTCCCACGCCCATCCGCACGGCGATCTCGCGGGCCGACAGCGTCCCCTCCAGGTAGAAGAGGCGCACCGTCTCTTTCTCCGGCCCCTCGCGCAGGCCATCGATGACGTCGCGGACGGCGCGCAGCTCCGCTTCCTTCTCCAGCACATGTGAGGCGGCCGGGACGTGATCCTCGACCAGGCGTGCCTCGCGGGTCGCTTCTTCCGCCGCCTTCGAATGGGTCGCCCGCGACGTGAGGTAGCTGCGTGCGCGGTTGCGGGCGATGGTGAAGAGCCAGGCCGCGAATCGGTCGCGGTCCTTGAGCGATGCGAGCGCCCGGAAGCCGCGGACGAAGGCCTCCTGCACCACGTCGTCGGCCTCGTCCGGATCGAGCTCCGAGAAGCTCGCCGCGAGCCGCGACACCGCCGGCCGGTAGCGCCGGAAAAGCTCCTCTTCGGCGGCCTTGCCGCGCGGGCCACCGGCGAGGGCGCGGCCGACCAGGACCGAGTCCCTGACGCGCCCATCGAGCAGCGTCAGATGTGGGCGGACAGGAGGTTCGGGGAGCTCTCGAGCCGCGCGGTTCGTCGCAGGGGTCATGAGCCTCTAGCACCCGGCGTGCCCATGCCATCCCGCGCACCCCCTTCGAGTCTTTCCGCTAATTTACGCGCTGCACGAGGAGCATCACGGGGCATTCCACCGCGACATGCCTGTCATGGGCGGGGTGGTCTTCCGCAACCGTTTGGGATGACGCCCCTCACGATCGCGGTTATCCGCGCCCGCATGCTCGGGGTGGTCAACGAAAAGGCGCTGCGCGAGCTCGGCTGGAGCCGGATCTGCGGCGAGCTCGAAGCCCGCGCCCGCACGCCGATGGGGCGGGAGCGTTCCCGATCGCGGATGCCGTACGAGGATCCGGACGCCGCGCGGCGGCAGCTGCGGCTGGTCGAGGAGGCGCGCCTGCTCCGCAGGCATGAGCGGGAGCTGCCGCTCGCCGACGCGGCCGACGTGCGGCCGTCGCTCGGCCGCGCCGCTCGGGAAGGGACGCTGGAGCCGGCCGAGCTGATGAAGGTCGCGCGCCTCATCCGCGCGGGCGATTCGGCGCGGCGGTTCTGCTTCTCGCAGGCCGACCGCGCGCCCCTTCATTTCGAGCGGGCACAGGAGCTCTCCGAGCTGCTTCCTTTGGCGCAGGAGCTGGAGCGCGCCTTCGACCCGGGCGGCAAGCTGCTGGATACCGCCAGCGCGCTGCTCGGCGAGCTGCGCGAGCGTGCCCGGGGGCTTCATCGCGCCGTCAAGCAGCGCCTGGAGGAGATGCTCAAGGACGAGAAGATCGTCGCCATGCTGCGCGACACCTACTACTCGGTGCGCGGCGACCGCTACGTCCTCCCCGTGCGCGCGGAGCATCGCTCGCACCTGCCCGGGATCGTGCACAACGCCTCGAACTCCGGGCAGACGCTGTTCGTCGAGCCCCAGACGCTCGTCGAGCTGGGCAACCAGCTCACCATCGCCGAGGCGGGCGCGCTCGAGGAGGAGCAGCGCATCCTGCACGAGCTCTCCGGCGCTGTGGGGCGGCGAGCGCCGGCGCTCGAGCACGACGTCGAGGTGCTCGCGGTCCTCGACGAGGCGGCGGCAGGCGGACGGCTCGCTGACGATCTGGATGCGGGCGCGCCCGAGCTGGGCGGAGATCGATTCGAGCTGCGCAGGGCCCGCCATCCGCTGCTGGTGCTGCAGCGCAAGCCGGGCAGCGTAGTGGCGAACGACATCGCCTTGCCGGTTCCGGCGCAGGCGCTGATCGTCAGCGGACCGAACGCGGGGGGCAAGACGGTCACCATCACTGCCGTGGGGCTCTGCGCCTTGATGGCGCGGGCAGGGCTGCCCATTCCCGCCGAGGCGGGCTCGCGAATGCCGCTCTACCGGACCGTGTACACGGCGATCGGCGACGAGGGCGACCTG
>Ga0137415_10004011_pt1 | contig 14598 bp, 8 predicted proteins | sample CZODoug3_1_1_16f_FD_183082 | JGI IMG/M metagenome (GOLD analysis project Ga0137415, IMG submission 183082) | Vadose zone soil fungal communities from Angelo Coast Range Reserve, California, USA - CZODoug3_1_1_16fungal (Hybrid Assembly) | ecosystem: Environmental > Terrestrial > Soil > Vadose... | reverse complement strand
CTTCAGCACCGAGCAAGGCACCTGGATCCGCCGCGACGGCAGCAACGGCACCGAAGGCAGCGACACCGAAGGCAGCGACACCGAAGACAGCGACACCGAGATCGCCGGCATCGCGCACCGCCGCCACGAGAGCCTCTACACCGTCAAGGACCTCGACATCCCCGAGCTCGCCGCCGCACTGGCCGCCCGCGGCCTCACCCTCGGCAGCCTCATTCCCGACACCCCCGGCCTGCGCTTCACCGCCCCCGGCGCCCCCACCACGGAGATCACCGCCGCCCTCGACGCCGCCGGAGCCTCGGTCCGCATCGACCACGACCTCGGCTCCGTCTCCGTTGTCACCCCGGGGATCGCCCGTAAGCCGGGGATCATCGCGCACACCCTCGCCGCGCTGCAGCAGGCCGGCATCAGGCCGCACCTCATCCACACCACCCCCGCCCGGATCACCGTCCTCGTCGACAGTCACCGCCTCGACGACACCGTGCGCCTCCTGCACAACACCTTCATTCCCACCAGCCCCACCAGCCAGGACACCCGCGCCATCGCCTGACCGGGCGGCGCCGCAATACGCGGCGTCCAAGGGCGTACGCAGCTCGTCAACGATGCGTCGACACGTGATCTCCACAATCACCCGCGTCCCCGGGCGATGGGTGGGAGTGACCAGTGCGAGTCCCCTCGGGGCTGACCCATCGGATGCAGACCACACGTGATCACCTTGGGGGAGACCTACCGTGACCGACACGGAGTTCATTGAGCAGCCCTCGATCGACCAGCTGGTCCTGGTTGCCGAGGACGCCGCGCACGGCTGGCGCAACCGCCAGGGCGAGCGGCTGGACCTGCTGTTCGAGGAGCGCTGCGACTACATGCTCCGGTACGGCGGGCCGGACCGTCTCGCGGTGGACACCGGTGAGCTGCGGCTGACCTATGACGAGCTGGACCGCCGGGCCAACAAGCTGGCGCGGTACCTGCGGCTGCGCGGCGCGAAGCCGGGCGACCGGATCGCGCTGCTGTTCGACCAGGCGGTGCACTCCTACATCGGCATGCTCGCGGTACTGAAGATCAACGCTGCCTACGTACCGCTGGACGTCGGCTTCCCGGCCGACCGGATGGCGTTCATCATCGCCGACGCGGGCGTGAACCTGGTCCTGTCGCTGTCTAGCGTCACCGAGCGGGTGCCAGTCGCCGAGCTGGGTGCCGACGTGGCGTTCGTCGACCTCGCCGCGCGGCTGATCGACGAGCAGGACGAGCGCCGGCTGCTGGACGTCGAGCGCGGGGCCACCGTCGCGGACCTCGCTTACATCATCTACACGTCCGGCTCGACGGGCCGGCCCAAGGGCGTGGCGATCGACCACCCGAGCATCTGCAACTTCGTCCGGGTGGCCGCCGAGGTCTACGGGATCCGCCCCCGGGACCGGGTCTACCAGGGGCTGACCATCGCCTTCGACTTCTCCGTCGAGGAGATCTGGGTGCCCTGGGCGTCCGGCGCCACCCTGGTGCCGAAACCGCCCGGCGGCAGCCTGCTCGGCCAGGACCTGCACGAGTTCCTGACCGACCACCGGGTGACGGCGATGTGCTGCGTGCCGACCCTGCTGGCCACGCTCGAGGACGACCTGCCGCACCTGCGCTTCCTGCTGGTCTCCGGGGAGGCCTGCCCACAGGACCTGATCTCGCGCTGGTACCGCCCTGGCCGGCGGTTCCTGAACGTCTACGGGCCGACCGAGGCCACGGTCACGGCGACCTGGACCGAGCTGCACCCGGACAAGCCGGTCACCATCGGCGTCCCGCTGCCCACCTACGCCACGGTCATTCTGGACGTGGACAACCCGCACCGGGCGCTGCCGCCCGGCCAGACCGGGGAGATCGGCATCGCCGGCATCGGGCTCGCCCTGGGTTACCTCAACCGCGAGGACCTGACGGACCAGGCGTTCATCGACGACTTCCTGAACATCCCCGCCAACCCGTCGGGCCGCATCTACCGGACCGGTGACCTGGGCCGGGTCAACGCCGACGGCGAGATCGAGTACCAGGGCCGGATCGACCTGCAGGTCAAGATCCGCGGCTACCGGATCGAGCTAACCGAGATCGAGTCGGTGCTGCTGCAGGTGCCGGGCATTGCCGCTGCGGTGGTGGACACCTACGAGCCGGTGCCGGGCACGGTCGAGCTGGTCGGGTACTACAGCCTGCGCAGCGATACCGACGCCGTCGACCAGCAGTCGATCTTCGCGGTGCTGCGGGAGCGGCTGCCGAAGTACATGGTGCCGGCGTTCCTGGAGTGCCTGGACGCCATCCCGATGACGCCGCAGGACAAGGCCGACCGCAAGGCACTGCCGCCGCCGGGTCAGCGGGCCAGCACCGCGCCGAAGCGGGAGGTCGTCGCCGCGGCCACCAAGACCGAGCAGATCCTGGCCGCCGTGCTGGCCGCGTCGCTCGGGCTGGACGCGGTCTCGGTGGACACCGACTTCTTCGACGAGCTGGGCGCCAACTCGCTGGTGCTGACCCAGTTCTCCGCCACGCTGCGCAAGCAGTACGGCCTGCCCGGCATCTCGATCAAGGAGATGTACCAGAACCCGACGGTCCGCCAGCTCGCCGCGCTGCTCGGGGACGCCGCCGGCGACCCGGCGGGCGGGGCGCAGGCGGAGGCGGAGACCGGCGAGCGCGCCGCCGCCGCGGTGGCGCCGGGCAGCAGTGTCCGATACGCGCTGACCGGCGCGTTGCAGCTGGTGTTGTTCCTGGTGGGCGTGCTGGTGGCCGGCTGGGTGCTGGACGTCGGCTACACATGGCTCTCCGCCGCACCGGACCTGCCGCTGCTCTACGAGCGCGCCACCGTCTTCGTGGCGCTCACCTTCGCCGGGCTGGTCGCGCTGCCGGTGCTGGCGAAGTACCTGCTGGTGGACTCGTGGCGGGCCACCGAGATCCCGCTGTGGAGCCTGCGCTACCTGAACTTCTGGTTCGTCAGGACGCTGGTCCAGGTCAACCCGATGGTGCTGTTCGTCGGCTCGCCGCTCTACGTGCTCTACCTGCGCGCGCTGGGCGCCAAGATCGGCCGCGACGTGGCCGTCATGTCGCGGACCGTGCCGGTGGCCACCGACCTGATCACCATCGGCGACGGCGCGGTGATCCACAAGGACAGCTCGTTCAGCGGCTACCGCGCCGAGGCCGGCCGGCTGCGGTTCGGCCCGGTCAGCATCGGCCGCGACGCGCTGGTCGGCGAGAAGACCGTGCTGGACATCGGCACCTCGATCGGCGACGCCGGCCAGCTCGGGCACTCCTCGTCCCTGCACGAGGGCCAGGCGGTGCCGGCCGGCGCGGTGTGGCACGGTTCGCCCGCCGAGCCGACCGACGCCGACTACCGCACGGTCGAGCCGCTGCGCCCGAGCGCCGCGCGCAAGGTTGGCTACGGCGCACTGCAGCTGCTCGGCGTGCTGGTACTCGGGCCGGTGCTGCTGACCGTCGTGGTCGCGCTGCTGACCAGGGTGCCCGAGCTGGCCGCCGTCCAAGCCAGCACCGGCCAGCTGCTCGGCAACCCGATGTTCTACGTGGCCACGCTGGTCGTCTCGTTCGTGCTGTACTTCGGGGCGCTCGCCGCCGGGCTGCTCGTGATGATCACCCTGCCGAAGGCGCTGCACCGGATGCTCGAGCCGGGCCGGGCCTACCCGCTGTTCGGCGTGCACTACCTCGCGGCTGGCCTGATCACCCGGCTGACCAACTCCCGGTTCTTCATGCTGCTGCTCGGAGACAGCTCGTTCATCGTCGGCTACCTGCGCAACCTCGGCTACGACCTGTCCAGGGTCGTGCAGACGGGCTCCAACTTCGGCACTCAGCTCGTGGCGGACTCGCCGTTCCTGAGCCAGGTCGGGACCGGCACCATCGTGTCCGACGGGCTGTCCATGATGAACGCAGAGTATTCGAACACGTCGTTCCGGATGTCGCCGGTCGCCATTGCCGACAACAATTTCCTGGGCAACGACATCGCATTCCCGGCCGCCGCAAAAGTCGGTCGGAACGTACTGTTGGCGACCAAGGTGATGGTGCCGGTCGACGGCCCGGTGCGGGAGAACGTCGGACTGTTGGGTTCGCCGCCGTTCGAAATTCCGAGGGCGGTCCGCCGGGAGGCCGAAATCGACTATCTGAATGACCCGGCCGAGGTCGCCAGGCGGCTGGCCGCGAAGAATCGGCACAACGCCGGCACCATTGCCACGGTACTGATGCTGCAGTGGCTGCGGTTCGCCGCCGACCTGGTGCTCGCCGTCGTGGCCTTCAGCCTGCTCAACCGGTTCGGCACGGTGGCGGTGGCCGGTGCGCTGGCGGCGATCGCCGTGTTCAACGTGCTCTACCCGGCGCTGCTGGAGCGTGCGGTGCTCGGCTTCCGCCCGCTGACGCCCCAGTTCTGCTCGATCTACGACCGCTACTTCTGGGGTCACGAGCGGCTCTGGAAGGTGTACCTCACGCCGGCGTTCGTCGGCACCCCGTTCCAGAGCTTCGTCTGGCGCCTCGCCGGAGTCCGGATGGGTCGGCGGGTGTTCGACGACGGCTGCTCGATGCCGGAGAAGTCGCTGGTCAGAATCGGTGACGACGTCGTGCTGAACGCGGGCAGCGTGATCCAGTGCCACTCGCTGGAGGACGGCTACTTCAAGTCCGGCTACACGGTGGTCGAGGCCGGCGCGACCATCGGGGTGAAGGCCTTCGTGCACTACGGCGTGACCATGGGCCCGGGGTCCGTGCTGGAGTGCGACGCGTTCCTGCTCAAGGGCGAGGAGATGGCGCCCGGCGCGCGATGGCGGGGCAACCCGGCCACCGAGGTCCGCCGGGTGGTGGCCGCCGCCGCGCCGCCGGCCGGGCTCCCACCGGTGGGCCGGCTGCTGCTGCCGGCGTCCGCCACGGCGCCGGCGAATGCCCCGATGGCGGCGACCAGCCGGGCCGCGCTGCTCGGTTCCCGAATACCGAGCAACTGAGCGTGCCGAACAACTGAGCGTGCCGAACAACTGAGCGTGCCGAACAACTGAGCGTGCCGACCGCGAGTCAGTAATAGCCAGTCTGTCCCGGGGATGGTTTCCTGCCGATTCCTCCCCCGTTAATGGGAGTGCGTGTGGCATACAATCTGGGTGTCGATCTCGGTACCACATTTGTGGCGGCCTCGGTGACACAGCCGAACCAGGTGGAGATGTTCACCCTTGGCGACCGGTCCGTCGTGGCGCCGGCGGTGGTCTACCGGCGGGACGACGGTGAGCTGGTGGCGGGGGAGTCGGCCAGCCGGCGTGCCCTGAGCCACCCGGACCGGATCAGCCGCGAGTTCAAGCGTCGCCTCGGCGACCCGACGCCGGTCACCCTCGGGGACCGCTCGTACCTGGTCACCGAGCTGCTCGCGACGCTGCTGCGGGACGTCCTCGACAAGGTCACCGAGACCGAGGGGGCCAAGCCCGACCAGGTGGTGCTGACCCACCCGGCCAACTGGGGGTCGTTCCGCCGGGGCCTGTTCCAGGAGGTCCCCGGCATGGTCGGGCTGACCGACGTCAGCCTGATCACCGAGCCGGAGGCGGCGGCCGCGCACTACGCGGCGACCCGCCAGCTCGGCGAGGGCGAGATCGTCGCCGTGTACGACCTCGGCGGCGGCACCTTCGACGTGACCGTGCTGCGCAGCCGGCCCGACGGCGTGGAGATCCTGGGCATCCCGGAGGGCATCGAGCGGCTCGGTGGCGTCGACTTCGACGAGGCGATCCTGGCGCACGTCAACTACACCGCCGACGGCGTGCTGGACGAGCTCGACCGGCGGGACCCGCAGGCCGTGGTCGCGCTGGCCCGGCTGCGCCAGGACTGCGTGCTCGCCAAGGAGGCGCTGTCCCTGGACACCGAGACGATCATCCCCGTCTTGCTGCCGGGCCGGCACTTCGACGTCCGGCTGACCCGGGCCCAGTTCGAGGACATGATCCGGGCGCCGATCGAGTCCAGCATCGGTGCGCTCACCCGCACCCTGAGCTCCGCCGACGTCAGCCCGGGCGACCTCAGCGGCGTGCTGCTGGTCGGCGGCTCCTCCCGGATCCCGTTGGTGGCCAGGATGGTGACCGAGGCGCTCGGCAAGCCGACCGTCGTGGACACCCACCCGAAGTACGCGGTGGCGCTGGGGGCCGCCGCGGTGGCCAGGGCGCAGGCCGGGCAGCGGACGCTGACCTGGGAGCCGCGTGCGGCCATTTCCGGTTCCGGTGCCGCGGCGGCGCTGCCGGACGTCGGGGGATCGGGCGGTTCGGGTGGCTCGGGTGGTCCGCCCGGCGGCGGTCCCGGCCGGTCTCGGCGGCCGCTGCTGTTCGCCGGCCTGGCGGTGCTGATCGTGCTGGTCATCCTCGGCACCCTGCTGGTGAACAACGCGCTGCGGGCCGGGCCGGGCCCCGAGGCCGCCCAGGAACTCGCCCAGTCGGCCGCCGCGGTGGCCCCGCCGGACACGGCACCTCCCGTGGTCAGCGTGCCGATCCCGAGCACGGGCGCACCGATCCCGGTCGGCGCGACGCCGGGCTTCGCCGAGGTGTCCCCGAACGGCCGGCTGCTCTACGTCGCGGGCGGCAACTCCAAGCTCGTCACGGTGCTGGACACGTCGGTCAACCGGGTCATCGCGACGATCCCGATCGCCGCCGGCCCGCCGCAGTTCCTCACGTTCTCCCCGGACGGGCGGCGGGTGTACGTGAGCATCTTCGACGCCTCCGGCTCGATCGCGGTGGTGGCGGTGCTGGACACCACGACGAACCGGGTCATCGGCCAGATCAAGGTGCGGACCAGGCCGTTCCGGGCGGCGGTGACCTCGGACGGCAGGACGCTGTACGTGCCGAACCACGACTCGAGCAGCGTGTCAGTGATCGATACGAGCTCGCTGAAGGTAACCAGGGAGATCACGGTCCCGCCGGACCCGCACTGGATCGAGTTCGCCAAGGACGGCTCGCGCGCGTTCACCGCCGACCACGAGTCCAACCTGATCGGCGTGCTGGACGTGGCCTCGTCGTCGGTGGTCGCGCAGATCCCGGTCGGCACCAGCCCGCACGCGCTCGCGGTGCATCCGACCCGGCCGCTCGTGGCAAACGTCAACTTCGACGCGAACACCGTCACGATGATCGACACGAACACGAACCGGGTGACCGCGACGATCCCCGTCGGCAAGAACCCGGAGGCCATCGACTGGTCGCCGGACGGCCGGTTCGCCTACGCCGTGAACGACGGGGACAACACCGTCTCGGTGATCAACGCGGCGACCGACCGGGTGACCGCGACCATCCCGACCGGGCGGACGCCGACGAGCATCGCGGTGCTGCCGAGCGGCCGGCAGGCCTACGTGACCAACCTGGACAGCGCCGACCTGACGGTGCTGAACCTGGGCGGCTGAGCCGGCGGCTCGGGGTGTCTCTCCCTCTCCAAGAACGCTCCAACCAGCACAGATCGAACCAGTGGACTCGGCGGAAGGCAGTGCAATGAGTGGAAAACGTGCCGCGGCAATAGTCGTGGTGCTCGTGATCATCGGGGCCGCCGTGTTCTACCTGCGCGGCGGCTGGAGCTCTCCGACGGCGGCCCCATCGTCCGCCGCCGGGCCCGAGTCGGCGGTCCAGCTCGAACTGGTCAAGGGCACCGCACAGGCCAACAACGCGGCCGCCAACACGGGCGACTTCTACCAGGGCCCGCCCGGCAACCCGGTCGCGATGAAGTGGGTCCAGCTCAGTGCGGCCGCCGCCGGCCCGCTCAACCCGGTCATGGTCAACGGCGTGGGTCGCACCGTGTACCGGTTCGACAAGGACACCGCCAACCCGCCGAAGTCGAACTGCAACGATGCCTGCGCCAAGACCTGGCCACCGGTGCTGGTGCAGGCGGGCTCTCGGGTGTTCGTGGACGGCGTGTCCAGCGCGGACGTCTCCGCCGTGACCCGCGCCGACGGCACCGAACAGGTCACCCTCAAGGGCTGGCCGCTCTACCTGTACAGCCAGGACAGCAAGCCCGGCGACATCAACGGTCAGGGCGTCGGAGGCGTCTGGGCCGCGATCACTCCGGACGGTGGCAAGGCCAGCGTGTCGACGCAGGGCGGCGACACCCTCACCGGCCTGGAGTACAAGACCGGCACCGCGCGGCAGAACAACGCCCCGCCCAACACCGGTGACTTCTACCGGGGCCCGAGCAACAACCCGGCCGCGATGAAGTGGGTCCAGCTGACCGCGGGTTCCGCCGGTGGCCTCAGCCCGATCGTGCACAACGGGGTGGACCAGACGCTCTACCGGTTCGACAAGGACACCGCGAAGCCGTCGAAATCCAACTGCAACGACGCCTGCGCGGCCCTCTGGCAGCCCGTCCTGGTCGTGCAGGGCTCGCGGATCTTCGTCGACGGCGTTTCGACCGCCCAGGTCGGCATCGTGACCCGCGCCGACGGGAGCCGCCAGGTCACCCTCGGGGGCTGGCCGATGTACAAGTACACCAAGGACCTCAAGCCCGGCGACACCAACGGCGAGAACGTCGGCGGCGTGTGGTTCGCCATCTCGCCGCAGGGCAAGAAGATCACGCCGTCCACCGGCGGCTGAGCCCCGCCGCGCCGAGGGCGCACCCACGGGCGCGGTACCGCCACGGGTACCGCGCTCGGCCGTATGCCGCGCCCGGTTGGCACGCGGCCGTACGCCGTCCAAAGTCAACCTCCGTCCGACTTGTCGTTGGAATTAGGCACGACAGGTGGCACTTGTCGTGCCTAATTGCCGCGACAAGTCGGAAGGGCGGGCGGCGTGCGGTGGCGGGTGGCCGGTGGCCGGTGGCGGAGGGTGGCCGGCGCTGGCACACAGGTAGCTGGGCTGGCACACGGGTTGTCGACGTGGCACACGAGCTCTAACTCATGTGTGGTGTCGGGGAGGCGTGTGCCGCGTGCAGGGGGTGTGTGCCGGCCTCGGGGCGTGGGCGGGCGTGGGCCGGTTCGGTGTGCGGCCGGTGAACTGGCACCCCGCACACCGGTTCCGGCACCCCGCACACCGGTTCCGGCCCCCGGGCACACTGGTTCCGGCGCTCGCACGCCGTCCCAAGTAGTCCTCCGTGCGACAAGTCGGACGGGCAACGGCGGTGGGGCGGCGGCCGGCGGTGGCACACAGGTAGCTGGGCTGACACACGGGTTGTCGACGTGGCGCACGAGTTCTAACTGGTGTGTGCCGTCTGAGGGGTATGTGCCGGCGCCCGCGCGGCCCGGGGAGCGGCTGAACAATGACGTAGAACACTCTCCCGGCACGGTACGCGGGGAAGATAAGTAGGGAACGGTGCGTTCATTAAGAATATCCGCACCGGGTGGACGCACACCTCGGCGCCAGGTCGATCTTGGAGGTCAGGGTGGAAGGCCCGAACATCGAGTTCAAAGCACCGACGCAGGAGAAGGTGCACCTCAACGGCAACGGCAACGGCAACGGCAACGGCAACGCGACGAAGCTCGTCGAGCCCAACCCCGCGCCCGAGGCTGTCGAGGAGCAGGCCGCGCCCGAGCCGCCCGCCACGAAGAAGCGGAAGCGGCCCAGCCGCAAGGTGCTGATCTTCGTCGTCGTGCTTGTGGTGCTCGCGGCCCTCGCGGGCGGCGGCGCTTACCTGGCCTACGCGAGCAAGTTCGTCACCACCGACAACGCCCAGGTCGACGGGGACAAGGTCGACATCAACGCCCCGGCCACCGGCACGCTGGTGTCCTGGCAGGGGGATCAGGGCGCGGCGGTCACCAGGAACGAGGTCATGGGGCGGATCCGGATCGGCAGCAGCGGCGCGCAGCCGCAGATGACGATCAAGTCCCCTGGCAACGGGACCATCGCGGTCAAGAGCGCCGTCGAGGGCCAGTGGGTCACCGCCGGCACCAACCTGGCTACCGCGTACGACTTCAACAAGATCTACGTCACGGCGCGCGTGGACGAGACCGACCTCGACGGCGTGCACCTGGGCGCCCCGGTAGACATCTCGGTGGACGCCTTCTCCGGTACTCCGATCACTGGTGTGGTCACCGAGGTCCAGGGTGCGGCCGCCGCGCAGTTCTCACTGTTCCCGGAGTCCAACAGCAACGGCAACTTCCAGAAGGTCACGCAGGTGGTGGCGGTGCGGGTCGCGTTCACCAACACCGACGGCGTGCAGCTGGTGCCCGGTATGAACGTCACCGTGCACATCCACAAGAGCTGAGCATCCACAAGAGCTGAGTACCCACAAGAGCTGAGCACCCACGACGACACCCTCCCGGTCCAGGACCGGGAGGGTGTCGTCGTGAAGGACCCTCCTAGATCAGCCCGTCCCGGACCGCGCCGAACGCCCGGTTCAGATACGCGATCGGCACCGTGTCGCCGTCGGTGGACATCCACTCGTCCAGGGCGGTGCGGAAGGCCGCGACCGCGATCCGGGCCAGCAGCCCGGACCGCAGTCCCCCGATCTCCGGTGATCTCTCCTGGAGGGCGGCGGCGAGCGCGTCCTCCCACTGGGCGTGCTTGAGCAGACTGTAGGGACGCAGGCTCGGCGTGCGTTCGATCATCACCGAGACCGCGTGCATCGTCCTCGGCCGCTCGGTGAAGCTCTCGCACATCGCCACGAACACGGCATGCAGCGAGTCCATCGGGTGCTCGTCGAGCGGCCGGTCCCGCAGCGACCGGGTGAGCACGGCGGTCGTGCCCCGTGCCCACTCCATGACGATGTCGCCCTTGGTCCCGAAGTACCGGAACAGGGTCCGCCGGGAGACCTCGGCGGCCTCGGCGATCTCGTCGACCGTCGTGGCGTCGAAACCCCGCTCCGCGAACAGGCGCATGCCTATCCTGACCAGCTCCGCGCGCTGCCGCTCCTGCTTGCGTTCCCGCAGTCCCGCCTGGGTCATGGCGTCAGGCGGGCTGGTAGCCCATGATCGCCTTGACCTCGGTGAACTCGTCGAAGCCCAGCTCGCCCCACTCGCGGCCGTTGCCGGACTGCTTGTAGCCACCGAACGGCGCGGTGAAGTCCGGGCCGGCGCCGTTGAGCCCGACCATGCCGGTACGGATCTTCGACGCGACCTGGAATGCGTGTGCCGGGTCGGCCGACTGGACCGCGCCGCCCAGCCCGTACTCGCTGTCGTTGGCGATCTGGATGGCCTCGTCCTCGTCCCGGTAGGTGATCACCGAGAGCACCGGGCCGAAGATCTCCTCCTGGGCGATCCGCATGTCCGGGGTGACGTTGACGAACACCGTCGGGCGCACGAAGTAGCCCTTGTCCAGCCCGTCCGGCAGCCCGACGCCGCCGACGACGGCCTCGGCGCCCTCGTCGATCCCAGCCTGGATGAGGCCCTGCACCTTGTCGAACTGCGTCTTGTTGACCAGCGGGCCGAGGTTGGTGCTCGCCGAGGTGGGGTCGCCGGTGGTGAAGCCCCCGGCCGCCCGCTTGATCAGGCCGACGAGCTCGTCACGCTGGTCCTCGTGCACCAGCAGCCGGGTGGTCGCGTTGCAGCTCTGCCCGGTGTTCGGGAAGCAGCCGACGAGCGCGCCCTTGGCCGCCTTGGCGAGGTCGGCGTCCTGCAGCACGATGTTGGCCGACTTGCCGCCCAGCTCCAGCGACACCCGCTTGACGGTGTCGGCGGCGTTCTTGGACACCAGGATGCCGGCCCTGGTCGAGCCGGTGAAGGAGACCATGTCGATGTCCGGGTGCCCGGACAGCACGGAGCCGACGCTCGGCCCGTCGCCGTGCACCAGGTTGAACACACCCGCCGGCACGCCGGCCTCGTCCAGGATCTCGGCGACCAGCACCGCGTTCAGCGGCGCGACCTCGCTGGGCTTGAGCACCATGGTGCAGCCGGTGGCCAGCGCGGGCGCCACCTTGCACATGATCTGGTTCAGCGGCCAGTTCCACGGGGTGATCAGCGCACACACGCCGACCGGCTCGCGCAGCAGCATCGTCGAGCCCTTGGCCTGCTCGAACTCGTAGTTGCGCAGGATCTCGATCGCGGTGAGCAAATGCCCGAGACCGGCCGGCACCTGCGCCTGGTTCGCCAGCGAGGCCGGCGCACCCATCTCAGCGGTCACCGTCGCGGTCAGATCGGCGAAGCGGCGCTTATAGATCTCGCCGACCTTCTCCAGCAGCGCGAGCCGTTCCTCACGGCTGGTCGCCGACCACGCCGGGAACGCGGCCTTCGCCGCGGCCACAGCCTGGTTCGCGTCCTGCTCGACACCCATCGAGATCTTGGTGATCACCTGCTCAGTCGCCGGGTTGAGCACCTCCAGCGTGGCGTTCGAGGTCGGCGTGACCCATTTCCCGTCGATGTAGAACCTAGTAGCGTTCGCGTAGAGCTCAGTCATGGTGAGCATCCTTTCAACGTCGGCCACCTGAGCCTAGCGGCACTGAGTGTCAATTGTCACTCAGTGTCTGGTTGTTCAGCTCGGTGTCACCGACGAGGGCGAGAGCTACATCTCGACGACTTCGCGCTCCACACCGGGGGCCGGGCGGCCGCGTTTGAGGAAGAACGTGAGGATCAGTGCGACCAGCGAGCCGATCGTGGTGACCAGGAAGATGTTGCTGTAGGTCTGCGCCATGACGTCGGTCTGCAACTGCTGCCACAGCGGCAGCAGACCGGCCTGGCCCTGCTGTTGCATGGCCTGCACCTGGGGCAGCACGTTCGGGCCGGTGCCGGTGAGCAGCGCGGAGCGGTCGGCGTAGAGCTGGGCCTGCTGCGTGGTGGCCAGCGCACCCAGCGCGGCGACGCCGAGCGCATTGCTGACCCGCTGGGCGATCTGGCTGATCGCGCTGCCGGAGTTGATGATGCTCGGCGGCAGCGCGGCCAGGCCGACCGTCATGATCGGCATGAACGCCATGGAGAGGCCAGCGGCCCGGACGACCGTCCAGAGGATCATCTCCGGGCGCGTGGTGTCCGCGCTGATCTTGATCATCATGTAGCTGCCGACCAGGCTGATGAACACGCCGACCATGGCCGGCCAGCGCGCCCCGATTCGGTCGTAGAGCCGGCCGGCGAACGGCATCATCACCGCCATGGCCACCGCCTGCGGCAGCACCACGAGCCCGGTGTTCATCGGCGTGATGCCCTGGCCGTTCTGCAGGAACAGCGGCACGTAGTACAACACCGCGAACATGCCGGTGGACATGATCGCGATGAGCAGCAGCGAGTTGACGAACGGCCAGTGCCGCAGCACCCGGATGTCCAGCAGTGGTTGTTCGACGGCCAGCTCGACGATCGCGAACAGGACGAACATGTTGGCGCTCAGCGCCAGCAGGATCAGCACCCGGTAGCCGGTCCAGCCCCACTGCTGGCCCTCGGACACCGCGAGCAGCAGCGAGAACGCCGCGGTCGCGATGCAGAGGAAGCCGGGCAGGTCGAACTTGCGTCCCTTGGTGCCGGCGAACTTGGGTAGCACGAAGACCGCCGCGATCGCCCCGATGATGCCGACCGGCACGTTGATGTAGAAGATCAGCCGCCAGTTCACGTACTCGACGAGGTAGCCGCCCAGGGCCGGCCCCACACCGGGCGCGAAGACGATGCCGAGGCCGTACATGCCCATCGCCACGCCGAGCTTCCGGGGCGGCACGATCTTGTACAGGATGGTCAGGCAGGTGACCGGGATGACGCCGCCGGGGATCGCCTGCAGGATCCGGTACACGATCAGCATGTTCAGGCTGTCGGCCGTGCCGCACAGCGCGGAGAATGCCGAGAAGCCGAGCAGTGAGATCAGGTACATCCGGCGCAGGCCGAGCCGCTCGCCCAGCCAGGCGCTGGTCGGCACGACGATGCCGAGGCACAGGGTGTAGGCGGTGGCGACCCAGGAGATGTCGTCCGGCGAGGCGCCGAACTGGCCCTGCATGGTCGGGATGGCCACGTTGACGATGCTGGTGTCCAGCACGGACATGAACATGCCGACCACGACGACGGCGAGCGGTAGGCCCCACTTCTCGGTCTGCGTCGACGGCTCGGGCGGCTTCGGTGGGGGTGCCGGCTGGCGGGGTGCTTGCCCCGGTGGCTTCGGAATGGCCGGCGAGGTGGGCCCCGTTGCCGGTTCCCGCACGTCCAGTTCGCTCTGTGTGGTGCTCGACATCACCCGACGCTCGAGCACGTCAGTGGAAAACGGACCATGTCTCGACACAACCATTTGCCGCGCTAATTAGCAATGCGAATCTGATATACCGCTGATAGCGCCGAAGCTGTGGGAATAACGGGCGGCCGAGCGTTGTTTTGGCCTGCACTTGCAATTCTTTCCGAGCTGGAAGCGCCGCCCCGGCGGCGGCCGCAGGCGGCAACGCCGTGGCGTAGCGGGCGCGCTCGAACTCGGTGTAGGCGCGCAGCGCGCCCGGCTCCAGCATCGGCAGCGTCTGGGTGTAGATCGCGCCGGTCAGGCCGCTGCGCCGGTCGACCCAGAAATGCGTGTTCTGCACGCCGGACCAGCCGCCGCTGCCGGCCGCGCCCTCGTAGACGGGTCCGTCCCGGTCGGCCGCGAGGGCAATGACGTTGGGTACGTCGCCGTCGGCTACCGCGGCGGCGAGGACGTGGTCGATGGCGGCCAGGTTCACGACGGGTTCCTCCAGGTGACGCGGGCTCGGGGCACCACATGGTCTGCCATCTCGATATACGGCCCACCTACGACACGTCGCGGCTTGTGGCCAGGCACCGTGCGTTCGCTC
>Ga0137415_10004010_pt1 | contig 14599 bp, 2 predicted proteins | sample CZODoug3_1_1_16f_FD_183082 | JGI IMG/M metagenome (GOLD analysis project Ga0137415, IMG submission 183082) | Vadose zone soil fungal communities from Angelo Coast Range Reserve, California, USA - CZODoug3_1_1_16fungal (Hybrid Assembly) | ecosystem: Environmental > Terrestrial > Soil > Vadose... | reverse complement strand
CGAAAGGGGCAGTCTATGGAATGTTTTTCAGTGAAGCGCAATCATCTGGTCGGTTTTGTAGTTCTCATGTTCGCGGTAGCGGGCGCATGGGCCCAGACCGGCACGACATCAGTAAGGGGCACGGTTACGGACAAAACGGGGGCGACAATTGCCGGTGCGAAAGTGACCGTCAGCAATGCGGGGCAGGGGTTGCATCGCGAAACTGTCACGGACGGCACGGGCGCCTACGAATTCCTCGCACTCTCTCCGGGCGGTTATTCATTGACGGTTGAATCAAAAGGGTTCAGAAAATTCGAGCAGAAAAACCTGCAGTTGCTGGTCAATCTGCCGGCCACCGTCAACGCCGCTCTAGAAGTGGGCTCGGCTTCAGAGACCATCGAAGTTTCAGCGCAAGCGGTCACGCTGAATACAACAGATGCTTCGCTAGGAGTGCCATTTACAGAGCGTCAGGTAAAGGAACTGCCGCTGGAAGGGGGAAGTGTCCCAGAACTCCTTTCCCTGCAAGCCGGTGTGGTTTACCTTGGCAATCGCACGGACATCAATCTTAGCATCGACACCCGCAGCGGCGCGGTGAACGGCGCGCATAGCGATCAAAGCAATATCACGCTCGACGGCGTAAGCGTGAACGACGAGACGCAAGGCTACGCTTTTACGTCAGTATTGCCCGTTACGCAGGATTCCGTGGAGGAGTTCCGCGTCACCACTACTAATTACAACGCCGACCAGGGACGGTCCTCCGGCGCGCAAGTTACGCTGGTCACCAAGAGCGGTACAAATGCCTTCCATGGCTCGCTCTTTGAATCTCATCGCAACACGATTACCACTGCGGGCGATTACTTTGTCAAGCAAGCGGAAATCCGCGATGGCTTTCCCAACAAACCGCTCAAACTGCTCCGCAATGTCTTCGGCGGTTCGCTCGGGGGCCCGATTCTCAAAGACCGTCTTTTCTTCTTCGCCGATTATCAGGGCTTCCGGCAGCGTGAAGAGAATAGTGTCGTGCGCATCGTCCCGAGCGCGTCCATGCGGGATGGGGTGATTTTCTATCAGTGTGATCACACCAGTGCAACTGTGGCGACGGATTGCCCTGGTGGCTCTGTGGCCGGCCAGAGCGGCAAGTCCCATAAGATACCCGCTCCTGTTACGCAGCCCGACGGCACCATTGTGGCTTATACTGCTCTGTCGCCAGGGCAGATTACGACCATGGATCCCCTAAATATCGGACCGAGCGCGGTGATGATCCCGTATCTACGGGGTTTACCTTTGCCCAATGACACGTCGGTTGGCGACGGTGTGAACTTCACGGGGTACCGCTTTCGGGCACCAATCTCAACCACCAACAACTGGTACATTGCACGCGCCGATTTCAAGATCACCCAGAATGGCAACCACACGCTCTTTTGGCGCGGCGGCCTAAAGAACGACATTCACAATGACGTGCCGTACTTCGTTGGGGGGAACCCTGAACATTCAACGCTGGACCTGAGCAGAGGCTTCAGCCTGGGTTACACGGCGATACTACGGCCGACACTTATAAATAACTTGCGCTGGGGCTTCACGCGGCAGAGTTTTGGCGACACCGGCAATAACACCACACAGAGGGTCGTCTTTTTCCGAGGACTGAACGACAACAGCACGAGCAATTTCTCCAGTGACGCGGTCACTCGCAGCCGCAACTTCCAGGTGCCGGTACATAACTTCGTGGATGACATCTCATGGAGTAAGGGCCGCCATACGATTCAACTGGGTGGCAACGTCGCTTTTATCCGCAACCCGCGGACGAGCCAGTTGAATTCTTTTAGCGACGGCTTCACCAACGCTTCGTGGCTGGACAACGCCTCGTTGGCCAATTCAGGTTCCGCTACCGACATGGATCCGGCCGCGTTTAATCTTCCAGCGGTGGACGGTAGTTTCCAAAACAACTACGACTACCCAATGATTGCGCTCGTGGGGGCGGTAACGCAGGTCGATGCAACCTATAACTATCTGCGCGACGGCAGCATTCTGCCGCAGGGGTCGCCGACCAAGCGTCACTTTGGCGCTGATTCCTACGAGCTTTATGTGCAGGATTCGTATCGCGTAAAGCCGACTCTTACCGTCAACTTGGGATTGCGCTACTCCTTGTTTTCTCCGCCGTGGGAGACCACCGGCTTGCAGGTTTCTCCTACGATCAGTCTAGGGAAGTGGTTCAATCAGCGGGCAGCGAATATGCTGAAGGGCCTGCCCTCAAACCTGGATCCGCTTGTCTCATTCGATCTTTCTGGCCCAGCCAATGGGAGCAAGAATAATTGGTATAACTGGGATTACAAGGATTTTGGTCCGCGTGTGTCGTTCGCCTGGTCGCCCAAGTCCAGCGGCGGCCTGCTAAAGAGCCTCTTTGGTGACGGCGGCAAGACGTCAATTCGCGGCGGCTTTGGAATTGTTTATGACCGCATCGGTCAGGGCCTGCTTACTACCTTCGATCGGACAGGCTCATTCGGCCTATCCACGACGTTGACCAATCCGGCTGGCTTGGAGGACATGTCCACGGCCCCGCGCTTGACGGGGCTCAACACAGTCCCGACCACTGACAACACGGGAGCCACTCTCTTTCTGCCCGCGCCGCCAGGCAAGTTTCCGCAGACATTTCCCAACACGTTAGATACCGGTGGCTTCGCCATCACCTGGGGAGTAGACGACACAGTTAAGACTCCTTATTCCTACACGCTCGACTTGTCGGTTGGGCGGGAACTGCCCAATAACTTTTCCATCGAAGTTTCCTACGTCGGACGATTGTCCCACCGGCTGCTGGCCCAAGCTGACTTGGCAATGCCGCTCAACTTGGTGGACCCCAAGACGAAAGTGGACTACTTCTCGGCGGCCACAGCCTTGGCGAAGGTGGCTAAGACGGGTGTTCTGACCCAAAACGTGAACGCCGCGATGATCGGCCCCACCGCCCAATATTGGGTGAATATGATTGGGCCGCTTGAGGGGCCGAATCCAGGGAACGGCGGTCAGGGTGGCAGTTACAGAATCAAGCGGTGTACCGGAGGCGCCTCAACGGGAACGACGGACCCGGTGCAAGCGGCTTACGATCTATTCTGCGGATTCAACGGGAACGAAACGACTGCTTTGTTCGTTCTGGATCTTTTGGGGATTTCCGACGCTAACAACGTCCAGAATTGTGGTCAGCCGGCGACTCCACCGAACCCACCAAACCCGCCGTGCAACCCACGTTTTTTTCCCGTCGGAGGAGCGAACTCATTTTTCAACTCTCAGTATTCTTCGCTCTATTCATGGCGCTCGATCGGTGCCGCCAATTATCACGGTTTGCAGTTCAATCTGCGCCATCGCATGAGCCACGGGATAGATTTTACTCTTAACTACACATACTCTAAATCTGTTGATCTCGCGTCCGACGCTGAGCGCATAGGTGCTTGGAGCGGGCTCGGGGGTGAAGTCATCAACTCCTGGCAGCCAAATGCGCTGCGCGGAGTATCTGACTTTGACACGACGCACCAGATTAATGCCAACTGGATCATTGAGATGCCGTTCGGACGTGGCAAGCCCATCGGCAGGGAAGCTCACGGCTTCACGGAGGCAGTTATCGGCGGCTGGGAGCTCACGGGCCTTACTCGCTGGACTAGCGGCTTCCCGGTGAACATCTCCAATGGGGCGACATGGCCCACCAACTGGCAGCTTGGCGGTCAGGCGACGCGCATCGGTCCGGTGAAGACCGGCGTAACGAAAAACCCGGATGGCTCGGTGAACCTCTTCCCGGATCCTCAGGGACCGACAGGAATCGATGCGTTTCGTCACGACTTCCCTGGAGAGAGCGGGATGCGCAACGTGATTCGTGGTCCGGGCTTCGTGGGCTTGGACCTCGGTCTTAGCAAGCGTTGGAAGATGCCCTGGGCTGAAAGCCAGACCTTTCAGTTCCGATGGGAGGTCTTCAACGTTCCTAACTTTACGCGGTTTGACGTCCAATCGATCACGAACAGCATCGACCAGTCCAGTTCGTTCGGCAAATTTACTGGATTACTGACCAATCCCCGTTCGATGCAGTTCGCGTTGCGGTACGAATTCTAGCGTTGGGCCAACATCTGCGGGGTTGAAGCTCCGCCACTACAGAAGACCGCCGGGGAGCGAAAGTTCTTCGGCGGTTTTTTTATGTTCTTTTCCAGACTTTGATGATGGACGTGAGACGGGCACGGAATCCGTGTTCAGTTGCGGGTTCTGCGAGTAAGAACTGGACGCATCTACCTTCGGCCGCTCGGCTATGCTAATCTGGTAGTCCCGCTTGGGTCGCAATGATGCGCCTGAGCTTATCGGTCGGGGCGTAGCGCAGCCTGGCTAGCGCGCCTGGTTCGGGACCAGGAGGTCGATGGTTCAAATCCATTCGCCCCGACCACTTCTTTTAGAACCAATAATTTACAGACACAGGAATAGTCGTAGAGCGCCTGGTCCGGGGCCAGGAGGTCGACGGCTCAAATCCATTCGCCCCGACCATTATTTCCCCTCTCAATTCAAAACTTTACGCTGCGTTTTCTACTATGACGTCTGGCCCGGATTTGGGTACAACAGGTACAACTGAGGGGTTTTTCGTCGAAAACGCAAAACCCAACCTTTTGTGTGAATCACAAAGATGGGAAGATCGGGGGCTGTCGTCTTTCATACGAGTCGCGCAAAAATCGGGGGCCCACCGGAGATGCCTGAAGTCGCTCGCTCATTCCGCAAAATAGCCTTCTTTGGCCCGGACGCGGTAGTCCTTCGGTCCCTTTACCAGGAGTTCAATTTTGCGCCACTTTCCGTCATTCGTGCCCTGGGGTGGCCGGTAGCTGATCATGTATAAGTGCCGGAGATCTTCGGATATTTCGTGAAAAACCTGCTCAATCTCTCCCGGCTTCTTGACCTCATATGCAGCGCCGCCGGTACGCTGGCTCAAATCATCGAGGAGTTTTCTCAAGTTTTTGGAGTGCATCGCTTCTCCCTCCGCAATGGTATACAGAGGGACTCCTGCCTTTTTTGCACGGGCGACAGCCGCACTGGCATTCAAAGCGCTGGAATTGTCATCACCATCCGTAAACAAAATGAGGACCTTCTTGCCTGAGCGTTGAGAAAGCTCCTGTGCTGCTCCAGAGAGTGCGTCGAACAAGGCCGTCGCACCTTCGGCTCGCGTTCGCAATGCTGCGCGCTTTGCGGCGTTCTTGTCGGTAGTGAATTCCTGACGGATGACCAACCGCTGATCAAAGGTGTAAATGGCGACCGAATCTTGAGGACCTAGCCCGTCGATTAGCTTAACAATCGAATTCTTGACCCGGGGAAGGGCCTCGTTCATGCTACCGGTCGTGTCAAGCAGAATGGCGCAAGAAAGACTTTGGGACGTGGAATCGAAGGCGGCAATCTGCTGAGGCTTTCCGTCTTCCAAGACCTGGAAGTTTTCGCGACTCAGTCCATCGACGAAGTGGCCCTTTTGATCATGGATGCTGGCGTAGACCTCGACTAAGCGGACCTGCACCTTGATGATGGTAGTGGGTTCTTGGCTGTACGCTCTGAGAACGATCCAGAGAGCCACAAGTAGGCTGGAAAACCGTTTTGGACCAACCGATTTCTTCACTGTTCGAGAGCCTGTTTTATGTCTTTCGGCGTAATGCTTGCAAAACCCGCCAGCAGCGACCGCCAGTCCTTGGAATCCATCATCTGAGTGCCCCGGAACACTTTTGACGCCAGCGTTTCCGCAACATCGGAGAGAACGGACGGCTCGACGCCAAGGCTGTCAGCCTGGAACGCTAGAAAGAGTTTGAATTCTGCGGAACGCTCGGCGAGTTCCTGCGGGAGCATTCGCCGCTCATATTCCTCGTATGGGGCGTCCGCAACCAGGTGAGGGTGACTACACCCTAAAGAATGATAAGGGATGGCGCCCAGAATATTCAGGCGTGCTCCATCGTTGGCTACCGCGAGGGAACGTAGAGCGGCAGTCACAGGCGACGTCCACAAATCGGTCTTAAAGCGATCGAGATACTTGCCGCCCAGCAAGAACAGATCGGGAAGCATGACCGACTCCCAGACGTTTCTCCAATTCCTTGCTTCGATTCCATTCAGCAAGTCTGCGCGGCGCGACAGAGACAACACACCCATGGTCTCTTCGCTCAGTGCGCGAAAAGCTTCTCCTTGACTAGCGGACATGTAGATCCACTCACGCGCGATGGTGATGCGCAAACTTACCAGCCGCTGATCGGACTCGTCGAGACGGTCCCATGCGGCACTTCGGATGGCGGCGACTAGGGCGGCGACGGATTCTTTACCGCCCGGTCCACCTGTTTTCCATCCGACCCCGGCGGCGTTGCCGGCTGCCAGGGCAAATTGAGCAAAACCGCCGACAAAGTAACTTCCGATACCCTGACTACTCTGGTTAAAACTGGATTCCGTGAGCAACTGCTTTCGGCCAATCTCTGAGTCGAAATTGAAGTAATGGTGCTTGCGCAGCAGCAGGGGGTCCTCGGAAACCACTAAATCCGAGGAACGCAGAAAATAAGCGTAGACTTGCCCCGCCAGCGCGAGTGTAATCTGGGGCTGTAGCTCTCCCAGCAACTCCTGCGAAATCTTTTCGATGTCCTTGGTATTGGGCTTTTTCTTGGAAAACTTCTGAGCTAACTCGGCCACCGTCTTTTGCGCCAGTACCGGCTCGTAGCGGAGGATGGTCTCCTTCTCCTTGCTTTCGACTCTCGTGCCTTTAGGCAACTGCACAAGGGGAAGCCCCTCGGTGCTCTTCTTGATGGCGTCCAGTTCTGCTCCAGTTTTAGTCTTGATTTTTGCCAGCCCATCGTAGATGGCAAAAATACTGTCGAGGCTTGGCACCTTTTGTAAATCCAAAATCCGTTGAAAATCGATACTTCTTCGGTTTTCGGGTCTCGTATTGGAATCCAGCAGGCATCCACGGATTTTCTCGTCCGCCGAGGTATTCTTTTCTGCCGGTTTGCAATACTCCAGAATGGCGCGGGCTGATTCGAGCGAGGCAACCGTGTAGTCAGGAGAGCTATCGGCGGCATAGAATCGGTCGCAAACATACTTGAAAAGCTTCGCCGCTCCGCTATCGTCGATAGCGTGACGGCTCCGCAGGAGGCAGATCCACTCGATTAGAGAATGGAATTGTCCCAGTTGAAGATTCACGTCTAGAACAGAATGTGTTCTCACACGCTCCATCGCTGCAAAAAACTGCAAGTAGTCCGAATAGCTAAGTCCGGTGATCTCGGTGAGATAAGCATAAGTCGGATAAAAGTCAGTGTAATTCTGAGCCAAGAGCAAAGCAGATGGTTCATCCAGGGGCTTCGCACGATGCAAATCAATTCGTGCTACGGCAAGAAAATTTTCCAGCTCGGTGTGGCGGGACGCGTTGTCTTTGTAGCGGGTTTGCGCCAGATGCAGGAGAAGCTCATCTTCTACGTCCGGCGCGGCCGCTTTCGAAACCTTCCTCATCATTCTCGCCATTTGCGTCCCGCCCGACGAATGGCCTTTGGCTACAGTCCAGACTTCCGACGAGCCAGGGAAATCCACATGGCCTTCGGAATCCAATGGCACGGAACGTAAAAACTGAGCGAAAGCAGAATCGTAGCTTAATGTAGATACTCTGCGCCGTGCTTCTTCGGACTCAGCAAAAAATTTGTAAAATTGGGAAGTGCGCGACTGGTTGGCGGTAAAGAATTCCTGATGTTGGCGATCCAGCTGCGATATAGCGAAGAAGAATGCCAGCACCTTGCCACTGTTTTGTTGGAGCAGCGAACGGAAGAAAGCACCGGGCTGGGCGGGGCTTGCCCCAGCTAGACTCGCCCAAATGGCTTCAGCGTTGCGTCCGCCCGGAACCACTGCATGGCCACCTTGGATGGCAAGGGCCGCTGCGTAGAGGTAAATGAGATCCGCGTAGCGCTGTTCCAGAGTTGTAAGGTCAATGGCGGAGAGTAGTTCAGAGGCGGCTTTCCGATCGAGGTAGCTTACGCCTACGTAGAGACGCGCCATTTTCGGCAGACGCAACATTGCCGTTGCGATGCCTCCAGGCTCGTTCGCCTTGGAATAAAAAGCTTCGCGCCACACTTTTTCGCTGGGATAAACCGGGGCCCACTCGTCATTTATTTCCATGCCGTATGGCTTGCCGGCTTTCAGCGCTTCCTGCAAGCCTAATTCATCAATGGCTAGCGCTGAGGCCGTTTCTTGCTTCTTGCCTTGATCTTTTTTCTCACCACGGTCCAGTTCTACGTTGCCTTTCGAAATGTGCAACTTCATTCCTAGGAGGCCCAGTGCTTTCTCCGTGCGGCGGTGAGCGTCCTTTCCATTGACGGAGAGCGTGACAACCACACGATTGCCGTCCCGTTTACCAAGAGCCTCGAGAGCGGCGATTCGCTGAAAATGTTCCTGGATTTCTTCCACATACCGCTTGCTGGTGGCGGTCGGTTGCTCAGGAACCCTCTCAATGAGAGTTCGACAATACTCCACGAGGAACTTTTCTGGTGGAACTCCTTCTTTGGCGTGAGCAGAAAAAGCCAGGGCGTCGAGGCCTCCTGGAATAAAGGTGCCATTTGCCGTTTGCGCTTGTACCCCGTTCTGGCTAGGCGACTGGTGGCGACCAGGAGTTTCCAGCATAGCGGTGAAGGACTGAATGTGTTTCAGGTCAGCATCGCGCACAGATACGGCGAGGCCCCGCTCGATGGCGTTGACTCTCTCTGGGGATGCTGGTTCCAAGGTTTCTACCAATTGTGCATAAGCGTCGGCGGCCAAGCCTCCATACGTATCTTCAGTGGACGCCAAACGCGACAGTAGTGCCACATCCCGCGCATTGGCGGCGCCCTCTTCCAGTGCTTTGCGTGCTTTATAAAGTCGCCCAGCTTTCTCCAGAGCATCAGCCTTGACGATATAGAGGGGAGCGAATTTCGGCACCGCTGTCAACCCAATGTTGGCAGCTTGTTCGGCCGCAGCCGTGTCGCCGGATCCAAGCAGGAGCTGCGCGATCCGCAGATGCGCGCGTCCGGAATTTGCTTGTACTTCCAGCACCCCCCTCCATGCCGATAGCGCCTCGGTCGTCAACTGCAATTCATCGAGACTGGCCGCGAACTGCACGCGGACATCGAATTCCGGCGGAAGCGCGGCGACGATCTGCCTAGCCAATTGCGACGCCTTGGCCTTCTGGCTTGTTGCAACATAAAGCCGCGCGAGAGACGCTCCTTCCGCAGGGTGTGTGCCACCCAAAGCAAGAGCCTGTTCGAATGAGTAGATCGAGAGCGAAGAATCCTTTAATCGCTCGGCCGCCTGCGCTTGATCGAACCAAAGGTCCTGGCGCTTCGGCTCGGCGCTCAAAGCTTCAACTAGGTAAGGCAACGCAGCTTTGTCATCTTTGTGCGCGAGCCGGATTCGCGCAAAATCCCCAGCCATTCGAGGTGTACGAAGGTTCAGACTGATGGCTCGTTGCAACGGCGCTTCCGCCGCATCGAAATCGGAGGCTGAGACGAGAGTGTGGCCGAGAGCCGCAAAACCCGCGGCGTCAAACGGCTGAACTTCGGTCAAGGCAGCTCGTTGGCGCACTGCTGCAGCATACTCCTTCACCTTCTCATAGAAGACCGCTGCAGTAAGTAACAACTCTGGGTCGCGGGGGTTGATTTCCAGAGCTGTTTGCAGGTCATCGCGAATGCACTGTGCGCTCGCCTCGGTCATCGGCTCTTGAGTCAGCAACTGAGCAACCTCACTCGCTTTGGCTCGCATCGTCGCGTACAGCTCGATAGAAGGAAGCGCCGTGCCGGCAAGGGCTGCAACATCGGGCGTCTCGAGAAGTACCTGCCCCTGCAAATTCGACAGAATGGACCGAGATACCACGAAACCCGAGCTTGGCGCGGGGGGCATCCAGTCGACTTGAAAATAGAACTGCGAGACGTCATTGACGGCGTAAGAAAAGTTACTTAACTCCCCGCGAATTACCGCCCCACCCGTCGCCAGGAACAGAGGAAGCCAGCCGTCATTTCCCCCCGAGAACGCGTACCAGCTCACCTGAAGATGCGCGCTACCGAAAGCACGCAAAAGGAGACCCGATGCATATTCCCTTGCCGATGCTTCCAGCGGCGGAAGGTCGCCAATTAACAGTACTCGCGACCAATTCCCGCCCAACTGGCCAACACTCGCATAAAGATTGTCCAGAAGGGCCGGGGAAGCGACAGAAGCAGTAGATGCTGTAGCAGTCGAGGAATCGCTTCCGCCCGCCACTTCATTTAGGGCGCTCTTCAGCTGAGCCCGGCTCGCAAATGGACCTGCAATCCCGAGGGCACCATGGCCGAGTACCCCCAAACGGAATGCATGTCCATGCAGCGACGTATAGAGTCCTAGGAGATCTTTTTTGACACTCTCGATCTCCGCCGGACTCAGCGAATCCGTGAGAAAGACAACAGTGATCGAAGTCGCGGGCTTTACCTTGGAGATGACCGGGTCAATCTTGCCTGCGTACGTTTGCACCGATCCCCATTCGGGACTTGTCTTCGATGCAGTCCGTAACAGAGTCGTAGACCCTGCTGTAGCGCGGCAGGTCAACACCAACAAGAGGCAGGCAAACCCTGCTTTCATTCCTACAGTTCGCATATTCATGGGACACCCGTCGGGGACCGGTTACAGAAGTGGCTTATGATAACACGTTAGTTTCGTTCGCAGGCGGCCTTCAGCCGCTCTCAGGCAACTCCAGAGCAATCTTCGACACCTTGCGGACGGAATCATCCGGGATATTTCTCTAACATCAGATTTCATCATCGCGAGAAACTCACCGCAAGTCGTTACCGCTCACAAGAGCTTGTAAGCCTAGTTTCAATAGCAGATGCGCGACAAAGAGTAGGGATTTCTTTCACGACTACGTACTCGGTATATTGTGAAAGTGGGCTGTACAATGCCGTTCACGTCTGGTCAGAACCTGTATGTCGTCAACATTATATTAATCTAGACATAACACTCCCGTAAAACTTCAGCCCTTGACAATCCCGAATACTAGGTCTAACGTAGCGTCAGATTCTGTCCCTCATTAGGCCTCTACACCGAGGCTGAAGCAATTTTGACTGCATCATCATCTTTAAGGTCTAACACATGCATCCAGCCCGTGCTGCGACCTTAGCAGCTAATAAAAAATCTAGCGGATTGAGAAACCACAGGACGACCGAGTGGCGACTGGTGCTGGCCATCTTGTGCGTTTTCACGGTAGGAGCAATTCCCGCACACGCGGGAACGTTTACGGTCTTCGGACCGAAGAATTATGTGCGAGGAACAGGAGCCCCCGTCACAGTAACGGACAGATTTACAGTTCTGAATCCAAACACCCAATACAACCTTCGAGTTACAAACAGCCGAACAACATTAGAGGAAGAAAAGGACAGAGGCGAACCCAGGGTCAGAAACGAAGACCAAGACAAGGACAGAGACCGGAACCAAGGTCGGGATGATGATGAGGAAGGGGTCTCGAAGGCGATCATAATTCTTAATGGCGTTCGGGTTGTTGACCCGGACGACTTCAGGGGGAAAGTCACCGTACTTAATGTTGCCATCAAGTTGTCTGTCTCGAACCAAGTCGGGGTAAAGGTCTTAGGCAAGAAGGGCGGCACGATAACTGTAGAAATTGTTGGCGTGGAGAACGATCTCCCAACGGTCCAGGCCATAGTATCTCCGAAGCCCAACGCAGCGGGTTGGAACAATACGAATGTCACGGTTACGTTTACCTGTAGCGATGCAACCTCGGGAGTCGCGAGCTGTCCACCGCCTCAAACGGTAATCACGGAGGGCGCTAATCAAATCATTTCGGGGACGGCTACAGATAACGCGGGAAACACCGCCAGCACCAAGGTCAACCTAAATATCGACAAGACTCCGCCCACGATCACGGCCACAGCTTCGCCGGCTCCGAATGCCAACGGCTGGAATAATGCCGATGTAACCGTGAGCTTTACGTGCTCGGATGCGACATCGGGAGTCGCTACGTGCTCGTCACCGCAAACAGTGACGACTGAAGGTGCCAACCAGAGTATCCAAGGATCCGTCGTAGACAATGCCGGGAACACCGCAACGGTCAGCGTAACTCTCAACATTGACAAGACGCCACCGATCCTTAGCATTACTGCTCCGGCCAACGGCGCCGTCGTAAACCTGCCTTCAGTCACCGTGAGTGGTACCGCAACTGATCTTCTTTCGGGACTCGCCTCTGTCAGTTGTGGGGGAATCCCAGCGACTGTTACCGGTTCGAACTTTACTTGCGTGGTGCCTATCGTCCAAGGACAGAACTCCATCGTGGTCAAGGACGCGGATATTGCAGGAAACACTGGGCAGACAATTTTTTTGGTCCAGGGAGGGATTCCCATCATCCTCTCCGCGAGCCCGAACATGGGTCAACAGGGACAGCAGAATCTGTCGGTGTCGATTACCGGGGAGTTCACGCATTTCGCACAAGGTGCCAGCGCAGTTAGCTTCGGCTCTGATATCACGGTCAACGGCGTGACTGTGGCGAGCGCCACCGCCCTCACCGCCAACATCACTATTGCAGCTAGCGCGAGCGTAGGGGCGCATTCTGTGACGATCACGACGGCGACCGAATTAGCCCAACTGACTAACGGTTTCAGCGTCGAGCCCGGCACCCCTGCAATTCTGTCAGTTGATCCCAATAGCGGCTCTCCCGGCCAGCAGACCCTCGGTACTGTTGGCTCGATTTTCCTGACTGGGCATGATCCAGACTTCCACGCATTTGCGGGGCCCAATACGGCCGGAGCTGCTGATATAAACAAGGCTGCGATCAATTTCATTACGAACCCAGGGTTCAACACATTCGCTGCGCGTGGAATCCATAAGTTTCTTTATGCGACGTCGAGTATTTCACCACCTGGTGGTCATGTTGACGGGACAAATGGCCTTGTCGCCAGCGGTTACGTCTTAGGAACGGATTTCGACCGGGCTGACGCTTCTACGCTTGTCGGGGCGCTCGGCCAGCTTGGCACGCAATACGATGCGCTTGTTGTGGCCTCAGATTTCGGAGGAATTTTGACCCAGGCCGAGCTGGATGTGCTCAATGCACACTCTGCCGACCTCATCAACTTTCTGAACCAGGGTGGCGGTGTCTATGCGATGGCGGAGCCAACCCCAGCATTGGGTGGATTGGCGAGTAGCGGCTTTTTTGGCTTTTTACCTTTCGCTGTCTCTAGCACCCCTTTGGCAGCATCGGAAAGCGGCAACTCTCTGACGTCTTTTGGAGTGACTCTAGGTCTTACCAACACAGACATTAACGGTAATTTCTTGCACAACATTTTTGCCAGCACGGGAGGTTTAAGTATTGTTGACGCAGACCCAGGTGGAGAGATCTTGAGCTTGGCCGGAAGAGGCAAAGTGACGCCGGTGGGTACTGGGTCGGTGATTATCACTGGCCAGTTCACGCACTTCCTTCAAGGGATAACCCAAGCTAGCTTCGGTCCCGGCATCACGATCGGAACCGTGACGGTGGTCGACGCGTCCCATTTGATCGTGCAAATAACGATTGACCCGAATGCTATTCCTGGCGGGCGTACAGTCACGGTCACCACCGGCAATGAGGTAGCAGCGCTATCGGACGGATTTACTGTATTGGGCGCGCCCCAGTTACTTACGATCAGTCCCAACGCGGGTCAGCAAGGACAGACGAACCTAGCCGTAACGCTCATCGGCCAGAACACGCATTTCGCCCAAGGGGTCACAACAGTAGATTTGGGCCCCGGGATCAGTGTTGGGCCAGTAACTGTGACCGACGCAACCCACCTGACGGCGCAGGTCACGATTGACCCGGCCGCGGCGGTGGGCGCACGGACGGTGACCGTAACGACCGGCGCTGAAATAGCATCACTACCGAACAGCTTCCTTGTGACGGGGTTAGTCTCTAATCCCACAATCACATCCGTTATCCCAAATTCAGGTCAGCAGGGCCAGCAGAACCTGTCCGTCACGATCGCAGGCCTTAATACGCATTTTGTTCAGGGGACAACAACAGCCAGCTTCGGTACAGGAATTACAGTGGCATCTCTGACGGTGAATTCGGCAACGAGTGCGACGGCAGTGTTGAATATTGATCCGGCAGCAGTAGTGGGGGCAAGAAGCGTTACGCTTACGACCAGCACGGAAGTAGTGACGCTAGCGAACGCCTTCACTGTGCAGGTAATTCCGAACCAGCCACCTGTGGTCAGCGCGGGGCCCGCCCAAACCATTACTCTACCCAACGCAGCTAAATTGAATGGGGCCGTTACGGATGACGGGCTGCCTGTAGGCGGCATCCTCACCATTGCTTGGAGCTCGGTGAGTGGTCCAGGGACAGTCAGCTTTAGCAATCCAAATGCTCCCGTCACCACAGCGTCATTTAGTATACCGGGCATTTACGTTCTTAAACTTACTGCAAATGATTCGCAGCTCACGACCAGCGCCGACGTCACAATTACTATCAATATGGCGGATTTGCTTGTTGGCGACCTTTCCGACAACAGCATCAAGCGCTATGACGGAATTACCGGTGCCTTCCTCGGTGATTTCGTTGCTCCCGCCGCTGGGGGACTCTCTGGCCCAACGTATTACACATTCGGTCCGGATGGGAATCTCTACGTTGGCA
>Ga0137415_10004009_pt1 | contig 14600 bp, 13 predicted proteins | sample CZODoug3_1_1_16f_FD_183082 | JGI IMG/M metagenome (GOLD analysis project Ga0137415, IMG submission 183082) | Vadose zone soil fungal communities from Angelo Coast Range Reserve, California, USA - CZODoug3_1_1_16fungal (Hybrid Assembly) | ecosystem: Environmental > Terrestrial > Soil > Vadose... | reverse complement strand
GTCGCGGATCGATCCGTCGGTGATCACGCCGACGCAGCCGAGCGCCTTGTGCACGGCACTTTGCACCTCGCCCCAGAACGCACCGTATCCCACCTCGGCGCCGTCGATATCCTGAATCACGGTGATGCGCGGCCCCTGTCCGGTCCCGACATATTCGTAATAAGCGAGCCGCCGCGCCTGCTGTTCGGCGGCGGCAAGTCCGGAAGCCACCACGGAGCGGATCGTCACCGTGCGGGCATAGCCGACGATCGGCGGCAGATCGGGAAACGGACAGACCAGCGGCTTGGTCGTGTAGCCGATCAGGCGACGTTCCGGCGCGACGATTTCCAGCGCGTTGCAGATCGTCGGCGTGTCATGGCGCGCCAACGCTTCGAGCAATGCAGCAGGCAGCGGCGCGTTTGCGGAATTCGTCACGGCGTTCTCTCCAGAGTTTTGCGGGTCGGCCAGTTTCGGAAAGGCCGTGTATGGGCAGCCATATAGCCCAGAAAAGCGCGATCAGCAAAAGTGGAATCCGGTTTTGCCGGACAAACGCCTTCGTTTGTCCCGAGATCGCGCTTCAGAATATTAGATAGGCGCTTGGTCCGCCAAACCGCCCGCGCTTTGGCGGATCATGCGCCGGAGCGAACCCAACGCGACGATGGCTCATGGCAGATATCTGGAGACGAAATTGCGGGCCCGTCGGGCCGGCCGCTCAGTTCAGCCGGGCCGGCCGATTATCTTGTTCGGGGTCGGTGACCACCGATAGCGGCGGCGCCGGACTTGACGGGGCGACATTGGCCGGCGGCGTCGCCGGCGCGGCGGCGTTACGCGCATGGTCGCGGTAAGATTTCCATCCGGCCGGCAGGCTCAAAAGGTAAAGCACCGAACCTGCCGATATAATGTGCCAGGGATAGCTGACCAGAAGCGCGATAAAGAAAATCACCGAGACGAAAACCGGCAGCACCATTTCCGGCGGCACACGCATGCGCACGGTCTTGCCTGAAAACACCGGCAGCCGCGAAACCATCAGGAATGCAATCAGCAGCGTGTACAGCGCCGTCAGCATCGCCGGCGGCATCGGCACCCCCAGGAACGCAAGGTAGATCGGAAGCAGCACGGTGATCGCGCCAGCGGGCGCCGGAACGCCGGTAAAATAATTCGCAGCAAAGGCCGGCTTGTTCGGATCGTCCATGGTCGCGTTGAAGCGTGCCAGCCGCAGGCCACCGCTGATCGCGAAAACCATTGCCGCGATCCAGCCGCCATTGCTCAGGTCATGCAACTGCCAGAAATACAGGATCAGCCCCGGCGCGACGCCGAAATTGACGAAATCCGCGAGGCTGTCGAGTTCCGCCCCGAATTTCGACTGGCCCTTGATCATGCGCGCCACACGGCCGTCGAGGCCATCGAGCACAGCGGCAAACACGATCGCCGCCACCGCCAATTCCATCCGTCCCTCGGTGGACAGGCGGATCGCGGTCAATCCCGCGCAGATCGCGAGCAGGGTGATGACGTTGGGCACCAGCATCCGCACCGGAATCGGGCGGAACCGGCGGCGGCGCATTTCCGGATATTTGGGATCAGCGGGCATCTGCATGGCTCGCCATATATAGCAAGTGCCGGCCTGCTCCGCCATCGCGGCCGTCAAGTGACTGGTTCGGCGGCGCAAATGGTTAATCGGCGCGGTAGGTTCGACCGGAATCGCCAAGCCTGAAATCAGCCAGAATGGTCTCCCCGGCCACCGCCGTCTGGCCTTCCGAGACCAGCGCCTTGGTGCCTTCTGGCAGATATACGTCGAGCCGCGATCCGAACCGGATCAACCCGAACCGCTCGCCTGCCCCGATCGTCTGCCCTTCGCGGACGAACGATACAATCCGGCGCGCCACCAGGCCTGCGATCTGGATCACGCCAAGGCGTCCATTCGGGGTCGAGATCACAAGCGAGTTGCGCTCATTGTCCTCGCTGGCCTTGTCCAGTTCGGCATTGATAAAGGTGCCCGGCCGATAGGCGATCCGGTCGATCCGCCCCGCGACCGGACTGCGGTTTACATGGCAGTTGAACACGCTCATGAATATCGAGACGCGCGGCAGCGGCCTGTCGCCGAGACCGAGTTCGGCTGGCGGCAGCACCTGCGTCACCATCGAGATGCGTCCGTCGGCCGGCGCCACCACGATGCCCTCGCGTATCGGCGTGACCCGCACCGGATCGCGGAAAAAAAGCGCGCACCAGACCGTCAGCAAGGTGCCGATCCAGCCCAGCGGCGTCCAGATCCAGAACAGGATCAGGCTGGCAAGCGCGAAGCCGCCGATAAACGGATAGCCCTCCGGATGGATCGGCGGAATCTGCGCGCGGATGGAATTGACGATGGACATCAGAATTCACTGTCGTTCTTCCCCTCTCCCCTTGTGGGAGAGGGTGGCGCGCCGCGAAGCGGCGTGCCGGGAGAGGGGTTTGTACCAGCGACCATGATCGCGTCGAGAACGCCACCGGTGTTGCTCAGCACCTCATTATTCCAGAACCTCAAGATGCGAAACCCCTGACCTTCCAGCCATCGTGTGCGCCGCAAATCGGCCTCGCTATCGGCGTGTTGACCGCCGTCCACTTCGATGGCGAGACGTCTCTGAAAGGACACGAAGTCCACGATGTATCTTCCGATCAATGCCTGTCGCTTGAACTTCATCCCCGCGAAGCGATGCGCACGAAGGAAATACCAAGCCTACGCTCGGCCTCCGTCATGTTGGCACGAAGAGCTTTGGCGTGATTTCGTGTCATACCCCTCTCCCGGCTCGACTTACGTCGAGCCACCCTCTCGGGGCCCACAAGGGGAGAGGGGACGATCCCCGGGCGCCCGGTCTGAACAGCGCCGGGTGCGGTCATCATTCCGCCGCGGCTGGAGTCACCAGCGCGTCGTCGACCAGCGGCGGGGCGCGGTTCGGCGCTTCGTTCTCGTCGGCGATCCGCGCCAGTCTCTCCCGCGCCTCCTGGGCTTCACGCTGCCTGTTCCACATACTGGCATAGAGTCCACCAGTTGCCAAAAGCTGGGAGTGGGTTCCACGCTCGGCAATGCGGCCCTGATCCAGCACGATGATTTCGTCGACGCCGACGATCGTGGACAGCCGATGCGCGATCACCAGCGAGGTGCGGTTGCGCGAAACCCGCTCCAGCGCGTCCTGGATTTCCTGCTCGGTATGGCTGTCGAGCGCCGATGTGGCCTCGTCGAGCACGAGGATCGGCGGCCCCTTGAGAATGGTGCGCGCGATCGCGACACGCTGCTTCTCGCCCCCGGATAATTTCAGGCCGCGCTCGCCTACTTGCGTCTCATATCCCTTCGGCGACATCCGGATAAAACCGTCGATTTGCGCCAGCTGCGCCGCCTGCTCCACCTCGGCGTCGCTGGCGTCCCAGCGGCCATAACGAATGTTGTAACGGATGGTGTCGTTGAACAATACGGTGTCCTGCGGCACCATGCCGATCGACGCCCGCAGCGAAGACTGCGTGACGTTCCGGATATCCTGGCCGTCGATCAGGATCTTGCCGCCCGAGATGTCGTAAAGTCGAAACAACAGCCGCGAGATGGTCGACTTTCCGGCACCGGAGGGGCCGACGATCGCGACCGTCTTGCCGGCGGGCACCTCGAAGCTCAGGCCTTTCAGGATCGGCCGCTCGGGATCGTATGAGAACCGCACATCCTCGAAACGCACGCTGCCTGAGGTCACGATCAAGGGCTTCGCGCCAGGAACGTCCTTGACCTCGGGATTTCGCGACAGAACACCAAGCATCTTCTCGATATCAATCACCGCCTGCTTGATCTCGCGATAGACCATGCCCATGAAATTCAGCGGCTGGTAAAGCTGGATCATCATGGCGTTGACCATGACGAAATCGCCGACCGTATTGGTTCCGCGGCGGACGCCGATCGCGCACATCAGCATGGTCGCGGTCAATCCGGCGGTGAAAATGACGGCCTGACCGGTATTGAGAACCGCCAGCGAGGTATAGGTCTTCACGCTGGCGCGCTCATAGCCCTCCATCGAACGATCGTAGCGCGCGGCTTCGCGCTCCTCGGCACTGAAATATTTGACCGTCTCGTAGTTCAAAAGCGAGTCGATCGCCTTGGTGTTCGCGTCGGTGTCGGACTCGTTCATCTTGCGGCGAATCTCGATCCGCCATTCGGTTGCGATGTAGGTGTAGTACATGAAGACCACGACGGTGATCATGGTCGCGAGCACGTAGCGCCAGTCGAATTGCCACAGCAGCACGCCCATCAACAGCGTGACTTCGACGACGGTCGGGACGAGTTGCAGGATCACCATCCGGACAATGACTTCGATGCCGAGCCGGCCGCGCTCCAGCACGCGCGTCAAGCCTCCGGTCTTGCGCTCCAGGTGAAAGCGCAGCGACAGCTCATGCATGTGGACGAAGGTGAGATAGGCAAGCTTGCGCACCGCGTGCATCGCCACCCGGGCGAAGATTCCGTCGCGCCATTGGGTCAGAACCGCCATCAGCACGCGGATGGCGCCGTAGCTCAAGGTCATGATCAGGGGCGACGCGATCAGCCACAGCGGCCAGTTCGATGCCTGTACCGGCGCGGTATCCGCACCGGTCAGCGCGTCGATCGCCCATTTGAAGGTGAACGGCACCGAGAGTGTCGCAAGCTTGGCGACCAGCAACAGCACCACCGACCAGACCACGCGCATCTTGAGATCGACCCGATCGCCGGGCCAGATGTATGGCCACAGATGCGCCAGCGTCCCGATCAGGGTCGCCTGCTCGACCGATCGGCCGGAAGAAGGCTGCGGTTGGCCGGCACCCGGGGACGAATCAGTGTAAGTCATTGATCAAGAGCCTGAAGAATCACCGGCGCACGGGTGTTTTGTGTCGATCTGCATGGTGTCCGTCATATAGAGCGTCCGCCCTCCGCTTGCACCCTCACGGAGAATTCTTTCGGGATTTGCAGGCACTTGCGGCTTAATTCAACTACAGTCGCCAATTCAATGGGCTTGACGCATTTACGTTGCAGTGCCACATGCCAGTATGAGCAAGATCAAACACAACATGAACAAGATCAAAACCGTCTGTGTCTATTGCGGCTCCGGCCCCGGTACCAATCCCCGCTTTGTAGAAGCTGCCATCGCGCTGGGGAAGATCCTCGCCGATAACGGCGTGAGCCTTGTCTATGGCGGCGGGTCAAATGGCTTGATGGGCGCCATCGCCAAATCCACACTGGATCATGGCGGCAACGTCATCGGCATTATTCCGGAGTTTCTGATCTCCCGCGAAAACGCCATGGCGCGCGTTCAGGAATTGATCGTGACGCCCGACATGCACGAACGCAAACGGCTGATGTTCGAACGCTCCGATGCATTCGTTGCCATGCCCGGCGGTATCGGCACACTGGAGGAACTGGTGGAGCAGCTGACGTGGCAGCAACTTGGCCGCCACTCCAAGCCGGTCCTGCTCGCCAACGTCGATAGCTTCTGGGAGCCGCTGCTCGCGCTGCTCACGCACATGCGCGCGACGGAATTCATTCGGCCCACTCTGGCGGTCGAGATTCTGAAAGCCGAGCAGGTCGAGGATATCTTGCCGCGGTTGCGCGCCGCCGCGGCCCGCGCCCCCGAGGGCGCCGAGGAAATGGACGCCGAAGTGGTAAGCCGGCTTTAGCCAGCGAAGGGTTATCGCGGCGACGCCTCTGCATCGTCTTTGGGGAACGTCACCGCTTCAATGCGATTGCCGTCGGGATCGATGACGAACGCGGCGTAGTAACGCACGCGATCGTGCGGACGCAGACCCGGCGCGCCGTCGGAGCGGCCTCCGGCATTGACCGCGGCGGTATGGAAGGCATCGACGTCATCGGCCGTTTTCGCCCGAAGACAGATATGGACGCCGCTGTCCGACTGAACCCGCGCCATGCCGGCACGAAAATTAATCCAGAACTCGGGATAATTTTTGCCGAAACCGACCGTTGCCGGCCGCGTCACCAGTCGCGACAGCCCGAGCGGCGCCAGCGCCAGTTCATAAAAAAGCGCAGCGCGTTCGAGGTCACTGACGCCAACGGAAACATGATCGATCATCTAAGATGCATCCCGCCCGATATTGAAACGTCATTCCGGGGCGACGCGAAGCGTCGAACCCGGAATCTCGAGATTCCGGGTTCGCGTCGGAGCCTGTCATCGGGCCGCGCTTCGCGCGGACCCGTTCGACGCGCCCCGGAATGACGGAGGCCCCTCACGCCGGCGCGCCGGACTTCACCAGCTTGTAGATCACCGAATCCATCAGCGCCTGAAACGACGCGTCGATGATATTCGGCGAGACGCCGATCGTGGTCCAGCGCTCGCCCTCCTCGTCTTCGCTTTCGATCAGCACGCGCGTCACCGCCTCGGTGCCGCCATTGAGGATACGCACGCGGTAGTCGATCAGCTTCAGGCCTTCGATGTACTTCTGGTATTTGCCGAGATCCTTGCGCAGCGCCACGTCGAGCGCATTGACCGGACCGTTGCCTTCGGCCGCCGAGATCAGATGCTCGCCGGCGACATCGACCTTCACCACCGCCATCGCCACCGTCACGCGCTGGCCGTTGGCATTGTAGCGCTGCTCGGTGTTGACGTCGAATTGCTCGACCCGGAAATATTCCGGCACCCGGCCGAGCGTGCGCCGCGCCAACAGGTCGAACGACGCGTTGGCGGACTCGTAGGCATAGCCCGCGGCCTCGCGCTCCTTCAGTTCCTCGACCAGGCGAACCAATTTTGGGTCGCTCTTCTCGTAAGCGATGCCGGCGCGTTCCAGTTCGGCGATGACGTTGGACCGGCCGGCCTGATCGGACACCAGCACCTTGCGACGATTGCCAACCGCTTCAGGCGAAACATGCTCATAGGTCTGCGGATCCTTGAGCACGGCGGAGGCGTGAATCCCGGTCTTGGTCACGAACGCACTTTCCCCGACATAGGGCGCGTGGCGGTTGGGCGCCCGATTGAGCATGTCGTCGAGCGTCCGCGAAACCCGCATCAAGGTCGCCATCTTGTCCGGCGACACGCCGATGTCGAAGCAATCAGAAAATTCGCGCTTGAGCCGCAGCGTCGGGATCAGCGAGCACAGATTGGCGTTGCCGCAACGCTCACCAAGCCCGTTCAGCGTGCCCTGGATTTGCCGCACCCCGGCGCGCACCGCGGCCAGCGAATTGGCGACGGCCTGCTCGGTGTCGTTATGGGCGTGAATACCGACGTGATCGCCGGGAATGTGTTTTGTCACTTCAGTGACGATGGTCTCGACCTCGTGCGGCATGGTGCCGCCATTGGTGTCGCACAAGACCACCCAGCGCGCGCCGGAATCATAGGCCGCTTTCGCGCAGGACAGCGCGAAGGCGGCGTTTTCCTTAAAACCGTCGAAGAAATGCTCGCAGTCGAGCATGACCTCGCGTCCCGCTGACTTCGCGGCCTTCACGCTGTCGCGGATCGAAGCCAGATTTTCCTCGTTGGTGGTCTCGAGCGCGACGCGCACCTGATACGCTGATGATTTCGCGACAAAGCAGATCGCATCCGCCTTGGCCTCCAGCAGCGCCGCGAGACCCGGGTCGTTCGAGGCCGAACGGCCGGGACGCCGCGTCATGCCGAACGCCGTGAAGCGGGCATGAGCCAGATCAGGCCTTTGGGCAAAGAATTCGGTATCGGTCGGATTGGCGCCGGGATAGCCGCCCTCGACATAATCGATACCGAGTTCGTCGAGCATCTTTGCGATCAGCTGCTTGTCATGCAGCGTGAAATCGACGCCGTTGGTCTGCGCCCCATCGCGCAGCGTGGTGTCGAACAGATAGAGGCGTTCGCGAGTCATGCCGGAACTCCTGACGACGGGCCCTGGACAAGCGTCTTTTGCATCGTGGTGTTGGCAAGCCATTCGCCATTGACGGTCACGGTGTTGCGCTGCTTGCCGACGTAACCGCGCTTTAGGAAAAAATCCTGCGCGTTGTCGCTGGCGTCGACCGAGAGACTCTTGGCACCGCGGCTGCCGGCGAGCTTTTCCAGCGCGTCGCACAGCATCGACGCCACGCCCTGCCCGACCACGCCCGGATGCACGTAGAGCATGTCGACATGACCTGTGCCCTTCAGCGAGGCAAACCCAACCGGAGAATTCTGCAGCGTAGCGATCAGCGTGAGCTCGGAGGCGAGGCGCTTGCCGAATTGCTCTTCGTCATCGGCGGCGCTCGCCCAGGCCTGCTGCTGCGCTTCGCTGTAGTCGTCGCCGGTCAGCTCCTCGACGCTTGCGACGAAGATCGCCGCCAGCACCGGCGTATCCGCTGCGAGGAAGGGCCGCAAAGCGGGCTTTGGCAGTGCCTGTCCCATTACACGATCTCGTCCAAATAGAGGTTTCGCATTGGCCGCCAACAGCCGCGTCCGTCATGCGCGGGCTCGACTCGCGCATCCACCCAGACGACGGCAGCAGGATTTTTTAATTGATGGATTGCCGGGTCAAGCCCGGCAATGACGCCGATTTCGGAAAGGTTCATCGCGCGATCTCCCAGGTGGTGCCTTCCTTGGAATCCTTGATGACTACTCCCATCGCCGCGAGTTCGTCGCGGATTCGATCGGATTCCTTGAAATCTTTTCGCGCGCGTGCGGCGGCGCGATCCGAAATCAAACCATCGATTTGTTTTACGTCGACGCCGCTCGCTTGCTCTTTTCGGCCTTTCCATTCCGCCGCGCTCTCGGACAAGAAACCCAGAAGCCGCAAGGAAACCGCAAACGCGTTGCGATCCCATTCATTTCCGGAAGCGGCGTTATTCCGCAAACCGTGCAGCGAGGCGATCATCTGCGGCGTGTTCAGATCGTCTGAGAGTGCCTCGATAACTGCATCAGAAGGCCGTTCGCCTTTGTTATCCGCAGCGACCCAGTACCAGTCGTCGAGCGTCTTCGCGCTTTCTTCCAATCCCTTCAACGTCCAGTCCATCGGAGAGCGATAATGCGCCTTCAACATATTGAGGCGCAACACTTCGCCCGGCCAATCGGCCAGCAATTCCCGGATCGTGACGAAGTTGCCGAGCGACTTCGACATCTTGGCGTCTTCGACTTGCACGAATTCATTGTGCATCCAATAGTTCGCCATGGCAGGCGTACCATGCGCGCAGCGCGACTGGGCGATTTCGTTCTCGTGATGCGGAAAGATCAGGTCCATGCCCCCGCCATGAATATCAAATACCTCGCCGAGATAGGCGGCGCTCATGGCCGAGCACTCGATGTGCCAGCCCGGACGTCCCCTGCCCCATGGGCTTTCCCATCCGGGGTCATCGCCGGACGATTGCTTCCACAACACGAAATCGAGCGGGCTCTTTTTATGCGCATCGACGGCAACGCGCGCGCCCGGCCGCTGCTCGTCGAGCTTGCGGCCCGACAGCGCGCCATAATCGGGCATCGACGCGGTATCGAACAGAACTTCGCCGCCGGCTTCATAGGCATGGCCGCGCGCGATCAATTGCTTGATCAGCGTCACCATGTCCGCCTTGCCGTCGGCGCGCGGCAGCACGAAATCGGTGGCGCGCGGTTCGAACGTTGGCGGCAAGGAGCCCAGGGCCGCCACATCAGAAGCGAATTGTGCTGCCGTCTTCTCGGTGACTTTCCGGATCGCCTCGTTCAGCGGCAGCCCGGCAAAATCCCGCGCGGCGCGATTGTTGATCTTGTCGTCGACGTCGGTAATGTTGCGGACGTAGGTGACGCGGTTCTCGCCGTAGATGTGGCGCAGCAGGCGGAACAGCACGTCGAACACGATGACCGGGCGCGCGTTGCCGATATGGGCGAAGTCATAGACCGTCGGCCCGCAGACATACATGCGCACATTCGCAGGATCGAGCGGCACGAAGGTGCGCTTTTCCCTGGTCAAGGTATCGTAGAGGCGTAAGTCCATGGATCCCGTCCCTTGCGGCCGGGCGTCCAGTGATCTCGAATGAGAAAAGACGGCCTCAGCCAGCGAATCGCTAGCTCATAATCTCGCGGCAAATGCCACAAATGGCGAGGAGACCGTTCATGGTCCTACCATGAGCCAGCCCGGGGGACGGCGTCAAGAGCTTGCTAATGGCGGATTTTCGCCATCAATCGGCCCCGGCCGCCATGGTTAATCATTTTTAACGTTTTGAGTTTATCCAATGAGGGGCGGTCCCCTCATTTTTTTTTTGGTGCAGCATGCGATCCCTCCCTGCGCTTTCGGCCTGTATGTTCCTCCTCAGCGTCTCCGCGGCATCGGCTGACAGCCGTGTTTTCATCATCGCCAACCAGGCGGACGGTTACGGCGTCGACCAGTGCCTCGCGAGGGGTGAACAATGTGGCGCCCCCGCGGCCCGGTCCTATTGCCAGTCGCGGGATTTCACCCAAGCCTCGGCCTACCGGCGCGTGGATCCGGATGAAATAACGGGATCAGTTCCCAAACCTGCCGGTGGCAGCTGTAACCATGCCGGCTGCGACGAATACGTCGCCATTACCTGTCAGCGCTGACGCCGTCAGTCGCGGCGATTGAAGGTCGGGCCCGCCACACCGGCGCCCCGGAAACGACGTGACGGGGCCCCGAGAAGCCGGTATGACCGGTTTTCCGAAAAGATCATGCCCAAACAAAGAGATCGCATCATGATCCGATCTAACCTAATCGGATAATAATGTGATGACCGGATATGCCTGAAACGCTGATTACCCCCTTTTCCAGATGGATTTTGCTCTGTGCTGCGCTGTTCGGCGTGGCCGCGCTGAGCGTTGACGCGTCGGCGCAAATGAGTCAGGCGCCGACGCCGCCGCCGCCCCCGCAGGGAGCGCCCGTCAATCCGATGTGCCCGCGGCTGGAAGCGCAATTGGCGACCATCGACCGCGGTGGCGGGGATCCGGCCAAGGACGAGCAAATCCGCCGCTACCAGGATGCCGCGGCCAAACAGCAAAGCGAACTCGACCGCGTTACCTCGCAGGCCAAGCGCATGGGCTGCGACAGTTCGGGGTTTTTCTCGCTGTTCAACGGACAATCGGCGCAATGCGGTCCGGTCAACAACCAGATTCAGCAGATGCGCGCCAATCTCGAACAGATCACGACCAGCCTCGAGCGGCTGCGTAGCGGCGGCCTCGGCGGCTCCGATCGCGACAATCAGCGCCGTTCGGTCCTGACCGCGCTCGCGCAGAACAATTGCGGGCCGCAATATGCCAATGCCGCGCGGAGCCCGGGCAATTTCCTGGAAACTCTGTTCGGCAACAACAACAATAACAATCCGATGGCGCCGCCCGGCGCCGATCTGGGTGCGCAATCCGGGACCTATCGCACGGTCTGCGTCCGCAGCTGCGACGGCGCATATTTTCCGATCTCGTTCGCCACCGTGCCCGGCCGATTCCCCGATGACGAAAGGACCTGCAGGGCGCTTTGCCCTGCGGCGGAGGCAACCCTCTACAGCTATCGCAATCCCGGTGAAGACATGAACCAGGCGGTGTCGATCAACGGCCAGGCCTATTCGTCGTCGCCCAATGCGTTTCGCTACCGTCAGGAGTTCAATCCGTCCTGCGCCTGCAAGGCCGCCGGACAGACCTGGTCCGATGCATTGAAATCCATCGACGACAAGGCCGAGGCCGAACAACAAGGCGACATCATCGTTACCGAAGAGAGCGCCAAGAAGATGGCGCGGCCGCTGACCAAAGGAACTGCAACCAGGAAGGGCGCCGCGCCCGCAGCCACGACGGCGACCGCGCCGGCAGCGCCCGCACCTGAGGCATCGCCCCCCGCGGCCGATTCAACCGCCGCCGCGCCGGACAACAAGCCGATTCGCTCGGTGGGCCCGACCTTTATCCCCGCGCGCTAATTCGGCTGATCTACCCCTCGAACGCTTCCACCGAGCCGCGGCTGGCGCGCGAGACCAGGCTATCGTCGGGTTCCGGCAGCGCCTTGGCTGAATCGCGAAACTTGTTGGTGATGGGATAACGGCGGTCGCGCCCAAAGTTCTTCTGGGTGACCTTGACGCCAGGGGCCGCCTGGCGCCGCTTGTATTCGGCGATGTTGAGCAGCCGATCGATCCGCGCCACCACTTCACGATCGAACCCCGCCGCCACGATCGACGCCAGCGGCTCTTCGCGCTCCACCAGTCGTTCCAGGATCGCATCGAGCATGTCGTAAGGCGGCAGCGAATCCTGATCGGTCTGGTTTTCGCGCAGTTCCGCGGTCGGCGGCCGTGTGATGATATTCACCGGAATGACCTCGCCCGCCGGGCCGAGCGCGCCGTCCGGCTTCCACGAATTGCGCAGAGAAGAGAGCCGGAACACCTCGGTCTTGTAGATATCCTTGATCGGATTGTAGCCGCCGTTCATGTCGCCATAAAGCGTGGCGTAGCCGACCGACATTTCCGACTTGTTGCCGGTGGTCACCACCATCGCGCCGGTCTTGTTGGAGATCGCCATCAACAGCGTGCCGCGGGTGCGCGCCTGCAGGTTCTCCTCGGTGATATCGCGCGGCAGACCGGCGAAGGTTTTGGACAAAATCTCTTCAAAGCCGTTCACGGCTTGCGCGATCGGCAGCACCTCATAGCGGATGCCGAGCGCGAGAGCGAGCTGTGCCGCGTCATCGAGCGAAACTTGTGCTGTGAAACGGAACGGCAGCATGACGCCGCGGACCTGCGCAGCCCCCAGCGCATCGACCGCGATCGCAGCACACAGCGCCGAATCGATGCCGCCGGAGATGCCCAGCAGCACGCCGGGAAATCCGTTTTTCCGGACATAGTCGCGCAAGCCCAGCACGCACGCGGCGTAGTCGGCCTTGTCGCCCTCGACGAGCGGCGCCATCGGTCCGGTGCAGCGCCAGCCGGCTGCACCTTTGCTCCAGCACAACGTCGTGATGTTTTCCTCGAAAGCCGGCAATTGCGCCGCCACCGATAGATCCGCATTCAGCGCAAACGATGCACCGTCGAACACAAGCTCGTCCTGCCCGCCGACCTGATTGAGATAGATCAGCGGCAGCCCGCTTTCGGTGACCCGCGCCACCGCGATCGACAGCCGCAAATCGTTCTTGTCGCGCGCATAGGGCGAGCCGTTCGGCACAATGAGAATTTCCGCGCCGGTCTCGGCGAGGCATTCGACGACGTTCTCATAATCTTCCGACTCCTCGAGCCAGATATCCTCGCAAATGGGAACACCGACCCGGATACCCCTGATGATCACGGGACCGGCGGCCGGACCGCGCGCAAACAGCCGCTTTTCGTCGAAGACGCCATAATTCGGCAGGTTGGCCTTGAAACGGATGGCCGCGATGCGTCCCTCGTCCAGCAGCACGCAGGCGTTGTAGAGCTTGCCGTCCTCGACCCAGGGACTGCCGATCAGCATTGCCGGCCCGCCGTCGGCGGTGTCGCGCGCCAGCGCCTCGATCGCGGCACGGCACGCCGACTGAAACGCCGGTTTCAGGACGAGATCTTCCGGCGGATAGCCGGTAATGAACAATTCGGGCAAAACCACGAGATCGGCGCCGTCGGCCTGGGCCCGCGCGCGCGCGGCGCGCGCCTTGGCGGCGTTGCCCGCGACATCGCCTACGGTCGGGTTCAACTGGGCCAAAGTGATCGCAAACTGGGCGCTAGGTTCGGTCATGGCCCGATGGTGCCTCGCGCAGGGGCAAACTGCAATTGCATGGTTTAGACCGCGCCCATGCGTTCGGCGATGGCGAACAACCAGAACAGGCCGGCCATCACCAGTGCTACGCCCACCGCCGCGGACCCCATGTCCTTGACCCGCCCGATCTGCGGATCACGTTCGGTGGTCAACCGGTCGGCGAGCTTCTCGATCGCGGTGTTGAGCAGTTCGACCACCAGCACCAGAACGACCACCGCGATCAGCTCGACGCGGCGCATCGTGGTGGCGCCGATCAGCCAGGCCAGCGGCAACGCCAGCGCCAGCGCGGTCAGCTCCTCGCGAACGGCCTGCTCGGAGCGGATGGCAAAGACGAGGCCGTTGCGCGTATTGATCGTGGCCCGCCAGAACCGCAGCAACTCAAAGTCCCGCGGCGACCGGCATCGGCTTGGCCTTGCCGCCGCGTCCCTTGAGCAATTCCGCGATCAGGAAAGCCATGTCGATCGACTGCTCGGCGTTGAGGCGGGGATCGCAGACCGTGTGATAGCGATCGCTGAGGTCCTCGTAGGTGATGGCGCGCGCGCCGCCGATGCATTCGGTGACGTCCTGCCCGGTCATCTCCAGATGCACGCCGCCGGCATAGCTGCCCTCCGCCGCGTGGATGGAGAAGAACGACTTCACCTCCGACAAGATCCGGTCGAACGGACGGGTCTTGTAGCCGCTGTTCGAAGAGATGGTGTTGCCATGCATGGGATCGCACGACCACACCACCACCCGGCCCTCGCGCTGCACGGCGCGAACGAGTTGCGGCAGATGATCGCCGATCTTGTCCGAACCGAAGCGATTGATCAGCGTCAGGCGTCCGGGATCATTGTCCGGATTGAGCACGTCGATCAGCCGCAACAGCTCGTCCGCCTTGAGCGAGGGACCGCATTTCAACCCGATCGGATTCTTGATGCCGCGGAAATATTCGACATGGCCGTGATCGAGCTGGCGGGTGCGGTCGCCGATCCAGATCATGTGGCCCGAGGTCGCGTACCAGTCGCCGGTCGTGGAATCGACCCGGGTGAA
>Ga0137415_10004008_pt1 | contig 14600 bp, 4 predicted proteins | sample CZODoug3_1_1_16f_FD_183082 | JGI IMG/M metagenome (GOLD analysis project Ga0137415, IMG submission 183082) | Vadose zone soil fungal communities from Angelo Coast Range Reserve, California, USA - CZODoug3_1_1_16fungal (Hybrid Assembly) | ecosystem: Environmental > Terrestrial > Soil > Vadose... | reverse complement strand
GTTCACGCCGGCCGCGCGCAGCCCGACCCGGACCTCACCCGAGGCCAGCGGTCGTTCGCCGGACCCGTCCGCGGTCAAGACGAGGTTCTCCAGCGTGCCCCGCTCGGTGCACGTCAGCCGCCAACCGTCGCCCCACCGGGCGTCGCCGTCCCGCGACGGCTGTCCCGCCGGGACCGGCAGACCGGCGCCGACCCGGGCGAGCCGAGGTACCAGCGGACGGCCGGCCCGCACCGCGATCTGTGGCTCGCCGGCCGACAGGGCCGCGACCAGCGACTCCGTGGTCGCGGCGCCGTCGAGGTCGACCAGGACGATCCGGTTCGGGTGTTCGGACTGGGCCACCCGGACCAGTCCCCACAGGCCAGCACCGGTGGCGTCGACGTCGACCTTCCCCGCGTCCACCGCCCTCTCGGTGAGCACCAGCAGCCGGGAGGCGCTCAGCTCGTCGGCGAGCAGGAACCGCTGGATCACCGGCAGGGCGTCCAGCGTCACCTGCCGCGCGAGCGCGGCCACGTCGGATACCCGATCGCGGACGTCGGCCGGCACACCTTCCTCGAGCGGGCCGTGGGCACGGCAGAGGACGAGCTCGGGCACCGGGGCGCCGGCGTCGACCGCGGTGAGCAGGTCGGCCACATCGTCGTAGGCCGTCGCCCCGGGCAGGGCGGGGTGGCGGTGGGGGCCGAGCACCGCCCAACGACCCGGGTCCGGCGCGACCGCGGTGGTCTCGGCCGGGAGCCAGTCCAGTTCGAACAGGGCCCGCGCGGCAACGGTGTCGCCCCCTGCCGCCGCCGGCAGGGGGCGCAGGACCAGTGATGCCGTGGTCGCGACCAGGCCGCCGCTCTCGTCGGCGAGCAGCAGCGACACGCCCTCGCCGGTGGTGGCAGGGGCGATCCGGACCCTGGCGGTGGTGGCTCCGGTGGCGTGCACGACGGTGTCGGTCCAGGCGAACGGCAACAGCGGCCCGGCCTCGCCGTCGTCGCCGGGCCGGGCGACCAGGTGCAGGGCGGCGTCGAGCAGCACCGGGTGGAGCCCGAAGCCGGCGACGTCCGTGCCCTCGCTGAGCGCCACCTCGACGAAGATCTCCCCGCCGCGCCGCCAGGCCCGGCGCACGCCCTGGAACGCGGGGCCGTAGGGCAGGCCGGCGCTGGCCAGCGCCGGGTAGAGGCCGGTCAGGTCCTCGGCAACCGCGCCGGGCGGCGGCCACGCCAGCAGTGCCCCGGCAGCCTCGGCACCGGTGGGGTCGTCGGCTGGGGCCAGGATCCCGGTGGCGTGGCTGGTCCAGGGGCCGCTCTCGTCCTCGGGCCGGGAATGGATGGCCAGGTCCCGGTCGCCCTGCTCGGCCGGCTCGCCGACCGTGATCCGGACCTGGATCCCACCGCGGCCGGGCAGCACCAGCGGCACCTGGATGATCATTTCGGCCAGCCGGGCGGACCCGGTCTCGTCACCGGCCCGGATCGCCATCTCGACCAGTGCGGCGCCGGGCACGACGACCTGGCCGGCGACGACGTGATCGCCCAGCCACGGCTGCGCAACCAGGGACAGCCGCCCGGTGAGCACCAGGCCGCCGCTCGCGGGTAGCTCGACCACGGTGCCCAGCAGGGCGTGTCCAGACGCCGTCAGCCCGACGTCTCGGGGCCGTCCGGTGGCTGGCGAGGTCAGCCAGTACCGCTGCCGGCAAAACGCATAGGTGGGCAGGTCCACCCGCCGGGCTCCAGCGCCGGCGTAGAACCGCGACCAGTCGACAGAGCCACCGACAGAGCCACCGAGGGCGCTGAGCTGCCCCACCGCCGAGACCAGGGTGTGCGCCTCGTCGCGGTCGCGGCGCAACGTCGGCATCCACACCTCGCCGCTTTCGCCGGGTGTGGTGTGTGCACCCAGCGCGGTGAGCACCGCGTCTGGGCCGATCTCGACGAACGTGCGCACCCCGCTGTCCCGCAACGCGGTCAGCGCATCGGCGAACCGGACCGGCTCCCGCACCTGCCGCACCCAGTACGCCGGGTCCAGCATCTCGTCGGCCACCGGCCGACCGGTCAACGTCGAGACCAGTGGGATCCGGGGCCGCGCGTAGGACACCGACGCCGCCACGGTGGCGAACTCCGCCAGCATCGGCTCCATCAGCGACGAGTGGAACGCGTGCGACACGCGCAACCGCCGCGTCCGTACTCCACGGGCCGAGAACTCCGCCTCCGCCGTCGCGACCGACGCCTCCGGACCGGAGATCACCACCGCATCCGGGCCGTTGACCGCCGCGATCCCCACCCCGCCGAACCCGGCCACCACCGCGCGAACCTCGACCTCGGCCGCCCGGACCGACAGCATCGCCCCACCCGAGGGCAACGCCTGCATCAACCGCGCCCGAGCCGCCACCACCGCACACGCATCGGGCAACGACCACACCCCAGCCACGTGCGCCGCCGCCAGCTCGCCGATCGAGTGTCCGGCCAGCGCCGCCGGAGCCACACCCCACGACTCCAACAACCGGAACAGGGCCACCTCGACCGCGAACAGGCCGGCCTGCGCCCACACCGTGTCGTCAACACAACCGGCCCCGCCGATGACCGCGTCGACCGAAAGACCGGGCTGATCCAGGTGCTCGTCCAACCCCGCGCACACCGCGTCGAAGACGTCGGCGAACACCGGATACGCCGCATAGAGCCGCCGACCCATCCCCACCCGCTGCGCGCCCTGCCCGGTGAACACAAAACCGACCTTGCCCACCGACCCGGCCACGCCTACCGGCTCACCGGGTGAGGTGGCGGCCACCTCGGCCAACCGGGCGAGCAGCTCATCCCGGTCCGCGCCGACCACCACGGCCCGTTCCGGCAGCCCGGTCCCGCTCGTGGCCAGCGACCAGCCGACGTCGACCGGATCAAGCTCGGGCCGGGCCAGCACGTACTCCCGCAGCCGCCCGGCCTGAGCGGCCAGCCCGGCATCGCCGCGCGCCGAGAGCAACCACGGGACCGCCGGCAGCTGCCCACTCCGGACACGGTCGGGTTCGGCGTCGTCGGGAGCCTGCTCGAGGATGACGTGCGCGTTGGTGCCGCTGATCCCGAACGCCGACACCCCGGCCCGGCGCGGTTGCCCCCGGTCCGGCCAGTCCTCCGCCTCGGTCAGCAGCCGCACCCTGCCAGACGACCAATCCACGTGCGGGGACGGTGCGTCGACGTGCAGGGTGCGCGGGAGCTGCGCGTGTTGCAGCGCCAGGACCATCTTGATGATCCCGGCCGCGCCGGCCGCCCACTGGGTGTGGCCGATGTTCGACTTCACCGTGCCCAGCCGCAGGGGCCGCCCGGTGTCCCGGTCCTGCCCGTAGGTGGCCAACAGGGCCTGTGCCTCGATGGGGTCGCCGAGCATGGTGCCGGTGCCGTGGGCCTCGACGGCATCGACGTCGTCCGCGCTGAGCCGGGCGTTGGCCAGGGCAGCCCGGATGACACGTTGCTGGGACGGGCCGTTCGGAGCGGTCAGCCCGTTGGACGCGCCGTCCTGGTTCACCGCTGTGCCGGCCACCACGGCGAGCACCCGGTGACCGTTGCGGCGGGCGTCGGACAGCCGTTCCAGCAGCACGACGCCGGCGCCCTCCGCCATGCCCATGCCGTCGGCGGCGGCCGAGAACGCCTTGCACCGGCCGTCCGAGGCCAGCCCGTGCTGCCGGGTGAACCAGGTCAGCCAGGACGGGGTGGCGTGCACGGTCACCCCGCCGGCCAGAGCCAGCGTGCACTCCCCGTCACGCAGCGCCCGCGCGGCCAGATGCAGGGCCACCAGGGACGACGAACACGCTGTGTCCACCGTGACTGCCGGCCCTTCCAGGCCGAAGGTGTACGCGACCCGGCCGGACAGCACGCTGGTGGTGCTACCGGTCCGCAGGTGTCCCTCCAGCTCGCGGGGCCCGTCGTCGCCGTAGCCGGAGGAGGCTGCACCGATGAACACGCCGGTGGCCGAACCGCGCAGCTGGGGGATGTCGACGCCGGCCCGTTCCACGGCTTCCCAGCAGGTCTCGAGAACGAGCCGCTGCTGCGGATCCATGGCCAGCGCCTCGCGCGGGCTGATCCCGAAGAACGCCGGGTCGAAGTCGGCCGCGTCGGGAAGGTACCCGCCTCGGCGCGCCGGACCGGACCCGCCCGGACCGAGGTCGGGGTCGGCCAGGTCGTCGAGGTCCCAGCCTCGATCGGTGGGGACGTCGCCGATCGCATCCCCGCCGGCGACGAGCAGATCCCAGAGACCCTCCGGGTCGCGCACTCCGCCGGGCAGCCGGCAGGACATGGCCACGATGGCGATCGGCTCCTCGGCGACGCCGTTCGCCGGGCTCGAGCCGGTCGAGGCTTCGGCGGTGCCGAGCAGCCGGGCGCGGAGGAACCCAGTCAATGCGGCCGGGGTGGGGTAGTCGAAGATCAGCGTGGTGGGCAGCCGAAGGCCGGTGGCCGTGCTCAGGCGGGTACGCAGCTCCACCCCGCCCGGGGAGTCGAACCCGGTCTCCTTGAACGCGCGCCCCGGCTGAACCGCCTCCGGCGTGGGCACTCCGAGTACCGCGGCGGCGTGAGCCTGGACCAGCTCGAGCAGGACCTCGACCTGTTCGCCGGCGGGGCGACCGACGAGCCGGGCGCGCAGCCCGGCAGCGCTCCCGGTGGCGGGTTCCTGCGCCCGCGGCGCGGGTCCGGCGGCGCTCAGCACGCCGGTGCCGGCGTCGAGCCAGAACCGCCGGTGCTCGAACGCGTAGGTGGGCAGGTCGATTCGGTGGGCCGCCGGCAGCATCGCCGGCCAGTCGACCCTGACGCCGAAGACGTGGGCCTCGGCCAGGGAGGTGAGGATCCGGTCAAGTCCGCCGGCGTCCCGGCGCAGCGTTGCAGTGATCACGGGGTCCGGGTGGGGCAGGACGCTGGCCTCGGCCGGGGAGCCGGGGCCCTCGAGGGCGGCCTCGGCATGGCGCCGAGCCTGCTCGAGGGTGGCGCCGATCGCCTCGGTCAACACCGGGTGCGGCGACACCTCGAGGAACACGTCGTACCCGGCCCGGTCCAAGGTCTGGACGGCCGGCGCGAACCGCACAGGCTCGCGCAGGTTCGCGTGCCAGTACTCGGCGCCGGCCGTCGTGCCGTCCAGGACCTCACCGGTGACCGTCGAGACCATCGCGGTCGTTCCCGGCCCGGGGGTGATCTCGCTCAAGGCGGCGAGCAGTTCGTCGCGGACCGCGTCCATCTCCGGGCTGTGCGAGGCGTAGTTGACCGGAACGACGCGGGTCCGGACGCCGTCGCGCTGGCAGTCGGCGGCGATCCGCTCCAGGACGCTGAGCTCGCCGGTGATGACTGCCGAGGCCGGGCTATTGACCACCCCGACGGTGACCTGCCTCGGGTAGGGCGCCAGCCTGGCCGTCACCGCGTCGAGCGGCTCGGCGATCGACAGCATCCCGCCGCGCCCGTCCAGGGCCCGCACCAGCTGGCTGCGCAGCACCACCACCTTGGCCGCGTCCTCGAGGGACAGCACCCCGGCCACACAGGCGGCCGCGATCTCGCCCTGGCTATGGCCCACGACCGCATCCGGGGTCACGCCGGCGGCCTGCCAGACGGCGGCCAGCGAGACCATCACCGCGAACAGCACCGGCTGGACCACCTCGTCGCGGTCGAGGCCGGGGGCATCCTCGGCACCAGCCAGGACGTCGGACAGGTTCCAGTCCACATGAGGCGACAGCGCCCGCTCGCACTCGGCCAGCCGGGCGGCGAACACCGGTGACTCCTCGGCGAGCGCGCGGCCCATCCCCGGCCACTGCGACCCCTGGCCGGGAAAGACGAACACGACGCGGCGCTCCCCGCCGGCTTCGACAACCCCGCTGACCAGCGAGGTCACCGGACGCCCGGCGGCCAGTGCGTCCAGACCGGTCGCCAGCTCCTCGTGGCCGGTGCCAACGATCACAGCCCGGTGCTCGAAGGGCGTCCGGGTCGTGGCCAGCGACCAGGCGATATCGGCCGGCCAGCCGCGGTTGGTAGCGGAGGTGTCGCCGGCCGCGACGAGCTCGGCCAGGCGTTCGGCCTGCCCGCGCAGGGCAGCCGCGGACCGCGCCGAGACCAGCCACGCCGTCGGGCCGCCCGCCCGGGACTCCGGGGCTCGCGGGGCACCGTCGCAGACGCCCTGGCGTGCTGGCGGGGCCTGCTCGAGGATGGCGTGGGCGTTGGTGCCACTGATCCCGAACGACGACACCCCGGCCCGGCGGACGCGGCCGGCCTCGGGCCACGGCTCGGCCTCGGTGAGCAGTCGCAGGCCGGAAGAGGGCCAGTCGACGTGCGGGTTGGGTGCACCGATGTTGAGCGAGGCCGGCAGCACGCCGTGCCGCAGGGCCATCACCGTCTTGATCACACCGGCCACCCCGGCGGCGGCCTGGGTGTGACCGATGTTCGACTTCAGCGACCCGATCAGCAGCGGGCGTTGCCCGGCACGCCCCCGGCCGTAGGTGGCGGCCAGCGCGCCGGCCTCGGTCCGGTCCCCGAGTGGGGTTCCGGTGCCGTGGGCCTCGACCGCGTCGACGTCGTCGGTGGTGAGCCCGGCATTGGCCAGGGCCTGTGTGATGACGGCCGCCTGGGCCTGGCCGTTCGGGGCGGTGAGGCCGTCGCTGTCCCCGTCGGAGTTGATCGCGGTCCCGCGCACGACTGCGAGCACGCGGTGACCGTTGCGCACCGCGTCCGACAGCCGCTCAAGCACGAGCAGGCCGACGCCCTCGGACCAGACGGTGCCGTCGGCGTCGGCGGAGAAGACCTTGCAGCGCCCGTCCGGAGCGAGGCCGCGCAGCCGACTGAAGGCGACGAAGTTCCCTGGGGTGGCCATCACCGACACCCCGCCGGCCAGTGCCAGCGAGCACTCGTCGTGGCGGAGGGCCTGGGCGGCCAGGTGCAGGGCGACCAATGAGCTGGAGGCGGAGGTGTCCACGGTGAGGGCCGGGCCCCGCAGCCCGAGGGAGTAGGCGATCCGCCCGGACATCACGCTCGTCGTGGTGCCGGTGAGCAGGTGCGCCTCGATGCCGTCGGGTGCCTCGTACAGCCGGGGGCCGTACTCCCTCGGCTCACCCCCGACAAAGACCCCGGTGCGGCTCCCCCGCACGCTCCTCGGGTCGAGGCCGGACCGTTCCAGTGCCTCCCAGGCGACCTCGAGCAGCAGCCGCTGCTGTGGGTCCATCGCGGTCGCCTCGCGCGGCGAGATACCGAAGAAGCCCGGGTCGAACCCCGCGACGTCGTCCAGGAAACCGCCCCGGTCGACGTAGGTCGTCCCCGGCCGGCCGGCGTCGTGGTCCAACAGGGCGTCGAGGTCCCACCCCCGGTCGCGAGGGAACGCCGACAGGACCTCACGCCCGGTGACCGCCACCTGCCACAGGTCCTCCGGCGACCGGACTCCGCCGGGGTAGCGGCAGCTCATGCCGACGACGGCCAGTGGCAGGTGCTCGGACTCGCTCATGATGTGCTCCGCATTCCGTAGCCGAGGCGACGGCGGTGGGGTGACCGACCGCTCACCCGGTCGCCCTGGTCAGGCCGGTGCCGCGACCGCTCGGTCGCCCGAGCGAACCGAGCGGGGCGAGGGAATGGCCGCAGTCAGGTCGGGCGCGACGAGCCGCATGGTGGTCGGGCCCCCACGGCGGGCCGGGACCAGGTGCAGGCACTGGATGTCAGCCTCGTCGGTGACGCGCTGGATGCCGCTGAGGCAATCGCACGGGTCCTGGGTGAAGCCCGCGAAGCGGTAGGCGATCTCCATCATGCGGTTGCGGTCGGTCGGCCGGAAGTCGGCGGCCAGGTGCACACCGGCCTCGGCGGCCTGGTCGACCAGCCAGTTCAGCAGCACCGTGCCGGCGCCGAAGGTCACGACCCGGCAGGACGTCGCCAGCAGCTTGAGGTGCCAGACACCGGGGCGCCGTTCCAGCAGCAGTACACCGACGGCGCCGTGCGGGCCGAACCGGTCGGTGAGGGTGATCGTGAGGACCTCGTGGTCGGGGTCCACCAGCAGACCGCGCAGGACCGAGTCGGAGTAGTGCACCCCGGTGGCGTTCATCTGGCTGGTCCGCAGCGTGAGCTCCTCGACCCGGGACAGGTCGTCCTGGTCGGCGCGCTTGATCTCCATCACCAGATCGAGGGAGCGCAGGAAGGCCTCGTCCGGGCCGTCGAAGGAGTCCTTCTCCTCCGTGCGCCGGGTGTTGGCCCGGTACATCTCGCGGCGGCGACGGGCGTCCACGGTCACGACCGGCGGGCTGAACTCGGGCCGGTCGACCAGCGAGAGGACGTCCTGCTCGGTGTAGCAGCGCACCTCCGGGGCGTGGTAGGTGACCTCGGCGCGCTCGGTCACCGTGTCGTCGACGAACGCGATCGTGGTGAGGGCGAACTGGAGCTCCTTCGCGATGGTGATCACCGCGTCAGACTTGCGGCCCCAGCTGATCTGGGGCACCAGGAAGTACTCGGCGACCCCGAGCTCCTCCAGTCGCTGCCAGGCCAGGTCGTGGTCGTTCTTGCTGGCGATGGACTGGAGGATGCCCCTGGCGTCGAGCTCGACGATGACGGCGCGCACCTCGTCGGGCAGGTGGACCTCCGCGTCCTCCAACAGCGTGCCCCGCCACAGGGTGTTGTCGAGATCCCAGACCAGGCACTTGACGAGAGTGGGGTTTTCGGACATGGGAGGAGCCTCCTTACAGACCGAATTCTGTGTGGTCAGTGCAGTCGGAATGTGGTCAGAACGCTTGGGAAAGGGCGTGGTCGGCCAGGATCAGCTGGCAGATCTCATTGCTTCCTTCGATGATTTCCATCAGCTTGGCGTCGCGGTAGGCGCGGGCGACGACATGCCCGTCCAGAGCCCCGGCCGAGCCGAGGACCTGCACCGCGGTGGCGGCGCTGTGCGCGGCCTGCCCGGCGCTGACGTGCTTGGCCAGCACGGTCGAGACCGCCATGTCCGGTGCGAACGCCTGCCAGGCCACGCTGGCGTGTTCGCACACCCGGGTCGAGATCTGTTCGGCCACGACGAGCTCGGCGAGGTGACGGCCGACGAGCTGGTGCTCGCCGATCGGCTTGCCGAACTGCTCACGGTGCTTGGCGTGCTCGGTGGCGGCCTTCAGACAGGCCCGGACGATTCCGGTGCAGCCCCAGGCGATCGAGATCCGGCCGTAGGACAGGGCGGTGGTGAAGAGCATGGACAGGTCCTGGCCGCCACCGCCGAGCAGATGGCTGACCGGGAGCCGCACGTCGTTCAGCCGGACGTGCCAGTGCCCGGCGGCGCGGCAGCCGAGCGCGGGCGTGGGGATCGGGATCAGCTCGACCCCGGGGGCCGACGTGGGCACGACCACGACCGCGCCGCCGTCGTCCTGTCGACCGAGAATCATCAGGTAGTCGGCGTACCGGGCGCCGGTCACCCACTTCTTCTCGCCGGTGACGACGACGGTGTCGCCCTCGAGCCGGATCCGGGTCCGCATCGCGGCCAGGTCACTTCCGGCGTCGGGCTCGCTGAAGCCGACGGCGGCCAGCGGCCCACTGGTCAGCTCGGCGAGGTAGTCCCGACGCTGGGCCCGGTCGCCGAAGCGGGACACCATCCAGGCGGCCATCCCGTGCGAGGTCATGATGCTGCGCGTGGAGCCGCACAGGCTGCCCACGTAGGCGGTGAGCTCGCCGCTCGTGCCGCTATCGAGGCCGAGCCCGCCGGCGGCCGAGGGCACCTCGGCGCAGAGCAGACCCCAGGCACCGAGCTTGCGCAGCAGGTCGATCGGCAGCTCGCCGGACAGATCCCAGTGCTCGGCGTGGTCGGCGATGAGCTCACCGATCAGGGCGCGCCCGTCGTCCAGTTGCTGGGTCTGCTCAGACATCGGCGGTGACGCCGTCTTCGGAAAGGCGCAACACCAGGGCAGCCATCACCTTGGCGGTACGGAAATTGTCGAGTTTCAGCTCGGAACCGATGATGGCGATGTCGTAGGTCGATTCGAGATGCACGACCAGTTGCATCGCAAACATCGACGAGACCAGGCCGGAGGCAAAAATGTCGTCGTCCGGCTTGAGCTCGGTCTTCGTCTTCTCGGTGAGGTAACTGGTCAGTGTGCTTTCAATGTCCTCAGCCGTCAGCGGGTTCGCCGCGGCGGTCTGGTCGGTCACGACGCCACCTTTCCGTAGTCGTAGAATCCTTCGCCGGTCTTCCGGCCGAACTTGCCGGCCCGGACCAGGCCGAGCAGGAACTCACAGGGCTGGCAACTGGTGTCACCGGTGCGTGCGTAAAGCACGTTGAGCGAGTCGACGAGGTTGTCCAGGCCGATGAGATCGGCCGTGCGCAGCGGCCCGGTCGAATGTCCGAGGCATCCTTCGAGCAGGCCGTCCACCACCTCGACCGGGGCGATGCCGTCCTGGACCAGTCGGGCGGCACTGTTGATCAGCGGGTGCAGGACCCGGTTGATCACGAACCCGGGGCCGTCGTTGACGACCAGGCCGGTGCGCCCGAGCGTCTCCAGCAGGTCGGTGACCGCGGTCATGCTGGCGTCGCTGGTGCGTGGGCCCCGGATCACCTCAACCATGGCGATCAGGTAGGCGGGGTTCATGAAGTGGACGCCGACGAGCTCCTCGGCCCGGGCCACCGACGACGCCATCTCGTCGATCGGGATGCACGAGGTGTTCGAGATCAGCAGGGTGCCGGCCCGGACGATCTGCGAGACCTCGCTGAGCACCTTCGCCTTGGTCTCCGGGACCTCGGTGACGGCCTCGATCACGGTCGTGGCGTCGGCCGCGTCCGCCAGTGACACGCTGGTGGTCAGCGTCGCCGGCGGGCGGTCGGCCGGCAGCTTGCCCATCAGCTGGGCGTGCCGCAACTTGAGGGCGACGGTCTGCTTCGCCGTGGCCAGCACCGGTTCGCTGACGTCGACGAGCAGGACGGGGACCCCGTGGCCGATGGCGAGCACGGCGATGTTCGTGCCCATCACCCCACCGCCCACGACCGCCAGGCGGTGATCGCGTGGATCGGTACTCATGTGTCAGCTCCTTGACGGTGTCGGTTCACAGCTGTGCCAGCCATTGCTCGACGGCGGCGGCGGTGGTCCCCACGTGCTCGCCCAACATGGAGAAGTGGTCGCCGGGCACCTCGACAGCCGTGGCGTGCCGGGAGAAGACCCACGTCGGCCGATGGGTGGTGAGCTCCATCGCGCCCGGAATCGGCTCGGTCGCCCAGACCTGCAGGGTCGACACCGCTGACTCACCGATCTCCTGCCAGTCGAACTGGAAGTAGTGCGCCATCGCGGTCAGCCAGGCGTCGTCGTCGATGTCGTGAGAATTGCGCTCCAGAGCCACATCGAGAAGAGCGGACCAGTCGAAGCCGGTCAGTCCTCTCTTCGGCGGGGTGAACGTGTCGAGGAGAACAAGTCCGGCGGGAGCCTGGCCGATGTCTTCGAGGTGCCGGGCGAGCGCGTGGGCGACCAGTCCACCGCTGGAATGCCCCAGCAGGACGAAGGGGGCCTCCCCCAGGGATCTACGCAAGGTGTCGAGCTGGACCAGAACAAGGTCGGTCAGGCTCGCGGGAAGCGGCTCTCCTTGCCTGAAGCCAGGCTCGAACAGCACCGACATCGGTCGGATCTTCTGGAACTGTCCGGCCAGACGCGCGTACTCCCGCGGACCGGAACGACCGAAGAAGGACGGCAGGCAGACCATCCCGAAAGTCGCCGGTCCCCGCGAGACCGTCAACGGTGGCGGGATGTTGGCGAGGTCTTCGCTCCCCGAGAACATCGGGCGGAAGGTCGCGAGCCCGGTCACCAGCACCATGGCCTCTTCGGCCCGGTGTGCCTCGACCGCCTGGCGGTAGAAGGAGCCGAGGTCGAGTGCCGACACGGCGTCGTCCTCGAGGCCGGTATCGGGCTCGGACGAGAGAACGTACCGATACTCGTCGGGCCGGGTGACGCCAGCCGGCTCCAACTGCTCGAGCAGATGCTCGGCCAGCGCGGACACCGTCGGGTAGTCGAACGCCAGGCTGCTCGCCAGGCGCAACCCGCTGACCGCCTCAAGCCGATGACGCAGCTCCACCGCGGTCAACGAGTCGAACCCGAGCTCGATGAACGAGCGCAGCGGATCGACCCGACCGGCGGAACGGTGTCCGAGGACGGTGGCCACCGCGGCGCCCACCTGGTCGATCACCAGGTCGGTCCGCTGGGCGGCCGATAGGGTACGCAGCCGCTCGGCCATCGTTGCGCCGGCCACAGCCCCGGCCGCGGCTCGGCGGGCGGGTCCCACCACGCCGGCCAGCACGGGTGGCACGTCGGTGGCCGACCCACGTGGGGCGAGGCGGGCCGGGACCAGCACGGCCGCGGTGGCACGCAGTGCGGCGTCCAGGGTGGCTGTACCGGTGGCCTCGGTGAACGGCAGCACGCCGCGGCTGCGCATCCGGATGAGCTCGGTCTCGGACAGCCCACCGGTCATGCCGGACCCGTTGCTCCACGGGCCCCAGGCCAGTGAGGTGCCCGGCCGGCCGGCCGCACGCCTGCGCTGGATGAACGCGTCCAGCGCGGTGTTGGCGGCGGCGTCGTTGCCCTGCCCGGCACTGCCGATCACCCCGGAGAGGGAGGAGAAGACGATGAAGTGGCTCAGATCCTGGTCGCGGGTCAGCTCGTCGAGCAGCTCGGCACCGTGCAACTTCGGCGCCAGTACCCGGTCCAGCAGCTCCGGGGTGAGCCCCTCGATGGTCGAGTCGTCCCGCACAGCAGCGGTGTGGATCACCGCGCCCAGCTCGCCCGCCTCCTCGATGACCTGGGCGAGCGCGGGCCGATCGGTCACGTCACAGGCGGCGATCCGCACCCTGGCTCCGGCCGCCTCCAGCTGGTGTCGCAGCTCGGGCGCCTCGCCGGAGCGGCTGAGCAGCACCAGTTCGCGCACTCCGTGCGAGGCCACCAGGTGCCGGGCCACCAACGACCCCAACCCGCCGGTCCCCCCGGTGATCAGCACCGGACCACTGATCGGCCGAGTCAGCCCATCCGGCACGGCCAGGTCAGCGGACACCCTGGCCAACACCGGCGTCCAGCACCGGCCACCGCGCAGCGCCACCTGCGGCAGACCGGCCGCGACCGCCGCCGGCCACACCGGCAGGGACACCTCGTCGGCGTCGACCAGGGTGACCCGCCCCGGGTGCTCCGAGGCGACCGTGCGCAGCAGGCCCCACACCGCGGCGCCGGCCACGTCCACCGGCGCCGATCCACCGACCCGGGCACCGTCGTCCACCACCATCGCGTCCCGGGTGATCACCACGAGGTGTGCCGAGGCGAGTGACTCGTCGGCCAGCCACCGCTGCACCTCACCCAGCACCCGCGCCAGCTGCTCCCCCGGGTCGCCACCGGCCACGGTCAGCACCACGAACCCTGGCGACTCACCCGGCGGCGGCTCGGTCACCGACAGCCCGAACGCGTCCGCGCCGAACCTCACCCCGCGCACCTCGGTGACCGCCTCGGGCAGCTCCACGGGTATCCAGTCCAGCTCCAGCAATGCGCCGGCGCGGCCGGTGGCGGCTGGCGTGAGCTGCTCCCGGTTGACCTCCCGGACGGTCACCCGCGCGGCGGTGAGCACCAGGCCTCCGGCCGCGTCCACCACGGCCAGCCCGGCCCCGCCGTCCGGGTCGCCCGGCTCTCGCGGGCAGAGCCGGGCGCGGATCCGCCGCGCGCCGGTGGCCACCAACCGGACGTCCTCCCAGGCGGACGGCACCCAGCTGCCACCCTGGCCGAGCAGGCCGACGCTCTGCGGCACCACGTCGAGCAGCGCGGGATGCAGCTCGAATTCCTCGGCTGCGCCTGCCTCATCGGGCAGCTCCGCCTCGAGGAACAGCTCACCGTTTTCCGGCGAGCGCCACGCGGCGGCCAGGCCACGGAACGCCGGCCCGTGGTCCACACCGCCGAGGGTCAACTCTTCGTAGAGCCCTGTGACGTCGATCGGCTCCGCGCCGGGCGGCGGCCAGTTGGAGGCCCATGCGGTCTCGGCGGCGGGGTCACTGTGGGTGGATCCGGTGGCGGTGAGGACGCCGGCGGCGTGGGGGGTCCACTCGTTGGCGCCGGCGTCTTCGGGGCTGGAGTAGATGCGGACGTCGTGATCGCGCACCACGACCTGGACCTGGACGCCGCCGCGCTCAGGCAGGATCAGTGGGGCGGCCAGGGTCAGCTCCTCGAGCGCGTCGCAGCCGACCAGCTCGCCGGCCCGCAGCGCCAACTCGACGAACCCGGTGCCGGGGAACCGCACCGAGCCGAGCACCACGTGGTCGGATAGCCACGGCTGGGCATCGCGGGCCAACCGCCCGGACAGCACCCACCCACCGTCCGCCAGGCCCACCACCGCGCCCAGCAGGGGGTGATCGGCGCGGGTCAGCCCGGCGGCGGACACATCGCCCACCTGTGCGGTCGGGGCGGCGGGCCAGTACCGCTCGTGCTGGAAGGCGTAGGTGGGCAGCTCGGTCCGCTGCCCGCTGCCCAGAATCGCTGGCCAGTCCACGTTGACGCCCAGCACGTGGGCCCGCGCCAGCCCCGTCAGCACCGCTTCGGCCGCCGGCAGACTCGGGTGCAGAACCGGAATGAAGCGAGCGTTCGAATCGAGCACATCCGCGCCCATCGCCGAGAGCGTCCCGTCCGGGCCGATCTCGAGGAACACCGAGAC
>Ga0137415_10004006_pt1 | contig 14603 bp, 9 predicted proteins | sample CZODoug3_1_1_16f_FD_183082 | JGI IMG/M metagenome (GOLD analysis project Ga0137415, IMG submission 183082) | Vadose zone soil fungal communities from Angelo Coast Range Reserve, California, USA - CZODoug3_1_1_16fungal (Hybrid Assembly) | ecosystem: Environmental > Terrestrial > Soil > Vadose... | reverse complement strand
TTCCTCCTGGTCTCCGCGACGGGTGTCGCAGCACCGAGGCTGCCCGGGCGGACGCCGGAGGTCTTGAAGATCGTTGCAGCAGCGTCACCGAACCGAGTCCGTCGAGCCGTACCGTGGGACGGCATGCACCAGGGCCGGGACGTCGTTGTCAGCATCGATCCCGATTTCACCGTCGAAGAGTTCAGCTGCGTCGACGACCACACCGGCTGGTTCGGGACCTACCAGAGCTCGCACCAGATCATGCTCGTACGCAGTGGGATGTTCCGCGTGCGCACCGGCGGTGTCGTCGCCGACGTGGACCGGACCACCTGCTACCTGGGCGTTCCGGGCGAGGCCCGGCAGTTCGCTCACCCGCCCAGCGGCGACCTGAGCACAGTGATCACGTTGAGCCCCCACCTGTGGCACTCGATGGCCGGCGATGCCCGGATCGATCGGCACCGCGTCTACGCCAACGCCCGGCTCGAACTCGTCCATCGATGGATCCTCGCGGCCGGCCCGGACCCCGGCTACGCCCTCATCGAACGGTTGCTCGCGCTCCTGGCCGACGTCGTGTCGCACGCGGCGGCGAGCGCCACGCCCGACCACACTCGTCCGGCCCGCACCGACCGAGCCCTGGTCGAGCGGGCGCGGGCCGCGATCGCCGCCGACCATCCGTCGGCCCGACGGCTCAGCTCACTCGCGACCGTGCTCGGCAGCTCGCCCTACCGGCTCAGCCGAGCGTTCTCTCGCGAACTCGGCGTTTCGCTGACCCACTACCGCAACCGGGTTCGGATCACCCGCGCCATGGACCGGCTCGAAGCCGGCGAACCCAGCCTGGCTGTACTCGCGGCCGACCTCGGCTTCGCCGATCAGGCCCACCTCACCCGGACGGTGCGTGACCATCTCGGCCACACCCCGACCGCGCTGCGCCACCTGCTCGCGCAGCGCGCGTCGTAAGCAAAGGTTGTCAGGACTCGAAGCCGAGCGGCAGGTACTGGTCGACATTCTCCTTCGTGACGGTGGCGGAGTAGAGCGTGATCGAGGCTGGAACCTCCTTCTGCGACAGGTCGCTCATGCCCTTCGTCTGCACGATCAACCGGCCGAGCTGGATCGCGGACGCCGCCATCGTCGGCGGATAGAGCACCGTCGCCTTCAGCACGCCCTTGTCGGACTTGATCTCGCGCATCGCGTTGGCCGATCCCGCCCCGCCGACCATGAAGAACTCGCTGCGATTCGCCTGCCTGATCGCGGCGAGAACGCCGACGCCCTGGTCGTCGTCGTGGTTCCACATCGCGTCGATCTTGGGTGCCGACTGCAGCAGGCTCGCGGTGACCTGCTGACCCGACTGCACGGTGAACTGCGCGGCTTGCCGCGGCCCTACCCTGAAGCCGTACTTGGCCAGCGCGTCCCGGAATCCCTTGCTGCGGTCCTGGGTCAGCGGCAGGCTGTCGATACCGGCGACCTCGGCGATGACCGGATTCGATACGCCTTTCTTCTTCAGCTCGTCGCCGATGAAGTTGCCGGCGCTGACCCCCATTCCGTAGTTGTCGCCGCCGATCCAGGTTCGGTAGGCCAGCGGCGTGTCGAAGATGCGATCCAGGTTGACCACCTGGATGCCGGCATTCATCGCCTTGCGCGCCACGGCGGTGAGCTGCTTGCCGTCATTGGGCAGCATCACGATCACGTCGACCTTCTTGTTGATCAACGTCTCCACAGCGGCGATCTGCGCGGCGATGTCGTTCGTGGGCTGTACCGCTTCGAGCTTCACATCGCTGAACTGCTTGGAGGCGGCGCTCGCGTTCTTGGCGATCGCGCCGATCCAGCCGTGGTCGGCGGCCGGGGCCGAGAACCCGATCGTGACGGTCTTTCCGGGCGCGCTGTTCGCGTTCGACGCGGCGGCGGAAATCGTCACCGGCGGGCTGTCCTTCTTGTTACCGGTGCAGGCGGCGAGAACTCCGCCAACGCCCAATCCCGCGGTGCCGAGCAATACCTCGCGGCGTCCCAGTCTCTTGTTCAGCTTCTCCATGGCTAACTCCCCTTGTTGTTCGGATACCGTTGCCCGGTCGGCGAATCTCCATACGCGGCCGGGATGCCCGACTAGACAGCGACCTCCCTGTTCCGTCGCTGCAGCAGCACAGCGATCACGATGATCACGCCCTTGGCGATGTTCTGCGTCTCGGTGTGCAGGTTGTTCAGGATGAACAGGTTCGAGATGGTGGTAAAGATCAGCACGCCGAACACCGAACCGACGACCGTGCCACGACCGCCCGCGAGCGACGTGCCACCGATGATCACCGCCGCGATGGAATCGAGTTCGTACAGGTCGCCGTGCGTGCTCGAGCCCGTGGTCGTCAACGACGTGATCATGATCGCGGCGATGCCGACACAGAGCCCGGACACCACGTAGAGCGTCGTGGTGTGCCGTCGCACGTTGATACCCGCCAACCGAGCGGCCTCGAGGTTGCCGCCGACGGCGAAGGTCCGCCGGCCGTACGTCGTTCGGTTCAGCACGATCCAGCCGACGACGGCAACAGCGGCGAAGATCCACACCAGCAACGTGATGCCCAACGGCTTGGTGGTGGCGATGTCGTTGATGGCCGACTGCGTAACGAGCTGGGTGTGCTTGTCGGAGATCTGCTCGGCCAGCCCGCGGGCGGCCGCCAACATGGCCAGGGTGGCTATGAACGGCACCATCCGGCCGTACGCGATGAGCAGGCCGTTGACCAGCCCGACGCCCATCCCCACCAACAACGCGCAGAGCACCATCACGACCGGGCCGTAGGACTGCGTCGACACGGTCGTGCACCACACCGACGCCAGCGCCATCGCCTTGCCCACCGACAGGTCGATGCCACCGCCGATGATCACGAACGTCATCCCGACGGAGATCACCCCGATGACCGACGCCTGCTGCAGGATCGTGAGAATGTTGGATCGCGTCCAGAAGGTGTCCGCGGTGATGCCGCCGATGATGCCGAGAATGACGAGGACGCCGACCAGGCCCAGGTTCTGCACCGCGCCGATGCGGTTGAGGATCGACGATCTGGTCCCGCCCGCCTGCGCTGCGTCGGCCTCCACCCGCTGCTGCTCGGCGACCGGGGGCGGCGTCGTCTGCTCAGTCATACAGCACTCCCCTCCATGACAAGGTCCAGGACTTGAGATTCGTCGAGCTGGGACGCCGGGGCCTCGCGGATGATGCGGCTGTTGCGGATCACGAGCACCCGGTCGGCCAGGCCGAGTACCTCGGGCACCTCGCTGGAGACGAGCACTATCCCGACGCCGGAGTCGGCCAGCTTGCGGATCACCGCGTAGATCTCGGCTCGAGCTCCGACATCCACCCCGCGGGTCGGCTCGTCCAGCAGCAGCAGCCGGCACTGACGCAACAGCCAGCGCGCGATCACGGCCTTCTGCTGGTTCCCGCCGGACAGCGTTTTCACGGCGCGCCGAGGATCGGCCGGACGTAGGTCGAGCACCCGCGCCTGCTCGCGGGCGTCGGCCAGTTCCCGCTTGCGGTCGACGAAGCCGAATCGCGAGTAGCGGTGCAGCGACGTGGCGGTGATGTTCTTGGTGACGGTCTGATCGAGGAACAGGGCCTGGGTCTTGCGCTCCTCGGGGGCGAGCCCGATCCCGGCGGCCACGGCGCGCGGCACACTGCCCGGTCGCAATACCGCTCCGCCCAGCCGGACCGTACCGGCGGCCGGTTTGCGAGCACCGTAGATCGCCTCGAGGATCTCCGATCGCCCTGATCCCACCAGACCGGCCAGGCCCACGATCTCCCCTTCACGCACCTCGAAGGAGACGTCGTAGAACTCCGGTGGGCGAGTCAGCCCCTCGACGCGCAGCACCTCGGGCCGATCCTGGAACGTGAGCTGCGGCCGCGGCGGGAAGGCGTACTCGACCGATCGCCCCGTCATCAGAGTGACGATCTGGCTGGTCGGCGTCGTCTTCGCCGGCAGCCCGGTCGCGACGGTACGACCGTCTTTCAGCACCGTCACGCGATCGCCGATGTCGCGTATCTCCTCCAGCCGGTGCGAGATGTAGACGACCGCGACCCCGTCGGCGGTGAGGGCGCGAATGATCCGGAAGAGGTTGGACACCTCGTCGTGGGCCAGCACCGCCGACGGTTCGTCCATCACGATGATCCGAGCATCGTGCGACAGCGCGCGGGCCATGCTGACGACCTGCTTGCCGGCCGGGGACAGCGAGCCGACCGAGCGGCCCGGGTTGATCTCGCTGTGCCCGAGCCGGGTCAGTAACGCCCGGGTGCGTGACCGCAGTTCGCCTCGCCGGCTGAATCCGAGGGTGGCCAGTTCGTGGCCGAGGTAGATGTTCTCGGCCACCGACAGCCCGTCGACGAGGTCCAGTTCCTGGTAGATGGTGGCGATCCCCCGACGCAGGGCGGCCGTCGGATTCGCGAAGCCGACCTCCGCGCCCTCCCAGTGGATGGCGCCGGCGTCGGGCCGATGCGCGCCGGACAGCACCTTGATGAGCGTGGACTTGCCCGCCCCGTTCTGGCCGAGCAGGCAGTGCACCTCGCCCGCTCGCACGTCGAGATCCACGCCGTCGAGGGCGCGGACGCCGGCGAATTCCTTGACGATGCCGACCATCGTGAGCAGCTGACTGGTCATGCCACCCCACTCGGAACGTCTAGTCGGGGTGGGCTGACGATCGTCGGATCGTCCAAGACGGCCTCCAGGGCGAGCTGGGCACCGCCGCGAACCGCCGCGGTGAATCCGAGCGTCGAGGTCTCCACCCGACACCCGCCGATATCGGGAGCGATGACCCGCGACCGCAGCTCGGCCATCATGGGAGCGAGGACGTGTCGGCCGACCACGGCGAAATAGCCGCCCAGCACGATCACCTTCGGGTTGAACAGATTGATCAGGATGGACGCGCCGAGCCCCAGCCCCGCACCGATCTGCTCGAGCGCGCCGAGCGTGCGGACGTCGCCGGCTTGCGCCCGCCGGACGATCTCGGTCAGCCGGTGCTCGAGGTCGAGTGACGGGTCGCGGACCTCGTCCTCGGGATCCGCCGTGAGCCGCAGCAGGGCCGCCAGCCCGACGATCGTCTCCCAGCAGCCACGCCGGCCACAGCCGCACCGCGCCCCGCCGGGGTCCAGCGGCATGTGACCGACCTCGCCGCTGAAGCCCTCGGCGCCCCGCAGCAGCTTGCCGTCGACGATCACGCCGGCACCCACGCCGACCTCGCCGGTGAGATACACCAGATCGGCCGTCCCCGCCGCCCCGCCGTAGGCCCACTCGCCGATCGCCGACAGGTTCGCGTCGTTGTCGATCCGGATCCGGAAGGCCGGCTTGCCCAGCCGTCCGGCCAACTCGCGGACGATCGGAATGTCGCGCCAGCCCAGGTTCGGGGCGAACGTCAGCACGCCGGGCCCGGCCTGGACCTGTCCGGGCAGGGCGACCGTGATGCCGGCCGGCGCCTTGCTGCCGTGCCGGGCCGCGACGCCGATCGCTTCCTGGACGACGGCGACGACCGCGTCGAACGTGCGGGCCGGCCCGAGCCGCGGCACGTCGACCGGAAGCCGCCGTGCGAACAGCACCTCGCCGCCCAGATCCAGGGCGAGTACCGCGGCGTAGTCGACGTTCAGCTCGATGCCGATGCCGTAGACGTGTCGGCCGTCCACCTTGACCACGACGCCCGGACGCCCGGCCGCGCCCGCTCGATCCACCCCTCGCTCGACGACCAGGCCGCGCTCGACCAGTTCGGCGACCAGGCTGGAGATCGTGGCCTTGTTCAGGCCGGTGTCCTCGGCCAACCGGGCTCTGGACCGCGGGCCGGCGTCGCGCAGGCTGCGCAGCGCGACGGCCAGGTTGGTGCGCCGAACGGTCAGCTGATCGGCCCGTTCGGGCGGCGACGAACGCTGGGCGATGCGGCCTGTCATTCGGCTCCCTCGAACGCCGCGTGACCTGGATCACAATTAGTTTGTTGGGTCGCGAAACTAATGAGCGGCACAGCTGCCGTCAAGGTTTGGTTGGGATTCGTGCCTAACCTGCGACGAGGGAAGGCGCAATTCGGTACATGCGGCCGCCTCGCGTCACGTCCGGACCAGGCCGGCCCGGAAGGCGATGATCACGAGTTGGACGCGGTCGCGGGCGTCGAGCTTGGCGAGCAGGCTGGCGACGTGGGACTTGGCCGTGCCCGGTCCGATGTGCAGCCGCTCGGCGATCTCGGCGTTGGAGAGTCCCTCCGCGACGAGGAGCAGGACCTCCCGTTCCCGGTCGGTGATCGACGGCAGCACCCGATCCACCGGGCCGGCCGTCGGCGGCGGTGTGAACTCCCGCAGCAACCGGCGGGTGATACTCGGGGCGAGCAGCGCGTCGCCGGCGGCGATGACCCGGATCGCGGCAAGCAGGTCCGCCGGCGGGGCGTCCTTGAGCAGGAATCCACTGGCGCCGCCGCGGATCGCCGCGTAGACGTACTCGTCGAGGTCGAACGTGGTCAGGATCAACACCTTCGCGTGATCGGCCTCGGCGATCAGCCGGGTCGCTTCGAGCCCGTCCATCTCAGGCATGCGGATGTCCATGACGATGACGTCGGGCGCACGGCTGCGCGCGAGCCGCACCGCCTGCAGCCCGTCGCCGGCCTGACCGACGACAGTGATGTCCGGAGCGGAGTCGATGATGCCCGCGAGTCCGGCCAGCAACAGGGCCTGGTCGTCCGCAACGACGACTCGGATGGTCACGTGCCGGCGTGCGCGTCGAGCAACCACGGACGCGACGCCTCGCCGATGGGCAGTTCGGCCCGGACCCGAAATCCACCCTTCGGCCCCGGACCGGCCGCGAAGGTACCCCCGTAGAGGTCTACGCGTTCGCGCATGCCGAGGATGCCGTGCCCCGTCCCGGCGAGCGTCTCGGCGAGCGCGCTGACCCCGTCGTCGCTTACGTCGATGACGATGGCATCGTCGCGGAAATCGAGTGTTGCCCGAGCACGACTCGTACCGGCGTGCTTGACGACGTTGGTGAGTGCCTCCTGCACGACGCGGAAGACGGTCAGATGCAGGCCGGCCGAAAGCGGGCGCGCGTCGCCGACGACGGTCAGTTCGACGTGGACCCCGGCCTGAGCGGTCTGGGCGATCAGCCGCGGTAGGTCGTCCAGCCCGGGCGCCGGCGCCAACGGCTCGGCGCCGCCCGGGCCGTCCTCGCGCAGGACGTCCAGCAGCCGCCGGATCTCGGTCAAGGTGTCGCGCCCGACCGACTCGACCGTGACGAGCGACTTTCGCGCGCGGGCCGGGTCGGTGTCGATGACGACGTGGCCGTAGGCGGCTTGGACGGTCATCACGCTGATGCTGTGGGCCAGCACATCGTGCAGCTCGCGAGCAATGCGCATCCGCTCGTCGATCACGCCGCGCCGGGCGAGGTCGACCTCGGCTTCGGCGAGCCGCTGGTGATGGCGCACGACGTCGTCGTTGTAGCGACGGGTCTGGCCGGTCGCCGTCCCGATCGTCCAGATCGTCAGCAGGACCAGCGCGAACACGACGACACCGCCGCTCGCGTGATCGCCCAGGCCGGTGGCTGCTGCCCCGGACAACGCCAGCACCAGCGCGCCGAGGCGCAGGCGCCGCGACCTCCGCGCCGCCGTGACGTAGAGGCAGACACCGGCCGGGATGAGCGCGACGAACGCGAGGAGGACGTCGAACGGGCTGAGCCAGAAACCGACGAGCGCCGCGAGCAGCGCCAGCATCGGGCGCCGACGCGCGAGCACCAGGGCCGCGCTCACGCACAGGACCCCGACAACCGCGACCGCCGGCGAGTCGACCTTGTGGGCGAACAGCGCCCAGGCGCCGGCGCCGTACACGACGGCGGCAGCGACGTCGACGAGCAGCACGAAACGTGGTTCCAGCCGCCTGACCAACGGGATCGGGACCTGGGTCGACATGGGACTCAGGGTAGGTGCCGCCCCGTCCACGGGTCACCTGCCGGCCGGCCTATGCCGCGCGGCGGGGATCGCGCCCGGAACTCGGCCCGGCTAGGCCGCCCGGCAGGCACCGAAGACCAGCCCGCAGCCAGACGACACGCCACTGGTGAGCCGGAATCGTGGTCGTAGCCGCACTCACAGAGGAGTCCCGATGATCACCGTTCGGCAGCTGACCAAGCGCTACCGGTCCACCCTGGCGCTAGACGAGGTGTCCTTCACCGTCGTACCCGGGCGGGTGACCGGATTCCTGGGACCCAACGGAGCGGGCAAGACCACCACGCTGCGGATCGTGATGGGCCTCCAGACGCCGACCGGCGGACGGGCCGAGATCGATGGGCGCGCCTACCGATCCCTGGGCCATCCGCTGCGTGAGGTCGGCTCGCTGCTCGATGCCGCAGCGGTCCACCCGGGACGTACCGCTGAGAACCACTTGCGATTCCTGGCCGCGAGCAACGACATTGCCCGTCGCCGGGTAGTCGAGGTGCTCGACAGCACCGGCCTGGCCGACGTGGCCCGGCGGCGAGTCGGCGCCTACTCCCTCGGCATGCGGCAGCGCCTCGGCATCGCCGTCGCCCTGCTCGGCGATCCACCGGTGCTGGTCTTCGACGAGCCGCTCAACGGGCTCGACCCCGAAGGCATCCATTGGTTCCGCAATCTGATGCGGACGTTCGCCACCGAAGGACGCACCGTGTTCGTGTCCAGCCACCTGATCAGCGAAATCGCCCGCACCGCGGACCACCTGATCGTGCTGGGACGAGGACGGGTGCTCGCCGATTGCGCAGTCGACGCCCTCGTTCACGGTCCGGGCTCGCTGGAGCAGGCCTACCTGACGCTCACCGGCAGCGCGGCCGAGTTTCGCACTTCGCCGCGGGGAACGGTCGCCCGATGAGCACGGCGCACGCGATGAGTCGCGGCCTGACCGCCGAGTGGATCAAGCTGCGCTCCTTGCGATCTACGTACGTGAGCATGGCCAGCGCCCTCGCCGTCGCTCTGGTCGTCGGGGTGATCGACACGGCCTCCGTGGCCCAGCACTGGGCCACCCTCAGCCCGTCCGAGCGGGCGTCGTTCGACCCGGTCGGCACGTCGTTCGACGGCCTCCAGTTCGGCGTCCTCGCCTTCGGCATCCTCGGCGTCCTGGCGTCGAGTTCCGAGTACGGGACGGGGCTGATCCAGGCCAGCCTGACCGCGGTGCCGCGCCGCAGCGTGTTCTTCGCGGCTAAGGCGATCGTGGTCGGTGCCACCAGCCTGGTGCTCGGCGAGCTCTTCGCGTTCGGCACGTACTTCGTCGGCCAGGTCATGCTGTCCCGAAGCGACCTGGACGTCTCACTGACCGATCCGGACGTGCTGCGCGCCGTCGGCGGTGCCGGGCTGTTCCTCGCCGCGGTCGCGCTCGTCGGACTCGGCCTGGGCGCACTCATCCGCCACACCGCCGGCGCCGTCGCCGTTCTGGTCGGCCTCCTCTTTGTCGCCTACGGACTCGGGCGCGCCCTGGAGTCGTGGTCATACCTCCCGGATCGGCTGTTGCTCGCCAACGCATCGCTCGTCATCGGCCAGGTCCACGTCCATGGCGACCACGTGCGTCGCATCCCTTCGCTCGGTCTCGCCTATCTCGACCTCGGGCTCTATCTCGCCGTGTTCCTCGGCCTGGGGGCATGGCGGACGCGCCGCGACGCCCAGTGACGACCTTGTGGTGCGGACTCGCCCGGCGTTAGCGTTCGTCCGTTTGCTTGGTTATCCGGTCGGCGCCATCGGGGGGCAACGTGAACGGTCGAAAGCAGCTGGGCATTCTCTCCGCGGCCACGCTGGTCGTCGCGACGTTCGCGGCCCTGTCGCCCGGAAGCCCGGCCGCCGCCGGGCGGCCCACCACGCTGGTTGTCGGCCAGACCTGTCCGGGTGGCCACTTCCGCACCATCCAGTCGGCCATCGACGCCGCCCGGTCGGGCGACACCGTCCGGGTGTGTGCGGGCACCTACGTCGAGGGCAGCGGCGCCCCGGGCAGCAACGCGCTCACGATCACCAAGAACATCGACCTGGTCGGGGCCGGTGCGGACCAGGTACGCGTCCAGGCCCGCAAGGGCGCGCAGCTCGTCGAGTCGCACCCCGACATCCACCACGGTAAGGGCGATCTCGTCGCAGTCGTCGGTTCGAGCGTCGACATCAGCGGCATCACGTTCGACGCCAACGGTGCGTACGCGACCGCCGGCGTGGTGTACGTCGACTCCCGAGGCTCGATCGTCCGGTCGCGCGTCACCGGCCTGGACACGGACGAGAGCGCCAACGGGTACACCGTGCCGGGCGGCTTCCGCAGCAACCCCTTCGGCTTCGGCATCGCGCACGTGAGCACGTCGTCGCGACCGCACGCACTGACCGTCGACCACACTCGCGTCGACCACTACAACGCCGCCGGAGTGGTGATCGACGGCGCCGGCGCCACCGCGATGCTGACCAACGACCAGATCGCCGGCCGCAACCTGTGCCAGAACTACAACGACCCGACCGCCGGCGGCCCGACCGTGATCGACGGCAACTGCGAGGCATCAGGCGGCAGCACGCCCATCGCGCCGCCGCTTCCGCTGACGACCGGCCCGCTGTTCGGCCAGGACGGCGTGCGGGTGAGCGCCGGCGCGACGGTGGCGATGAGCGGCGACACCGTGTCGTCCAACCTGGTCAACGGCTCGGGATCGCCGGTGCAGAGCGTCTACGCCCCGACGCCGAACAACGATCCATACCCGCTCGGCGATCACGCCGAGAACAACCAGAACCTGCACCTCGGGGCCGGAGTGCGCCTGGTGGACGCGGGCGCGTCGTCCATCACCCGCAGCAACATCACCGACAACGCGTTCGGCGTCATCAACACGACGGCGGACGGCACGACGGCGGCCACCGCCCCGGTCGACGCGCGGAACAACTGGTGGGGCCTGCGTACCGGCACGGTCCCGCTGCCGACGTCCGGACCGGCGGTGTGGCCCGACGTCGTCACTCCGACCGCGCCCAACCCGCCGACGCCGGAGAACCCGGTCAACGGTGCACCGGTCGCCAACGCCGCCTGCCCGGCCGGCGTCTCGGATTCCAGCGCCGTCACGTTCTGCCCGTACCGCTCGAGCGACCAGGCCGACACGGCGGCCGGCGAGTTCCCGATCGCTGACGCGCCGGGCCCGGCGAGCACGTGTGGCAGTGGCGGGCAGCTCGATCCGAACATCCCGACCTACGACAGCTTCTTCGGGACGACGCTCGGCAGCGGCACCACCGGTGACGGACTGTCCGGAGCGACGCCGTCGGCGAAGAAGACCGGCCAGCTGATGGCCTACATGCAGGCCATCGTCAACGCGATCAACGGCAATTCGCACACGACCGGTCGCCGCGTCGCCGCCAAGATCGTCCACGAGGGCGACAGCGTGCTCGGCACCCCGTTCTACTACGTCGTCATCGGCACGCCGGACAACATCGCCAACCTGGACTCCGGCCGCAACGACCAGGCGTTCTGGCGGGGCCTGGTCGACGGCACGACAGCGCCGTCCAAGGCGCTGGCCCAAGCGAGCAAGCGCCCGGCGTTCGCCTGGATCACCGGTGCTCCGCACGGCAACGAACCGGCCGGCGGCGAGGCTTCGGTCAAGGAGCTCTACGAGCTGGCCGCGCGCACCGACTGCGACAATACAGCCCGGCTGGCCAACCTCGACATGTTCATTCAGCCCGTGACCGCGCCGGACGACCGCGACCACAACAACCGCACCACTGCCTGGGCGTCCGACCCGAACCGCGACCGGGGCACGTTCCACATGCCGGAGAACCAAGCGCTGATCGGAGCGATCACCAAGTACCCGGGGCTGTTCTTCATCGACGCGCACCAGCAGTCCTCGGGCTACTTCTTCCCGCCCGACCAGGACGCCGCCCACCACGAGATCGCGCATTCCGCGCTCGACGCGATCCAGAACGTCATCGGGCCAGCCATCCAGAACGCATTCAACGACCAGACCGGCCAGTACCGCAACTACAACACCTACGACCTGTTCGTGCCCGAATACGGCGACACGGTGCCCGCGCTGCTGCAAGGTGGGGCCGGCATGACCTACGAGAAGGGCACGAACGAGAACTACGGCAAGCAGGTCTATGACCACTACCTGGCCATGGACACCACCGTGAACGTCGTCGCCGACCAGAAGAATGCCCTGCTCGCTGCCTGGATCAAGCAGTGGCCCGAGGCGGTCGAGCAGGGCCAGGACTGCACGGTGCAGAACAACACCCAGGTCAGCCCGCCGGTGATCGACCAGTACGAGATCGGGCAGAGCAGCATCGACCAGGAGCCCAACACCGACGTCTGCGGCTACTACTACCTGCCCGGCAAGCACTCGGGCGACGTCGCGGCAACCCTTAAGGAACTGCAGTACGTCGGCGTGAAGGTCTACCAGTTCGACCATCCCGTCACGGTCTCCGGGGCGCACCGCTTCGGCGACCTCGATGTCAACGCGGCGCCGGGGCAGGGCTCGCCGGTCCGTACGCAGACCGCGACCTTGCCTGCAGGCACGCTGTACATCCCGCTCGCCCAGGGCACCAAGCACTGGATCCAGGCGGTGCTGGGCGAGAACCCGTACCTGCCGTTCAACTACTTCTACGATCAGGTCACCTGGTCCTACTCGCTGCTTCGCGGCTTCGCCGGCGACGGCTTCCTGACCCGGCAGCTGCCGCACAACACCAAGCTGCGTCTCATCGGGGCGCCGCGACTGGGCAGTTCGCCGGGTAGGACGCAGCCCGTGTACGCGTTCAACACCGATTCGTCGTCCGCGCTGGCCATGGTGAACCAGCTGCTCGGGCAGGGCGCTCACGTCGCCCGGGCTTCCTCCGCCTTCGACGCGGCCGGGGTGCACTTCGACTCCGGTGCCGCGCTCGTGTCGGATGTCGCACTGTCCAGCCTGGCTGCGGATGCCGAGCATTGGCAGACGCCGGTGGTTGGGCTGCCCGGCTTCCCCGTGGCGCACTCACCGCTCGCCCTACCCAAGATCGCGATCTACACCGGCGGGACCACCGTGCCGACCAACCCGGCCTTCCCGGGCGTCGGCGACGGCTACTGCACGACGTCCACCTACTGCGAGGCGATGTTCGACCTCACCCAGCGCGAGGGCGTCCCCACGTCGCAGATCGGCCAGCTCACCTCGACCGACCTGGCCAACGGCGCGCTGCAGAGCGGCGGCTACACGGTGCTGATCGATCCCGGCGCGACGATCTCGGCCACGACACCGGTCGGGACGGCCGGCACACCCGCGGCGGCCGTGCAGGCGTTCGTCAACGGCGGCGGCACGTTCCTCGGCACCGGGGCCGGCGGCGCCACCAGCGCCCGCAACGCCGGCGTAACCACGTTGAACACGAACACGATCACCGGCATCAGCACACCGGGCTCGACGTTCGACGCGACGTGGAACACCGCGGATCCGGCCGGGTGGGGCATGGACGCCGGCGGTTGGATCTACCGCGAGTCGAACAACGACCCCAACTTCGACCCGGCCACGCTCGCCGGCAACGGCAGCACCATTCCGGCGGCGACGGCGGTGGCTACGTTCGCGCCCGCGGGCGACTGCGGCGGACCGGCCGGATTCGGCAACTGCTACGGCTACGAGGTCAACGCCAACGCGAACCTGCCCGGACGTCCGGCGCTCGTCGACCAGCCGTTCGGGGCGGGGCACGCGATCATGCTCGGCTTCGATCCCTGGTACCGCTCGTGGACCGCGCAGGGGGAACGGCTCGTCCTGAACGCCCTGCTCTACCCGACCGGTACCGCACCCGCGCCGCTGACGGCCGGCAAGCTGCCCGATGTCGCCAACCGGCCGGTCAACGCCAGCGGGGGTGTCGCACCGCTGCCGACCAACCGCGACCGCCCGTAGGAGGAACGCCATGGCTGCTCGGCTCTTCGCCGTGTCGAGTTCGGTACTGCTGCTCGTCGCTGCGTCGTCGAGCATCGCTGACGGGCAACCATCACCCGGCGGCCCGTTGCACTGCGGCTCGGGCGCGCACTCGCTGTCGCGCCTCGGCGATCACGTGTATCCCGAGGCCGGCAACGGCGGTTACCAGAGCCTGCACACCGACGTCCACCTGGCCTACGACGCCCCGTCGAACCAATTCCTGCCCGGCAATCACGTCGTGCTGACCGATTGGGCGACGCAGTGCCTGTCCGACTTCAGCCTCGACTTCGAGCGCCACTCGGCGGCGAACCCGGTCGACGGCCCGGACCTGACCGTACAGTCGATCACGGTGAACGGCCGGCCCGCGTCGTTCCGGTTCGTGCAGCCGACCTATCCGGGCGATCCGAAGGGCCAGGACGACCCGGATCCCCTCGCCCATCAGGCATCCCAGGTCAACCCCGTCGGCGGACCGCAGCACAACCCGCTGCCTCCGGCGTGCTCGCCCGAGGTCACCGGCGACGATGTCAACGCGCAGAACGGCGATCCGTGCCCGGCGAACAAGCTGGTGATCACACCCCGCCGGCCGATCTATCCCGGCGAGCTGTTCCAGGTGACGGTGAACTACACCGGCCGGCCCGGCGTGCACCTCGCCGGCGACGGCACCACCGACGGATGGTTCCGGTCGGACGACCCGCCGGGCGATGGAGGTTTCGTCACGACCGAACCGCTGGGCACCGAGGACTGGATGCCGCTCAACAACCATCCGAGCGCCAAGCCGACCTACGACTTCTACGACAC
>Ga0137415_10004005_pt1 | contig 14603 bp, 18 predicted proteins | sample CZODoug3_1_1_16f_FD_183082 | JGI IMG/M metagenome (GOLD analysis project Ga0137415, IMG submission 183082) | Vadose zone soil fungal communities from Angelo Coast Range Reserve, California, USA - CZODoug3_1_1_16fungal (Hybrid Assembly) | ecosystem: Environmental > Terrestrial > Soil > Vadose... | reverse complement strand
TTTCGAGGCGACGTATTTTGCGAGATACTGGTCCGGCAGAAAAATCACCGTCGGCGCATTGAGGCTCTCCACCACCTCTACCGCGTTGGACGATGTGCAGCAGATGTCGATCTCCGCCTTGACGTCGGCCGATGTGTTGACATAGGCCACGACAGGCACGCCGGGAAAACGTTGGCGCAACAGCCGCACATCCGCAGCCGTGATGCTCGATGCCAGCGAGCAGCCGGCGCGCGAATCCGGGATCAGAACCGTCTTGTGCGGGTTCAGGATCTTCGATGTCTCTGCCATGAAGTGCACGCCGCACTGCACGATGATGTCGGACTTGACCTTGGTGGCTTCGATCGCGAGCTGCAGCGAGTCGCCGCCGATGTCGGCGACGCAATGGAAGATCTCCGGCGTCTGATAATTGTGCGCCAGGATGACCGCGCCGCGCACTTTCTTCAGTTCATTGATCGCCTTGACGTAGGGCGCCATGAACGGCCACTCGACCGGCGAGATCACATTCTTGACCCGCTCATAAAGATGCGCGGTTGCACGTTCGACCTCGGGGCTCCACTCCAGCGACGGTGTTGGCAGCGCGCGCGCTTGCTCCGCGGCACTTACGCGGCGCCGCGCCGGCGTGACAGGGCGCCCCGGAACGGGGTTTTCGAAATCGTCGGGACCAAAGATTCCGGCAATTGGCATGGTGGTCTCCTTTGAATACCTAATATACTCAATATGAGCATATCAGGGGTTCGAGAAATCCGGCCTCGAAGGGCCGGTGTTTTCAACAGCTGCGCCGTGATGATCCGAATCCACCGCCGCGATGCGGAGATTCGGCTCGGGACGAGAAGTATGGCTTATCCTCATAACGAGCAAATCGGATATAGCACCGATCCAGACGGCTCGCTAGACGGCCAGCTGGCTAATTCGTCAGAGCTGCCCGTCCTGATTTGCAACGCTGCATTGCGGCGAGAACTTTTGCCGAGATGCCGGTTGGGATTTCCATGCGAATGCATTAACTCCCTGTAACGTGTCAGCCGCCTGCCGGATCCGACACCAACCACGGAGGAAACTGCATGGCGGTAACAACAGACAACATTCGTTCAGCCCCCGGCATTGGCAATTGGCGAACGCCGCTGGTGATCATCGTCTGCGGTTGCGTGATCGCGCTATTGAGCTTCGGGCCGCGATCGAGCCTCGGCTTTTTCGTTCAGCCGATGGGTCGGGAGTTTTCATGGGGCCGCGACGTCTTTGGCCTCGCGCTCGCAGTTCAAAATCTGTTGTGGGGATTGGGCCAGCCGATTGCCGGCGCCATCGCCGACCGGTTCGGCGTGCTGCGCGTGATGTGTGTCGGTGCGGTTCTGTACGCCGGCGGTCTGTTGATGATGCGTTACGCCGCGACGCCGCTGTCGCTTGATATCGGGGCCGGGGTCTTGATCGGCTTCGGACTGTCCGGCTGCTCGTTCAATCTGGTGCTGTCGGCGTTCAGCAAGCTGCTGCCGCCCGAGCGGCGGGGAATAGCGCTTGGTGCCGGAACGGCCGCCGGGTCGTTCGGGCAATTCCTGTTCGCCCCGTTCGGCGTGGCGATGATCGACAATTTCGGCTGGCAGGCGGCGCTGACGGTGTTCGCGGGCCTGATGCTGCTGATCATACCGCTGTCGCTCGCGCTCGCCACGCCGCCGGCGGCATCGACCAATGAGCCTGTTGAGGCCCAGCAGTCGTTCAAGACCGCGCTGGCGGAAGCGTTCGGCCATCGCTCGTATGTGCTGCTCGTGCTCGGCTTCTTTACCTGCGGCTTCCAGCTGGCCTTCATCACCGTGCATCTGCCGGCTTATCTGTCTGATCGCGGTGTCTCCGCGCAAACCGGCGGCTGGGTGATCGCCGCGATCGGCCTGTTCAACATCATCGGTTCGCTTGGTGTCGGCTGGCTGCAAAACAGGTTTCCAAAACGTTATATCCTGTCGGTGATCTATTTTACGCGTGCGATCTCGATCGTCGCTTTCATCTCGTTCCCGATCACGACGTTTTCCGCCATCATGTTCGGCGCCGTCAGCGGCCTGACCTGGCTCTCGACGGTGCCGCCGACGTCGGCGCTGGTGGCCCTGATGTTCGGCACGCGTTGGTTTGCGACGCTGTACGGATTTGCCTTCGTCAGCCATCAGGTCGGAGGGTTCCTCGGCGTGCTGCTTGGCGGCATCGTGTTCGAGACATTCGGGTCGTACACGCCAATCTGGTGGCTTTCGGTGCTGTTCGGCGTGCTTTCGGCGCTGATCAATCTGCCGATCGTCGAGGCGCCGGTAACGCGCCCGGTTGCACAGCCGGCATAATCCATTCAAAATCCGGAAAATCGAGAAACCGGAACTTTTGGGGAGTCCGCGTTGGGAACGTTCAAGGCGATCAGGGTCGACAAGGCGGAAAAAGCGACCGCCGTAGCACTCACGCAATTCGACGAAGCCGAATTGATGGAGGGCGACGTCACCGTGCGGGTCGAATGGTCCACGCTGAACTACAAGGATGGCCTTGCCGTCACCGGCAAGGCGCCGGTCGTGCGGCGCTTCCCGATGATCGCAGGTATTGACCTCGCAGGTACCGTCGAGCAGTCGTCGCATCCGCAATGGAAGACCGGCGACAAGGTGATCTGCACCGGCTGGGGCATGGGCGAGACTCATCTCGGCGCTTACGCCGAGAAGGCGCGCGTCAAGGGCGATTGGCTGGTGCGCCTGCCGGCGGGGATGTCGACGCGCGACGCGATGGCGATCGGTACCGCCGGCTTCACCGCGATGCTCGCGGTGCTGGCGCTGGAAAAGCATGGGCTGTCGCCGAAGGATGGCGCGATGGTCGTCAGTGGTGCCGCCGGCGGCGTCGGCTCGGTCGCCACGGCGGTGCTGTCCAAGCTCGGCTATCACGTCATCGCTTCCACCGGCCGCATGTCGGAGGCCGCCTATCTGAAAGATCTCGGCGCGGCCGAGGTCATCGATCGCAGCGAGCTGTCGGGGCCGGCCAAGCCATTGGCAAAGGAGCGCTGGGCAGGCGGGGTCGACAGCGTCGGATCGACCACGCTCGCCAACATTCTCTCGATGACGAAATACCGGGGCGCCATCGCCGCGTGCGGCCTTGCCGCCGGTATGGACCTGCCGTCCTCGGTGGCGCCATTTATTTTACGCAGCGTGTGTCTCTTGGGCATCGATTCCGTGATGTGCCCGATCGAGTTGCGCAAGGACGCCTGGAGCCGGCTCGCCAGCGACCTGGACCCGGGTAAACTCATTGAAATTACTCATGAAATTGGTATCGACGAGGTCATCGCCGCTGGCGCTAAGATCCTCGCCGGGGAGGTTCGGGGTAGAATCGTGGTAAAAATTCTCTAAGCTTGTTCAGACTTTACCAACGAAGCTGCTCCAATGTTGCCACGGTTGGTATGGTAAGCATCGGGTAAATACTTCAAGCGGTTGCCCCTGCTCAGTAAGTTGGAGTTACAGCATGCTTGCGCGTTTCGTGTTGAGTGCCCTTGCGACCGGTGCGTTGGTCGTGCCTGCCCTGGCCGGGCAGATGATGAATGGCGAAGAAGCTCGCAAGTTTGTCGCCGGCAAGGTGTTTGCGTTTACCTGCTTCGACGGTACCCGCGGTGCCGGGCGTGTGCTCGACGACGGTGGTGCTGCAGGCGCGGTACAATTCAGCGGTTCGGGACCGGTGCGCCAGATGCGCCTTCCCGGCAATACGCTTCAGGTCCGCGGTCAGGCCGTCTGCGCGTCGATCAAGGGCCTTCCGTTCGAGCCCTGCTTCAATCTCGACAAGAAGGACGAGCGCAACTTCCGTGGTTCGGTGTCGGGCATGGGCTTCGCCTATTGCGACTTCCGCCACCAGGGCGTCGCGCAGATGCTGATGGCGCGAGCGGTGGCCCGGCCGCGTTCGCTGCGTCCGCCGGAGCAGACCCGTTCGGCCGATGCATCGCGGATCCGCGTCGAGACTCCGCAAGTCGAGCGCACCGGGATCGAGCCGGTCAAATCCGAAACGAGATCCGAACCTGCGCAATCGGAAGGCGCTCCGGAACTGCGCCGCTCGACCGACTGACGCGGCGCTGGCATTGACCCATGCTCAAGTGACGGACGGCGCATGCCGCAGCGTTGCGCCGTAGTCATACGGGTCGATAACTTCACGTGATGGTAGCGACTCCCGATCAATTTCTCGGTGGGGACGGGCCAACACATGAGCTTAATCATGGCACTGTATTTTTTCCGGATCAGCCGTGGTCGCTATTCGGGCGCTGCCGACCACGGATCGGAATTTGAGAGCCGTGAAGACGCCTGGTCCGAGATGACCAAGGTGTGCGGCAACCTGCTTGGCGGCATTTCCCGCAGCCTGAAGCAAAACGGCGAATGGCACATGGAACTGCTGGACGAGGCCAAGAAGCCCGTGTTCCGAATTCGCCTGGTGGCGGAGACACTCGGCTAGAGCATGATCCGGAAAAGTGGATACCGGTTTTCCGAAAAGATCATGCTCAAACAAAAAGATAGAGCGGGATGACGATTCGAAGAAAAGTCATCCCGCTCTAGGCCGGACTCCGCATCGCGATTCCCCGTCACGGAAGCGTGCAAACGGCTGTCAGACGCGATACGCGCCGTTGCGCGCAAATATCATTCGATTCCCCGTATTCATACCCAGTTGAAATTAACGCTAACGAGGAACCGCGACGCTATTGCTCGATGACAGGGCGCTCGCTGCGTTCTTGGAGCGCAAACGTGAATTTCGCTGCCAGCGGCGTTTTCATCTCCCCAATTTCAAATCGCTTGCATTGCAAGGACTGACCGATGTCGTTTCTCAACCTCCGAATTCGCGGCCGGCTCTATGGTGGCTTCGGCGCGCTGCTGCTGTTCTGCGCGGGGCTGGCCGGCTTTGCGGTAGTGCAGCTCGGGGCGATTCACACTGAGGTTGCGTCGCTGACCGTGCAATCCAAAAATACCATCCGCGTGACTGAGATCGCGGCCGAGCTGCAGGGGACCCGCCGCGCTCTGCTGCGCTACACTTTCGATCAGGACGAGGCCTCCTTCGCGGAGGCCGAGAAACGTATGTCCAAGATAGCGGATCTTCTTGAGGAGGGCATCAAGACGTCAATTTCCGAAGAACGGCGCGCGCATTACAAGGAAGCAATCAAGGAGATCGCCGAGCTGAAGGCCAAGCGCCTTGCCCTTGGCGACGCAGTCAAACAGATGCTGGCCGGACGCAACCTGCTGTTCACCGACGGCGACCAGATGGCGGCCGATGTGCAGAAATTCGTGGACGCCGCGGATAAAACCGACTTCTCTCACGAAGCGAATGCCCTCGAGACCAAGGTTCTTGTCCTCCGGGTCGCGAACTGGCGAATGCTGGCGACGCGCGACGCGAAGGGTCTCGCAAACTTCAAGACCAATTTCGAAAAGGCGCAGCAGCAGATCGCGGCACTTGAGAAAGCCAACCTGCCGTCCAATCTCGCGGTGCTACTGGCGCCGGTCAAGACGGGTGTCGGCAAATATGCCGAGGCATTTGACAAAACCGGACCCAACCTGCTGCTCGGGGATGAGCTGTACTACAAGGGCATCACGCCGGTGATTGTGGACATAATCGGAAAAATGGAAACCGCGAAAGCTGGAATAGGGCAAGCTTTCGAGAAGATCGCCACCGAGACCGAAGATCGGATCTCCAACACCACCGTCACTCAGGAGATGGTTGCCGGGGCGGCCGTATTGATCGGCCTGTTGATCGCGTTCTTTATCGCTCGCGGCATTATAGGCCCGCTGTCCGGCCTCACCTCCGGGATGAAGGAACTCGCCGGCGGTAATTTCGGCGTGGTTCTTCCCGGCCTCGACCGCAAGGACGAAGTCGGCGACATGGCACAGGCGGTCGAGACCTTTAAAGTCAAGGCAGCGGAAAAGGCCCGTGAAGAAGCAGAAGTCAAGGTGAAGCAGGATCTGGTCGCCGCACAGCAGCGCAAGGCGGATATGATCAAGCTTGCCGACAACTTCGAATCCGCTGTCGGCGAAATTATCGAAACCGTCTCGTCGGCTTCGACCGAGCTTGAAGCCTCCGCCAGCACGCTCACTTCAACTGCGGAGCGCGCGCAAGAACTTACGACGATGGTCGCGGCGGCGTCCGAGGAAGCCTCCACCAACGTGCAGTCGGTGGCGTCGGCCACCGAAGAACTGACCTCGTCGGTCAACGAGATCAGCCGCCAGGTGCAGGAATCGTCACGGATGGCGGGCGATGCCGTCGATCAGGCCCGCAAGACCAACGACCGTGTCGGTGAGTTGTCGAAGGCGGCGGCCCGCATCGGCGATGTCGTTGAACTCATCAACACCATCGCGGGACAGACCAATCTACTGGCGCTGAATGCCACCATCGAGGCGGCACGCGCCGGTGAGGCCGGTCGCGGCTTTGCGGTTGTGGCCTCCGAAGTAAAGGCGCTGGCCGAGCAGACCGCCAAGGCTACAGGCGAGATCGGCCAGCAGATTGCCGGCATCCAGGCGGCGACGCAGGAGTCGGTCAACGCGATCAGGGAAATCAGCGGCACCATTGAAAAACTGTCCGAGATCTCATCGACCATCGCGGCTGCGGTGGAAGAGCAGGGTGCTGCGACACAGGAAATTTCCCGTAACGTCCAGCAGGCGGCGCAGGGCACCCAGCAGGTCTCATCTCACATCACCGATGTGCAGCGTGGCGCCAGCGAGACCGGATCGGCCTCGTCGCAGGTTCTCTCCGCGGCACAATTGCTGTCCGGCGACAGCAACCGCCTCAAGCTCGAGGTCGGCAAGTTCCTCAACACGGTGAGGGCCGCCTGACAACAAAGAACCCGGCCCCAAACGGGGCCGGCGTTCCGCTCCCGGGCCATGAGCCTTCGAAGCCTGTATCCGAGGAAAGCAGCGATCTCGGACAATTCATCTCGTGCTAGGACGTCGATCGAGACCATCCCGTTTGTCGCGCCAGAGCCGCTTGATGCCGGCCCGGAAGATCGACCGGACGCTCAGTAGTCTTACCGAGATGAAATTAACGCTAATGGAATTACGCGAACGGTAGCCTTTCATCGGACAGCGTTGATTTCACGCGCTCTTGTTCGATCGCGATTCCTTTCAGGTGAATTGAAACCATTCAGCCTGCCTGGGCAGGAGAACAGATTCGGGAGTCCTGAAATGCCGATCGATCGTCGGGCGCTGATGCGTGGCGCGTTTGCCTGCGCATGTTGTTTCAAGGCCGGGGCGGCCATTGCCTCGGATGCGCCGGCGCATGGAGGCGCAGCGGCGCATTGGAGCTATGAAGGCGAGGGCAGCCCGGAAAAATGGGGAGAACTGCAATCCGATTTCAAGGCGTGCCAGCTCGGCCTGGAGCAGACGCCAATCGATCTGGGAAGCGGCATCAAGGGCGACGTTGGCTCGGTCGATTATGACTACAAGCCGCTGTCTTTGCGCATTGTCAACAACGGCCACACGATTCAGGCCAATGCCGATCCCGGCTCTGCCTGCGTCATCGGCGGCACGCGCTATGAGCTCTTGCAGTTTCACCTTCACCACCCGAGCGAGCATCTGCTGGCGGGAAGAAATTTCGATCTCGAATGTCACTTCGTTCACAAGGCGAGCACGGGCGCGCTCGCGGTGACGGGTGTATTCATTCGGCCCGGCGCGGCGAATGCGGCGCTCAAAGCATTCTTCGAATCGATGCCGGCCAAGGAAGGCCCGGAGGTGCGGGTCGGCAACACCATTGATGTCGGGGCGGTATTGCCGAAGAGCGGCGGCTACTTTCGTTACATGGGCTCATTGACCACGCCGCCATGCTCGGAAGGCCTGACCTGGACGGTTCACAAGGAACCGATCGAGGCATCGGTCGAACAAATCCAGAAATTCGCAGCACTGTTTTCGAAGAACGCGCGTCCGGTTCAGAAGCGCAACCGCCGCTTCGTGATCGACGCCTCCTGATTTTCGCAACGTATTCTCAAAGTTGAAGGAATGATATCGTGAGCAATTCGTCACATGCGACCGCCGCCACATCGTCCGGCCTGTTCGGCATCTTCGCCAACCGCAGGATCAGCACCAAGATTGCGATCGGGTTCGCCGTCGTGCTGGCGTTGACCGCGGTGCTCTCGGCGATGTCATATCGCGGCTTCGGCAAGGTTTCGGAGGGATTTGAGACCTTCAATCAGCGCGTCCACGTGGTGGGTATCGCCCGAGACGTCGATCGTGGCTTCGTTGCGTTTCGACGTTTCGCGCGCGAGTTCTCCCTGTCCGGCGACGAGAGCCTCATCGCTGAAGCCCGCAAGAGGCAGCAGGTACTTGCCACGAGCATCAAGCAGGGTGTCGATGAAATAAAGAACCCCGAGCGCCATAAGAAAATGGGGGAGCTCAGCGAACAGTTCCAGCTCTACGGCAAAGGCTTCGACAAGCTGGTTGCGCTGAAGCAGGAGCAGAACAGGCTGACCAAGGAGGTTCTCGATCCGCTCGGCGCCAAGTCGAGCACCGAGATCGAAGAGCTGCAGTCCACGGCGGTCGGCAAGGCGGGCAATTCCAACAATATGATTCTGGCCGGCGAAGCCCTGAAACAACTGCTGCTGGCGCGCTTGAACGTCAACAAGCTGCTCGGCCGGCATGAGCAGAGTTCCGCCGAAGGCGCAGAAAAAGCCCTCGCCAATCTCAAGATCGCCATGACGGCGTTCAGCAACGGGATCGTCAGTGACGACGTGCGCAAGATATTCACTGATGTCAACGCCAACGTCGAGAAGTACGCCGAGGCCTATCACAAGGCGGCGCATAACGCGCATGAGATCGAGGTTCTCGCCAATGGCGAGATGTCGAAGATCGCTCAGGGAATTGGCGCCGACGCCCAGGCCATCAAGGAATCGGGCGTTGCCGAAGAAAAGCAGATCGAGCATGAGACCGCGAGCCTGATCGCCTCGACTGAAAGCCTGATCCTTATGGTCGCGATTGGCAGTCTGGTTCTGGGAGTCGCGCTGGCGTGGCTGATCGGACGCGCGATCTCCAGGCCGGTAGTTGGCCTCTGCGCCGGCATGCGCGAACTGGCCGAAGGCAATTTCCAGGTCATCCTGCCGGGTCTTGGCCGGGGCGATGAAGTCGGAGATATGGCGCAGGCGGTCGAAACCTTCAAGGTCAAGGCCGAGCAGAAGGCCCGCGAGGAAGCGGAAGCCAAGATCAAGCAGGATCAGGTCGCTGCCCAGCAGCGCAAGGCGGACATGATCAAGCTCGCCGACAACTTCGAATCCGCTGTCGGCGAAATTATCGAAACCGTCTCCTCGGCTTCGACCGAGTTGGAAGCATCCGCCGGAACGCTAACCAAGACCGCCGAACGCGCACAAGAGCTCACCACGATGGTCGCAGCGGCGTCCGAGGAAGCCTCCACCAATGTGCAGTCGGTGGCCTCCGCGACCGAGGAAATGTCCTCGTCGGTCAACGAGATCAGCCGCCAGGTACAGGATTCGGCGCGGATGGCCAATGAGGCGGTCGACCAGGCGCGCAAGACCAACGACCGTGTCGGCGAGTTGTCGAAGGCGGCGGCCCGCATCGGCGACGTGGTTGAGCTGATCAATACCATAGCGGGACAGACCAATCTGCTGGCGCTGAATGCCACCATCGAGGCGGCCCGCGCCGGCGAGGCCGGCCGCGGTTTTGCGGTCGTGGCGTCCGAAGTGAAGGCGCTGGCCGAGCAGACTGCGAAAGCCACCGGCGAGATCGGCCAGCAGATCAGCGGCATCCAGGCGGCGACCCAGGAATCGGTCCACGCGATCAGGGAAATCAGCGGCACCATCGAAAAGCTGTCAGAGATCTCATCGACCATCGCAGCCGCCGTGGAAGAGCAGGGTGCTGCGACCCAGGAGATTTCCCGCAATGTGCAGCAGGCCGCACAGGGTACCCAGCAGGTCTCATCTCACATCACCGATGTGCAGCGTGGCGCAAGCGAGACCGGATCGGCCTCGTCGCAGGTGCTCTCGGCGGCGCAATCGCTGTCCAGCGACAGCAACCGCCTCAAGCTGGAAGTCGGCAAGTTCCTCAACACGGTGAGGGCCGCTTAACAAACCGAGCCCGGCTCATCCTCGTCGAGCCGGGCTCTGCTGCATGAAGGCTCCGATGGCATCGAATGAGGGTAATATGAGCAACGTAGTTCCATTGTTTAAACAAGAAACAATCGACAATCATCCGTCAGATGATCCTAGCAACAGCGTGACAATCGCTATCGCGAACATCTTGGCGTCGTGCATCCAACTGGGCCACGCGGTAAAGGATCTTTCAAAGCATTTCGGCGCTGTCGACCATGTTATCGATGGACTTGGCGATGCTGAATCTAAGAACCGGCTTGACCAGTTGATGGAACTGAGAAGTAAAGCATTGGCCGCTGCCATGCACGAATTGTCTCAAGCGATTAGAAAAGTGCCTAGGCTACAGATCGACGCCATGGCGAACGTTGCAAAGGGAAAGTGACAGCAGCCATGGTTTCTGATGCAACGTGCATCGCTTGCAATGTCAAGAGGATCGTAAAAGGAGTTACGCCTGTCGCCAGAGGGTACGTGATGCAGTCTCTCGAATGCCCGCGATGCAGCAACCTCTTTGAAATCGTCGTTCGACACCGACGTTCGCACGCCAGCTATCGCGCGGCATTCGTTGACAGCGACGATTTCCCCGACAATATAAAGAGAGATGGCGGCACGGGCGGATGTACCCCGCTCGCCGTATAGGATCGGGGCCTCGGAGAAATCTGGGGCCTTTTTTTGACCCGTGGTTCCACGGGGCGCGGTTGAGAGACACTTTCCGTGAGACCACGGGAAGTATAGAGCGGTGGCACACCCAAGGGGGCGGCCAGATGACGGCGATCATGTCACTTGAAGAACCGAGACCGCGCGGGACGGTGGTCGGCGAGCGCGCCGACAGGCGGCGCGTCAGCGAGGCCGAAAACTTTTTCCGATGCAACGTTTGTGGCGGCTATCTCGACGCGCGGGATTACGCATGGGTTCTGGATCACGAAGGCCCGCTGCCGCACCCCGCGCAAGACCAGGCGCAATAGTTGCGATAGTGCTTTGCCAGACCGACCTTGATGATTTCTTAGGTCATTCCGGGATGGCAGCCCCCATAATATCGTCCAAGGCGGATCAAATGCCGGTCGCACGCTCGCTCTATGTGAGCGATGTTGTGACGCAAACAGCGCTACGAAAATTGGCCGATGAATACACCGCTCAAGCGGAGGAGATCGAAAGCAAAGAATCAAGGCCCGCCATTGAAGGCGGCTCATCCACCTAGCGTGGCCTCGTGGTGCCCTCGAAGGCGGCAAGCGCGTGTTGTCCCCTGGCCATCGCGCCGACGCATGACGGCGCTGCGCTGATGATCCTGCGACGAAGATTAGCGCTGAGAAGCCGCAATCATCTCGACCAAAATTACAAGTTTTCTCCGCACCGCTTTGTCTTTGATGGCGGTGTAGGCGCGCAATAGTCGGAGGCTGAAAACGCTGTTGACGAGGAGCAGGCTGTCGCCGTCTGGTTCCTTGCCGCCACCATCGTAGAAAAACGGTATGTCGACGCCGAGCATCTTAGCGATTTGCTGGAGCTGCGCCGCGCCGACCCGGCTGATGCCCTTTTCGTATTTTTGCATCTGCTGAAAGCTGAGCCCGAGGTGATCGGCCAGCTCTGTTTGAGAGATGCCTGTTTCCCGGCGACGGAGACGGATTCGCCGCCCCATCTCGATGTCCGCGATCCCGGCAGATCGTGGGCTGAGCTGCTTGGTCTAACTCGACCTCGGTTTGGGTTTCTTGCGCATGGTGGGCGATCATTCTGCAACCCAAAGGCGACGGCAAGGGCGGCCTAGGGGATTTTATTCTATTTCAGGTCGCTGATGGTGGTGGATAGCATTTTGGAAGTTCATCAAGACGCCCGAGGGCGCGAGTTAGCGCGTTGGAGCGCGCGGATCCGCGCTACATTAAAGCCTACCCGCCGTTTCGATGTTGCATTGCGCTTGAGCTGACTGACTGTCGATCAGGCCGACGTTTATCTCTTTGAACGCCTTTTTAGTCTTGGCAGGGATGCTATCGAAAATGGTGTGATTGCGGGCCGATAGCTCGGTTCCGCTCTTGCCGCTGAAATAGCACCGGATACCGACATCCTTCACCGCGAAGTCATTCGTGTTCTCGATGGTGACATTCACGACGCCGACGTTCTTGAAACCGCCGAGGCTCCACGTCATCGCCTTCATGGCCAGCCTGTCGGCGGGATTACGGTTGCGTTCGCGGAGCAGGGCTTCGCCTTCTGCCTTCGCTGCTCTCAGGTTTTTGTCGCGAATGGCGTTGTCGGCGGCAGCCTTGGCTTGATCCGCCTCGACGCGCGCGCGGTAGGCTGCCGGATCAGATATTCCGAGTTTCTCGGCGGCCTCCATTTCCAGAGCTTCCGAGAAACCTGCCGCCCGAGCGGGTGCGTCTCTTGCCTCGTTTTCAATTCGTGCAGAGGTCATCGACCAAGCAAGCAAGCCGACGACAGCGCAGACCGGCGTGAATACGGCGATAGTCTCCCAGTGCTTCATTGACGCATCAAAGCGCTGGATTCGGCGCTAAGGCAACCCCGAGAGACGCGCGCATGGCAAAGTGACACCAATCAGGCGTATCAGGACTCTGTCCGAACGTGATCTCGCAACCACGTCTCGTTCCTGAAGAGGCCTACGCAGCGAGACAGCTATCTGCAGGTGTTGGTTGTGCTTGGCTTCCCGGAGGAAAAGAACGAGCGTAGCGCAACATAGTGCGCCCCAGGTCCGTCAGTTCATCTCGGTTGTAGATAGGCTCGACGAGCAGTTGGACAGGAGTCGTTGAATCGGGCTTGCGCCGTTTGCGGCGCGAACGCGAGTAGATCGCGATCACATTAACGGCCAGGGCCCTCAATGGTATGTACGCCACACGAGCAATAGACGGCATGACGGCCACCTACGAAACGGCGACGACGATGCTTTCGGTCGCGGCACACATAAGGCAGGCGTAAGTACGCAAATCGAAGCCGGGCTTATCAGGTTCAAGACGCGAAAGGATCATTGGAGACTCGCAGTCCGCGCAGAACGGACGCTCGCTTGTAGCTTTGCCATGGAAAAACGAGGGGACGGAACGATTGAGCATTTGGCGTTTCCCTTCGTAAGGCGGGAGCGCGACAATGCTCTCAGTCACCGATAGAGCCGGGACGGGGCGGTGATGCAACCATCATGCACCTCGGGGGCTCGAGCCTGTGGTCAATATTGCTCACTTTTAGAAGTTTGGCATTGCCATCAACTATCACCTCAGGCGGAACGCTTGGGGGTATTTAGACATTAGCTCACTTGGAGGTGGCTGTTGCCGCATTATTATTTCGATATCAAAGACGGTCATAGGTTCGTTGACCCGTCAGGACTAGATTTCAAGAATGATGACGCCGCCGTCGCCAAGGCGAAGGTGATCGCGATTGGCGTTTCTCTCGACAAGCCGGCAGCCGATCCGAAGCGGCGCATTGCGGTTTTAAACGGATCACGGCAGCAAATTTTTAGCGTGCCCGTTTATTCCAAACAATCAATGAGCACCACGTAGGCATTTGCCAGCCTCAGGCGGAGGGAACGCAATGGCACGAAAAGAAGTCGAAGAGAGCCACAATCAGACAGACGTGCGGTACATCCGCAACCACCCGAAGCATGACCGATTTCCAGTGCGCCGGCTTGGCTTGGCGGCACTACTGATCGCCGTTGCCATGATCCTGCTTGTCGTTCTGCCGTTGCCGTGGCCTACCCAGTAGCTCGAAGAAAATCCCAGGCTGGCGCTTCCAATGCAGAAAAGTTTGGGGTCAACGTCGCGCGTCCGGTCTATCGGTGTGCTGTCTGGTCAATAAGAAAGTTGTTACAGGGGATTCGTCCATAGCACGAATGCCTGAGAGGCATGGTTGAGGGTCGGAATTCTCGTAGACATTTTTTCGATATGCAGATGCCCCAACACGATCATCGTGGCGGCAAATACTACCGTCAATAGTGCGTTGGCCAACTGGTGGACCTCGTTCATTCCGCCTCGATGATCAGTGGCCGAAGAAGAGCCACAACAGAATGATCACCGGAATGGGCACACCAACCAGCCAGAGCAAAAGTCCTCGTCCCATTACCGCCTCCTTCAAAGCCTGATGGATTTAAAACGCAAAAGGGGAGGTCGGGTTCCGCCGTAAAGTGACTTCAAATGCCGACCCTGCCCCTGCCAACGAAAACCCGCCCGATGGGATCATCGAGCGGGTCGTCTCTCGTGTCAGGCGTGGCTCTGAACGAAGGCCACGTGTTTCCGCTTTTAATTGCGGTCGCGCTCGATGATCACCTTGCGATCAGGTTCCCTCTGGCGTTCCCTGATGATCGTTGTTTCGCGTGGCTCGCGCTCGCGCTCCTTGATTACGGTCGTTCGTTCCCGATCTCGGTCGCGGTGATCCGAGCCTACCGTCACTCCGGCTCCGACCGGGCCCACTCCGACACCAACACCGACCTCTTCCGCGCTCGCCGGTACTGCGGCGCATATACTTGTCGCCACAATTATTGCCAATACGTACTTCATGAAATCTCTCCTGGCATTGTGCTGCACCCACGGGCATCAATCCGATGCATCAGCTTTCGTTCCTACCGGATCGATCA
>Ga0137415_10004004_pt1 | contig 14604 bp, 13 predicted proteins | sample CZODoug3_1_1_16f_FD_183082 | JGI IMG/M metagenome (GOLD analysis project Ga0137415, IMG submission 183082) | Vadose zone soil fungal communities from Angelo Coast Range Reserve, California, USA - CZODoug3_1_1_16fungal (Hybrid Assembly) | ecosystem: Environmental > Terrestrial > Soil > Vadose... | reverse complement strand
GGGTCGAGACCGGCCACCGGTTCGTCGAAAAGGATCAATTCCGGCTCGAGGACAAGGGCCCGCGCCAGACTCACGCGTTTTTTCATCCCGCCGCTTAGTTCCGACGGCATCAGGTTCTTCGCCTCCTTCATCCCGACCAGGTCCAGTTTTTCATCCACGATCTGGTCGATCTCCTGGCGCGACTTGTCGGTTAACTCCTCGAGCGGAAGCGCAACGTTGTCGCGCACGTTGCGCGAACTGAGCAAGGCCGAGTATTGATAAACCATCCCGATGTGCCGCCGCACCTGCTGCAATTTGCGCCGCTTCAAACGCGTAATCTCGAATTGCTTGAAGAAAATCGAACCGGCATTGGGTTTCAATATTCCCAGAATCAGCCGCAGAATTGTGCTCTTGCCGCTGCCGCTTTGGCCCATGATCACCAGGCGTTCCTCGGGCTCGACCGAAAGTGAGCAGCCGTCGAGCACTTTTTTTTCATCGAATTGCATTTCCACGTCTCGCAATTCGACCATGTGCGAGTTCTTCGCGCTCATGTTGGGAAAAAGTTGACGTAAACAATGTTGTAGAGCGTATCGACGCCGATCACGACCGTGATTGCGGTGACGACGCTCGAGGTCGTCGCCGTGCCGACGCCGGCCGCGCCGCCTTTTACGTTCAGACCGCGGTAACAAGCGATCGCCGCGATGAGTAAGCCGAACAGGAAACTCTTGAACACGCCGGTGATGAGGTCGCGAATCAACAGGGAATCGCGGACAAGATCGAGAAAGTAAGGAAACGCGATGCTGAAATACGCTTTTGAAATCAAGCTACTGGCGAAAATCGCTGAGATATTCGAAACCGTTGAAAGGCACGGCATCAGGAAAAAGAGAGCGAGCATCCGCGGCGCGGCCAGAAAACGCAGTGGCCCGATGCCCATTGCTTCGATAGCTTCGACTTCTTCGGAAACCTGCATCGTGCCGAGCTCGGCGGTGAAGGAAGCGCCGATCCGCGCTGCGAGCATGATCCCGGTCATCAATGGGCCGAGTTCTCGGGTGAAAGCGATGGAAACCAAACCAGGAATCAGCCGTTCCGTCCCGAATCGTTGCAATTGGTAACCCGTCAGCAACGCCATTGTCAGGCCGAGAAAAAATGAGACCAGCGCGACCAGTGGAACCGACTCGACCCCGGCACGCTCAGCGTGCCGGAAAAAACTAACAGCGCGAAACGGCGCTCGTCCGTCGCGCAAACGCTCGATCGTTTCCTCGAACGTGTGCGCGATGAACCAGAACATGCTGCCCACTTCGCGCAGGAAATTCCAGAAGACCCCTCCGATCTCCTGGAGCGCAATTACTGGCGCCCCGATCAGAACTTCTTCGGTCGAGTTTTGTTTTTGCACAGCCATCGTCGAAGGGAAGCTGCCCTAGTTCAGGAAACCGAAAAAGCGTTTTCTTCTCGCTGGCGCACCGCCGAAGCGCGGACTAATTGTTCGGAAGCTAAAAAAATTTATGGCCGGACGATGTTTTCTAATTTGCGGACTGGTCGCGGTCGCGGCATTAGCTCATGCGCAACAGTTCGGCAAGATGAGTTCGATGAAAGAAAATAAAATTGGATTAGCTGTTCACGGCGGCGCCGGAACGATGGAGCGCGGCAAGATGACGCCGGAACGCGAGCGGGAGTATCGCGCTGGTATTGAAAACGCGCTCCGAGCCGGCTGGGACATTTTGCAGCATGGCGGTTCGAGTTTGGACGCGACTGAAGCGGCGGTGCGCGTACTCGAGGACGATCCGCTTTTCAACGCCGGCAAAGGTTCGGTGTTCACCGCCGCCGCTACCAACGAAATGGACGCCGCGATCATGGACGGCAAGACGCTCAAGGCTGGCGCCGTCGCTGCTGTCCAGCACGTCAAGAACCCGATTAGTCTCGCGCGACTCGTGATGGAGAAATCGCCACATGTAATGATGGCCGGCGACGGCGCGGAAAGCTTTGCCAAAGAACACGGCGTCGAACTCGTCGATCAAAAATATTTTTTCACCCAGGAACGCTGGGATGCGCTCCAGAAAATAAAAGCCGCTGAAAAGGCCGGCGCCAACGGCGACAAGAAGTTCATCATCACCGACCAGGACTTGCATGGAACGGTTGGCGCCGTCGCACTGGATCGAAATGGGAATCTCGCGGCCGCAACTTCGACCGGGGGGAAAACAAACAAACTGAGTGGGCGGATCGGCGATACGCCGATCATTGGCGGAGGTACCTACGCCAACAATGCGACTTGCGCCGTGTCGGGCACTGGCGATGGCGAGTTTTTCATCATGGCCACGGCCGCGCACGACGTCTCGGCGTTGATGGAATATCGCCGCAAAACCGTCGAGGAAGCGAGTGTCGCGGTCATCGATAAAATCGCAAAACTTGGTGGGACCGGCGGCATGATCGCGATCGACAAAAACGGGAAGGTCGCACTCCCGTTTAATACTTCCGGGATGTATCGGGGTTATGTCGATTCAAACGGCAAGTTCATCACCGAGATTTATCGTTAAAGGACACTGCTAACCCTCACCTGCCGCTTCGCGTCTTCCTCTCCCTCAGAGAGAGGATTGAGGTGAAGGGCGATAGTAATTCATAATGACAAAGAATTGTGGGTAAGGACACGCGCCTTTACAACCTTTAGTGATGCTACCGCCTTTCTCCGTCGCTATTCCCTGCTTTAACGAAGGGGCGCGAATCGGTGACACCGTCCGCTCGACGCTTGATTATTTATCCTCGGAAAGTCCGGACGCCGAATTGATCGTAGTCAACGACGGTTCGACCGATGCAACATCGACGATCGTTCGAGACGCATTATCGGGTGCAAGAATCCAAACTCGATTGCTCGAGAATTTTCCTAATCGCGGAAAAGGCGCAGCAGTGCGAACCGGACTGCTTGCGGCAACAAAACCAGTCGGATTGTTTTTCGACGCCGATCTTTCCACACCGTTGAGCGAGATTCCGAAAGTGATCGAGCCGATCGCTAACGGAAATGTCGATCTTGCGTTCGGTTCGCGCGCGCTTGATCGCAGTCTGATCGGTATTCGACAGCCGTGGCGGCGCGAACAGGCCGGTCGCGTCTTCAATTTGATCGTGCGACTCGCGACTGGGATGCCGTTCTGGGACACACAGTGCGGTTTCAAAGCCTTTCGCCTGGATGTTTGTCGGCCAATTCTGAAAAAGGCACACACCATCGGGTTCGCGTTTGATGTCGAACTTCTTTTTCTCGCCCATCGCGCCGGGTTGCGGCTCCGCGAAATTCCGGTGCGTTGGAACCATGCCGAAGGCAGCAAGGTCCGCGTGATTCACGACAGCCTGGCGATGCTCCGCGAAGTAATCGCGCTGCGACTGAAGACCTAAGAATAGCGCCGGGAAGCGCTTCGCTATTTCTTAACGATCTCGGTGTTCTCGAGCATCGCAATGCCGCCGCGGTCGGCTAATTTGCCCTTCAACGTCACCGTCTTGCCGCAGTACTCAGCCAACTGGTCGTTCATCGGTTTATGCTCGCCGACCACGAGATAAGCTTTTCCGTCACTCACAATTCCCACCGGCCCGCCGCTTTTGATACACTTCGCGCCGCAGGATTGACCGTGAGCTTCGCCGACCGCGTTGTGATCGACATAGCACATCATGTCGACGATTTCGCCGGTCACGGTTTTCTCGGCACTGGCGCTGAGATTTTCTTTTCCGTGCTGGTGCTCTTGAGCGAGAGCGAAGGGAGAAATTGTTAAAGCGATGACGAACATCGCACTGACTACCATCTTGCAAAGGTTTGGTTTATTCATAATTCATTTTCCGCTCTTCTTGCCCTCGATCAAATCCGCGAACTGCGAAAAGAAATAGGACGCGTCATGCGGGCCGGGCGCAGCCTCGGGATGATATTGGACGCTGAAGATCGGCAATTCTCTGTGACGCATGCCTTCCACCGTGTTGTCGTTCAAATTGATATGGCTCACTTCAACATTTTTAGGCAAAGATCCTGGATCGACCGCGAATCCATGATTTTGCGCAGTGATTGCGACTTTGCCCGTATGTAAATCTTTGACTGGCTGATTGGCGCCGCGATGACCGAATTTCAGTTTGAATGTCGATCCGCCGAAAGCGAAGCCGAGAATCTGGTGGCCGAGGCAAATTCCGAAGATGGGCTTTTTGCCCATCAAATCGGCGACCGTTTTGTGCGCGTAGGGCAGTGCGGATGGATCTCCCGGTCCGTTTGAAAGAAAAACTCCGTCCGGATTTAGCGCGAGTGTTTGTTCGGCCGTTGTTGGCGCCGGAACAACGGTTACGCCGAAGCCTTTTTGTCGGAGCAGTCGCAAAATATTTTGTTTGATACCGTAATCATAAGCAACGACCCGAAATCGGATTGGCGGCAATTTCGGTTTGTTGTCGCCATTGCCGTTCGCGATCGACCACGGTTCGCTTAACTTATCGTCCGGGTCCCATTGATAAATTTCCGGCGTCGAAACTTCGCGGACGTAATCCATTCCAATCACGCCTTCGCCATCGACCGCGCGTTGCACCGCTTGTTCGATCGACATTTTCTCAGTCGTTAAACACGCCTTCATCGCGCCACGCGTCCGCAAATGCCGCGTCAGCGCGCGCGTGTCGATCCCCTGGACGCCGGGGATGTCCCATTTGCGCAAATATTCATCGAGCGACATTTCCGAACGCCAGTTGCTCGGCGCCTCGCTCAGCTCTTCGATCACAAATCCACGAACGTGCGGCGAAAGGCTTTCCTGATCGAGCGAGTTGGTTCCGTAATTTCCGATTAGCGGATAAGTCATGGCCACGATCTGGCCCCGATAGGAAGGATCGGTCAGCACTTCCTGATAACCGGTCATCGCGGTGTTGAAACAAATCTCGCCGACGCGGGTGCCGGTTGTGCCAAATGATTCGCCCTCGAAATATTTTCCGTCTTCGAGAGCGAGCAGGGCGCGCATCGCGGGTGATTGTCGATGTTAACGAGCGAATTTCAACTGCGATGAAGCGACGAAGCGTTAAAATGTTGAAGCGTTTGCGCTGCATTGTCTTTCGCTTGAACGCTTCATGGCTTTGACCCTTTAACGAAAAACCCGGATCGATCATTCGATCCGGGTTTTAAAATTTTACCCCACAGGTGCCGTTTAGATGAATCTCCCGTTCCCTTTCGGTAAACGGCGGATGACCGTCGCTGCGGAATCTGACTTCCAATAAAGGCCTGTCATTCTCCGCACCAACCAAGCCTCCTTTATTTCGTCAACTATCGGTTCGGGGACGTCACCTCAATCTCGAACATCGCAGGGTAAATTCGAAAGCCGCTGGTTGAGAGTTGAGTGGAAAGCACTGGTTTCCTTCCCAACCCTCAACGAGCGGCTTTCACTTTCAAAGAACTACTCGCGCAATTCCGCGCCGAGGTCGCGCTGCAATCGCTCGCGAATTTTCGCGTGCACCGCACTCACTTCCTCACTTGTCAGTGTGCGACTCCGATCTCGATATGTCAATCGATATGCAAGCGACTTTCGTTCCGGTCCGAGACCGGCCGCACTTTCGCCGGCGAACAAATCGAACAGTTCCACGCATTCGAGCAACGGCTCCTTCGGTTCCTGGATCGCCCGCAAAATTTTCGCGTGCGAAACTTCTTCCGGCACAATCATCGCAATGTCGCGCGTGATTGATGGATACCGGTCAAGCTCGCGAAACTTTTTCGCTGATTCGCCAACGACTAAAAGAAGATCGGCATGCAGCTCGGCAGTAAGCACCGGACCTGGCGCACTGGATTTGGTCGCTGAAAGTTGTCCGCCAAAGCCGATCATTTGATCTCGGGACCAAATGTCGACCGCCAGCGCGAGATCAGGATATTTGGCCGGCCGAAACGACAGATCTGGAATAACGCACTCCAACGCGCCCTTGAGATCGAACAGGTCCAGACCGCGGCTCGTTTGCGATCGCCAATTCGGCGCGCGCATAATATTTCCCCAGAGCAAAATCCCGAGATGCCGTTCTTCCTTTCCGGACGGCGGGATAAACGTGCGCCCGATTTCAAAGATGGCGACGGTCTCGGCGCCCGCCCGAATATTTCGCTCGAGCACTTCGAGCAGCCCGCCGATCAAGCTCGGCCGCAGCGCGACGTGATCTTCGCTCAACGGATTTCGCAACGCTATCGCCTTTTCGCTGAATGCGGAGGCGCTTCTCGGGATCAATTTGGATGTGCGCGCTTCTGAAAGGCCACGCGCAACAAGCCGCTCACGCATCGCCGACTCCAGATTGTGCGAGTGATCTGCCGCGCTCGAGGCGGTGAACCGGCTTCGGTCGGTCCCCGGAACTTTGTCGACTCCGAATGCGCGAACGACCTCTTCGATGAGATCGACATCGCGCTGCAAATCCCGCCGATGACTCGGAATTTTCCATTTCATCATCTTAGCGGCGCTGGTCTTCTGCAGACCGAACCCCGTCAGAATCTCATCGACTGTTCTCGGCTTGATCGCGATCCCGACGACTCGATCGCATTTTTCATAGCTCAATGAAACATCGGCTGGATTCACCGGAATTTTCCCGGCAGTCGCAATTTCTTTCGCCGGCGTTCCGCCTGTGATTTCGCGGATCAACTCGGTCGCGCGCTGAGACGCGCGTAAAACCATTCCGGGATCGACGCCGCGCTCGAACCGGTAACTCGCGTCGCTCGGCAAATTGAGATTGCGCGCAGTGCGACGAACGCTCGCAGGCAAGAAATAGGCGGCCTCGAGCAAAATGTTTTTCGTCGAGTCGGTGACTCCGGTTTCCTCGCCGCCCATTACGCCGGCGATTCCAACTGCGCGCTCCTGATCGGCAACGACCAGATTATCCGGCTTGAGCGAGTAAGTCTTGCCGTCGAGCGCGAGAAATTTCTCGCCGTCCCGCGCCAGCCGGACATTAATTCCACCTTCCAATTTATCGGCGTCGAACGCGTGCGTCGGCTGGCCGAGCTCCAGCATCACGAAGTTCGAGATGTCGACGATGTTGTTGATCGACCGAATGCCGACGCTCTCGATTTTCGCGCGCAACCATTGCGGACTCGGCCCGACTTTCACGTTGTCGATCTTGCGGGCGGAGAAAAATGGACATTCGCGTATGGCGCTGATGGTCACGCCAGTCTTCCTGATGTCGATCTTCGCTTCGCGCGGCGTTGATTTGAGTTTGTTTCCAGTCAGCGCTGCGATTTCGCGCGCGAGTCCGAAATGGCTTAGTAAGTCGCCACGATTCGGGGTGATCTCAACATCCAAAATCGTCTCGCTCGGAAAAACGTCGCCAATCGGCGCGCCGATTTTTGCCTCCGGCGATAGAATCAAAAGCCCGGCCGCATCTTCGCCGAGGCCGAGCTCAATCGCGCTGCAAAGCATTCCTTCGCTTTCAACGCCGCGCAGTTTGCTCTTTCGAATCTCGGTGCCGTTCGGCAACTTCGCGCCGGGCAACGCCAGTGGAACTTTGTCGCCAACTTTGTAATTGCTCGCGCCGCAAACGATCTGGCGTTTCGTGCCGCTGCCGTCGTTGACTTCGCAAACGCTGAGGCGATCGGCATTTGGATGACGCGATGACGCGGTGATCTGTGAAACGATCACGTTGTCGATCTTTGCGCCGCGCGTCTCGATGTTCCTGGTCTCGACGCCGGCACGAGTAAGTAAATCGGCGATCTCCTCAGGGTCTTCTGAAAGATCGACAAATTCGCCCAGCCAGTTAACGAAAAATTTCATGCGAACTGGCGGAGAAAGCGCAGATCGTTTTGCGCAAACAAGCGGATGTCGGGAATGTCGAACAAAATCATGGCGAGCCGATCCATGCCGAGACCGAATGCGTAGCCTGTCCATTTTTCCGGATCGTAAGCTTTGTCGCCGCGCGCTTTGTTGACCGCTTCGAAAACAGCTGGATGCACGATGCCGGACCCGGCGACCTCGATCCATTGTTCGCCTTTTTTGAGTGCCTTTGATTTGACGTAAACCTCAAGACTCGGCTCGGTGAATGGAAAATAATGCGGTCGAAATTGGACGGCGGTGTCGGCGCCGAACAGTTCGCGCATGAAAAACTCAAGCGAACCCTTCAAATCGGCTACGCTCACGTTCTCATCAACATAGAGCCCTTCGATTTGATGAAACTGCGCGCTGTGGGTCGCATCGACTTCATCGCGACGATAGGCCGCGCCGGGCGCGATCACGCGAATCGGCGGCGGCGCGGATTGCATCGTGCGGATTTGCACCGTCGAAGTGTGGGTCCGGAGTAATCGGCCGTCCGGCAGATAAAATGTGTCCTGCTCGTTCCGCGCCGGGTGTTCGGGCGGCGTGTTCAGGGCGTCGAAACAATGCCATTCGTCTTCAACGTCCGGTCCGTCCGCGAGGGCAAAGCCCATTCGCCGGAAAATTTCGATCGAGCGCTCGAGCATTTGGGTGAGCGGATGCAACGCGCCGAGCTCGTGCGGCGTTCCGGGTAGCGAGATGTCGATCTTGGCAAGCGCGCCGGTTTCTTTCTGTGATCGAAACTGTTGCGCGCGGATGTCGATCGCTGCGGTGACAGCGTTCCGCACCTCGTTGAGCAGTTTGCCGACGACCGGCTTCTCTTCCTTGGCGAGCGTTTTCATTTGCTCGCCCCAGGCCGAAACGGTGCCGCTGCGGCCGAGATATTTCAGCCGGGCAGTTTCGAGCGCCTGCTCGTCGCGCGCGGATTTGATCTCGCGCAGGGCGTCGTCGCGCAGTTGTTCCAGCGGATGCATAAGACGTTGAAGCGTTAAAGAGTTTAAGCGTTGAAGCGAAGCCGCTGCAACGTTTCAACGCTTCATCGGTTCAACGAATTACGCCGCCTTCTTTTTCGACTTCGATTTGTCTTCCAGCGCGCTTTTCGCTTGATCGACAATCGACTTGAAAGCGTTCTCGTCGGTGACTGCGAGATCGGCCAGGACCTTACGATCGAGTCCGATGCCGGCTGCTTTCAGTCCTTCGGCGAACCGGCTGTAAGTTAGCCCGTTCGCACGAGCGGCAGCATTGAGCCGCTGGATCCACAAATAACGAAAAGTGCGTTTGCGGGTCTTGCGATCGCGATAGGCCCAATATTTGCCTTTCATCGTTGCGTCTTTGGCGTAACGAAAAAGTTTTGATCGGCGACCCCGATAACCTTTGGCGGATTTGATGACGCGTTTGCGCCGCGCACGGCTGGCCGGCGCGTTAGTGGCTCTTGGCATTGTTGTTGTGTCCCGAATTACTCCGGGACTCCTCGTTCAGCGGGCTGTTCTTTAATTATCGATGATCTTTCCCACCTCGCTCGCTGATTAGTCCCGCAGGCGCGGGACAGGTGGAAAGACGTTCCGAATCGTTCGGAGCGCGAAAAATAGACGGGAAAATGACGAATGACAAATGACGAATGACGAGAAATCGTGACGACAAGCGCACGTTGTGGAGGATCACCTGGTTCATCCGTAGCCATTCCTTCGACATTCGACATTCGTGCTTCGACATTTTCTGATATAATTCCGCCGTGCATTGGCTTGGCCGACATCGCTTGATGATCCTGGCGGGCATTTGCGCCTTTATCACTGTTTTGGTGCTCGCTCTGCATTTCGCCGCAGGCGTTCCGTTCTTGTCCATCGTCTGGAGCAGCGAGCAAGCGTACGAAGACGTCCTTCGGCGGGAGGGACGGAAAACTAAAACGCACAATGATTTTGTTTTCATCGGAATCGACCAGGAATCGCTCAAGTTGACCGCAGTCGGACCCGAGGAAATTCAAAACAATCGCGCGTTTCAATTGATGACAGAGCGGCCATTTCCGTGGTCACGGGAGATTTGGGCGCTATTACTCGACCGATTATTCAGTGCTGGGGCGCGGGTCGTCATGTTCGACATGATCTTCGGCGCCCACTACGACGGTGACGCCGCGTTCGGTGCCGCATTGGAGCGTTATCGCGACAAAGTTGTAATAGGCGCAAATTTCGATTTCTCCGATATCCCAAATGGTGGCGCAGCAATCAACATTGCCCCGAGCGTTTCGTTAATCCCAGATAAACAAATGGAGGATGATCGCGTCGGTTACGTAGTGTTTTTCCCTGACGCTTTGGATCACAAAATCCGTTCAGCTCGTTACACGGTAACCGACAGGCAACTATCATATCAGTTACCGCAATCCAATGAGACGGCCTACGAATCTCTGGGCGCACGCGCGCTCCGTAAGCTTGGCCATTCGGGCGATGTGCCGCGCGATCTACAATCTCATTCGATTCGCTTCAGTGCGCTCGACGCCTACCTGCCGAAGGCGCTTTGGGAGGTTTTCGATCCCAAAATGTGGCATGCGAACTATCGCGACGGTAATTACTTCAAAGACAAAGTCGTTATCGTCGGAGCGTCATCACAGGTGGCTCACGATGTTTTCGATACGCCACTTAGTCCGGAAACGCCGGGACCTGCTTTGCACTTGCACGCGCTGGCGGCGGCGCTCGATCACGAATTTCTTTATGGCACGGCGATCCCAATCGATTTCGCGACCGTCATTGGCGGCGGAATTTTATCGTGGATCGTGGTCGCCTTCGTTCGCCGGCCATTCCTTTGTTTGCTGACGCTTCTGGCGGTCAGCGGAGCTTATCTGGGCGTTTCGCGAATTCTTTACGATATACGCGGACTGCTGATCATGGTTGTGCCGACGCTAAGCGCGTTTCTAGCGAGCGGCCTGTTGGGACTGGGTTTTGAATACACGCTGGAACGCCTGGAAAAACTGCGCACGCGCCGGACACTCGAGCGTTACGTTTCGAAAAACCTGGTCAAAGAAATTCTCGATAACCCGGGCGGCTATTACAACTCCATGCTCGGGTCGCGCAAGCCGGTGACCGTGCTCTTTTCGGACCTGGTGGGATTTACGAATTTGTCCGAGAGCGCCGACCCGGCTGCGCTTGTCGCGCAGCTCAATCGTTATTTCAGCAGCATGGTGCCGATGGTGTTCGATAACGGCGGGACGCTCGATAAATTTATCGGCGACGCCATCATGGCGGTTTGGGGAAACGTGAGCAGCCTTGGCGCCGCGGAAGATGCGAAAGCCGCGGTCCGAGCGGCGCTTGGAATGCGGCGCGAAATGCCAAAATTGAATGCGGCATGGCGCGCGGAGGGGATGCAACCGCTCGCGTTCGGCATTGGCATCAATCATGGCGAGGCCATTGTTGGCAACATCGGGTCGTACGAGCCGCACGAGCGACTCGATCCGACCGTGATCGGCGACGCCGTGAATCTCGCTTCGCGGCTGGAAGCGCTGACGCGTATTTACGCCGTTGATATTCTGGTTGGACAAAGCGCAGCCGAGCTTGTGCGCGACGACTTTCACTTTCGCTCGGTCGCGCGTGTTCAGGTGAAAGGAAAAAGCGAACCGGTCGAAGTGTTCACGCTCGTCGGCGCGCGGAAGGACGATGTCGATCCGGAATTTTTGAAATGGCTCGACATTTACGAAGAGGGGATCGCCAAATTCCGGAAACGCGATTTTAAAGACGCGAAGATTCTATTTTCACATTTTCTCGAATTTTATCCGGACGATTCTCTCGGGAAGATGTATCTCGCGAGCGCGCTCGAATACGAACAAGCACCGCCGGACGAAGCTTGGAACGCGGTCGAAGTTTTCAAAAAGAAGTAGCCCGCTAATTACGCGAATCAGACGAATAAACTCTGATCGAGCAAGGAATTGATGTTGGAGTGCATTATTCGTGTCCTTCGCGTGATTCGCGGGTCAAATTTCTGGCGCAGGTCAAACTCCCGTCGTAAAGAATCGGCGTGACCAAAACCGCGCCGCAAAAATTTCATTTCATTGGCATTTGCGGCACGGCCATGGGCTCGGTCGCGGCGGCGTTGCAGGAGCGCGGGTTCAAAGTCAGCGGCTCGGACGAAAGTGTTTATCCGCCGATGTCGACCTTTCTCGAAGAGCGCGGGATCAAACTTCATCAAGGTTACGGCAAGGAAAACATTCCGAGCGACGCGGATGTGGTCGTGATCGGCAACGCGATGAAGCGCGGCAATCCGGAAGTGGAAGCGGTCCTGAACCGGAAACTTTTTTACCTTTCGCTGCCGGAAGTTCTGCAAAATTATTTCCTGCGCGGCAAACACAATCTCGTCGTCACCGGCACGCACGGAAAAACAACGACTACATCGTTGCTGACGTGGATCATGGAAAAAGGCGGCCGCAAACCCAGTTATCTCATCGGCGGCATTCCAAAAAATCTTGGTCAGGGCGCGCGGTTGAACGACTCCAAGTATTTTGTGATCGAAGGCGATGAATACGACAGCGCGTTTTTTGATAAGCGCTCCAAGTTTATTCATTACTTGCCGGAGCTGGTGATCGTAAACAACATCGAGTTCGATCACGCCGACATCTTCAACAATCTTGACGAGATCAAACTAAGCTTTCGCCGGTTGCTCAATATCGTTCCGCAAAACGGAATGGTTCTGGTCAATGGCGACGATCATAACTGCGTTGAGGTCGCGAAGGATTGTCTCGCACAGATGGTCGAAGTCGGTTTTTCAAAAAACTGCGCGCAACGGATTCGCGACGTCACTCATTCGCCCGAGGGTTCTCGGTTCAAACTTGGCGACGACGTTTATGAAATCCCGCTCATCGGGGAATTTAATGTGCGGAACGCGGCGATGGCCGCGAGCGCGGCCCGCTTTTACGACGTGCCGAAATCGAAGATCGAAAACGCGTTGAAAAGTTTTACGGGCATCGCGCGGCGCCAGGAAGTGCGCGGTGAAGCGCGGGGCGTGAAAGTGATCGACGACTTTGGCCATCATCCGACGGCGATCGGGCAAACGTTGCAAGCCCTGCGGCAGCGTTATCAGAGTCAGCGGATCTGGGCAATCTTCGAGCCGCGGTCGAACTCGACCCGGCGCTCAGTTTTTCAGAAGGAACTACTGGAGGCGCTCAAAGTGGCGGACGGTGTGTTCATCGCGCAAGTGGCGCGGCTCGAACAAATCCCAGAAGCGGAACGTTTACATCCAGAAAAGATGGTAAAGGAAATTTCCGAAGACGGGCGGCCAGCGTTCTATGAAAAGAACGCCGACGCAATTGTCGGTCGAATTGTACCCTTATTGAAAGAGAGAGACATTGTCGCCGTTTTCAGCAACGGCGGATTCGACAACATCCACGAGAAATTGCTGGCGCGGCTGAGAGAAAAATTGTAGCGGCGCTCTATGAGCGCCGAAACTCCACGATCTCGACGGCTCGGCCGACTCGAAACGTTTTTGTCGACTCGCCCATCTATTTTGTGACGGCATGCACGGCCAATCGCCGCAAGATTCTTGCGCGCTCGGCGATTCACAAAACGTTCATCGAGTTTGCCAAGAATGGTCCAGAACATGGAGCCTGGCTTGGTAGATACGTGCTAATGCCCGATCACTTGCACGCGTTCGTAGCGCTCGACGACGAGAAGATGACGCTGGCGAACTGGATGAAGTCATTAAAGAACTCGCTGTCGAAGGCGATGCGAGCTGAGAAGATCTCACCGCCACACTGGCAGAAAACATTTTTCGATCACGTTTTGCGCGGCTCGGAATCTTATAGCGAGAAATGGGAGTACGTTAGCGAGAACCCGGTGCGCGCTGGACTCGTTAAACGGTCCGAAGAGTGGCGATTTCAATGCGAGATTTTTTCGCTCGAATATCGATCTGATTGAAAAGAACGGCGGTCATAGACCGCCGCTACAGCTATTGCGCCGCTGACGTGTGATCGTGCACGATTTTCCAGCCTTCGGGGAACCGGCGAAAAATTAGGGTGAAACGGCCGTGAGGCTTGTCGTTCGCGCGTTTGAGTTCCCAACTACCAAGCACGACAGCGGAATCGTTACTTAACGGCGTGATTTCAAGATCTGAAAACGTCAGCGTTCCCATTTTCGCGCGGTCCGAATATTTCTTTTTGTAACGATCCAGAACTTTTTGCCACCCGCGCGTGACTTCGTCGCCGGAAACGAACACCGTGTTCTCGGAGCGCGAGTAACCGTTCATGAACGTATCGATGTCGCCGCGGTTCCACGCGTCCTGCTGCATTTTCAGCACCGCGCTAATTTCGGATTGGGGCGACTGCGCAGAAAGCGATGTCGATCCAAGAATCGCCGCGACCAGGAAGCAAACAACGACACTGCGCATTGTCATCCTGAACGAAGTGAAGGATCTCACAAAAGCTGATTGATCACGCTTAGTAATTTGTGTGCTCCACGCTTCGAGTGTGAGATCCCTCGCTCCGCTCGGGATGACGAAGATCACTACGGCGTCGGCATCGGAGTCGGTGAGGGCGTTGGAGTGATTGACGGTGTAGCGGTTGGCGTCGGTGTTGAAGTTGCGACCGGGTCCGAAGTTATCGCCGTTGGTGTCGGTGTCGGCTCGTCTGATACATCATCAGTTAAAATCGTTGAGCTAATGATGGTAGCCACCATCGGTGTGGCCGTTGGTGTCGGTGAAGGCGTAGCAGTAGTAATAGGCGCAGGCGTCGGCGTCGGCGTCGGCGTCGGTGTTGGCGTTGGTTCGAGTTCTCTTTTGTAAGTTAGAACCAGCGTCGCGTTCATCACCGGGTCGACCGTGACGTGCGCCGGGCCATCGATGACCACGTGTTTAATAAATTCCAGCGGCGATGCCGAGCTGGAGTTGATCGTTG
>Ga0137415_10004003_pt1 | contig 14606 bp, 14 predicted proteins | sample CZODoug3_1_1_16f_FD_183082 | JGI IMG/M metagenome (GOLD analysis project Ga0137415, IMG submission 183082) | Vadose zone soil fungal communities from Angelo Coast Range Reserve, California, USA - CZODoug3_1_1_16fungal (Hybrid Assembly) | ecosystem: Environmental > Terrestrial > Soil > Vadose... | reverse complement strand
CAGGCCTTTAACATCACTAACGGGGACTTCAATCGTTGGGAGAATATCTGGCCAAAGCTGGCGGAGTTTTTCAAAATGGAGTACGCACCACCGCAACACCTCCCACTCACGCAATTCATGTCGGACAAAGAACCTCTCTGGAAGGCGCTGGTTAAGAAGCACCGTCTTCTCGACTACTCGTTCCAGGACGCCGCCGCCTGGCCGTTCGGACAAGCGATTTTCAATCTCGAATACGATATCATGTCGGATACGAACAAATCCCGGCAATTTGGCTTTCACGAGTGGGTCGATACGGAAGAAATGCTGTTTCGGCTCTTTCGTCAGTTCCAAAAGATGCGTTTTATTCCCGCGTGATACGGACTGCCGGGAGCGCCGGTAACGCAGGAAGCGCCGGGAGAGGTGATCGGTGAGGTAACACCTTAGAGTTGCTTATCACGAATCACCGATCACCTCTCCCGGCGCTTCCGGCGTTAATTTTCCGGCGCTATCCGTCAGTGATTTGCTATTTGCTATTTCCCCTCACCCCGACATTTAGTTCTTTCTATGCTCTCTTGTGTCATTCACGCCGCACACGACCTAAGGGTTGAGGAACGGAAAACACCTGAGCCGAAAACCGGTGAGGTACTCGTCCGGTTGGGTGCGGGTGGAATTTGCGGATCGGATTTACATTATTACCACGACGGCGGCGTTGCCGATTTTCGTTTGCGCGAGCCAATGATCCTCGGTCACGAGGTCGCCGGCGAAATCGTCGCGATCGGACCAGGTGTCACTACGCTGAAGGCCGGTGATCGTGTCGCCGTCAATCCCGCCCGTTATTGTGGTGTCTGTTACCAGTGCCGCAGCGGCCGCGCAAATCTTTGTCCCGACGTGCGTTTCTTCGGCAGCGCCTCCCGATTTCCACACGTACAAGGTGGTTTCGCCGAGTTTTTCTGTGCGGCCGAACCCCAATGTATCCGGTTAACCACCGATATCTCTTTCCCAGTAATCGCCTGTGCCGAACCGTTATCTGTGACCCTTCATGCGGCGAATCAAGCTGGCAAATTGACCGGTAAACGCGTGCTCATTACCGGCGCTGGTCCGATCGGGCTCCTTTTGGCAGTGGTCGCCCGGTACGCCGGAGCGCGTGAAATTGCTATCACCGACCGGGTTCAAGCTCCGCTGGAAGTCGCCTTAAGGATTGGAGCGGACCGGGCTATCAACGTCGCCGAAACGGCAGATGCTTTAGCAGAGATCGATAGGGAGATCGGCGGATTCGATGTAGCGCTCGAGGCTTCTGGGGCTCCTCCGGCCCTAGTCGACTGCGTGGAGTCGGTCAAACCTGGAAGCCGCATCGTTCAGGTTGTTATGCTCTCTAACGCAACAGTGCGCTCGGCCGGTTGGTTGCGCGTGAGCTCGAGTTGGTCGGCACTTTTCGGTTTGGTGACGAGTTTGCCGAAGCCGTCGAGGTCTTGGAACGGGGCCGGATAAAGGTCGACACACTGATCACGGAACAAGTGCCTTTGGCTCGAGCCCAGGAGGCATTTGAGTTCGCCTCAGATCGGCGGCGTTCGATCAAGGTAAGCTTGGTAGGAGGTGCGAGATAGCAGATAGCAAAGAACGGCGGGAACACGGTGAAACGTGATTGGTGATGAGTGAGAGACGCTGCCGGCGCTAAAAGAACAAGAAGTGACGCTTCTTTTTCTCGTCAGTCGGCTGGGTTCCGGTCGCTTGCTTCGGCTTGCTTTTGAACAGGTTGAAGAAGCCCCGCAGGGGGTTATGAGAGGCCCGGCCGCTGTCGATATCAGGACGAATATCGGGTTCGGCCTGTCGCGTTTGAGCCAGTTTTTTTGTATTCTGCGCGGTATCGGTTGGTTCGGAACTATCCGGACCAACATCGTCAGTGGAAGCGACCTCCGCACCGCCGTTCTTAGGAAAACTGACGGAGTCTACCAGTTTGTAATTTCCGATCGCAGGATCTAATCGCTTGAGGCCGGGATCGTATCCGTTATCCAGTGCGAGGACCTGTTTAATAATCTCAGCTGCCATCGGTGCGGCAACACCACCGCCGGACTTGCCACCTTCGATCATCACAGCCAATGCGATCTTGGGATGATCATAGGGAGTAAAGGCCAAAAACCAGGTATGATTGTCCTTCTTTCCGCCGCGCCAAAATTGGGCGGTCCCGGTCTTTCCCGCGACCTGGACACCAGGAACGGCGCCTTGTTTGCCGGTCCCATCATCAGCGTTGACTACCCCCCACATTCCTTTTCGAACAAGTTCAATCTGTTCTTTCGTGAGCTTGTTGTCTCTAGTGAGATCGCCCCGAATTTTGGTCGGTCGGCGGATGATCGTGCCGTCCGACTGTTGGATTTGGTGGATCAAGGTGGGCTGGTAATAAACTCCGCCGTTTGCGACCGTGGCCGCGACCATCGCCATCTGCAAAGGGCTGGCCAGTACGTAACCTTGACCAATCGATGCATTGGCGGTTTGCCCCTGCGACCAACGCTCGTTCTTGGTCGTGCGCAACCAATCCGCCGACGGAAGCAGACCTGGGTCCTCGTCGGTTAGCTCAATCTCGCTGGGCTGGCCCAGCCCGAGTGTTTTGCCAACGCTATCAATTGCATCAATTCCTGCCGCGTTCCCGAATTGATAGAAATAGGCGTCACACGAATGTCTAATCGCCTCGACCAGATCCTGATTCCCATGCACGCCCCAGCAATGCATGTAGGTGTTGCCATACGATACGCCGCCATAACACGAAAATCTTGCTTTGGCGAGGTTCTTGGTTAATCCGGCGAGGGCAGTAATGATTTTATAGGTGGAGCCCGGCGCATACGCGCCGGTTGCCCGATTAGTTAGCGGATCGGCCTCCGCATCTTTGATTGTCTGCCAATCGTGGGCCGAGATCGATGGAATGAACTTGTTCGGATCAAATGAGGGCACCGAGGCCATCGCGAGCACTTCGCCGTTATTTGGGTCCACGACCACGCAAGCCGCTCGGCCCACAAATCGGAGCGTTTTTTCAACGATAAATTGTATCCTCGCGTCGATCGAGAGGTACACGTTGGCGCCAGGGGTCGGCTGTACAATTTCCTTCACCCCCTCGAGCTGGCCTTTAGCATTCTTAGTTAAGATACGTTTCCCGGGTTTTCCTCGCAGGACGTCGTCCATCGTGTATTCGAGATTTGTCCTTCCCTGTACGTCCGGCTGATAAAAATCAAAATCCTTAATGTCTGGCAAATGACTGATGTCCTTTTGGGCACCAACATAGCCAAGGATCTGCGAGCCGAGCGCCCCATAAGTGTACTGCCGAGCCGGCATAACATTCATCTGAACGCCGGGAAGACCGAGATCCTTCTCGGCAAACCGGGAGAAGGTGGCGAAATCGAGATCCTGACGATAAGCAAACGGAACGAGGTAGTTGTTTTGGAAATGCGTGCGAAGTTTCTCCGGGCTGAATGAGCCAGAGAGCTTAAAAGCGTGTAATTTCGGAATAATGGTGCGGTTGACGATCTCGACGATGTCTGGCTGATTCCGGTCGTGCAGCATACCATGACTATCTCTGGTCCGGGATCCGGTCATCGGGACCTGGCCATATTTTTGTTTGTAACCGTTTACGATGTCCGGGAAATAAAAATCGACCTCGTAACTTGGGCGGTTAGTAACTAGCGGAATGCCATTGCGATCCCGAATTTCGCCACGCACGCTCGGCATTCGCACCGTGACCTCAGAGCTTCCTCGAATCCGTTGGCGGTAGTAGTCGGCCAATACTACCTGAACATACCAGAGACGCACGCCGATCAAACTCATGCTCAGTAGGATCACTCCCGCGAGAAAGAGGATTCGGAAGTCCAGGCCAGCCGCTTTCTCCGGTCGGACCGCGGTTCTGGAATCTGCGCTTTGCCTCTCGGGCGGGTCCAATTTGCTCTCTGCGCTTATTTGGCAAACTAGTCCGCCGCATCTCGTCGCGCAACGACCAGAGAAATCAACAGCCGATAGCCGAATGGGGCAAAGTAGCCTGATGCATCGGGTTCAGCGATCGGTAATCGATAGTCAGTAGTCAGCGAGACCTAAATTGACCGGTAGCGGCGACTGTCCTGAATAGACCTTTGGGCACGGCAGAGTTTGAAAATTGACGCGGGGCCCCGAAATTGACCCGAACGCAGGGGACTTTCCAGAGACCGAGGAATGTGTGCTTCTACCGTGATGGGATGGATCGAGGCTCGTTCTCCTCTCACGTTTCTCGTCTCGCTACCGGCGTTATCGGCGATACTCATTCCCCAGCATGGGCTCCAGGTATCGGTACAGGACGGTTTTCAATTCCTGAATGCCTTGTTTCTGTTGCTTTGGGGTACCGTTCAAGGCGGAACGAAGCAGTGCCTTAAACAATTGTACACAAGTGCTCGCTGCCCGTTTGAGCTCTACGCGGTTGCCCTTAGGACAGCGAGAGACAAATAGATTTTCGAGACCGATTTCGACATGCCGGTCTAGCACTTGAATGCTCGAGCTTAGCTCGTCCGAGATCACCGAACCAGTGAGCAGTGCTTCAAGACCTGATCCCTGGCGATGCAACTCGATAAATGGGTCGACCACGTGTGCGATCAGCTCTGGCAGCGGGCCGTTCACCGCGGCAACGGCGAAAGCAGTTCGGTGAATCTCTTGCCAGCGCTCCACATAGCGCGCAGCCAAAGCCTCTGCCACCGCCTGTTTATTAGGGAAAAACTGATAAAACGTGCCCGGTGACACACCCGCGTATTTCGAAATGGCGTTGGTGGTCGCACGCTCGTAGCCGATCTCGGCGAATACTGTATCGGCGGCGTCGAGCAATTGGTTGACGCGGCGCTGGCCTCGTTGCTGGAGACGTCGGGGACGGGCCTGGGAGGTTGGCTGAATTGGATCTTTACTTTTCACGAGCAAATACTCGCGTTTTTGCTTTCACGAGTTTATACTCGCAACATATGACGAAAAACACCGAAGCCAAACTGCCTCAGATCGCCTTCGTCACCGGCGCAACCGGGTTGCTGGGCAATAACCTGGTGCGAACGCTGGTAGCCAAGGGGGTCACGGTTCGAGCCCTAGTCAGGTCACGCAGCAAAGCAGAAAAACAATTTCCCACCCTCTCGATTGAACTGGTCGAAGGGGACATCAACAATACCCAAACGTTCGCCCAGCGGTTGGCCGGCGCAGATACGGTCTTTCACACAGCCGCTTACTTTCGCGATAACTACAAAGGCGGCAAGCATTGGCCACAATTGTATACCACCAATGTCGTCGGTACGGCGAGACTTCTGGAAACAAGTTATCAAGCTGGAATACGACGGTTTGTTCATACCAGCTCGACGGCAACGTTACGCGGGAAACCAGGAGAATCGACTGATGAGACGATGCTGCGCGATGAGCGGGAGGCCGATGATTATCAGCGGAGCAAGATCTTGGCAGATCGAGAAGTCCTGAAATTCCTGGAAACACACCTCGATTTCTGGGCAGCCTTGGTTTTGCCCGGGTGGATTCACGGGCCTGGCGATTTCGGGCCGACCTCTGCCGGCCAAACCGTGCTCGATTATCTTCACCGACGGTTGCCTGGTGTGCCACCAGGTGGCTTCTCGGTCGTCGATGCTCGCGATGTTGCCGATGGAATGATCCGGGTGGCCGAGCGCGGCGCTCGAGGAGAACGGTACATCACCGCCGGTCGACCCATGACGATGGCCGAGGTGTTCAAAACATTGGAAAAAATCTCAGGAATTCCGGCGCCGCGCAGCAAGGTGCCGATGGCGGCACTCTATGCAATCGGTGGACTCGGTGAATTGCAGGCTCGATTCTTTCGAAAACCGGCTCTGATCAGCTGGGCCATGGTTCAATTGATCGCTCACGAGGGCAATCGCAACAAGTACGATCATAGTAAGAGCGAAAGAGAGCTAGGAATTCGATTCCGCAACGTTGAACAGACCTTGCAGGACGAGATTGAGTGGTTCAGGGAGCAAGGAATGGTGGCGGGGATAGCAGACAGCAAATAGCTGGTAGGGCAATGCTCCCCGCAGAACGGCTTAATACTGAGCCAGGTTTCGCTGCGACCGATTGAACGGGAAAACTGATTGGGGACGCATTTGCGAACTCAAGGCATGAATGAATCGATTCCAGATCCTGAAGACCTTCAATCGGAAGATGAAGATGAGGAAATAACCGGCGCTGTTACCGATCCGCTGGCAGATCCACCTGGTAGTCGCGGCCACAAAGCGACGAATCCCTATGAAGGTACCGAAGCTAACGATGATCCAGGTCCATCCCTTGCTGACCAGCTAGAAGATGATACCCCAGCCAATGATGAAGAGTTGGGCGGAGGCGAAGGAGATATATAGCCCGAATAATGACTCTGTGATGGGGAAAGGGCACTCGACACCCGATCTATTCGGGTCTCCGAGTCCGTTTTCTCATTGGCGGCGAACACTTAACCTATGGCTGACAAAAGCATCACAAAAGTTAATTCTTTCCATGCGCCCAGAGGCCACGGCGGACAAAAGTATCTCGCCTCCGGCATTCATGTTTCAATGCGATTTTGGGAGCGTGAGAAACCGACGGAAGCGAAGCCAAAAACCTCTCGTGATTACGAGACGGTCGGCTTCGTCATCGAAGGAAAGGCGGAGCTGCATATTGAAAACCAACTTGTTCTGCTGGAAAAGGGCGACTCATGGGTCGTACCAAAGGGCGCGAACCACGCTTATAAAATAATCGAAACCTTTACCGCAGTCGAAGCGACCAGCCCGCCCGCGGAAGTACACGGAAGAGACGCGTGAGAGCATTGGGAGGGCAAGGCTTCCGACTTCGCCCAAAGTTGTCCGCGAGCGCTGACCACGGCAAGGGCTTGGTCGGACAAGCCCGCCGAGCCGCGGTTGTCGACTAGCTGCTGACTGTTAACGGCCTTTCGGGTCTGGCGGGTGGATCGGCTCTGGAGCGTTGGGCGGCACAGGCTCCGGCGGCCTGGGCGGCCCTGGCGACGGCTCGGTCGGCTTCGGAGGCGGCATCGGTTCTCCGGGAATCGGCCGAATAGGTATCTCTGGCGGTATTTCCGGTGTCATAGGGCTTCGATGCTGAACCTACCGTAGGAATTGATATAGCTGGCACCATAACGTTTCAGCAAGTCAGCTATCTCTCGACGCCTTTCCCCAGTCTCGGCTATCACCGCAATCACGGTCTGATCTTCTTCTAACGCCCTGGCGTAATTTCTCAGGTGATGTGCGTCCAGATCGCCAAAGCTCGGCCCAATTTGCGCCAGCTTGGCCAACCATCCATGCTTTCCGGATGCCTTATCCAGTTTGTCTGCATCCTTCCGGCCGCCGAGAATGCCAATTGAATCTTCTGGAAAACCGGCCTCATTGAGTGACTGGATTACGGCTTTCGTGTCGACGCCGGGATCCAGGACTGCAAGTACCTGGTTCACTGGATTCTTCAATGAACTCTCATCTTCGTAGTCGGTTGCACCTTCCATAACATCAGTCTTGGAACTGTTCGCACTCGTAGAAATTAGTGGCTGTATGGCCGATTGGAGACAGATCGCGGAATCGATTGCTCCCATCGAATCGTGACTCCGTCCGAGAAATCCGTGCTTGGCAGACGCTTTCTACAACTTAGTATCGCCGTCCCACGCCTCAGCATGGTGAATGTCGACCCGGAGAAGCGCGAGATCTGGTTCTTCCAGGCCTTTTGGGAAATAAGACTTTAACTCGGGACGCCACAGTTTTTGGATCATCTTTTCGTCTTCGACTAGCTGAGCGAGACCGGTGACGGAGGCGTATTGCTTCTTTTCGGGGCTGGCAAAAGCAACATTGACGACTCGATTGCCAATCGCTTCTGCAATGAGTGGCTTCGATTCCTTGACCAAAAACCAGAGGCTGTCAAAATCACAGTCCGCACAAAGCATCGGCCGACTGCGAAGTTCTCCGTTTGCTTGCACGGTCGTCAGCATACCAACCTTGATTGATCCGATGATCTCCCCAATCTTTTTATTATCCGCCACTTTCGAGGTCATATCTGATGATCGCACGAAACTGGAAAAGCGGTTCTTACTCGACGGGTTTTCGGTTTTCAAAGCATTTCGCCTTTGACCGGCGATTATGCCAGGACCTTGATTCCCTCCGCCTGCGAACAACCTGGGTCCCAATGAACATTGTTAGTCTCAACATTGGAAGCGGCAGCCAAAAGGTGTTGCTGTTTTCCAATGAAGGCGGCAACCATAACGACGAGCTTGCCAAGGCACCAATATGGGAGGCAAAAATCGACACGACTGCGCCCGGTCAACCTGCCGGGAAGTTTTTCGTTTCTTTAAAAGTAAACGGAACTCCGTATCGGAAGGAGGTTGGCAGCAATACCGCGATCGAGGAACGACTCCTTTTTACTTTCGATCTCATGGGGCAAGGTGATACCCGCGTTTTAGGCAAGCTCTCCGATATCGATGCTGTCGCCCACCGGATTGTTCACGGCGGCTCTCGTTACGCCGATGCGGTGGAAATTGATGATGAAGTTGAAAAAGAAATCGATCGGTTGGGAGCACTCTCTCCGCTGCACAATCCGGTACAACTTCGAGGCATCAGGGCGGCTAAAAAGAAATTCGGTTCGACCACTCGGCAGGTCGCCGTATTCGACACAGCCTTTCATCAGTCAATCCCGCGAGAAGCAAAAACCTATGCTGGTCCGTTCAGCTGGATCAAAGAAGGAATCGTCCGATATGGCTTTCATGGCTCCAGCTTTCGTTACGCGACTAGGCGCATCGCCGACATTTTGGGAGGCTCAGCCGATCGCAAACTCATTCTGTGTCATCTGGGTGGTGGCTGCTCTCTGGCCGCAGTACTTGGTAACAAGAGCATTGATACAACCATGGGATTTTCTCCGCTCGACGGAATCGCCATGTGCACTAGATCGGGAGCGATCGATCCCGGTATTCTCATTTATTTACTGCGAACAGGTATAAATGTAGATGAGCTTGATCGTTTGCTGAACGAACGATCCGGCTTATCTGGGCTGGCCGGACTTCCTGGCGATACTCGAATCATTATTCCGGAAGTGGAAAAAGGTAATGACCGAGCACGTCTCGCGTTAGACGTCTTTATCCATCGGCTGCAAGGCGGAATCGGAGGGATGATAGCAAGCCTGGGCGGTTGTGATGCTCTCGTCTTTACTGATGTAATTGGCGAGTCAGAGCCATCGTTGCGGGCAGCCGCTTGCCAGCCGTTCTCTTGTCTGGGGCTGAAACTGGATCCCAAAAGAAACCTGGAAGCGAGCGGCGACACGGAGATCTCGGCCGACGATTCCAAAGTCCGCGTTTTTGTAATCGAATCGCACGAGAGTTGGCAGGTAGCTCAAGAAGCGGCGGCGTTGTGTCAGGGAGGGTAATTTGGGAGGGTGCACCGTGCGCTGCCAATCGTCCGGCTGCGATCCTCTCCGTATTGGTGGGAAGCGTCACCGGCTAATTTGGTTCATCTATCATTTCTTGCGTGCTTGCCGCTTTTTTTTTGCCGCTTTTGCGCCTTCCTTGCCCAACGCTGTCCGTGTCGCCTTAGATAGATGCGCAACCGTTCTCTTCTTTTTTGCTACCGCCGCGGCTTTCTTGATGTTCTTCTTAGCGGCAGCCCTTTGTGCAGCTGTCATATGAGAGGTTCGGATATGCGACCCCGACTGCGCTTTCGAATTGGCCGAAGATTTGAGAACAAAACTCCGCCAGTTCCGATCAAATTCCGATCAAAGAGAGAACCCTGGCAATTATCTGATGCAACCCGAAAAGTCTATCGACGTAGTGATCATTGGCGCCGGAGCAGCAGGTCTCGCCGCTTGGCGCGAGCTTCATTCCGTCGGGCTTAATCTGGTGGTTTTGGAAGCCCGCGATCGGATTGGTGGACGAATCCTCACCGATCACTCGACGCATTCGCTGGTGGAACTCGGTGCCGAGTTCGTGCACGGAAAACCTCCGGCAATTTGGTCAATCCTGGAGGAGGCGCAGCTGGAAGTGGTGGAAAGCTCTGGTACTCGAATGGTTTCGAGCAAAGAAGGCCTTCGACCATGCCCGGAGTACTGGGAAACCATCCAAAGAGTCGATTCACAGATCAACCCCACTCGTGAGATCTCGTACGACCAGTTCCTGGCGGAGGCCCAGGCATCGCCGTTCGAAAAACTTGTAGCCAGATCCTATGTCGAGGGGTTCAATGCAGCTCATGCTGAGCTGATCAGCGCGCCCGCAATTGCCATTGCTGATCGTGCAGCGGCCGAGATTGAGGGACAAAGGCAATTCCGCCTTCCCGGCGGTTATGGATCGCTGATCGATTGGCTGGCCACCGGACTTCCGCGTGAGTCACTACATTTGCAAACAGAGGTGAGAGAAATTCGCTGGCGACGCGGCCAGATTGGAATTGCGGCCGACACGCCGAACGGCAATCGGGACTTCTTTGCAGTCCGATTGCTTGTTACTGTGCCGCTTGGTGTGCTACAGGCATCATCAGGGAGGCGCGGGGCCATCCAATTCATTCCGCCACTGTCGCAAAAGGAGGCGGCGCTCAGGGACCTGGAGGTAGGCCATGTCGTAAAGTTCATGATCAGCTTCAAGGAGCCATTTTGGAGCAACCACAGCCCGTTGGGGTTTGTTATCTCATTCGATATCGATATACCGACCTGGTGGACGCAGGAACCTCTGACCTCGAATACCTTAACCGGCTGGGCGGGTGGACCTGCCGCTGAGAAATTGATCAATCTCTCGCGAGAGGAGCTCCTTGACCGGGCCGTCGAGTCCTTGAGTCGAATCTTTGCCAAACCTGGGCATTGGCTACGAGAACGGGCTGACAGGATTCACTATTACGGTTGGAGCAACGATCCATTTTCGCGGGGCGCCTACAGCTATCCTAAAGTCGGCGGGTTGAAAGCCGCCCAAATCCTGGCCGAGCCGGTGAACGACACCATCTTCTTTGCCGGCGAAGCTACCGATTTCCAAGGGGCTAACGGCACCGTGCATGCGGCGCTCGCCAGCGGAAAATCAGCCGGGCAAAAAATCATTAAAGAGTCTCGGAGCGGCTGATTACAGGTGCGCTCCCGCTTGTCGGTGTTCGTCGTACGCACTGGCCATGCCGAAAGCCATGGGTTAGAAAACCCTTTGCGGGCCCAGCCGCGAACCAGATCTGTATGAGATTTACATCCTTAAAGTTGAATTCCCTTCGTGATCTGTTGCTGGAGGAACTGCGTGATCTGTACAATGCGGAACAGCAGCTCACCGAGGCACTTCCAAAGATGGCTAACGCTGCGAAAGCGCCCGATCTGAAGTCCGCATTTAATCACCACCTTGAGCAAACCAAGCAGCAGGCTTCGCGCCTCGAACATATATTCGCCGGGATGAATGAGCAAGCCGCCGGAGAGACATGTGAAGCAATGAAAGGGCTGATCAAAGAAGGCGAGCTAATCATTAAAGCGGAAGGCGATGCCGATGTACGTGACGCCGGACTGATCGGTGCCGCCCAGAGAGTCGAGCACTATGAGATGGCTGGTTATGGCACAGCTCGTACTTTGGCTCGTCGCCTCGGCCAGGACGAGATTGCCAGCGTCCTGCAGCAAACCCTCAATGAGGAAAGTGAAGCCAACGAGAAGCTTACCGCGATTGCTGAAAGTCAGGTCAACGTGGGCGCCGCTCGCAAATAGCGAATAAACAACATATTAGAATACGATTCGCCGGCCGAGAAGTTTCATGGTCAGGAGCGATTCCGGTAATTGACTTTGAGATCCGCTAAGATCTATATCGGAACCAGCGGCTGGATGTACAAAAGCTGGGCAAACTCTTTTTATCCGAAGGGTTGCCCAGCCAAACGCCACCTTGAGTTTTATGTAACCCAATTTCCCACTGTTGAAGTCAACGCCAGTTTCTATCGTCTGCCCGAGGAAAGCGCTTTTACCACCTGGCGGAAAACAGCTCCGCCGGGATTTCTTTACGCCGTCAAAGGGAGTCGGGCAGTCACCCATTTCAAGCGATTAAAGCCAGGTGCCAAATCGTTCAAGCTTTTACTCGGTCGTTGCCGCCTTCTAGGCGACCGGCTGGGTCCAATCTTATGGCAATTGCCGCCTAATTTTACCAAGAATACCGAAAGACTCACACAATTTGCTAAATCGTTACCTCGCCGCTTCGCGCACGCCATAGAATTTCGTCATTCCTCCTGGCTTGATAAAGAGATTGAAGATGTCCTTAAGCGCCACCGTATCGCCAATGTGACAGTCAGTTCTTTAGCCATGCCAATGCATTTCCAGCCGACAGCCAACTTTGTCTACGTGCGTTTTCACGGCTTAAAAGATGGCCCGGGGCACGATTATACCGATCAAGAACTCGAACCCTGGGCCGAACATTTGCGACGATCCGCTCATCAGGGGTTGAAAGGATTTGTCTATTTCAACAATGATGTCAATACCCGCGCGCCGCTGAATGCACTGCGACTAATTGAGATGGTTGGCAAGTACGCGGCGAAAGCAAGGCAAACAGCAGAGTAGCCTGATGCCATTGCCTTCTCAGAATAGCGCAAACGATATCAAACCACGGCACGCGCAACACTTGTTGAGCAGGATCATAAAAAGCATTCCGAAAAATCGCTATTCTTGACCTGGAAGGTGCGTCTTACTACCTCCAGTTTGCAGCCACCCGTTCCGCCGACATCAAGGTTGGCCAGATTCGTATTCGCCGAGGGGATAGTCGGCATAATTGACGCGCTGCCCGCGGCCAGAATTACGTGTCCGCACGGAATAGTCTCTTTTGGCTCCGCGAGTTGAACTCCTGCCGTTTTTCCGTCGTCGAACGCAATTTATCGACTAGCACGTTGGCCCGAATCGTCAGGTTTGGACGATTGCGAGCATGCGACAAATAGGTAATCGCAGTTGGCGTACGCCGCTAACCTGATTCTCTGGCAAACGGCCAACGCTGATTGCTTCTGGTGCATTATGGCCTTCTATAAGGATATCCAGCGTTTAGGGAAGCATTGAGGAACGCTCGCTGAATGGGAATGAGCTCTGCATTTGCGGGACGGCGAATTGGAATAGGGCCCTTCCTTCCATGGTAATCATTGGCTATATCGAGATCATGTTCTAACAAGCGAAAGTACGGCAAAACGTCCTGGAAAGACCACCCCGGATTACAGCGACGGAACCAATCATTGTAATCAGCTGGTTGACCGCGCAATGCCACACAAACAAGACCTTCGGATTCCGCAACTGTTCTTCATGCCAGCAATCGATCCGTTTAATGTCAAAAACAAGCAGTTGGCGGAACAGGAAATGGATGAGCGCCTTGCGCACTATGTATTCCGCTCGATTTGCCCGACACCCAAGCCCATAGCGACGCTCTGGTTGAGGTTCTCACGAGCGCTCTGTGCGAGTGGATCACGCGCAATCCCGACCGGGTCGTCGATTCTTTGAACGTACGCCACATACTTCACGGAGCGCTCGACGAGTTCATTTCGAGGCATAAAGACGAATTTCTCTAGGCAAATAGTTGCGATCGCCCAGTGAACCCGAAGAGTTATTCTCCTGCTTGCAGGCGCGAGGGTGTTCCCCGAAGCGCAGCCGCGAGAATGGGCCGCTCCAGCGGACAACTCGTCGGAGTGGCTGGGTAATAACACTTGTTTGAGAGTTACCGACCTGGAAAGCGATCACCGGATTAGTTGATTTTCACAGGTTAGATCAGCCGCCCAATCTGCTCCATCTGTGCTTCGAGTAGTCCCGGATCGTTATTTTCTGGTTTGTTTATTCGTGTTGAGACAGGTCTTATTTTCATGGCTTCGGCCGGGAACGGTACCAAAATCTCCTTTCCAGCCTCTCCTATCAGCCACCGGTCTTGGGTTTCCGCCGGGAGAATAACAGGCATTCGAGTGTGTATTTCCGCGACCAGCTCGTTGGGTTGGCCAGTGATAATCGTGCAGGTCCGCAGCCACTCCTGAGTTTCTGGGTTCTGCCAACCCCCAGAGACCCGCGAAAACGAATGGTGAACCATCTTTCATCTCGATCGAATACGGAATTTTCCCTCCAATGACTTTCTTCCACTCATAGAAACCGTCTGCAGGAATCAGGCACCGCCGTTTTTTAAAGGCGCTACGAAACGAATGAGCGGTGTCAATCGTTTCAGCTCGCGCATTGAAAGAATCTACGTTTACTTTTCGTGGACGGGAGGGAAAGGCGAGCCGCGCGGGTACAATACCGGCCTCGCTCCGGCAGCAACATATGGGGGTAACAATGGTTGTGGTTCACTTTTTCCCGCCGTGAAAATAACGAAAGTAATCGTCAATGGTAAGGAAGTTAATTCCGCAACAGAGATCTCCTCGCCAAGTTCTTCCGGTAATGTGTTAGTGTTTCCGGGCAAGCCCACTCCAACATCCAAGCCTTCTACGTCGCCCCTTCACTGAACAGGGTCACCATCCTATCTGCGCTGATTGGAGCGCCTTCGCTGCGATGAGATTCGGCGCACGCAAAATCTTGAACAGCGCCCTGCTTGCCTTGGCGCTGCATTTGTCGAAGCATCGCCGAAGAGCTATGAAAAATAGCTGGGAGGGCTCGGCTAACGATATTCTCTTGGCCGGCAATATCGGCCTCGGACGGTTAGATCCCGATTCTCCAGCGATTGGCCA
>Ga0137415_10004002_pt1 | contig 14606 bp, 20 predicted proteins | sample CZODoug3_1_1_16f_FD_183082 | JGI IMG/M metagenome (GOLD analysis project Ga0137415, IMG submission 183082) | Vadose zone soil fungal communities from Angelo Coast Range Reserve, California, USA - CZODoug3_1_1_16fungal (Hybrid Assembly) | ecosystem: Environmental > Terrestrial > Soil > Vadose... | reverse complement strand
AGCGGCTGGATCTTTGCTCCGCGTACCAAATCGAGCTAAGCTCGCTTTCCACCCAACCTTTACAGCTCGTAGTCAACTTCGATATAGCGCTAGATGAGGCTGGAATGCCAATACCGGATCAGTCCACTACGCCTCGGAATGGTCCCTTAAACTATTTGGGATGGCATTTCGGATGATTTTAAGGCCCATGAGGTCATGTGCTCCAATAAAAGGCATTGGGTGAAAAATTCGTCATTCCCAGGGTTTCAAAAGGGGCAATTTTACCACATTTTTAGCTGATGTTTTCACCCCAAACTCCCACCCAATCGGTCAAACCCTGAGAATGGCGGGGTTGCCCGTCCACTGGATCTCCACAGATACCCTCGCACCCATATCGAACAAGACTTCTGGCAGCTACAATTATGCCTCTGAAATACGTGATAGGCAATCCGCCGACTATCGTCTCGCTCAAGAAACAAGTGGCCGCTTCTTGGGCGCCATGCCGCCCATGAAATTTCTGGATAAATTCCTTCTGACCTCCCAAGATACTCCAAAGTGTCCAGACGCAAAGGGTGCTTTCGCAAGTGTTTTAAGCACAGAGAAAAAGGTTAATATGTACCCACCATTTGTAAGCGTGGTCTTTGTTTCTGTACCTTCTATGCTTCATTAACATTCGGTAGATCACGGCAGTGACACCATTCGCTCCCAAGTTAAGGCTCATCGATACACATGCTAATCCAGATACCGAGTGTGACAAGCTTGCGCCTGATGTAGGCGTCTATCCCATCCATGATCAACCACAAGGAGATACCAAGACGGATTTCTCAAAAATGGACCTCTTTATTGAATTCAAGATCAAGGATACATCCGACCCATTCAGTGACCCAGAGGATCCTTTCTAATCGTGTGCCGAATATCGCACCTTTTGGGAAGGGGAACGATGTCCACGACCACGCGACCCTTACGCATACCCTAAGGAACGAGAAGTGGGCTTGCAGGTCAAGAGAAATGGTGCCCCTCAGGCACTACCGGATGTCCCTGGACGTTGTCGCTCGGCCGTTGACTTCTTTCAGCTCCTCATGGGAGTTCGTGAGTGCCATAGCCGATGCCATGGAAGGTAAGACTTCCCTGGTGGAGTCAGACCGTATGACTAACTTCTTGCTCGCGCAGCCCATCAACACGCCTATTTCGTCGCTGGTATTCTTCATCGTGACATCAGCGCGGGCAATATCTTAATCACATGTGGGGGCAAGGGCCTCTTGATCGACTGGGATCTTTCTATCATGCTAATCGACCCCGATACCGGTGAGAAACTATCATTTGCGAGACGACCTGACCGGACAGTAAGTGCCTATTTCTTTCCGGTCAATCTGTCTCTAGCTATTTCCTCAGGGAACGTGGCAGTTTATGTCAGCTGCGCTTCTTCGCAACAATAAAAAATGTAACGAACTTGAGGACGATCGGGAATCATGTCTTCATGTCCTGACTTGGACGGCTTTGCGTTTCACTGATCATACCATTTCTGGAAGCGGCACAACTAGATTTCTTAGGGCTTTTGACGAGGAGTACGAAGATGAAGAAGGCGTCAGAGGAGGAGACCTCAAGAAGGGTTTCCTGCTAGGTCGTGATATACCACGGGTGGTCAAGTTTGACCCTCGACCACAACTAGATGCGCTCATCGACGAGCTTACCGAGACGTTTGCAGTTCGTTACGAGAAGCCTCCGTCGACTAAGGATCTCCAGGCCCTCGAAGATGCGCGGGTAGCTAACGTCCTAGAATCCGTCATGACCAATTTACCAGCTTGGAGTTATCGGAAACACCTCGACGACCTAGCAGCACCAAGTTGGTTTGTCGATACGTTCAGGCGCAATCTCGATCCAGATTTTTGGCCGCCCTCAGACAAAGCTCGAGAGCAGCCCATTGGTACAGGATCTAGTAAGAAACGGGCGAGGGAGCAGGGCAAGTTGGGAGTGCGGATTCCGGGCACAAAGTCTCAGAGGCTTTCTGATGGTAGTGGATCACGTAGTGGGTCATGAGTCAGTTGATGACCAGGGGGATTGACTTTGCTTTATCTAAACGATCTATTCCACCACTTTGTCTCACTGATTTTTCTTACATTCACGCATGGTACACAGACTGGAATCGTTTCCCTCGAGCGACTCTGATGGATGCGTGCCCCGATCGGGGAACGTCATGGATTAGATGGGGAACGTAAGCCACATAGAATTTCGTATTGGTCCGTCGTAAACGACATCATTGCCTGTGAACAATGACACAGCACCCCGGTCGGGCGTTGGAAATTTTATGTTATGATAGATAGACATTGATTCAATAGAGCGGGGAGTATTTGCAATATATATATATATCCATATGCTCTTTGGAATTGAGGGTAAATCATGGGCTGCCACATAGCCTAAACAGTGTTCACGTTGCTCAATCCCTGTGCTGTGCTAATCGGTTCTGTGTATGGCGGGTTGCCTTGCCGACAGCTAATAGTACTTGCAATGACTGATTTAAGGTGAGGTCGAGGTTTAGGCTTACTGCACTACTGCACTGATCTCAACATGCGCTATGATAGACCAAACAACTGGTATTCTACTACATATAATACCCCCGTTGAAGCTGCATTCAAGTATCTTACGCAAACTTTCTTCATGGCATCGGGACTCATGAATCTCTGAAGCAGGGTTCTTCCTGCGAGTGAGGCATGTTAACCGCACCCAGATTAATGCAAATCCCTCAACTCACCTTGACAGTTGATAATGTTTGCTCAAGAACAATTGGGAATTTGGATTCCCGACTTTGGCACCAGTCTGTGTAGCCACATCACGATGTGGGCAAGAAAATCCACCTGGGACATCGTGATGTTCACGGCAATACTGGGCCCGGGGATTTGTGATGTCTACACCTATAGTTAGAGGGACATAATATATATTTCCAAATCAGGTATGCATTATATTTCCGCCACCTCATGCCTTTTTGTGGAGCACCGGGCTCAATATCATCCGAAATGCTTCTAAAATAGTCTAGGGGACCATTCTGAGGTGTAGTGGACTGATCCGGAGTAGGTACTAGCACGAAATCAATGTGTGTCGGGATGACTGGCTTAATTGGGCAATTCGGGTTCTCCCATCAGGTTCCTTCCTAATCTGACTGTTTCAAATAAATAAAACAATGTATTGTGCTACAGGTTTATCTATGCTGTGAATTGAGATATAGGATATGTATGGGGTGTTGTAAGTGAGGTAAGTAAAGCTGAGGGACGGGGGATCTGGATAAGGAGGGGGCATGGGTATTTCGATCCCAAAAAGCAATACCGCATGCTGCATGCACCGCGCACGATAGTGCTCACAGGTTGAAAAAGACGAGCAGGGTGTGTAGGATGTGCATATAAGATGCTACATACATAGTAGCTTAAGCAGTAGATACGGAGAACTAGAGAACGAGGGAAGCGGGGATTTCACCTCCAAAACTGAATATAGGGCGCCCCCACGCGCCGTGCACGATAGAGCTCACAGATTGAAAAAGATGAGCAGGGCGTGTATGTAAGATGCTGGATGTATAGTAGCTTGAGTAGTAGATGCGAGGTACTAGGGAACGAGGGGGAGCGGGGATTTCACCTCCGAAACCGAATATTGAGCGCCCCCACGCAATCAATATCACTCACCCATTGGAACTGAAGGTGGGGAACGTGGTGGGAGTGTGGTGGGTGGGGGAGATGCTGTAGTTTCGGTCCTGGGATGCTGGGATGCAAAGATTGAGTGGCGGGTGGGGTATTTCACCCGAAATCGCCGATATCATCCGCACGCGATCGGCATGGCCTGCCCACTGAAACCGAGGTCGGGGGACACAAAGGGAGTGTGGTGGGTGAGGCAGATGTGGTAGTTTTGGTCCTGAGATGCTGAAATGACAAGATTGAGTGGCGGGTGGGGTATTTCACCCCAAATCGCCGATATCATCCGCACACGATCGGTATTGCCCACCCACTGAAACCGAGGTCGGAGGATGCGAATGGAGTGTGGTGGGTGAGGTAGATATGGTAGTTTTGATCCTGGGATGCTGTGATGAAAAAATTGAGTGGCAGGTGGGGTATCTCACCCCAAATCGCTGATATCGTCCGCACGCGATCGGTATTGTCCGCCCACCGAAACCGTGATCGGGGGACGCAAAGAGAGTGTGGTGAGTGAGGTAGATGTGATAGTTTCGGTCCTAGTATGCGGAGATGAAAAGATCGAGCTGGGGGTAGGGTTTTGACCCTAGATGACTGATACCGAGCCCACGCCCTCGACATTGCCTGATACACAGAAATGCAGGGCAAGGAGGGTCAAAGAAGTGTATGGGGTGGGGTTGATGTGGTAATTGAGGCACTAGGATGCCGGGGCGATGAGATTGCACGGAGTTTGGGGGATTTGACCTCAAAAGCCAGTTATCGAGCGGGTGCGCTCAATATCGGCTGGCCATGGGATATGATTGGCGGGCCATGTGGAGAAGACTCGCAGAGAGAGGTGGAGATAGTCTTGAAGGCATAGGCAATGTCAAACGCAAGATCGAGCGGGGTTGGGCAATTTGACCCGAAACACCGAATATTGAGCGTGCGCACTCAATATTAGTTGGGAGTGGAAGCGACTTGTGGAGTACGTCATGGGTACCAATAGGGTGAGGGGGATGTGGTCGTTGAATGGGTGGGTAGTTGGGAACACGATAACGAACCAGGCGGCGGTTTTGGCCTGCAAATCCCAAATCCGGGCCGTGTGGGCTCGGTTTCGACCTGGGTTGCGTAAATCAGTGAGGAAGGGGTACAGGGTGTGTGGGGGGTGCGGGGTACATGGGTGTTAATGAGGTGGTGGGTTGGGTTCAAGAGCGCAGGCAGGGACGGCCTTTGGCCCTGCAAATCCGAAAACCGAGCGGCGTGTGCTCGTTTTCGGTAGGGGATGCGCAAATCCGAGCGTGCGAGATGCACGGGGTGCGTAGGGAGGGGCCTATGTCATTCTTGAGGTGGTGGGTATATGTAATTGTGCAGGGAGAACTTGTGGATAGAAAGGATTAATGAATTAATGAAAATTAAAATTAAAAGGATGACAGCAGACGTACCTGGTGCCCTGTCATCTCTGGTGGCCCGTCATCTATCCTTCATTGCACCCTCCCCCTTCTACTACCATCCACCACATCATCCACCGTGGTTCGATAACCCCTTGTTAAGCTAGGTGGGCTGGCGACACATGTTGGCAATGTGATGACTTTAAGCTGTAGAAAAGCATGTTAGTAGACAATATAAGACAAGTATTTGTTGTTTGTACTCACCTGTAATGAGCGGGTTTGGTGCTGAACCAGCAGCACTGTCGGACGTGGAGAAGAGATGAGAGACGACGAGAATCGACTTACCAATTTGGGCAAGCAAAGGCCCCACGATTTCCATATTGAGATTGTGGCTGAAGCGTCCATTTGACATTTGTACTCAAATTGCGCTTCCTATGGATAGATTCAAGCATTTGTACTACATATCATTCGTAGATATATACCTTTAGGTGCTATAAATTAAATATTAGATATATTCAGCGTAATTTGAAGCCTGTGGGCCTCAATTATTATCAAATGAGGTGCAAATAGATATGTGTATTGCTCATATTAAGTCTACACCATTGCCTGACACTTCAGAAAGGTAATTATTGGTTGTATATAACCTATGTACGCATCTTGTTTGGTAATAAAATATTTGAGGCGGAATGAACGGCGATTTTAATTACACGCAGTCATGAATGTTCATGACAAAAGCATCGCGGAACATATGATTGTATTCGTTCCTACTGACATTTTGCTATTAAAATCCACAAGACCTTCAGAGTCATGATACAGTTTTGACTGGCAGTATATTGAATAATTTTAATCTTGTGGAAGGATATGCAGAGGCAGATACCTGAATCTTTGCATGAATCTTAGTTTGGAAAGTACTGCTTTTGAGTCACTCTGAGGTAGATTCAATATCAGATTCTTTCCACATTCAAGACCCATTAACCTTAATGTTTAGAACTTATGGAATAGATATATATTACGCAAATTAAGTTTAATAATAAATTTACATGAGCTCTGGTCAGAGATATTCTGTGTATGGTGCTCAAAATCTCCCTTCTGACCGCCTTTTTGCAGTATTTTGCAAATATCATTGGACTGAATGCTTGTAAAAAATCTGGATTTTTTGCAGCGTCTTTATATACACATACGTAACAATATCGATCCATGAATCCATATAATGTACTACACTCCTGTCCTGCAAACAGCGAATTACTGATCTAGTGAACGGAGACTTTCCTTTTTGGGAATAGTCTAATCCATCATTCAGCACTCCGTGCTGGCACATTCCCAGCCTCCTATACTGCAGTGCAATGTGTGAGTTTGGAGCCAAAATAAGGGCTTATGGGTTGGGTCAATCATTCTTCTCTCTGTATAACTTCTTACAGTTTTCACAAATTTTATCTTAATCACACTGTCACACTGGAAATAGTTAACACTAGCATCAATGACAGTCACCTCTGTTGATGGTTGCAGTGACGAAATGGCAACATTCCAAAGGTTTGAGGTGAAATAGAGGCATCAAAAGGTTAATTTGAGTTTGACAGAAGAAGCTGATGCAAGCACTTGCCTAATTGAGCCAGTCATCCCGCCGCGCGTCGATTTCAAATGTGACTGTGCTCATACCTACCAAATGTGTCCACTACGCCTTGGAACCATCCATTATACTATTTAGGCGACCCATTTTAGATGAATTTGAGCAGAGTGAAGCCATGTGCTGTGATAAAAGGCGGCAGTGGCTGAAATATAATGTATTCCTAATGAGGAATTTTTTTTAATGCAACAGAATGCCCCGCATATAATTATTATATCTCACATCACAACTCCCTGGGCCCAGTATTGCTGCAGACATAGCGATGCCACAGGTGAGTCTACCCGTATGGTATCATGATATTACTACAGGGACGCCTCACTTTGGGTCATAATCTATAGTACAAGATTTCTACGAGGGTGAGTTATAACATCAGTAAAAATCCATGCAAGATCTCCAATGACATACATGGCAGCTTTGGATCAATAGCCAGCTCGAACCATTGCACCTATAGAGTATGCTGCCAACGCACTCCCTGGTGAGACCACGTCAGTCATTTATCATTGGGTATTCGAGAAGGCTGAGCATACCAATTATCCATCTCCCCGCTAGTGCAGGTTGCAGCTGCAGCTGAATCAGACAGGATGATGCAAGCTGGCACCATAATGGAGAGGATTTTTAGGAGCATGTTCGTGGTGTGTAAGTGAAATGCTAATGGGTCGGCTTGCTTCCAAGAGAAAATTTATAATGGGCAGTAAACAGACCAGGGGGCGATGTCTTTATACCATCCATTATACGGACGATGATATTGTTTAGCCGATTTTGCACACGACCGTGCGGAACACCTTGAAATCGTGGGTTGCTATTCCACATAAACTATTGTCCGCCATAACGATATCGATCTGGCGCGGTGTTTCTGTGCAGGTTCAGAAATTCACCGAGTACTTTTCCATCCGACCGCACATTATCCGGCTAGGACTCACTCCGACTCAGTGTTTGGCGTTGCCAGGTTCAATTAAAAAAAACCATCTGGTCGAAATCGGTTGGATTTCTCATAAAGGGTCGCTGACAGTGTTTCCCTGGTTCGATCAAAAGAACTATCGAATTGGATGCGGTCGGCCTTCGCCGGTATTTATAGGCGGCATGATACCATAGGTTGCGTTGGTCGAGCTAGTGTCCTGGGTTTGATTGACGAGCTTCGGGGAACAGCACATGGGTACGTATGGTCCTCGTAGACATCAATATTGTTTAGTGAATAGACCTAAGAGGCAAGGACTATAAGCTCCATGACCTGAAATCAGTTGTTCGTTTTTATCGTCACAGAACCCGATATATTACTAATGGCGTCTACGCCCGTCCAAATTCACTTGCTACATAGACAGCGTCGTTTCCACTCGGGGTTGGTCTCTTGGCCAATAGGTCCTATAACTCATCTAGCTCCTTTAGTAGAATCCAAATATGAAATATTATCATTCCCACTGAGTGCATGAAGATTCTCACCTGGAACACACAATACCAACCGAGTGTGCTGATTGGTACCGTTGCATCCCTTCCTGAAAAATGAGACCGAGAGGCTGTGATTCGAAGATGGCTGGGAGGTGTGTAGTTCTCGTGCAGTAAGAAAGCAACTTTTAGCATCGAAGTTGCCTGTGATGGCTGTAGACTCCAATTTCAGCAATCATTCCGAAGCAGGTTTCATGTACCGGACTGATATACATAGCGTACATTTTGACCAAATGGCTTTAGACTCGGGAACGGCACGCGATTCCCGTATCAATTATATTATTATTATTAATACGGGTTGGACGGAAGAGTGTAATTAGAAAACTGTGGTATCGCCTCCGCGACCACGTAATGAGAACAATAAAACAATGCGTAGACAAATTTACTGTCCATATAAGATAAGGTCGATATTATGCGTCAAGAAACCACAACCACTGAAATAAAACAGATAGAAATAGAAATAAAAGACAAGACCGCGAACAGGAATCAACCAAATCACACACAATAAGTACTTACATCATATACGCGCTTGTTACTTTCCAGAGAACCCATAGAATTGGGAGCGGGACATTTGAATAGTCGTAGTTGTTCTCCCGAGAGGTCGATCGATCTACGAAGAGCCGACAGGCGTTAATTCTGATGGTGGGGAAACCGCAGCGGGAAGGAGAGAAAATTACAAACAACATGTGATAGGGAGTCGTACAAGGCTAATGGGATTGGGCGAGGTTGTGTTTATTTTAAGAAATACATTGGTCAAGAAATATTGCTCACACACTCATTGCTCCACCCCCAAAATCAGCGACCTCTTACTAATCCCTCGACGCTAACGAGGGCCGGGAATTCCGAGTATCACCCACCCAACTCGTTTCCTGGCCCTCAACAAGTGGGTTCTTATCATGCTTTGAAAGATATTCGTCACAAAAAAGACATCGAGACGAAAGTTGAAATTAGTGAGGGGATGTGGAGCGCTGGCGAGGGCCAACATGCAGAGTGGATTGGGAAACGGTGGTTAGTGGTTAGACATGAACTGAGCAGAGGTGTCTCATGTCTGATTGTTCCCTTGTGAACGAACTTCAAACGAACGTGCAGCTGGTCGTGCTTCTCTCACCTTGATAAACAAGTTATGACATGACTGGAGTTGGTGTGTATGAAAGCCGAGAGACGACGGTTTGATTTGCACGACTTGTAGCACGATTCCCAAGAGCCGCGAAGCGGAAGGGGTATCTTCAGACATCAGTCGGCGCCGGTTGGCGCATCCGATATGCCAATTGTGACTGTAGTATTGTGGCTGAGATTCTACAAATGATGCAACGAGACAGGCCGTTAGGTAATGGCGAAAAAGGTATCAAAGACAATTCACATTTTCCCTCATAGGTTCTCCCGAGGCTCTTCCAACCTCTCCCCAACCTGTAGCGCTTCATGCATTGAATTCCTAACCGTTCGCAAACCGAACAGATTTCCGCCTCCTCCGAAGATTGTCCGCAGCAGGGGAGAATGAGAGCGAGGTTGAAAATTGGGCGAATAAGGGAGAGAGATGGCGATATTAGAGGTTACACGATGGGGATGAGGTGGGTGATTGAACATCCCATCATTTCTTAGTGCATCGTCCGCTTCCCAGTCGCCCAGCCAGTAACTCTCCTCCACTCGACCTCCTCGGCCAACCTGCCAACTTCCAAGGTCGTTCATCCAGCAACGTCAGGAAGTGGTGTATGAGCAGGTGAAACGACGAATCCAGGTCCAAATGGAGACTTCAGTTCCATACCGTCGGGACAGGCGATAGGCGGGAAGAGAAGTATGAGTGCGGCCTAGGGATTGTATGGTGATCGGAACGCGGGTGGTCCAGTTGCATTTAGATGGGGTGCGATCAAGGAAATAAAGACGTGTGTAGTTATGTGTCGCGAGGTGTGGGCTGCGAGGACAGTTTGACGACAGTGGGAAGAGGTGCATCTTACCGGATCCCATGAGGAAAAAGCAGTATATAAGTGCCAGTTCACAGCACCACCTATATCCAGCAATTGTCTCATACGCATCCTAGCCAACTAACCTCCTGGTTGATTGGCCGTTCGCGACAGCATAAACCATAGTGGAGGCACGTAGGCAAGAGGGAGAGTTGCCCATGAGTGTAGTTGGCGCCGAGAGATGGTTGATGGGCAATGATCGGACTTGGACAGCAGGATGGGTTAAGTGTGCTTGGCGTCTCTGGAGACATGTCTTGTCGGGTTCAGATGTGTTCTTTCCGAACAGACAAGTCCTGGGGATACTTCCCATCATTATCTCCTTCCAGAATCATCGTTGCATTGCAGGTATGTTGCGCCAGGCCGGGAGATAGTGCATTCAGGTGAGGGAATGCGAGTGAGTGCAGGCCAGGCTTGGAAAAGACAAGACACGCTTGGGTCGCTGTGAGTGGAAGTTAGATTCTTGATTGGGAGGGTCAAGATGTGTACGCGAAAGCGCTCATGCGTAGCAAATCCAAGCCTTTGTGGAATGGTGAGTGGGATAGAAGTTTTTGAAGCTCATTTTGTTACCTGGTGGACAGGTGGAAGTAGTATAACGAGATCGTTCGAAGCGGCTGGACTTCATCAAGCACGAAGTCGATATTCTGCCCATGAGATAGCTTGCATTTTACAAGCTCAATGTTCCCATTCGCGGCAGGAGACCAGATCGGGAGTTGGACGGTGTTAACGTATGGGTTAGGCCAATGGTTGGCCAATGGGACTGACAGTGTGTAGTAACGTTGTATTTTGTTTCGTGATAGTATGGTTTGTCTAACTCGACAGACAGCGAATCTTTCGGGTCTATATATGGAAGACATGGAAGAGCAACGAGACCAACTACGAGCGTTGACTCGATTCTCGTGGTTCAAAATTGTAAGCGCCCAACGATAGGGCCGCCGAAGTTACTCCGATCTTCATCGACCCTCGAATGATCGTTGCTTGATCATTACTTCTTGTTTTGGAGTCTATGTTAGCATGGGAGGTGGGCAAAGTTGAGGTGAGTTTGGTTCAATCTGACCTTTATCTCAATGCGTCTCCATACCGCCTGGATAACTTCTATTATTTTCTACAGATGACCCTCACTAGCGAGAGTGGTGCATATGGGTCTCTATTGATGATTGCACCATATCCTCTTTGTAATTTGCATGCGCTGGTCTTCATTCTTTTATACACCGAACCTCAGCCGTCATTTTTGCGCCGTACTAACCGATACCCGCATCCCCACATGATTGCATGCATAACACTTTTGCGCATTTCCTACCACGCGTACTGCTCCCTCCGGAAGCACACCCTTCTTGTCACTCTCCACAAGTAACGTCGCCCTCAATGTCTTACAAACCACGATCGATCTGGTAGCACTCTATAGGGCCTACATCATATGAATTCTATAACTTGCCCAGGACAGAGACGAGCATCAGCCGAGAAAACACTATACTTTTTGACCGCTAGGCAACCAAGACTTAAGAGATGACCTGGATGGGATGATGACTGGCTAGGGCAGGACAACGGAATGGGATAAACTGCATATAGCATGTCGCAAACCCATGTGTGCGTTGAGGTTCATGAAGTGTACAGGACTGCAGGAGATGTCGCTGACAATCAACGTGAGTTATCATTTCCACATTCCATTTCATACATTGTTATTTCCCCGGTTGCATTATATCATCATAATTGCGAGGCTCCTGCATCGCATATCCTACCTCCACACATCTTCCCATTTATTCGCACTGGGCTTGCATTTAAGTCTCTTTTATTTATTTATTTACTTGCACCCGCCCCTTCACAACCAACCTCGATTTACTGATGTCGTCTTATAGTTCCAAGTAGTAAATCTCACACACGACTTCCACAGGGCTTACCTCTCCCCCATACCCACCCACATGATCCAACAATGACAGCTCCAAAACCACACCCCACAATTCACATCTGTGCCTGCGCCTACCACGCATATGGATAACTGGGGTGCCGTTAGGCATTTACAATAGAAACACTGTGGTAGCCTTTCCTGCTAGGAAATATATTACCAGGATCCGGGAAGACACGTCTTCGAATACATCGATGCCACTCGCCCTGTCCTCGCTCTCACGTTCCTATCAGCTTAAATATCAGCAGCGCCTAACCACATCCCACCGGCATCCCTGCCTTGCGCTTACGCCGCCATGAATGCCCAACGCAATTTGTGATATTTCGCTACGGAGTGCGTGGGGAGGGGAGTGAATGGATATGGGTGGTATGAGGAAGGAAGTAACACTTCTGAGCGGGACTTACATGCCGGTTTTCTTGCTTGGCAAGAACACATCAAAACAAGGTAAGACGCACCTCGCACGGTGGCAGTCGCACCTTCAAAGATATTTTCCGATGCTCGTGTTCTACCCGTACTCTAACTCCCGCAGTATTCTCCAACATATATTTGGCCGCGCATATGCAGGGTTTATTAAAGATGCCCAGGGCGCCCCAGAACATATTCCCCACATACCTCATACCATCGCAAACTGCAACCCCTAATTCTTTGTCCCCAACCTCGGACCACCAGACCACCACATACAAACTCAGTGCATGCACCCGAGGGACAGCTGACTACGAAGCGAAGAAGAAGAAATCAGATGAGAGAAACGAGAGAAGATGTAGACGGGGTGACGGCGAGTAATAGACGTCTTGGAGGGCAATGCGTGTCATGTACGCAGTTCCCAAGTATCACCGCGGACGACGAGGTAGGTAGGTTATTATTTCTTCTATTTTGGTTTGCCCTGCCTTTGAGCTTATCGCGTATTCTAAAACAGTTGAAGATCCATCCCTGTGTCAATTTTACATGGCAGGTACTACCCGCACGCTTAAAGGTATGCCCAATTCAATATTTTACTGTGTCATATTTACAAGCATATGTTCACAGATTGCCCAAGCGCAAAGGCGAGACTAGCAGTTGTAGATCTCGTCAGTATCGGGAATGACAATTATTTTTTTACAGTTTGGATGGGCGGATTGAAGAAGACCCATATCCTTCAAAATATAGTCGGACAGGTCGTGAAGGAGACGATCGCTATTTCATTTGGGATCATATGCGACGCAACTTCAGAGGTATGTGGCCTACTTTACGTGCGGCACAACAACATGTTGACTGAAAATTGATTAGAGAGCTATTGTATAGGCTTCCCTTGACGACGGGACATCTACATTCCCCATCGCTTTCACGGACTTTCGGAAAATGTATGATTTGAGACCTAAACTTAATACAGTGTTAGATCTGTCTCGAGCCACAGTTAATATTGACACGATGAGTGGATGTCTATGTTTTTCTGCTACCGGTCAGTCACTATAACAACATTTACCATCATCGATTTTGCCCACTTTATTAATACCGATGGAGAACGTCGTTGATATGAGCTTAGCGCAGATATCTGGTTCGTTTCAACTGGCGAGCAAAATATTGACGGCACTCGGCATGTGGCATGTCTCTAGCTGTAAACCCCCTGCTCCATGCCCTCGAGTTCTTCAAGCACAATGTATGGTGCATGTTTTCGTGCACTAATTCACTTAATTCACTAAATTTACTAAATCTCGCGAGCCATCCCTCGGACTTACTCAACTGGCAAAACCAGTGCTCTCATCAGCTGGTATGTCATTCACATATGTGCTACTAGCTTCCTATGCACTCCATAGAGACATTGTGCTGTATGGTTACCCGATGCAATTTTAATGATTTTAGCCCTCGGAGTTATAGTATGTATTGTTTTATTCAATTACCCGAAAAATACGTAGACTCGAGGCTGAGGCCGAGGCTGATCTGCAAGACGGGTTTCGATCAACTTAAAAACCCCATCATGCTGATCGGCCTCGTGCTGCCTAGGCTGCACTTTGTAGATATTAATCCCGATTCCAGATACTCCGGCAAGGGTGTGACGGATGTTATGTGTGCGCGTGACACAGTAACTCATGCCGTGGCGGAATGACAAAGGGCTGTACAAATCGTTATCCATCTACATCATCATGAGCACCGTTTCGACCCTCAACGACAACTTTAAGGCAAGTATTAGCCTTGACCCTCCTATTGTACTATCAACCTATTTCTCTTGTAGCCTGGAATGAGTATCCATGTCAGTTCCAAAGGAGTATCATATTATGGTACGCTGGGTACGAACAGGCAGACAACGACCGTGAGTTCTAAATGTTTTGGCCAGAGGGAGCGCTGATGAAAATGGCCCTGAATTTTCAGAAAGGCGGCCATACGCTGCGTGGAGTCATTTTCGATAATTCAGGGGATGAGAAGATGGTCTACATCCCGACCGAAAAGCTGCTCATCGACACGTAAGTTTCCTTGTCCTCGTTTTGGAAGTAGAATGGGTCACAGTGTATATTCAGTGGCAACCATGCAAGGACGATGGCTCCCCCGGAGTATGATTGAGTCAGGGGAGTCAAAGTCATGACTGTTAGCGACAATTCTTAAATATCAAATACTGTACTCTACCAGTGTACCACCAGTTGGCAATTGATGTGTTATGCATTTTGCGGTGTTTGAAGTCAGGGTAGGCATTAC
>Ga0137415_10004001_pt1 | contig 14607 bp, 15 predicted proteins | sample CZODoug3_1_1_16f_FD_183082 | JGI IMG/M metagenome (GOLD analysis project Ga0137415, IMG submission 183082) | Vadose zone soil fungal communities from Angelo Coast Range Reserve, California, USA - CZODoug3_1_1_16fungal (Hybrid Assembly) | ecosystem: Environmental > Terrestrial > Soil > Vadose... | reverse complement strand
GAGACGGAAACGTAGGCCATGCGGCTGTTGAGTAGATCCTTAGCGCCCAACTCGGTGTCCACGTGAATAAGGACACGGTCGGCAGTCTGTCCCTGGCTGGAGTGGCTGGTCATTGTATAGCCATAGTCGAGATGCGGACGCATGTGCGTATCAAGCTCGACCGCGCGACCACCGTCCATCTTCAAGGGCAGCCGCCCGTCTCCGTCGATGCTCTCGATGGTCCCCAACTCGCGGTTCGCAACTCTGAGGTTGTTGGCCGGCGCAGTGAACTGAATGCGGTCGCCTACTGAAAAACTCCGCATATCCTCGTGGAAGACCGAGACGCCCTGCTGTCGGCGTGGATCGTAAGTGCGCTGCGTGCCATCCTGCAGCTCGACTGTCAGCCGGTTTCTCGGAGCGTCGATGCTCTTCACCTGTGCGTACTCGCCTTTCCCGATGCCAGTTTCCTTCGATGCGCGCGAGTAGCGCAGCACGTCCCCCACCTGATAGCGCTCGGCCCATGTGCGGTCGGCGCCGGTGAGGTCTTGACGCGGCACGAGCATCCGGATGCTGTGCTCGTCATTGCTGACGAGCCCGCCCCGCTGTAGCGCCGTATGGATGCGCTCGTTGATCTCCGTGCGGGAGCGATTGTCAGGAGAAACCACCAGCGTGTTCTCCGGCGATTTTGCATACTCCTTCGCGATGGCCGCGATACGCTCGTCGTGGCCGTGGATCTCGTGGACTCGGCCCTGCCAGTCAAGATTCTGGATTGCTTCGCGCACTTCGCCCCGCGCAAGCTGCTCGACTACCTGTTTCAATTCCGGGTCTTTCTGGCGCACGATGTCTTCGAGCCTTACCGTCTTCATGCCCGCGTCCTGGAGCTGCGCGAAGGGTCGCCCGGCTTCAATGGCCTCGTGTTGCCGCCGGTCGCCGACGAGCAACACACGGTCGTTCGCATGGAGCCGGGTTACAAACTCATGCACCTGCCTGGTCGACGCCAGTGAGGATTCGTCGAGTACATAGAGCCGTTTCTCGCCGGTATCCGGCTGCTGTCCACGTACCAGATGCTTCTGTAGTGTGGATGTCTCCATGCCTGCTTCGCCGAGCTTCTGCGCCGCGCGGGACGTTGGCGCGAAACCTTCCACCCTGAATCCCTCGGCCTCCGCGCCTTCGCGGATGACGGACAGAGTTGTTGTCTTGCCCGCGCCTGCAATGCCATCTAAGCCCACAACCTTCTCGCGCGACAGAAAGATTTCGTCTACCGCCTGGCGCTGCGAAGTGTTCAGCTCCGGATGGCGGTCTTCCGTGGCGATGCGCACCTGCGGTGAGACAAGCATGGGATCGCTGTAGTCGCGCCGATTGCCTTCCTGCATCCGGACAACGATCTCACGCTCCATGCAAACCATCGCGGCAGTTGTGTACTGTGTACCAGCCCCAATATGCGAGACTTCTCTGAACTCCCCGGCTTCGATCCGGCGGTCGAATTCCTGCCGGACTGTTGCGTAGGTGGTTTCGCCCATACCGCGTACCAACGCTGTCTCAAGAATTGCGCGGCAGTCCGCTACAGCCGATCTCTCGAAGACATGATCCCGCGCCCAGGTCACGGCCCGCTGCGCCTTCATCTCCGGATCCTGTATCCGATATCGCCCATGTTCGCGCGCTTGGGCGACGATACGGTCTGCTTGGTGTCCATGCTCTGCGGCCAACTCGCGGTGCCGCTGTAAGACATCTTCCAGCGACAGCAGCGCCTTGCGGTCGCGCGTGTGGTGGGCTGCGATCTGAGCCGCTGCCGCCCCGTCGATGCCTTGCTCCCGGAGATGATCTTTGATCTGTTCCCGTCGAGGGCTGGAGGCCTCCAGATATTCCTTCGTGTAGCCCTTTATCTCCGGCTGTCCATGCTTGCCGCGCTCTAGCTCGTAGCCCAGTTTTTCCAGACGCAAGGCCAATTCAGATCGGTAGACCGCCGTGATGTAGCGCTGTGACACGAACATCTCATGCGGCTGCAAAGCTCGCATCTGTTTTGCGCCCTGGGGATTGCTCACCCGCTCGGTCATGTTGAAGAGCACGGCGTGGGTATGAAGCTGGGGCGCAGCATAGCCATCTACGGGCCGCGCGGTATCGTGCTCGAAGGTGGCGGCGATGAATTTGCCGGTCGTCTCTGGGGCATGGACATTGCCGATCCGCGCCTGCGTGTATCGCTCAAGTTCCTGAAGCGCCGCGCGTACACTCTCCCGATGAGCCTCCCGCACCCGATCATCGCCGCCCACAAGCGCGGTGAGCGATACCGACTTCGGCGCAGAGAATGTGGCGTCCCACCCGGCGCGATGCTCGGCACTGGTCACTTCTCTGCCGAATTTGCCCTCATAGGTTCTCGATACCTGATGCCGGACAAGCTGATCTTCAGTGTGCGGGTGCTGGCCTTCACTCAGCCGCGCGAAGTGTTCGGAACCAACCGCACCTTGTAACCCCCACTGCTCGGCAAGCCTGCCTTGCCATTCGCTGTGGCCCTGCTGATCGCGGCTCCAGTAGCTCTGTTCCTGTGAGGCAAACTCACGCGCATGATAAGTACGAGCCTGGCTGGCTGACAGCGGTTTCGAGATCGTGAGCATGGAGGGCGACCCTCAAGAGTGAAGTCGAGTTCTTGGTATTTCGTTTCTCATTCGATTTCCTTCGTCTCGTTCCAGGCAAACCCCTCTTTCGGCTCGCCATTGGGTGCGCCGATAGTCAGACCAAAGAGATCGAGCACGGGCTGGGTGGGCTTATTCAACGAAGCGACGGGAGGGTTCACCGGCGCCGACGGCGTCGGCTCGGGTGCAATCTCTAGCGCCCTCTGCTTCGCAAATCGCGCTAGTCTGAATCGAATTCTGCTCATCTTCGCCCTCCATCTTTGGGACAAACTTGGCTGAGGTCCGCCCCAATCGATCATCTCCATGTCCCGCCATCTACGTGAGAACCGGCTCCGCAACACGCTCCACACCGCCAGCAGCAAAGAGAACATCGCGGCTCCCCATAGCAGAGGCGTCAAGAGCGAAAAACTTGTGGGAAAAGAGATGAGGCTCACGGCGTATGACTCCTTTTCTTGCCCTCCGTAACGAAGAAGTCTTCGAGCAGTTTGCGAGCTTGCTGCAGCTTCCGAGTATCGGCCTGGTCGCGGATTTTGAGGATGGAGTCGGGCAGCAGCTGTCTTCCTTCCGATGCTGCCTGAGCAGCTGCGTGGAAGAGATTCAGCAACGCATAACGCACCGCCCAGAGTTCGGCCAGCACCAGTTCGGCAGGATCGGGGAGCCGCTGCCGGGCGGCGCGCAAAGCGGTCTCGCGTAACCACTCGGAGAGAGCTTTTCCCGCATCTTCGGCGGCAGATTCGATCTCGACTAGTTCCTCGGGAGTAAGGCGCGTGGCGGCAGTCTTGGTGCGGAAGCTGGGCTTCGCCTCTTCGCCAAATGGCAGACTGGACTGCGGAGTGGCTTGAATGCGGGGAATGCTCATTGGCGAAACCGCCTTGTTCCCGGTGCTGCGATCATCTCCGTTGCTTTTGCTACGAAATCACTTTGTCACAGGAAGTTCTTGTGCTCCAACGCGTTTACTTGATCATCGGCAGAAGCACCCTTGCCGCAAACCGACAGTCATCGTTCTATACCGCTGTCATCCAGCGAGTGATCGAATTTGTTGATGCAGCGAGAGTTAACCTACGTAAACATCGAAGTGCTACCCGGCGCTGCGCAGTTCCCAACTTGGGGGTGACGTGTCCACATTTCTTCCGGTGCGAAGCACCGCGTTTACAGTTCGCCATACTCAAGAGCCAGCGCGTCCCAAAGACGGCGCACTTGCGGAGCCTGCCACGCGCGTCGAAATAGCTTCTTGATGGACTGCCAGTCTTCGCCACGAAAGTTAAACGCAATTCCGTTGTCACGAGCGCGAAAATTCACGCCGATTGCGTCCTTCTCATCGCCCCCCGTATACGCAAGAAAATAGCGGCCCTCCCAGAAGATCAGCTCCCGCTTTACATCCAGCCGTTCCAGGATCGTCCTGAACTCCGAAATCTTTGGGTATCCCTCCACGGGATAAAGCGGCGAAAGTCTTCCTGGGAAGGACAACCAAACGGAAAAACCTTCGCTCGGCGAGCGCACGAATTCGAGACGGTACTCGCCTTCTTCAAATTTCGGTAATGGCGGATTCAACGGAGGGTCCATTCCCCCTGCCGAAGAGTTCGGATCTTGCAAGGGCTCCGCGTGATGGAAGTAGTGCCCGCGAGCGCACACCCGCCACAGGATTGGCCAGTACGGCCAGAGTGCCTCGTTCAACTTCTCGACATTCGGGAACTCCAGTTCGTCGAGGAGATAGTAAAGATTCCGGGCAACAAATATCGGTCTCTGCCGCTCTTCATTAGGGTTCTTCAGCATCCGGATTGTGTGGGTAACAACCCGGCGCACATCTTCGCTTCCGACCTCTTCCGGGTTCTTCGTTTCGGCCTGCCGATCTGACGGGAGATGTGCCACGAAAAAGGAGTCCAAATGCGTCTTGTTCTTCTTGCGAAGGAGTTCGTACACCGCCCGGAAAGCCTCAAGGATTCCGGCAAGAGATTCGTAGGAAATCTCCGTCTGTGCGGTATTGGCGAATGTCTCTGCGCCGTGCAGACAGTAGTAGGCCACCAAGGTCCATTCCGCTTGCGAAAGGGGAAGTCTTGAGTCTGCCTTACGGCGAATCTTCAACAGGGAATCTGTCGGTTCGGAGACCAGATTTACCAGCTCAAGTCGCTCTTCTTTCGAGGATTCAAGAAGCTGTTTTGCCGCCTCCGATGTTGAAACAGGTTCGCCGCTCTTCATGGACATGAGAACCTTCAAGGTTTCAAGCCTTGTGCGCAGCGCTTCGGAGATGCGAATGGAGATCACTGGCTGCTGCACTATCGCTGCCTTCTCCGTCATGAGGTCTCTTTCGGCCAATTGCACCTCCACATATGTAACGTTACAGTTTGACTATATGTGTACACGTGCGCTACCGTCAAGAGAAATGTCGTCCACGAGGGGCGGATGCGTCTCCCCTCAGGAGTAGATGAACCATGTCCCAGCCAATCGCGATGAAGAAACCAGCCATGCCTCAACTTGTCAACACGCGCAACGCCGCTGAGATTCTCGGACGCTCAGCAGCAACATTGAAGCGATGGCGTGCGGAGGGAGTCGGGCCGAATTGGATAGAACTGCAAGGTCGGGTTAGCTATGATGTGAATGTTCTTTTGGAGTACATCCAGAAGAACACGCGAGTTGCTTCCGTGCGGGCTGCAATGGAGGAAGCTCGTGAAGCTGTTTAAGAAAGCGAAGTCCAAGTTTTACTGGTATGACTTCACGGTGCGCGGACAACGCTACCGCGGGTCAACCAACGAAACAAAAGCGGCCAGGGCAGCAAAGGTTGCTGGTCTGAAACTCGCTCATGTAGTCGAGAATACAGATCCGCTTCCGAAAAAAGCTCCTGTGCTGCTGGAGTTTTCCCGGCGCTTCCTGGAATGGCTGGACAAGGTCAGACTGGAAGACAAAACCAAAACCTACTATCGCGATGGCTGGCGACTCCTGAAGACGACGACCATCTTTGGCATGCGATTGGATCAGATCACTAGAGACGTTATCGAAACGTTGAGGTTCTCCGGCGCGTCCTCGAATGCCAATTGCGCGCTCAGAACGTTAAGAAGAATGCTGCACAAAGCGGAGGAGTGGACACTGATTCGCCACGCTCCGAAACTTAAACTGATGAAGGAATACGGACGTTCACTCAGGCTTGACGATGAAGCGGAAAAGAAATTGTTGGCGGGCGCTGCTGCCTGCAAATGGCGGAAACGCAGCCTTCAGCTTTTCCGGGACATCATCATCTTGATGCGCGATACCGGCATGCGGAACGAAAGAGAACTCTACCGAATGCGCATCGAGAACCTGGATTGGGAAACTCGCGTGATCTTTGTGCCCGGCAGCAAGACCGAAGAGGGACGGAGACGCGTGCCGATGAGCAATCGCGTCATCGACGTTCTTAAACAGCGGTGCGAAGGAAGGCGCGAAGGATGGGTTTTCCCATCGAAGCGTGCCGAGTCTGCTCACCTAACCACAATGGCGAAGAGATTTCGTGAAGCCAGGATCAAAGCTGGGCTTCCCAAAGATCTTGTCCTCTATTGTGGGCGGCATGATTACGGCACCCGGATTCTGAAGAGAACCGGAAACCTGGCTGCCGTCATGAGAACCATGGGCCACAAAGATGTGAAGACTGCCATGCAGTATCAGCATCCAGAACTAGAGATCGTGCGTGCAGCGCTCGATCAGGACACAGCAGTTGAGAAACGGGCGTAGCCGGATTGAGTTACGGCACACTTTACGGCACACCTAAAACATCAACCCCGGTAAGTGCTTGAAAAGATGGTGAGCGCGGTAGGAATCGAACCTACAATCTACTGATTAAGAGTCGGTTGATCCTAAGTCCCTTAACCGGTGCTATTCCGTCGAAGAATCAGTGGTTTGCCTCTAAAGAAGCCCGCACGGAAGCATTCAGTAGTGGTATTGAAACAGCGCGCGTTGGCGCATATGGGACCGAAGCGTACGGCACACTTACGGCACACCCTCGTGGGGTGAACCCCTTCGGTTGAGGCAATCTGCGATTGGCACACTTGCCGTTGGTCGTTTGTTCAAAGACGGAGAATCAGGCATTCAGCTGTACAGCCCAAGATAACCTCTCTGGGCTGAACAACAATTCACCGCCTGTTTTCGTCCTCGCGACGACCGTTCCAGCGGGAATGGAAACGGCCAATGCCTCCACAAATGCGCAAGGCCTCTGTGATCTAGCGGGCAATTGCTCGACGGCAGGGCCAATCAGCGGGAATATGATTGACCTGAAACCGCCCGCAATCAGCATCACGACGCCGTCAAGCGGAGCTACTTACACTGCCAACCAGACGGTGAAAGCCGCCTATGCATGCAGCGATCTGGGATCGGGAGTAGCAAGCTGCACCGGTACGGTGCCCAATGGTAGCAGGATCGACACCAGTCCGAACGGGACCTCGACAACAAAATCGTTCACCGTCAAAGCGATCGACGCAATTGGGAACCAATCCTCGCAGGCTACAACTTATACGGTTTCCTGCCACTACATGACGCTGGGAATCAATCCCTCAACGGTCCCCAAAGGCAGCAAGATTACGGTTACAGGAACCATCATGTCTTGCGCCCACAACGCTCAGACCATCAGCGAGAAGTTTACGCTGACGGGGCCGCTTGGCCGCGCATGCGCTAGGAGTAGTACGGTAATGTTTACGACGCCTCCGTTCACATTGCCGGCAGGCACCTCGAAAACCATCTCCTTCCCGTCCCTGGTTCCGAAAAGTGCGTGCTCGGGGACATATACGACAACCGCAACAACGCTGATGGGAGGAACGGCTATTGACAGTACGTCGGCGACCCTTACTGTGCAATGAAAGGAGGACAGTATGGAACCGTTCGAAGCAGGGCGTGACGCGTCGGTGCGCTCGAGGACCTAAAGTTATCGCTTGTAGGGCATGGCCGTCTACTGCGCAGACCACCCGAACACATTCTCAAATCCCTTGCGGCTTGGTATCGATTAGCACAATCGCGTTCTCAACTGACGGCCGGTGAGGGTCAACTCCGAGTTTGTCGGAAATGCCGCGACTAACCTGAACTTGAAGTCCTGGTATAGCGTCCGCGCTCTTCCTTCATCGCCCAGATAGTCCATCAAGATAGCAAAGGCTCACTGAGCCGGGCCGCTTCCGCCATACCCCCAGCAGTTTCTGCTAACAAATAGCAGAAAATGCTAACTAGATTAAGTTGACAAAATATAGAATCTCAGTAGAAGCTATATAATCTCATCATTGCTTTGGGTGTGCGTTAGCCGATGTCAAGCTGATTGCCGCACCTTCTAAGCTGTCTTCCGGGTGATTCTGATTTATCGGGACGCTCGTTAAGGTTCCGACCACCCTCTCGAAGATACCCGACACTAAAACACCATGCGCTGAATAGCCTTGATGCTATGGGCGGCGCGCACTCGATATTAAAGAGCGAGATCGATATGCCCTTCACTCCGGTAATAGCGACATCTTGTGGCCTGTGCTGCAAATTACATCAAGAGCGATTTTAGATCTGGCCGCCACTCATTGGTCGTATGTTCTCCGTCGAGCGACGGGGCAATAACGCGAAGCAACAACACGATAGAAGCACACAAATGAAATGGCGTTTGTAAGCAGCCCAGAAAGGAGTCGGGCCATGAAACGGTACCTACGGTTATCTGAGATAAAGTGGCCATTCCTGCTGTTCGGCACCTTAGTTTGCCTAGCAGCCTTGCTCGTCTCGCCACGCATGCTAGCCGGCGATCCGCAGTTACCCTCCAATGCAAACAACGGCTTGCCTCCTCCTTACAACCCGTACCCCTTCGGCATTCTCCCGTCCGATTTGAATTCGGAGATAGAAAGGGTGCGGCGTGAAGCTGCCTTCATTGAGCAGGAAGCGATCGCAGAGTGGCAAGCATTGCCGCCCCTAATGTTGACCGGTCAACCGCCAACCTTTCAGGGGGTCGGCCGCGGTCGTCTTGCCTTGGGAATATGAAATGAGTGAGCGGCCGAGGTCTGTCCATGAATAGCCTGCTTGTGAAACTGGCGATTACGGTCGCGGCCGGTAGCCTGTTCTCAAACTCACTCGCTGCTCAGGTAAACCCTTACAGTGCTAAGGAACTTCCTCCTGCTAGGAAAGCCACGCGCGTCCATATCACGCAGGGGCCAGAGCTCGAATTGGCTAAGGACACGTGGGCTATCATCAGGTGGACAAGCAACAACCCCGGGGGCTCGGACGAGCATTACGGAGTCGTGCATTACGGTGCGAATCCCAAGGAACTTAGCCAGACGGCGAAATCTCACATCCGACTGAACCGGAACCATTCATATACGATTTTTCGCGTGCGCGTGGACGGCCTTACGCCGCGGACGACGTACTACTACACCGCGGACTCGATGGAGGCCAATGGCACGAGCGATGGAGTAAAAAGCACCGTCAACCATTTCACCACTCGTTGATGGCGGCAAAATAGAGGGGCCGTCTAGAGCGGGCAGCTCAGGCCCAATGGGCATCTACCGCGTCTGAAGAGACGGCGGCATGTTCATCGAAAGCATCGACAAGGCTTAAAGCGGAAATTCCGGTGTGCCCGTTTTCGAGAGGAGATTCTAATGAGGAACATCTACTGCAGTCTCGTGCGCATTTTGATAGGCGTGTCGATCCTGGTGATGGCGCCCTTGTGCGCCCTCCCTCAGACCGCTACTGCGACCGATACCGACGCTGCGCCCGTGGCACCCGTTCCCAACCCGTGCCCGCGCTTCAAAGCCGGAAGTGTTGTCCAGCAGCCGCCCGCGCTGTCCAGCTCGAATGGCGAGCTGAGTGTAAGATTTTCCTACCAGCAGACGACAGATTCAGTGGGGAGATTGTTGCACTGCTTTATGACAGAGGACGGCTTAGAAAGTCCCACCCTGCACGTGAAGCCCGGTGATACTTTGAAGATCACCGTGACCAACAACACCCCCGCGTCCCCGCTGGGGGGATTTTACAATCCTCCTAATTGTGGCGACACCACCGTCGAGTACTCCCCCCCGCCTAACGGAATAGCTTCAGTTGGTTCTTCCTTGAATATCCACTATCACGGCAGCAACGTGAGTCCTCGATGCCACGCGGACAACGTGACGAGAACGCTTATCAATTCCGGCAGCACATTCCAGTACAGCTTCAGATTTCCCATCGACGCACCGCCTGGGCTTTACTGGTATCACCCGCACGTCCACGGCCTGACCGAACGCGACGTTCTGGGCGGCGCTTCGGGAGCACTGGTAGTGGACGAAATTCAAAACGTCCAGCCTGCGGTATCGGGCCTGCGTCCGCGTATCCTGGTGATCCGCGACCAGCCCCAGCTCCAGGGGTTGGAGGAAGGCCCCGGCAACTGCGGCAACGGTATTCCTTTCCAGGACCTCAGCGTCAACTACGTTCCCATTGACTCTAGCCAGCTGGATAACGGCGTGGTCGCCTTTAGCCCCGCCACGCTTCACATGAAGCCGGAAGAAACGCAGTTCTGGCGCGTTACCAACAGCACAGCCGACACCATCCTCGATCTGCAAGTCCTGTACGATGGGGTCCCGCAGACGCTACAGATCGTGGGGATTGACGCAGTACCGGTCAATTCCCAGGATGACACCCAGCCCGGTGACCTGGTCCCGGTGACCCAGTTCCGGTTGCCGACCGGATCGCGTGTCGAATTTCTGGTTAAGGCGCCTGCTCATCGCGTCAAAGTGGCGCAGTTGGTGACCAACAACATCAACACCGGTCCCGATGGTGACTGTGACCCAACCCGGCCCATATTTAACATTGCGTTAACTCAACATGACGACGACAATGACAACGTTGGCGAGTTCACGGGTTTGAACACTAGCCAACAGCGGTTTGGCGGACTCAGTAGGGGGCCAGTGTCGGCCACCCGCGTCTTCCAGTTCAGCGAGAACGATCAGACCAATCAGTTCTTCATCACCCAAGTAAGCGCCGGCCAGCAGCCGATGGTGTTCGACCCCAACCAACCGCCAGCGGTCGTGATCACGCAAGGATCGGTGGAGAAATGGATCATTCAAAACGTAGCCCAGGAGAGCCATGACTTCCACCTGCACCAGACCCACTTCAAGGTTCTCTCCCAGCAGAACTTCCCAATCAATGGAACGACGCAGGCTCCGGCCATCGACGGCCAGTTCCTGGATGTGATTGATCTGCCGCCCTGGGATAAGGTAAACAATCCGAACGGACCTGTTCCGCAGGTTGAGTTACTGATGGACTTCCGTGGGTTAGACATCGGAGAATTCGTCTATCACTGTCACATCCTCAATCATGAAGACTTGGGCATGATGGGGATTGTCCAGGTGAACCCGAAACCCTAGAGCCGCACAGGCGGATGCGGGCGTCGGGGCGGTGCATTGCAGATTGCGGCTTCAGACGGAGTTCTGAAGCCGCTTTCTTCGATTTCCTGCGCCCACCTTGATTGGGGCCAAGGCCAATTGCTACAGAATTTCATAAAAGCTGTTACACCATATATCGGAGTCATTGATATGTCCTGCAACCGATTGACGTGCAACTGCCTGCTGGTCTTTCCTGTGTTGTGCTTCTCCGTCTTATTTGCGGCCCGAGGCGGTGCCTGCCAGATCGCCGAACCTTCCGAGAAAATGCAAGCCGGGCAACAGGGGCAACATGAAAGCCACGGAGAACATGAACCACAGCAACACCATCACCTGCACATGGTCCCGGGAGGTGAAAAGTGCGAGCCGAAGTTCACCTATGAAGAGGGGCCTCTTGGCCCCAGTCATTGGGCGGGGTTGTGCAATAGCGGAAGGATGCAGGCCCCCATTGATATTCAGCACTCCGAAAAGCTGCGTATCTACGATCTCAAGTTCAATTATCAACCTGCTGATCTGGACATCGTCAACGATTGCAACCAGTATCAGATTCTGGTCAAGTTCCCGGACAATTACTGGCTCACAGTCGGGAAGAAGCCATATTTTCTAAGCGAAATTCATTTTCGCGAACCGGGGGAGAATGCCGTCAATGGTAAGAGGCCGCGGATGTCAATCCAGTTAGTGCATTTCTCGCCGGAAGGGGTTTTCTTGATTATTGAAGTCCCGGTCGTGGCCGGCAAGGAAAACCCGGTGATCAAGACTCTGTGGGAGCGTATTCCGGCCGCGGGCAACGAAAACAAAGTGAAGGATGTAAAGATCAACCCCACGGACCTGCTGCCCGCCGACCGCAGCTTTTATAGGTTTCCCGGATCGCTTACTACTCCGATCTGCAATGAGGTGGCGACGTGGTACGTGATGAGAAACCCGATCGAGCTATCAGAGGGCCAGATAGCCGAATACACCCGGCATTATCACAACACAGCCCGGCCACTTCAGCCGTTAAATGACAGACCGGTGAGTGAGCGTCAATGACGGTTGCAAATGGCCGTAATTGCCAGCATTGAAATTCTCAACGGTTGTCGCTCGCCAAAACTCTGTCCGGTTGTGAAGTCAAAGCTTGCACACTTTCCTCAACGCAGCCGTCTGCTATCACTGTTGCCCATGTTCCGCTTCTCCCGGCTCTGGTTCGGGACACTTCCCCGCTGCTTTCACTCACGTCCAGGGCTGCTTCTGGAAAATCTGGGGCTCCGGCAGCAAGCTCACCGTGCTGAAACGCAAGCACTGCAAGCCAAGGCTCAGTCCTCTTTCATATCTGGATCCCCACGCGGCTCGGATGCTGCAGGACAACCCACAGCTCATGCAGCTACGCATGCTTCAGGTCATGAGAGAGCCAGTCGGCAACACCCTCGTTGTCGGATTGCCTGCAGGCTCAGCTCCGTTACCCTTGCGTGGCGATAGGGATAAGTCCAATGACGACAAGGGGGCGGCTAACATCGAGTAACTTCGTATCTTATTCGTGCTGAACCCTTTGGGAATCGTGCTATACTCGGTCGCGAACATGACTATACAGACCAAATCCATGATGAGACGGCGCGTCAATCGCGCTGGGCCCTCGGGATTGGTCTGACCGTTCGTTTGATTTCCAAGATCAGATTCGATTTCCTTAAGGCCCTGACCAAAAATCGGGGCTTTCGTGTTTTTGGCCCGGTAGCCAAGCTGGAAAGGCACATGACTGTTACTCACGCCATGCGCAGGTTCGAATCCTGCGCGGCCAGCCAGATTTGAAGTGTAAACAAGGCTCGCTAGTTCAGTAGGAAGAACGCGGCTCTCATAAAGCCGTCGTGGATGGTTCGAATCCATCGCGAGCCACCAGTGGAGGGGCCTCAGGGAGGAGCAGTGGCTTATACCCACTTCGGCGCCAGATTAGCGCGGCTAAACAGGTTCGACTCCTGTACCCTCTACCATTTTTTCGCGCCGGTAGTTCAACGGACCAGAACGGTTGGCCTACACCCAACAGATGCGGGTTCAACTCCCGAACAGCGCACCAGGCAGGATTAGCTCGAAGGTCGAGCCCGCGATCGATAATCGCGAGGCGTTGGTTCGATTCCAACATCCTGCACCACGTTTGTTGAGCGTGGGTGACTGGCATGGCAGAAATGGCAGATGCACTCGACTCTTAGAAGGGGTTCACGCCATGTATCTGTGCCATAATCGTGCCATACGCTTCGCGCCGTTATGCGCCAATACAGGCTTTTTTGCTACTGCGCCGAGATGCCTCCGTGCGGGCTTGGTTACGGGTAAGTGGTTGATTTCAAAATGGGAGTGCAGATAAATCATCCTTCAAGTTTCCCTGACTCTTAATCAGCGCGTTAGCCTCCTGAGTCCCAGTCTGAAATCGGAAAACACTGCCGTCCAAAAATATTGGGCGTTAAACCCTCATTCAATTCGTTCGCGTATTGGCTAAGCCTGAAATGGTTCCCGAGGGGCAGGAAGCTCCCAAACGGGCTGATGTGGTCGGATGGTGCAACCTGATCGCCAACACCATCGCACCCGGTGACCGCAATTCCTACGTCCGTGGACACCTGAAGGCGATTTCAAAGTCAGCGCGGGGTTTGGCGAACTGGCTGACTCACCAAGGCGGTGCAAGACGTCCTGACGCTGAAATCGTGCTGAATGCTACGCAGAACGTAATCGCTCGGAACTGCCGTGATGCGTCACGAAAGTGCAGCACCGGAACGGTGCCCTGAGTGCGGATCGTACTCTCTCGATGTTGGGTTCCAGCCTGAACTCATGCCGCGTCCATACATCTTGGAATCCGAGAATTGCGGTTGGCAGAAACAGCAGGAAGAAGCTTAGATCGGCCCTCGGATTATCTTTGACGGCACTGGACGCTTCGCGAACGAGTGATGGACGGCACAGTGAAGCCTGTCTGTCTTCAGCCAATCCTCGAAACCCGCGTCCTGCTCCATCAGCGCAACCCACTCGCTTCCGACCTCCAGCTTGTGGGGAATCTGCGGACCACGGTAATCGTTCAGTATCGCGTGGATTTCTTCGCCCCGCTTCTTCAAATGGAGTTTGTACAGAAGCCGCTTCCATCGCGGAACGAGCTTGAAGAATTCCAAGTTGGTGAGTGTGGTCGATGCGGTGCCGACGTTTTGTACAGTGACCCTGAGGAACCTCGGATTCCTAGGCGGGGACGGCATTTGGACCATGTTGGCGTAAGCCTTGACTTCCAACTTCGGACGATTAGCCGTCACCTTGGTGTAGATGTTCCAGATCAAACTGGCTAAGCCCGTGGTTGCACCAATCCAAGCAACAAGCTCAGTGGTCTTCATCGAACGAATTATACTGGTGGAAACTGACTACGATGAGCGATTTGCGAAAGCGTTCAAGAACGCGGTGAGCCTATGTGGTGGAAAAACATCGGCATTCTGATTCTGGATAGGTTGGGGTTACAGGTGAAGAAAAAGCCGAAGATAAATCCGGATTGCTCGGTCGCACGTTGCAGGGCGAAGGCACCGCATCTCAACGATCCCGTCGTTGTGGGGCTCGTCCACAACTTTTCCGACTTGGCGAAGGTCGCACATTGGACATGCGCGTGCATAGCCGAGCTTGGGAAGTCGATGGCTGACGACATAGCCGCTGGACGCCGCTTCGCACTTATCACCCGCACCCGG
>Ga0137415_10004000_pt1 | contig 14611 bp, 10 predicted proteins | sample CZODoug3_1_1_16f_FD_183082 | JGI IMG/M metagenome (GOLD analysis project Ga0137415, IMG submission 183082) | Vadose zone soil fungal communities from Angelo Coast Range Reserve, California, USA - CZODoug3_1_1_16fungal (Hybrid Assembly) | ecosystem: Environmental > Terrestrial > Soil > Vadose... | reverse complement strand
GATCCCGCGAACGCCGAATACCCGGGCAGCACGCGGCCTGCCAGATCGGGATGGCTCGCGTCGACACCGGTGTCCAGGATGGCGATCTTTGCCGTGCCGCTCGGCGTCACGCTGCCGAAGACATTGTCCCAGCCGATCTTGGGCAGGTTCCATTGGCTCGAATAGAGCGGATCAGACGGACTCGCCGCCGTCTTCCGCACCTGGTCGAGCTCGACCGACTTCACCTGTCGGTCGGCGAGGTATCGGGCCCGGATTGCGGTCGCCTCCCCCGCAGCTACGTCGACGATGTACAGGTGAAGCGCGGGGATGCTCGCACGCTCGCTTCCGCCGTACGAAGTGAGCAGGGCGTATTCCTGAGCGGTGCTCAGCCCGGAGGCGAGCTTGACTAGGAGTGAGACGGTGCCCACGGCCGGGCGGTGCCCGGAGGGCTCCGAAGGTGGTCGGTTAGTACTTGCGGGGGGCGGCGCCGGGACAGCCTTGCCGACGCGGCTCGACTCTGATGGCAGGGTGCTCGCGGCGACGAGTGGAGCAGGCGCCCCACGCTGAGAGCTGAGTGCGGGACTGGCGCCTGTGGCGACTGAAGAATCAGCGGGCGCGGCCCCAAGTGATTGCACGCCGGCGGCGACGACGAACAGCAGCGCAGCCGAGAATGGAATGGCGATAAGCAGCAGCCGCTTGAGCGGCCCATCCCTGCTCCGACGTCTACGCGTTCTTTTGCAGCGCACGGCGGTCGGACCATCGTGCCCAGCGCGGTCGGCATTAGAAATGGACTGATTCGGAGTCGGCGGGATCTTGTCCCGGCCCACCTGGGCGGATGGATCGACTAACCCGCGTTCCCGCGGATTCCGCTACCTATCGTCGGCTCTTAATGCACGACTCCGGGCCGGTAGCCGGCGGAACCAAATTCGGCGCCACTCGCAGCGCGAAATTCCCCTCCATTTGTGTTTGGCACGACGCATCCGGAGACTTATTGCGTATGGATTCGACTGCACGCCAGTTCGTCACGCTGCGCCGGGGGACGGTTGGGTCGGCCCTGGCCGGCAACGTTCTGCCAATCGGTTGGGCCGCATTCCTAACCGTGTTGATCGCCGGACCCTGGCTCGCCGGCGGTTACATATTCGGCACGGACTGGCCGGGGCCGAGGCGGTTTGACTTTCCACACGACCTCTCGAGCTCGGCCTTGCTGCAAGCGCTTCTCGCGACCATTTCTCTCCTTCTTTCAGGAGAGGCGACGGGCAAGTTGTTCATTTTCGGATTTCTTTTCGTTGCGGCCACAACCGCATATCGAGCCATTCCCACCGGTGGCTTCGTCCCCAGAGCAGCCGGATCGATCGTCTATCTGTTCAACCCATTCGTCTACGGTCGGATGCAATACGGCCAGCTCTTCCTGCTGGCAGGTTATGCGGTCTTACCCTGGGTCGCACTACGCCTTCGCCGTCTGCTTGTCGAGCCTCGAGTAGCCACGGCTCTGACGGCGGCGGTCAGCCTGGTAGTGCTTGGCGTTCTGAGCATCCACTTGTTTCTGGTCGCAAGCTTCCTTGCCGCAATGCTCCTCATCACGCATACGGTCGCTGCGAACGACAAGCCCGTGTACCTGAAACGGTTGGTCCCCGCACTTCTCATAACGATAGGAGCCACGCTCGCTGCGAGCGCCTACTGGGTGATCCCGGCGGTGATCGGCCGCGGGCCCGAAGGAACCGTGATCGGCGCGATTGGCGCCGCAGACCTGGCCGCCTACGCCGCAATCGCGGATCAACATTTAGGACTCTTGCCTAACCTGCTCGGCCTGTATGGCTTCTGGGCCGAAGGCACGGGCCGATTCGCGTCTATGAAGGACTTCGTGCCGCTGTGGCCGGCCGTTCTGGTGCTGCTGCTCCTGGTCGGCGCCCTTGGCGTCCTTGCCGGGTTCAAGCGAACGCAGGATCAGATCGCTCCTTGGGTGGCGGGTCTTCTCATCGCGGCTGCGATAGCGCTCATTCTGGAAGCTGGGATCTCGCAACCGATGACCTCGGTGCTGGTGAGGTGGTTGGATGCGGTTCCCATCTACCGAGGGATGAGGGACGCGGGCAAGTGGGCGGCACTGTTGGCCCTGGTTTATTCGCAGCTGTTCGGGTTAGGGGCCATCGCCATCCTTGATCGAGTCAGCAAACTGCACCGCCCTGGGATCACGCGGGAGTGGCTCCAAGCGATGGCGACTGGTCTGCTCCTCGCGTTCCCCCTTTATTACGGGAATGGACTGCTCTTTGGGATGCACGGCGAAATCAAGCCGTCGCAGTACCCTCCGGGTTGGTATGCGGCCGATCAAGTGTTGGCCGCTGATCGTCACCCGGGCCGCGCGGTCTTCCTGCCCTGGCACGAGTACACCGGACTGTCGTTCGTTCGCAATCGGAACCGCGTGGTGGCGCCTCCCGCGCCCACCTTTTTCTCCGTTCCGGTGCTGGTGAGCGCCGATCCGCAAGTCCCGGGAATTGTTCCGCCCGACAACCCGGATCAAATGGCGGTCTCAAGCCTCGTCCGGGACGGCGCTCAAGCGAACTGGGCGGAGGTGCTCGCCGGCCGGGGCGTCAAGTACTTGCTTCTGGCCCGTGAGGTCGACTGGATGTCGTATTCATATCTCGATGGACAGCCCGGGTTGGTCCGGATTGGCGATTACGGCTCGATCATCCTCTATCGAGATGACCTGACCCGTTGAAGGTCACAATTCGGCTGCGTTTGAAGAAAAGTAAATAATTTCCTAAGGCAGTAGTCCGAAAACCCCGAATGACCTGGCCCTCACAGCCTCCATTTTTATCGCTGAGGGCCGACTAAGGTTCGTTCAGCATCTAACTCGCTCACGAAATTCCAAGCGACCAAATAGCCGGCAATAAGGCTCAATGGGTTGACCGTCGCCGCGCCGATCGGTTAGGTTGACCGCGTTACTTCCGACTTTGGTGCGGCGGCGCGTTGTACTACTTAATGCTTCGCGTAACAACCATCGGCCGAGGGGGCTCCTCATGAACATGAACAGGTCGACACTTCTCCGCTATTTGACTCCGGGGATGATCGTCGCGCTCGTCTTGGGGTTTTCCCTTGTCGTCCCGGCGGCTGCGAACGACGACCACAGCAAACAGTGCGGCTACGGCTATGGCTATGGCCACACTGACAACGAGAGTCAGCAGGGCGAGAATCACGAGAGTCAGCAGGCCGAGATCAACGACGAGCCTTGCGGTGAGGTCGAAGGCGATGTGGATGGCAACCATGGCGCCGACAAGGCTGAGAAGGCAGATGACAGTGGCGTCCAGGCGGTCAGCGCTGCCGTTCACAGCCAGGGCGGCGGTGGCGGCCACGACGCCGGGGAAAGGAAGAAGAAAGGCGGAGGCGATGACTAGGCTGAGCGCGGCTTAGCCACACCAACGTAGATATAGAACTCGCTTAATCGGAGCCAAGGTCCGGCGCCTACATGGGTCTTGAGGAAGGGTCAGGTCAGCTCCGTTGGCTCATGGGGGCAGCGTGACAATGTCATTCAGGTCGACCGAAGCCTTGCGATGGGGGGACACGTACGCGTGGCTCCGCAGAGAACGGCTGCTCACGCACAACCTCATCGTTGGTGGCGGCACCATCGCTGCCGGGTTGTTGGGCATCGCATTCCAGGTTCTCGTCTCTCACCGGCTAAGCCCCATCGACTACGGCGGAGTGTTCGCCGTCGTGACGTTGATCACCTTCATGGGGCTTCCGGCGAGCGCTCTTACACTGCTGATGGCCAGGGAGACGAGCCGTGACCGAGCGCGCGGCTCTCGTGCGGACAGCGCAGCCTTATTGCACGCGGGCAACCGTGCGCTTCTCCTTGTGGGTCTTGCTCTGGCGGCCATATTTGTCCTGGCTTCCCCGCTCCTGGCGAGTGTCTTCACCATCCCGATTACGCTGCTGTGGGCGGCCGCTGCTGGAATGCCGTTTGGATTGGCATTGCCTCTCTTGTTGGGGGCGTTCCAGGGCGAGCAGCAATTCCTCGCGTTTGCACTCCTCGCAACGAGCCAGGCCGGCTTGAAGTTATTCGCGGCGCTCGCCCTCGCGATTGTCTATGGACCACTTGGGATCATTGCCGGTATCTCGCTGGCCACTGTATTGATCTACCTGGTTGCCCGCTGGAAGCTGAGGCGCAAGCTGTCGATCAAGCCCAGGCTGCCGTGGATCCGTCCCGCCGCAACGTACTTGGCGATGGTCGTGCCGAGCATGGTGGCCCTGGCGGTGCTCCTGAGCGCCGATGTCCTGGTGGTCAAGCACTTCTTTGCGGCCCAGGTCGCGGGTGAGTACGCCGCGGTGGCTGCCATTGGTCGTGCAATCTTTTGGGGAGCGACCGCGGTAGCGACGGTGCTCTTCCCGAAGGTGATCTTCTCGGAATCGCAGGGTCGAAGCGGCTCTTCGATCATCAGCGCCTCCCTAGGTTTGGTCGGGTTGGGTGGCCTGGCCGGTTTCGGACTCCTCTTATTCGGCTCAACCTGGCTCCTGACCGCATTTGCGGGCGGTGCCTACGCGGAAGCGGCGGTGTACCTACCTTCCTACGCCGTCGGAATGACGTTGCTTGGCGGCGTGGCGGTTTTGATCGCGACGCACCAGTCGAGAGCCAGGCCTGGTTTCCTGGCGGTTCTTCTACCTCTCACCTTGCTCGAACCAGGATTGCTCCTGGCTTTTCATGGCAGCGTGACCCAGGTCGTCCAGGTGATGGACATATCCATCGCGGCCATTGTCATTGCGCTTGGAGCGATGTACGGATGGCAGGAATATTTTCGGGTCGGCGTTAATCCTGATGTCGAAACTCTCGGAACGAGGTCATCGCCCATCGCTCAGCCGCAGGTCAACAGATGAGCGTCGAAGTTGAGAAGGTCGAGCACAGACGTCAGCCTGCCGAACGCCGCCGCAGACCGCCGTCGGTGCAGCTGTCAGTCGTGGTCCCCGCGTACCGAGAGGGACAGCGGATCTATGACAACCTGAAACGGCTGCTCAGCGAGTTGGACAAGCTCGATGCGACGTATGAGGTGGTTGTTGTTTCCGACGGCAACACGGATACGACTGTTGACGAAGCGCGACGGGTTCGTTCACCTCGGCTTCGCGTGTTCCACTACCCCATGAACATCGGCAAGGGCTTTGCCCTGAGCCTGGGAGTGGACCAGTCTGTGGGCAGCCTGGTGACCTTCATCGATGCCGACATGGAGCTCGACCCTGCCAACATCAGCGGTTTCATCAAACTGATGCAGAAGACCAACTGCGATGCCGTGATTGGATCCAAGCGCCACCGAATGTCCCAGGTGTCCTATCCGAAATTCCGGCGGATCCAGAGCTGGATCTATCAGCAACTGGTCCGGATCCTGTTCAACCTCGATGTGCGCGATACACAGACCGGGCTCAAGCTCTTTCGAAGACAGGTCCTGGCTGAGGCGCTGCCGCTGCTCGCCATCAAGAGGTTCGCCTTCGATCTCGAATTGCTCGTCGTGGCTAGCCAACTCGGTTACCGAAATGTCTGTGAGGCTCCGATCAGGCTCGACTACAAGTTCGAGAGCTCGGTGAACCTCGGGTCGGCCTGGCGAATCCTTTGGGACACGGTCGCCATCTTCTATCGCCTGCGCATCTTGCGCTATTACCAGCGCAGGAGACTTCAGCTGTTGAAGGAAGACTCAGCAGTCGCAAGGGCTGAGGTACTTGAGGCCGACTAGCGAAGTAGCCCTATCCAACTCGCCGTCGACAGCCCTGGCGCCGGTCTCGGTGATCATACCGCTGCACAGAGACACGCCGGGATTCCGGCGATGTCTGAGCGCCTGCCTCGAGCTCGATTATGCATCGGTCGAGGTCATCGTGGTGAGCGACGCACCGGTTGCTCTCCCGCAAGTAGTAAGGCTCGTGCTTTCCGGAGCCGGTCGGGACACGGGCCCCGGAAAGAAACGAGATCTCGGCATGCACTCCGCCCAAGGCGACTATCTCGCATTCATCGACGATGACGCTGCTCCGCGAGCAGATTGGCTGACTCAAGCCATGCGGCTCTTTCAGGACACGACAATCGGCGCCGTCGTCGGCCCGGGTGTCACTCCACCTGGCAGTGCCTGGACCGAGCGCGTCGGCGGCGCCTTCTATGAATCGCGCCTCGGCAGCGGTCCATACCGGTACCGATTCCGACCTGCCACCCGCCGGGACGTGGACGACTACCCCGCCTACAACTTCATCGTGAGGCGCAGCGCGGCCGAGCACGTAAAGGGCTGGGGCACCGAGTTCTACGGAGGCGAGGACACGGTCATCTGCCTCGCCCTGATCAAGGCCGGCTGGCGCATCGTCTACGATCCTTCAGTCGTCGTCTACCACCAACGGCGGCCAGTCCTGCGCGGGCACCTGGCTCAGGTGGGCAACGTCGGGCTGCACCGCGGCTATTTCGTCAAGGCCTTCCCACAGACGTCACTTCGTTTCTCGTACTTCCTACCCGCGTTGGGCACGGCCGCCTTAGCCCTGCTGACGTTGACTGCGTTGGTCAGTGCCACAGCTCGCACGCTCCTGTTCGCCGCCCTCGGCGCCTATCTTGTGGCCGGCATAGCGGTCGGCCTGGCCGAAAAGGATGCTCCAACGGTTGCACTGGCCCTGCCTTCGATTGCGCTCGTCTCCCATGTCGCTTACGGAATTCAGTTCGTGCGGGGCCTGTTGACTTCACGTCTCGATCGATGACGACGCTGCCCGGAGTCAGTGTGCTCATACCCACCCTGAACGCGGAGCGCTATCTCGAACACTGCCTCCGCTCCCTTCGCGAACAGGACTATCCAGCCGAGCTGATCGAAGTCATCGTGGCGGATGCCGGGTCGGTCGATTCGACGCTCGAGCTGCTCGCCCGGTATGGCGTCGATCAGGTGGTGCCGAATCCAGGCGTCACCGGTGAGGCGGCGCGTGCGATCCTCAACCACCTCGCGACCAGGGAGCTGATCCTGTCGATCGATTCGGACAATTACCTGGTCGGCACCGACTGGTTGCGCCGCATGGTGGAGCCACTACAAACCAACGCACAGGTCTTCGCCGTCGAGCCTATGCGGTGGGACTACGCGCCGAGCGATCCGCCGCTAAACAGGTATTTCGCACTGACCGGCGTCAACGACCCAGTTTCTCTGTTCATGGGGAACTACGGGCGCTACAGCTTCTTGACCGGCAAATGGACGGAGATGCCGCACCGAGAGCAGGCGCACAAGGGATATCTCGTCGCCCAGCTCACGCCGGGACATGTCCCAACCATGGGTGCGAACGGATTCCTGGTGCGCAAGAGAGTGCTGGAGAAGATCTCGGTCGACGACTATTACTTCGACATCGACGTAGTGAACGAACTGGTCGAAAGAGGCGAAATAAGCGTGGCCAAGGTTGACATTGCCCTCGGCCATCACTTTGCGCGTGACCTCTCAATGTTCGGCCGCAAGACGCGTCGTCGAATTGAGGATTTTCTCTACTGGCGCGAGCAGCGGAAGTATCCCTGGCTTTCGTCGGGTAGGCTGGCGATCGTTCGCTTTGCCATCTCGACGGTGCTGGTACTGCCACTCCTCTGGCAGGTGCTTCGTGGATGGCTCAAGGTGCGGGACCGCGCATGGCTGTACCACGTCCCTGTGTGCTGGATCACGCTGTCGCTCTACAGCTGGGCCGTCATTCGCTCATCAGTGAGGCGAGCTCCCCACTCACGAGCGGGGTGGCAGCACTGAGGGGAATTCGCCGCGTGGTCGCGAGCTCCGGCAGCGCATCCACTGCCGCAGTGCTGACGTGCATCTACCTGTACGCGCGGCTGCAGTCAGGTCGAGGCTACCTGGGTAGAGAGAATGCAGACCGCAGCGGACTCCGGTCCTGGCTGGCATCAACCGCCCTGGCACGTCATTCGATGCGCTTTCATATGCGTGACGGGTCCAGTGTCCGCTGTCGCATCGTTGACGCCGGCGCACTGCTCTCTGTCCACGTAGATCGCGACTATGACGCGCCTGGGACGGATTGGTCCATAGCCCGAGCGATCGTCGATATCGGTGCTCACGTTGGCTCTTTCGCGGTGTGGGCCGCCCAACGCTCGCCCAAAGCGCGCTTGTTGGCTGTGGAACCGAATCCGGAAACATTTGAATTGCTCACGCAGAACATCCGCGACAACCGCCTGGAAGGCCGCGTGTGTGCAGTCAACGCGGCAGTTGGTGCTGCTGAGGGCGTCGGCAGGTTGGACCTCGTTGCGCATTCCCTGGGGACCCGGCTCGCCCGCGCCGAGGAGGGCCACCTCAGCGTGAGAGTGCAAACCTTGCCAGGACTCCTCGCCGAGGCGGGCATCGAAGAGGTGGATGTTCTCAAGATCGACTGTGAAGGCATGGAATATGCGGTGCTCGAGGCGATAAGCCCCGAGTTTCTGAGACGCATCGGAGTGCTCACTTGTGAGTACCATCCTGAGCCTGGCCACGACGTTCAGGAGCTAGACGCGGTACTGCGTGCAGCGGGATTCAGGGTTGAGCGGCCCAACACGGAGCTTGGAGTGCTGTGGGCTATGCGCTGATGTCAAAGCGAGCTGAGTCCAGAGTGAGTCTGGCGCGCCGCCTGGCCACCGCAGCGGGTGTGCTTACGCTGCTCGTCCTCGGCTTCGTCCCAGACGGGGGACTGGCTGACCGGCTAGGCGTGGTTGCTCTGGTTGCGTTTGCCTTCGCGGCGGCATCGGGCTGGCTGCAACTCGTCTCAGAGGGCCGACCCGTACAGCCGGTCACTGACGAGGTCGTGAATCGAAATCGACGCGCGTGGTGGTTAGTGACGATCGCTGTCGTTGTCGTGGCGGGGGTCGCTGTACAGACCTGGGTCCGCCCCGGAACAACCATCGCGGGAGGCGACATCGCTGCGCCGGACGGTACGGCCTGGATCGCAAGGTTGTTCGAACCATGGACTTGGGGTGGCTCCACCTTAGGAGAACCCTCCCAACTGCCGTCAGCCCTTCCCTGGGCAGCGGTCATCAGCTTGGTGCGGGTTTTTGGGGGCAATCTCGAAGTCGCCCAACGTATCTGGTACACGTCGCTCTTCATCGGCGCTGGTCTGGCCGCGCTTGGTCTTCTTGCCTCCCTGCGACTGGGTCCTATCGGGTCATTGGCCGGGACAGCTGTCTACCTGTTCAATCCATACGTGATCACCTGGGTCAACACATTCGACAATTACCTCGCGACCCTTGTCGTGGTGGCCGCGATCCCAGCAGCGCTCATAGCGGCCGGGACCGGGCGGCTTTCGGCTCGGTGGAGTGCCGCTTTGGTTGCCGCGACAGCTCCGCTGATTGGGTATGCATTCCTCAATCCACCGCTGGTCGGCATGATCATTGCGGTCCTGGTAACACCCCCGTTGGTTGTGGTTTGGGTTGACGGGAAAGCTGCCGGATGGCGCTGCATGCGAGCGCTGCTCCTGGCGATTCCTTTGTTGTTCGTTGCCTCCGCGTATTGGACTGTGCCGGCCTTTCTGCACCTTTCCAGTGGCATCCCCAGCGCGTTTACGGCCGTCTCGGGCTGGACCTGGACCGAGGGACGCGCCACTATTCACAACGCGCTCTGGTTGAACACCCACTGGGGCTGGAACTTTGTGGAGTACTTCCCGTACGGCGGCTCATATAGCGTTTTGCCGCTCTCACTTCTCAGATTCGCACTTCCAGCCATCGCTTTCAGCGCCCTGGGTCTGGCCCAACTCGCCGACATAGGCCACCGTTTTGTGCGCAACCGGCAATTGAGATTGGCTGTCGCTGCTTCGACGGTCGCGGTGCTCTTGATCGTCTTCAGCACCGGCACCAACCCGCCGGGCAACGCCATATTCATGCCGCTGTACAACCTGCCATTTGGCTGGCTTCTCCGAGAACCTGGACGCTTCTTGATGCTGGTTGGTCTCGCATATGCCGTGCTGACCGCCGTTCTTGTCGACGCCCTTCGTCCCAAGGTGCCGGTCTGGGAGCTGTTGAGCGGGCGACAGCTCAATCTGGCAGCCTCGCGCTTTGCAATTGCGCCCACCGCGCTCGGAATAGCAGTCCTTCTCGGCTTCCCGCTGTACGTCGGCGGGTTCGTTCCTGACACTCATCCGACCCTGGCGACATGGGCTGTGTCCGCGCGGCAAACGCATGTGCAGATGCCGGCTTACTGGCCGGAGATGGCTCGCTTCGCCGATGGGTTGCCGGTTGAAGGCGCTGTATTGGTGATGCCGCCAGACGATTGGTATGAGATGCCGTACACGTGGTACTACGGCACCGACGCCTTCATCGTGCAGCTCTTCAAAAGGCGGGTGCTCGTGCCCAACACCCAGACATACACGCCGGCATCTTCCGGCCTTATCGGGGCAGTCAACCTGACAGCCCAAAGCATCCTGAACAAGGATTGGCGCCAGGCCGAAACGCTGGTGACTGCGTTGAATGCACCACTCGTGCTCGTGCGAGAAGACATCCAGGCACCGTTTCCGAATCATTCGATCCCGTCTCCGAAAGCTCTCGCAGATGGGCTGAACGCTTCGCCAAATTTCGTTTTGGTGCGGAAAATTGGCTCGCTAGACCTTTTCTCGCTGCGGAGCGCGGTGGCGGAGACCGAGGTCGGCAGTCCTTTCAGGACCGTCAACACTCGCACCCCAGACCTTCGCCTTCTCACGCTGCTGGCTCCAAACACGGCGCTCGTCTCTAGCGCTTCGCGGGCAGGAGTGCCCAATGCTGTTCAAGCTCCTCCACTTGAGGATTGGGTGGCCGAGGGAAACACTGTTGTGTGGCAGCCGCCTGCACCGGCTGGTTGGACGTATCGCGTTGCAGATCTCGATTCCACGAAGGTGGTTCCGCTCGATCGTGCAGGAGCGTACGCAGTCGGCACTGCAAAGGCGCATGTTGAATATCAGCCCGATGCGGCCAACAACACCGTCAAGGTGTCGGTGACAGGGCGATCCACCATCTCCAACGGGGACTTCGCCAGGGGGACCTGGGGACCGGTCGGGGATTGCCATGACGTGGCGCGGTCGCAGGCGCAACCGAATTTGAACGCCACGGTTATCGGCAGCGCCGCACCTGGTGGGCTGCCGGCGCTTCAACTCTCGGCGAACCTCGACACAGCATGCGAGGCTCAGAAGCTGGACTGGCGTGGGAGCCCATTCCTGCTCAGCCTGATGATTCATCCGCTCCAGGGCTCCACACCCCGGCTCTGCCTTTGGGAGGATGGCCCCTCACGTTGCGCATCAATCCCGCAAGTTTTTGACCACGCCGGATGGTCCGTGTATCGAGCATCCGTGACGCCGGACCCTGGCACGACGTCAATCACCCTTTACCTGTACGCGGATGGGGGCGCCTCTGGCACCCGGACAGTCAGCGAATACGCCGATGTCCGGGTGGTCGAAGTGCCCGCGCTACCCAGTCTGGCTTTGCTGGCGGACCCTAAGCCTGGCGTGACGTCTCCGGCGCAGCTGGCTGTAATTCACAGCAGCTTCTCGGCCAATTGGCATGGCCCGGCGAATAGCGAGCACGTTTTGGTAGACGGCATGATGAACGGCTGGCTCATCCCAATGGGTTCCCCTGGTTTCACTGCTTCGTACGCCCCAACCTCTGCCATTCGTGCCGCTGACTGGCTTTCAATCGCAGGCCTCCTCCTGATCGTCTTGTTGCCGGCTTGGAGGTCGATCAGCCTCGTCGCGGTTCGGCAACGCAGCAGGTTATTTCGTGATTGGCTCACCAAGCTTGTCGGTCTAGTCCAAACATCTCGCGAGCCAACGGCGCTCAGCCCATCTCATCCTGAAGAGCCGCCGCCGTCGTGAACGTGAGGCTGGATCGAACTGGGGGCGCGAGACGCAATCCGGTGGACGTGCACTGAATGCCGACAGCGAGCGGCTTAGTTGTGGTGCCGTTGGCACGGCTACTGGCTCCATACCGTCTGAGTCCTCTGCATTTCCTTACCGTCGACGTAGATGGCATCGACGCGCTCGTTGAAGAACGCGATCGTTCCAGCGATCGTGGCGACTTCAGGGTTAGGGTCGTCATAGCTCCAGGCAAGGTCGCGGACCGATCCGTCGGCTGCAGCTCCCTGCCAGTACCTGCTGGTTGCACCCTTGTAGGCGCAGGCGGTCTTCGTCTGCGACGGCTCGAGTAGCTCAATCCAGACGTCGTCCTTGGGAATGTAGTAGCGGACTGGCAGACCGGTCTCGAAGAGGAACCGTGCCCGCCTCGTAACCGCGACGATCTGATCGCCGTCGACCACCCGTACCTCCCGGGAGCTGCTGAGCACGTCGATGCGGTGATATGGGTCTCGGGCGTGGACGAAGACCTCATCGTCCTCCTCGAACCAGGCGTCCATCAGCTTCCAGTGGAACGCGACCAGGTTCGCGATCTGAGGACAGCCGGCCGGTGGATCGAGGTATCGCCACGCTGCGCTCTCGACGGTCCGGCCATCGACGGCGATTGAGTAATAGGTCGCGTCGCCCTTGACGGCCGACCTGACGACCTTGGATGTGGCGACGAGCAGGTCTGTGCGAACGTCGTCGACGGGAAAGTAGTAAACGCCGAGGCGCGCTGTCTCGAACATCATCATCACGTGGCAGCTGTCGGCGATCGCCACCCCGCCGAAGAAGGCACGAACCCGCTTGGCGATCGGCTCTACGCGGACCGAGATCACCTTGGGGGCCGGGCCCAGCAACTTGTTCTCGAGGACGGGTCCCTCTATGGCGGCGGTCATCCCTGGTGTGCCTCGCTTCGGCGCGCCTTGGGGAGTGGGAGGGCGCCGATCCAGTAGGGGTTGTAAGCGCCCGACTGGACATAGCTCTCGGCGATGGCCTTGAGACACCGGACGGTGAAACTGCTGCAGGTCTTGGCAACCGATGGGCGACTGACGGATGGCTGCGCGATGGTCAGACGGTTTGTAACCAGAGCGTTTCTTTCCATGCGGGCAGCGTATGAGTCGCCCGAGGTACCGAACATCGTGGAAAGTACCGAAAAATCGGGACGCTAAGCGTCCAGGTTCGCATCCCCCAGGCGCGCGGCGACCCAACCCGCCACCTGGGCCCGCGAGGTGAAGCTCAGCTTGGTCAGGATGTGCTCGAGGTGGCTCTCAACCGTTCGTTCCGATAGGAACAGGCGCTCGGCGATGGCGCGGCTCGTCATCCCGGAGGCAACCAACCGGGCCACCTCCAGCTCGCGCTTGCTCAGGCCACCGCGGCTGCTGGCCTCTTTGCCCTTGCGAGGCCAGCTGGGTGTTTCGCGTGCCAGCGCGAGGAGCTGGGCCGACGACATCGCCCGTCCCGATTCCCACGCCTTGTCGCCGATTCTCTCCGGCACGGCGGCGCGAGCCTCGGCCATCGCGGGCTCGAGCCAAATCGACCACGGCAGCTGCACCGGCGTTTCGACCTCTTCCCTGAGCTTTGACGCTGCACCGAACAGGGTGACCGCTCGACGTGGGTTGGCGGCCATTCCGGCCACCGCAATGCCTTCGACCTGCTGGGCCATGGAGAGGGCATCGCTTTCCGCGACCAGACCCAGTGCCGCTATGAACCGGCCGCGTGCGGCCTCGGGATCGCCGGCAAGAATCTCCAGCCAACCGAACGTGTACTGAGCGCCAACCTCACCGTAGTCGTCATCTGCCTCGACGGCCACATCGAGCGCTTGCTGGACCCAGGGGCGCGCATCGTCGATGTTGCCCCGTTGCAGCTCGACAGCGCCAATCGACGCCAGGGCCATCGCGAGAGCCGGCAGGTTGCTGAACCTCGCGAATTCGCCGACCGCTTTTTCCAAGTACTCACGTGCGGTGTCGAGGTCTCGGTGTATGCGCTCGGACGTATACGCGATGCCGAGGTACCCGGCGGCGACCAGCGACTGCTCACCCGCCTTGCGAGCCAGCTCGCCGAGTTGCTCCGGGGTGAGAAGCGCCTTCTCCTTATGACCGCCTTGGCCGACCAACGCCTGCAGGCTCCACTGAGCACGAACGTACTGTCGTGTGGGTTTAGCCGTCGTGCCGGACAGAACGCCGAAAAGCCGGCGAAGCCCCTCCTGCGGAGCGAAGATCCACCACAACATTCTGAGGTTGCCAAGCAAACCCACCTCGGTGTCTAGGTCGCGCTTGGCGAAGTCCAGCGCAGCGCGCACATCGGCCATCTCGTCCCAGAGGCGCCGATGTTCGGCCATTGCGCCGCGGAGCATCCGTGCCTCGAACGCCTCGTCGGTGAGGCGCATGTAAAACGCCAGGTGCAGGTCGCGAAGTCGCGCCTCGTCGCCGGTCGTGGCCAACCAGCCCGCTGCGTACTCGCGGATGCTCTCCAAGAGTCGATACCGGGTGGCGCCATCGACACCCCGTTCGATTTGGAGCATCGACTTATCCGCCAGCTTTTGGAGGCAGTCAGTGATATCGGCCGGCGCCAGAGGCGCTTCGCCGCAAACCTGCACGACCGCGTCGGCTCGGACCGGTCCTGCAAATATCGAGAGCCGTTGCAGCAGCGTTCGCTCGGACGGATCAAGAAGCTGATAGCTCCAGTCGATGGCCGCGCGAAGCGTGCGGTGGCGCGCATCGGAGTCGCGGGGCCCGCCGATCAATAGGCGCAGACGGTCGTCGAGATGCGCCATGATCTCGGCCGGCGAAAGGCTGGATGCGCGCGCCGCAGCCAGCTCGATGGCCAGCGGCATCCCGTC
>Ga0137415_10003999_pt1 | contig 14611 bp, 10 predicted proteins | sample CZODoug3_1_1_16f_FD_183082 | JGI IMG/M metagenome (GOLD analysis project Ga0137415, IMG submission 183082) | Vadose zone soil fungal communities from Angelo Coast Range Reserve, California, USA - CZODoug3_1_1_16fungal (Hybrid Assembly) | ecosystem: Environmental > Terrestrial > Soil > Vadose... | reverse complement strand
TTTCGGGCGGCATCTTTAGGCGCGAGACCTTCCTCGATGTGGCGTTGCACGCCCTCGACAACGACGATGGCATCGTCGACCACCAAGCCGACAGCCAGCACCAATCCGAACATGGAAAGCGTATTGATGGAGAAGCCGAAGACCGGGAAGAGGATAAATGTGCCAACCAGCGAGACGGGCACGGCAAGCATCGGGATCAGCGTAGCGCGCCAGTCCTGCAGGAAGAGGTAGACGACAAGGATGACCAGCACAATGGCGATCAAAAGCGTTTCAACTATTTCTTTTATGCCCTCTGTGACTGCTGCCGTCTGGTCGAGCGATATGGCGTAATCCATGTCTTGCGGAAAACGCTGCTTCATTTCGGCCACAAGCTTTCGAATGCCTGCGGCAGTCTGGACCGCGTTGGAACCGGGCAACTGGTAAACGGCGATAATGATGTTGGACTTGCCATTCAAGCGGCTGATGATGCTGTAGTCCTGTGCGCCCAGCTCGACGCGGGCGACGTCTTTCACTCGGACAATTCCGCCATCCGGAGCCTCTCGCACGATCACATTTTCGAATTGTTCAGGCGAGCTCAGACGGCCTTGAGCAAGCACGGAATAAGTGAATTGCTGGTTCGCGGGAGCCGGCTCGCCGCCGACCTGACCGGCAGGATTCACCGTATTCTGCGCCTGAATCGCATTGCGGATGTCAGTGACCGTGATACCCAATTTGGCCAGTTGGTCGGGCTTGACCCAGAGCCTCATGGCATACTGCCCGGCGCCAAAAATCGTCGTCTGGCCGACGCCGTACAAGCGTGCAATGGGATCGTTAAGATTGATGTAGGCGTAGTTGCCGAGGAACTTCGTATCGTAGGTGCCGTTCGGTGAAAATATTGAGACGAGCATGAGCGGAGCGGTCACCGATTTTTTGATGGTGACCCCGAAGCTGTTTACGTCAGGTGGAAGCTGACCGGTGGCAAGCTGCTCGCGTGACTGAGTGAGAATGAGATCAGTGTTCGGGTCCGTCTTCAGGTCGAAGTCAACGACCATGGTGGTTTGCGAGTTGGCGGTGGCGTTCAGGGAATACATGTAGTTTATGTTGTCGACGCCGTTGATTTGCTGTTCGATGGGGGTGGCGACGGATTGCTCCAGGGCTTGCGCATCCGCCCCGACGTAGCTGGCCTGCAACTGAATTTCCGGCGGAACGATGTTCGGAAACTGCGACACAGGCAAACTCACGATCGTGATGGCGCCTACAATCACCGTCAGGATGGCAATTACCATCGCCACGATGGGCCGCCTTATGAAAAAATTGGACATGGATACTGATTCCTTTCAATCAAACTGTGCAATTCAGTTGTCACTTTTGATTCGCTTCCGCAGGTAAGTTTCATTTAGTTACAAATGGCTTGGGCTGCACGGTCATGCCCGGGCGGAGATTCTGCTGGCCCTCCGCGACGACACGTTCGCCGGGCCTCAGTCCTTCCTGAATAATCCACATAGTGTCGATGCGGTCTCCAACTTTGACCGGGCGGATGGCAACCTTGCCGTCCTCCCCGACAATGTCAGTCTGATAGCTGCCTTGCAACTCTGCGACCGCAAGCTGAGGCACCAGCAACGCGCCTTTCTCGATCCGAATCACGGCGCGAACTTTCCCGTATTGCCCGGGACGAAGCACATTGCCGGGATTGGGAAAGAGCGCCGCGAGCTGAATCGCGCCCGTGTTTTGATCCACCGCGCGGCCCGCGAAGTAGAAGGTGCCCTCGTGCGGATACGTTGTTCCGTCAGCGAGAATGAGCTGCAGTTTCCAGCGCTGTTTGTCCGAACCTGAAAACTGTTTCTGCAATTGCAGGTAATCCTGTTCGCTGACGGTGAAATAGTCCCTGATGGGGTCCAGTGTGGAGACGGTAGTCACTGCAGTGCCGCTGGTGCTGACCAGGGCACCTACCTGTAACTGAGCTTGTCCGGCAATGCCGCTGATAGGCGCTGTGAGCCGCGTAAAACCCATGTTGAGCTTTGCCGTTTCGACGGCAGCCTCGGCCGTTTTGATTTGAGCCTGGGCGGTCGCCACTGTGGCTTTCGCAGCCAGGTTATTCTGAGTGGCGTTGTCGAGATCCTGCTGGCTCGCTGCCTGCTCCTTCGCCAGCGGAATGTAGCGTTCCACATCAAGTCGAGTGCGGACTTGAACGGCTTCGGCGTTCGCAAGCTGCGCGGTGGCTTGCGCTAACTGTCCTTCGGCTTGATCGAGAGCCGCCTTATAGGGCCGGGGATCAATCTCGAAGAGGAGTTGGCCCTCATTCACAAATGCGCCCTCTTTGTAATTCTGCCGGACCAGGTAGCCGGTGACTTGCGCCCTGACGTCGGCATTTACGAACCCGTCGAGCGTGCCGATCCATTCGCCGTAAATCGGAACGTCTTTCTGCTCGACCTGGGCGACCATGACCTCGGGAGGCGCTTCCGCTCCGGCACCCGCCGCACGCTTCGGTCGGAGAGTTCGAGCGATGAGTGCGATGACGACCAAACAAATCACACCTGCGATAACAAGATTGCGTTTACGAGAACGATTCATCGAGTATCTCCGAAATGTAACTACTCAGCCTTTACCCAACCCCAGTTAACCGTAGCTCCAAGGCGCCCCGGGGTCACTAGTGAGACGCGCCAATGTACTTGCAAATCACGCCAAGCAGAGCGCGGGAGGATCAACCGTGCCAGAGAAGCGCGATCGAATTTACAGAGAGCGCACTTGTACGCAGATCCATTCCTTCGGTGCTTCAAGCAGTGGGTCTCCGTCCGCCTCAAGCAATGGTGCACTGCGCCTGCCAAAGTTGCGTTCTAACGGATATCGCGGCAACTGATTGAAGATAGAAGAGCTTTGCTTTGCGACACTGCGATGCCTTGAAAGAGTGTCGGGGGTTCGAACCTTTTCTCGACAAGTGTCGGCCACCTACGACACTTGAAACCAGCCACTCGGCTTTCCTCCACTGTGCAACCATTTGTTGGTTCGGCACTTAGAGACTCATCGCGGCTGGTCCGGCTCAAGTCTTGTGGCCCTGCGTTTGCATTGTGCAAGGCTAGAGGAAAAGGAACGTGCTGAGAATCACAATCGCTGATACGGCGATGGAAGAGCAGTGGACGCTGCAAGGCCGCCTCGTCTCGCCGTGGGTCAATGAACTGAAGGCCAGCTGGAAGAAGGCGCACAGCCCAGTTCAGGGGCGAAGGTGCATCGTGAACCTCGATGGAGTGACCTTCATTGACAAAAGCGGGGAGCGAGTGTTGCGGTCGATGTCAAAGCAAGGCGCGCGTTTTGTCGCCAGCGATGTGTACATCAAGCATGTGCTCGATCGCCTTAGACGGACGTCGAAATAGGATCGGCTGTGCGCGCGTGTGTTAGAGAAGAGAGAGCATCCGTGAATAGTGCAACGTTTCAGTGGCTCGGTGGTGCGATGTGGTCGACGACATTTCACTTATGCATATTTGCCGACACGGACTTGAATTCGTCGCGAGGCTCCGGCGAACCGGCTGCGACTCGTCAAGCCGGTGAAGGAGAGAACATCGTGCAGATTTCTACCCGGCGGCATGACAAAACCGTAATCCTCGACATATCGGGAGACATCGATTTCGCGAACTCCCTGGAAGTGCGCCAATCGGTGTTGCATGAGATAAGCGAGAGTCGCGCGCCACGTGTGATCGTGAATCTCAGCCAAGTCCGCTACGTCGATAGCTCAGGCGTCGCGTCCATGGTCGAGGGCTTGAAAGCGTCCCACGATCTCGGGTCACGCTTTATATTGTTTGGGCTGAATCCATCCGTGCGGGAAGTTCTCGAACTATCTCGTCTCATCAAGGTCTTCGAAGTTTACGACAATGAAGAACAAGCATTGGCTGCCTGAAGTGAAAATCGTGTCTGAGTAGCGCAGGCTTCAGCCTGTGTGTTTCTGATTTCTACTACCCTAAGCGAAAGGCTCACAGGCTGAAGCCTGTGCTACAAGACCTACGAAATCTTTCGCGGATCGATGCCCAGCTTTTTCATTCGCGTGAGCAAAGTAGTTCGTTTTAGTCCCAAACGCACAGCGGCGCCGTTCGGACCGCCGACGTGTCCGTTGGTTTCCTTCAGAATTCGCACAATTCTATCTTGTTCATCAAAGTTGCCATTTTTTGAATGGTTCGAGCTTGCGCCATTGCTTCCTAATTCCGGTACTGAAATTGCTAACGTACTGCTGCGCGTCAGGATCACGGCGCGTTCCACCAGATTCTGAAGCTCACGAACGTTTCCCGGCCAATGCCAACGCGTCAGCTTCCGCATGGCCGCTGCGGGAATGCTTTCAATGCGCTTTTCCATATTGCGCGCGTACTTCTGGCTGAAGTATCGCACCAGCAGGGGAATATCTTCCGGTCGCTCTCGCAAGGGAGGAACGCGGATGGGAAAAACATTCAGCCGGTAGTAAAGGTCGCTGCGAAACTGCCTGTCTTCGATCATCCGGTCCAGGTCACGATTGGTCGCGGCCACCAGCCGAATGTCGACTTTCTTGGTCCGCGTGCTTCCCAGGCGCTCGAATTCTCCGTCCTGCAAAACGCGCAGGAGTTTGGGTTGGAGTTCCAGGGGGATATCACCCACTTCGTCGAGAAACAGAGTTCCTTGATCGGCCAGTTCAAGCCGGCCAACTTTCTGAGTGATGGCGCCTGTGAAAGCGCCGCGTTCGTGGCCAAAGAGTTCACTTTCCAGAAGACCCGTAGGAATGGCCGCGCAGTTGAGCTTTATGAGGGTCCGCTCTTTGCGCCGGCTGCGATCGTGGATCGCCTGGGCGATCAGTTCCTTGCCGGTTCCGGTCTCTCCCAGCAGCAGCACCGTTGAATCGCTCGTCGCGACAGTTTCGACCAGTTGCAAAACCTGGCGAAGCGCGGAACTCTGCCCCACGATTCCTTCGAAGTCCGCCGCAGTACGAATCTCTTCTTCCAAATAGAGCTTTTCGTGTGCAAGCTTGTCTTTTAATTCGGCGATCTCCCGATAGGCCAACGCATTTTCAATGGCGATTGCTACTTGCCCGGCCGCTCGCATCAAGAAATCAACATCTTCCGGGCTGAACGAGTTCTCGATCCGGCTCCCGAGTGTCAGAACGCCGAGAGTTCGGTTCCGGCTGATCAGGGGCAGAGCGAAGCCGGACAGGAGGGATTCTGCACGAATCGCGGAAATTCCAAATTCACTGGTGACGTCGGCTTGTGTCCTTAGGACAAAAGGCTTGCCAGTCTTGAATACATCACCTAGTTCAGTGTCCTCCACTGGTTGCAGCACATCCTCCTTGGAAAATCCATTGCTTTCCGGGAAGTCCTGAGCGAGTTGGCGCAATTGGAGGCCCTCTGCATCGGGAAGCCACACTCCAACTACGTCGCAGTGCATGTCTTGCCGAATGCTCGCCGAGATTGCTCGAAGGAGATCGCGAGGCTCCAAATTCGAGACCAGATTGTTGGTCATGTCCAGGAGTAGCTTCAGGCGGTCCTTTTCATGCCCCAGCTCCTGTATTCCCTTCGAGTGTTGGGTGGTGGAAGTTTTAGCCGGTGATTGCGAGGGGCTCATCTTGAATTCAACCATACTCAAAATCCGAGCGCGGCCCATATCAGCCTGAGACCTCAGCGTCCGAATTTAGCTCACTTGCCTGTCGAAGAGCTGGACAAATGTCGGATTCCGCGTCGGAGGCGCCGACACTTTGCCGCACCGGTAAGCGCCGAGCCGCCCCTATCTTACTACGACTTCAAGCGTTTGCCCAAAATCGCGGACTAGCAGCGAGTCTGGCACGTCGGATGCACTATCCCAATCGGGGAGTCGAAATTATGACATCACGTCCGGAACAGAAATGAGCCTGGCAATCGGAAGTGGTAGCGGGAGATGGGCTATGAGCAACACGTCGAGACAACTTGATCCCACTCTTCGGAGTCTGGAGTCGCTGGAATTCGAAGCTCAGCTAAGGAATAAGGTTGTTGGCCAGGAGCAAGCAGTGCGTGCGCTTGTCGATGTGCTTCAGGTGTATTTCGCGGATATGAGGGCGGTCGGCAGGCCCGTCGGAAACTTTTTGTTCCTTGGGCCGACTGGCTCGGGCAAAACGCGCATCGTGGAAGCAGCTGCGGAAATCCTATTTGGTGACCCGCGCGCCTTCGTCAAGGTGGACTGCGCGGAATTTCAACACTCTCATGAGATCGCCAAGCTGATCGGGTCGCCTCCGGGATATCTGGGGCACCGGGAGACGCACCCGCTGATCACGCAGGAGGAACTGGCTAAATATCACACCGGAAAGCTGATGTTGAGTTTTCTGTTGTTTGACGAGATCGAGAAGGCGTCGGACGCGCTGTGGAAGTTGCTGTTGGGAATGCTGGACAAGGCCACGCTGACCCTGGGGGACAACCGGCGCGTGGACCTCTCGCACACGATAATTTTTCTCACGTCAAACCTGGGCGGAGGCGAAATCACGGAGCTGATGACCGGAGGGATGGGATTTGTGCAGCCGAGGGACAAACGTCAAGACCGGCTGGACGTGAAAGTCGAGAGGACGGCGCAGGAAGCGGCGAAGAAGAAGTTTTCGCCGGAATTTATGAACCGGCTGGACAAGGTGGTCGTATTTCACCCGCTCAGGCGCGAGCAGCTCGAGCAGATCCTCGACATCGAGCTGGAGATGGTACAGCACAGGGTGTTGGTCACCGGAAGGCAGCAGTTTCTGTTTCGGGTGACGCCAGCGGCCAGGGAATTTCTCCTGAAAGAAGGCACGGACATCAAATATGGAGCGCGGCACCTGAAACGGGCCATTGAGAAGTTCGTCGTGAGCCCGCTCGCGAACCTTCGTGTGACGGAACAGGTGAGATTTGGGGACGTGCTCGTTATCGACTGGAACGGGAGGGCACCTCAACTCTCGTTCGAGAGGGAAGCGGAGGCCGCGGAGGCGCCCGTGATCGCAAAATCGGCTCGATCGGTTCGAGGCGCAGGCGCGGAGGTGAGGGCAGCAGGTGGCGGAAATGCTGTTGAAGTATTTGCCGGCGCCAAATCACGGTCCGTGAATGGCATACAGGTGCTTTTAAATGATGAGAAATAACCTCCCATCCCTCAGGGAACCGGGATTCGGTCTTAGCCGTGGATGCAAGATGGCTTTGTATTTTCTAGCGGTCCTATCGTTGTGTCTATGGTTAGAGCCCGCGACGTTCGCATATCCACAAAAGGAAAAGACCAATGACGCGCAACGCGGCACATCGTCGATCGCAGGAAACGTAAACGTAAGCACGGGCGAGGGCCAGGTAAACAATCTTGCCGGTATCACAGTGAAATTAATTGATCCGAAGACGGGATCCGCGTTGCAATCGACGCTGGCCGATGAGAGTGGCCATTTTCAATTTACGCAGTTGGCGGCGGGAACTTACACCATCGAGGTCAGCGCGGAGGGTTTCAAGCCCTGGGTCAAGACAATCACGCTGGGGCAGGGCCAAGCTACCGCGGAAGACGTCACTCTCGAGATCAACTCGGTTGAAGAAAAAATTGAAGTGCAGGCAGAGGATATTGAGATTTCGACTCACAGCGCGGAGGCAACCGGCACGCTCAGCGGTCGGGACCTGGATACTCTGCCGCTTGCGCAACAGAAATTCACGGAAGCGCTGCCTCTCACTCCCGGTGTGATCCGCACGCCTGAGGGAAAGTTGAATTTTAACGGCCAGTCGGAAGACCAGGGAATTCTGCTGATGAACTCGACCGAAACGGTTGATCCTGTGACGGGAAGCTTTGCCATTCCGGTGCCTATTGATGTCATTCAATCGATGAGTGTGCACACGAGTCCAGACACCGCTGAATTTGGCGGTTTTTCTGGAGGCTTGACCGAGATCGAAACCAAACCGCCCTTCGACGCGTGGAATTACAAGCTGCATGATTTCATTCCCGGGATTCGAGGGAAGGGCGGGCATATCCAGGGAATCGCCGATTTCACCCCGCGACTCGAGTTCGGCGGCCCTTTGATCGACCGCAAACTCAACTTCACCGAAGAATTGACCTACGACGTGACAAACCAGCCGGTGCGTGGATTGTCCTGGCCGGTTAATGAAATACAAACGAGAAGTGTTACCTCGTTCACGGAATCTCAGGTGGTCTTATCTCCGCGCCACGTTCTGGACGTAAATCTCAATGTTTTCCCATTGCGAAGGCGATTCGCAAATATTAACGCGCTCGTTCCGCAAACCGCGTCATCCGATTATGGACAGAATGGAGTATCGGTTGGGCTCTCCGACGACTACCAGTTGGGTTCGGGCGGACTGCTGAATACGGTATTTCGGTATACGAGATTCGATAGCCACGCTCACGGCCAGGGAACCGAGGACATGCTGGTTACGCCTGACGGTTGGGGCGGCAATTTCTTCAATTCCTGGAGAAGAAACGCCAATGAGGTGGAGTTTCGGCCGGCGTTTCAGTTTGCGGAGAAATCCTGGCATGGACGCCACACGCTGAAAATCGGTTTAGATGTCTCGCGCAGGTCTTACGTCGGAAGCACCATGTCTCATCCTGTCCAGTTGCTTAGAGAAGACGGCACCGCCGCCGAGCAAATTAACTTTCAAGGCGTAGGTTTGCTCAACGGGGCGTCCACGGAAACGGGACTATTCATCGAGGACCATTGGACCCTCAATAGTCATGTAGCTCTGGATGCAGGAGCACGGTTTTCGAATCAATCCATAGGTCGCAGTGCAACTCTCGGGCCTCACATCGGCGTCGCATATTCGCCGACGCGAAGTGGAAAGACTGTGATTCGCGCCGGGGCCGGGACCGTCTATGGACATGTGCCATTGCTGGCGGCGGATTTCGTCGAGAACCCCACGCGTGTGGTCAGCTTCTTCGATCCATCCGGAGCAACGATCGGCCAGCCAATCTCGCTGCAAAACGTCTACCTGCAATCGGACACCGGTTCCGGCCCGCAGGCGATCCCACAATTTCCACGGACCAGCCCGCGCACTTTCACCTGGACTGTCGAAGTAGAACGGGAGATCGCGCGAAATATCAATTTTAAAATAACCTATCTGGATAGCCAGACGCGAAATCTTTTTGCACTGGATCCAATAATGAATTTAACCGGCGGCAACTCGATGCTTGCTCTGTCGAGTACAGGCACTTCGCGCTACCGGCAAGTCGAAGCCACGGTCAGCGCGCGACCTTCCGAGCGCACCAATTTGAATGTTTCGTATGTGTGGAGCCGCGCACGCGGTGATTTGAACGCTCTCGCGGACACCTTTGTGCCTTTTGAGCAGCCGGTGATTCGCCCGAATGTGTCCGGCATTCTTCCATCTGACGTTCCGAACCGCGTTGTGGCCTGGGGAATTTTTGACCTTCCGTGGAAATTGAAATTGAGTCCGGTGGTCGATGTACACACGGGGCTGCCGTATTCTGACGTCGACGTGCTCCAGAATTATGTGGGCGCGCCGAACACCCTGCGCTTTCCAACTTTCTTCTCACTTGACGCGAGAATCTATCGCGAGTTTCCGCTGGTCATGCCGTTCATCGGCCACTCGACGAAGCGAAAGCTTCGGCTCGGTGTGTACTCGCTCAATCTTACAAATCACCTGAATCCACACGACATTTATAACAACGTTGCATCACCCCTGTTTGGGCAATTTGCGGGCTTTCACCGCCGTATCGACGGCCTGGTGGTAGAAATCGTCAATTGAAATGGGATGCGTTGCCATCAATTCACGCTAAACGAGTCATGCGTAAAAACACATTAACAATGGTGTTAGTCGACGGCCAACACGAGGCGAGCGCTCTTGCGAGATTGCTGGAACGTCATGCCACCGTTGTCCTCCTGCTCATTGTGACTTTGGGTTTCTGCTTACGCGCGCGTGGGCTCGATCGGGTTGGCTTCAACGAGGATGAAGTCCAAAAGGTGAATGCGGCGCGCGCGTATCTTCGCGGAGAGTTCTCGCGCAATTTAGAACATCCCATGCTCATGAAGTCGATGATCGCAGTTTCCCTGGCTGCGGCGGACCGCTGGAATAGTGGGCTTGGCCGGTACCATCCGCTATCCGACGAAATTGCGGTGCGCTTGCCTAATGTTGTCTTTGGAACTTTGACGGCGATTGTGATTTTCGGGATTGCGAGGGAATTTTTCGGTCTACGGGTTGCATTTCTGAGCTCGCTGCTTTGGTCCACCGGAACGATTGCCATCATGGATAATCGCCTCGCGAAAGAAGACACTCTGCTCGTTTTCTTTGCCTGGCTTGGGTACTACTTCTACGTTCGGGCCAAGAAAGCAAGTGCGATCAACATTCGACAATACGCGGAGCCGTATGCGAAATGGTATCTTGCCGCCGGCGCGAGTTTTGGCCTGATGTTGGCTTCAAAATATTTCCCGCATTATTTGGGACTAATTTTTCTCTTTTACTTCCTGCCTTTAAACAGAAGGAAATATCCACCGCTTTCCAGGCGTGACTACTTGCTCGTGCTGGGCACCTGCGCCCTGGTGTTCTTGATTGCCAACCCAGTCATTCTTGCTCCCGGCACGATCAAATATATGTGGCACTACGTGGGTGAAGGCACCATGACCCATCGCGGCTATCTGATGATGGGTCATTTTTATTTCAACGATCCAGCGCACCTTCGCGGTGGAATGCCTTTCTACTTTTATTTCTTATTGCTCGCAGTGAAGACTCAGCTGCCAGTGCTCGTTGCGCTTGGCGTTGGAATGGTTGAGGTCGTTCGGCGCCGAAGCGAGGCCGGGGCATCCTTCCTGATCCTGATGTTTCTCTTCTGGATCGTTCCGTTCTCGCTGCTCAGCGCGAAGTGGCTGCGTTGGATGTTGTCATGGATGCCGGCAATTTACATCATCGCCGCAATCGGACTCGTAAAAATATTTTCGTGGGCGCAAAGCCTGGTGTTGGAAAATCGAGGTCGTCGGCTGGTTCCCGCTTTGAACGCGCTGATATTTCTGGTGTTTCTGGCGCAGCCTCTGTGGACCGCGGCGAAAGCGGGGCCCGTCTATTCGCTCTACGTGAATTCTCTGGGGCGCGGCCGCGCCGGATACTACTTCCCGCACGATGAGTTTGCTGATTCAGGGTTGCGGCCAACAATTTTCAAGATTTGCAAGGAAGCCGCGGCCGGCGCGACTGTGGGCGGCGAGGCGCCGCCTGTATTCGCCTACTATTTTCATCAATGCGGCCGTGACGATTTGCATTATTTCAGTCTTTCTGACGCGCATCGGGAAGCGCTGCCTCCCTCGACGTACCTGGTCGTTCAGGATGGCAGGAAATATTTTGACAATATTTCATTCATTCAGGCGATTGCATCCGAAGAAACTCCGGCGTGGACCACCGCAATCGATGGGGTTACGGCCGCGACGGTTTATCAGGCTTCGGATTTAGCGGAATTGAGAAACTCGCATGAAGCGCACATCTCGCTGCGTTAGCTTTCTTGCAACGTTAGCCGGCATAAGTTTGCTCGGCTATTTACTTCATCGCGCAGGGGTGAGCACGGTTGTTCAAACGGTGCGCCTTCTGGGAGCGGGGTTTCTCGTTCTCATCGTTCTTTCAGGAGTCCGTCATTATTTGAGAGCAATGGCATGGCGATATTGTGTTGATCCCGGCGCGCCCCCTCAACGGCTCCTGGATTTGGTCGCGCTGAGGCTGATGGGAGAGTCAGTCACCGACTTGTCTCCAGCCGGACCAATTCTCGGAGAAACGCTCAAAGTCTGGGCCGTATCGAAAAGCATTCCCACTAAGTTTGGCGTCACGTCCGTGGTGATCGAGGGCCTTACCTATAGCGTCGGGACCGTCTTGTTTGTGTTAACCGGATTCTCGTTTCTAGTTCTTTCAGCCGCGCGCAACCATCATGTGATCAATCTCGGTGGAGCGCTGACCCTCTTGACGCTGGCTTCGATTGTCCTCGCGATTACAATCCAGCGAAATCAGCTGCTCGAGAAAGTATTTCTTCACATAAGAAACACGCCCTGGGGGCGGAGTCTCCTCGCCCGTTACGGACAATCTCTCCGTGATTGGAAAGCAGGAATTTGGGAGTTTTTTCGAAGCCGAAAAAAACTCTTCATGGGTGTCCTTGCAATTGAAATCGCGGTGAATCTGATCAGCTTTGGAGAGACCTACCTGATTCTCAGGAGTGTCACCGCGCATGCGTCTCTGCTGAATGCGTATTTAGTTGAGTCGGCGAATCGATGCGCCCAACTCGTTGCTTCGTTTGTGCCCTTCGGACTTGGCGTTGACGAAGGAACAACCACTGCCACGCTTCAATCCCTTGGGCGCACATTCAGCGAGGGCGTTTCCGCGGCTGTCATTCGAAAACTTCGGTCGCTTTTTTGGGATTTTGTGGGGCTGGGATTGGCGGCAAATTTCATGATGGCGAGACGCGAAAAGAGTCGCGCAACGCTACCAGTGCAGATTCACCGGGAAGAGGTTCCTCAAGCCCTGGAGACTGCCATGGCCGAGAGGATCCGATGAAGCGGCTCATTGTGAACGCGGACGATTTTGGATTGACGCCCAACGTGAACGAGGGAATTCTGGACGCTCATCGTGACGGTATTGTCACCAGTACAACGCTTCTGGCGAATGGGATGGCATTTGAATCCGCTGTAGCTGCCGGCAAACGATTTCAGCGACTCGGCATCGGTGTGCACCTGAATCTCAGCGACGGAAAGCCCGTGGCCGATGCGTGTCATATTCCAACTTTAGTTGATCCGGGAGGCTGGTTCCATATGGCTCCACCGCGCCTCTGGGCGGGAATTGCTTCAGGTCAAGTGAGCCTGGCCGAAATTGAATTCGAACTCCGCGCGCAAATCAGGAAGGTAATTCGAGCCGGCATCACGCCAACGCACCTCGATGGACATAAGCACGTCCACGTTCTGCCGCGCGTGTCGGAAATTGTCATCCGGCTTGCACGTGAGTTCCTCATACCAGTCGTGCGCTGTCCCTTGGAACACAATCCGTACGCGAGCAGCCCGTCAGAAAATCGTGGGCTCCCCACGATTTCCAGCGTCAAACAATATCTCGTTAGCCGGACAGTTTCCAAACTGGCTAAAAGTTTCAGAAAGAGGCTGGCGCACGCGGGGCTACTTTCGCCAGCTCACTTCTATGGCATGAGTGAGACAGGTTTTCTGGACGCACGGGCTATCCGCCAAATCCTGAGGTATCTACCACCCGGCACCAGCGAATTGATGTGCCATCCCGGATATCGCGATGTCGAACTTGAAAAAACAGGAACGCGGCTACTGATTCAACGTGAAATAGAAATAGAGGGCCTGACTGCTGCGTCGATCAAGAATTTTGCAGTGTCCCGTGGGATCCAGCTTTGGAACTACAAGGATTTTGTTGAAATGACTCAACGGACTTATATGGCCGCTTGAGTTTACATCGTGATCCAGGAACGAACGGAAGTCTACGCAATTATTTGGAGTCGGAGCGATGAGAGAGCTACCAAAAATAAAGTTTTCGATCGTCGTACCCATTTTTAATGAAGAAGGCAGCGCGAAAAGGCTTTACATCAGGTTGACACAAGTGATGCGCGCCTTGGGAGAGCCGTATGAAATCGTTTTCGTCGACGACGGAAGCACAGACCGCAGCCCCGCAATTCTCAGGAATCTTCATGAAGCAGATTCGTGCGTTCGTATCGTCACGCTGCTGAGGAACTTTGGGCAAACCCCGGCGCTGAAGGCGGGATTTGACGCTGCCCGGGGCGAAGTGATCATCTCGATGGACGGCGATTTGCAACACGATCCTGCCGAGATTCCTTCTTTCATTCAAAAACTTGACGAAGGTTTCGATATTGTCAGCGGTTGGCGCTACGAAAGAAAAGACGCATGGCTTACTCGCCGGTTGCCCAGCCGCATTGCAAATTGGACCATGGCTAAACTTTCTGGAGTCCCACTGCACGACTTCGGAACTACCTTTAAGGCGTACCGCAGAGAGATTATTCAAGACCTTCCTCTTTACGGGGAACTACATCGTTTTATTCCCGCTCTGGCAGCGTCGTCGGGGGCGCGCATTACGGAGATCCCGATAACAAATCCGCCGCGACAACACGGAAAATCTAATTACGGGCTTTCCAGGGTTTTTCGTGTGTTCCTGGATCTCCTGAGCACCAAATTCTGGCTGGATTACTCGACCAAACCCATGCACTTCTTCGGCTTTTTCGGGCTGGCCGCGACCGGTGCGGGTATTTTTACGGGGTCTTTGCTGCTGTTCCAAAACGTGATTGCCCATGCGGAATTTGCTTCTAACCTCACTCTGACTATCGCGACGATCACTCTGCTTCTGGCTGGAGCTCAAATTCTGTGTGTTGGATTCGCGTCGGAAATATTGTCACGCACATATTACGAATCACAGAAGAAACGCATTTACGTCTCCCGGGCAACGAGGGATTCCGACGATGAGGATTTGGAACTTGGAAGGGAAGTAGAAGATGCGATTTACGCGGACAATGGAAATCATTTTGAAAATCATGTGAATCCATCCCAGTTGCCGGCGCAAACTCGCGCCGAACGGCCGACGCTGATGGTGTCAGCGCATCAACCCAGACTCGTGCGCAGAATCGCCGGCAACAGTCTGGCTCGCCGATGAATAAATACTTCGCTACCCAAGGGCAGGTCTCGCGGAAATCTTGTCAGGCGAGCTCAGTATCTTGC
>Ga0137415_10003998_pt1 | contig 14616 bp, 13 predicted proteins | sample CZODoug3_1_1_16f_FD_183082 | JGI IMG/M metagenome (GOLD analysis project Ga0137415, IMG submission 183082) | Vadose zone soil fungal communities from Angelo Coast Range Reserve, California, USA - CZODoug3_1_1_16fungal (Hybrid Assembly) | ecosystem: Environmental > Terrestrial > Soil > Vadose... | reverse complement strand
AACACAACCTGCATCCCTTATGCGAGCGGCACCACTACACCCGACACAACGCCGGCTGGCGAGTAAGACGAACCCACGACGGCACCTACCACTGGACCGACCCCACCAACCACACCTACACCGTGCGACCAGACCCACCCGACGACAGCTGACGGGTATGCGCGCGGGCTCGCAGGAATCGCCGACGGTCGGGAATCTGGCGACCACGATTGTGATACGCAACCGGCCCAGAGTCGTCTCGTCCTCTGCCGCCAATATCCGCCTGCCGTTCACCGAAACTCGGTAGCGGGCGGCCGTACCGTCGTCGGTATGACCACGTACATGGTGATGGTGCGTCGTGCCCGCCTCCGTACCGGGGCGTACGGCACGGTCCTGGGGTTGGCATCGGCTGGCTGATTCGTGGGCCGCGCGGGTGGTGGCCGGCGCGGACGTCCGGCCCGGTGAGCTCGTACTCGACATCGGGGCCGGCTATGGCGCATTGACAGTGCCACTGCTGGCCGCCGGTGCGCAGGTGATCGCCGTCGAGCTGCATGCCGGTCGCCGGGCGGCGCTACGGCGCCGCTTCGGCGATCGAGTGACGGTCGTCAACGCCGACGCGGCGTCCTTGCGGCTGCCGGGCCGGCCGTTCCGGGTGGTCGCCAGCCCGCCGTACAGCGTGTCGGGTGCGCTGCTGCGCCGGCTGCTGTCTCGAGGCAGCCGGATGCGATCGGCCGATCTCGTACTGCAGCGCGCCGTGGTGTCACGATTCGCCGCGGGACGCGGTCCGGGCGCCGAGCGGTGGACGCGTGATTTCGCCGTGCATCGCGGGCTGGTCGTCCCGCGGACGGCGTTCACCCCGGCACCGACGGTGGATTCGGCCGTGCTGGTGATCCGCCGACGCTGAGTGCCGCGCCGTCAGCTGGCGACCTCACGGGCGCCGTCCCACGCCTGCCACAGTTGCGAGTAGCCACCGCCGGCGCGCAGCAGCTCGTCATGGGTGCCGGCCTCGACGATGCGGCCCTCGTCGAGTACGAGGACGCGATCGGCCACCGCCGCCTGGCTGAGCCGGTGCGCGACGATCAGCGCGGACCGCCCGGCCAACGCGGCCGCGGCCGCCAACTCGAGTTGCCGGGCTCCGGCACTGCCCGCTTCGGCGCTGGCCTCGTCGAGAACGGCCAGCCGCGGGTCGGCCAGGATCAGTCGGGCCAGCGCCAGCTGCTGGGCGTGCATCGCCGTGAGCGGATGGCCGCCCTCGCCGACCACCGTGTCCGTCCCGTCGGGGAGCGCCTCGACCCAGCGGTCGGCGCCGACCTGCTGCAGCGCGGCCCGCACGGCGGCGGCGGACGTCGAAGGGGCCGCCAGGCGCAGGTCGTCGAGGACCGTCCCGGCGAAGACGTGCACCTCCTGCGTCACGAGCGCAACGGCCCGCCGGTCGAGATCGGCGACCTCGACGCCGCCGACCCGGATCAACCCGCTCTCCGCCGGGTGGACGCCGGCGATCAGCTTGGCCAGCGTCGTCTTGCCCGCGCCGCTGGTGCCGACGAGGGCGACGTGCTCGCCGTCCGCCATGCGAAAGGAGATGTCGTGCAACACGGGACGTCCGGGGAGATACCCGAACGTGACGCCCTCGACGCTGAGCGATCCGTCGCCCGGACTCGCGGCGGCGCCGGGCGGCGGCAGCGGCGTTTCGGCGACGCCCACCAGCCGGGCCAGTCCGGCGCCGCCCTCCTGCGCGTCGTCGAACAGCCCCAGCAGCATGTTGATCGGGTCGAAGATCCGATGGAAATACAGCGCGGCTGCTGTTGTCGCGCCGACCGTGACGGCGCCGTCACGTACCAGCCAGAAGCCGGTAGCGAGGATGGCGGCCAGGCCGACGAACTCGGCCATGTTCAGCCGTCCGAAGAATCGGGTGGCTAACCGGTTGGCCCGCAGCGCATACGCCAGCGCGTCGGCGGAACGCTGCCGTACGGCGCTCACGTGCGGCACGCTGAGCCCGAACGCGCGCACCGTGCGTTCTCCGCCGATCGAATCGAGCAGCTGCTGGGCCCGCGCGCCTTCGGCGATGCGCTGCTTGGCGTACACCGGGACGGATCGGCCCAGGTACCACCGCAGCGTGTAGAGCTGAATGGGCGCGGCCAGCAGGCCGGCCAGGGCGAACCGCCAATCCAGGGCGGCCAGTCCGATGACGGTGAGCCCGACGGTGAGCCCGGAGCTGGCCAGCGCCGGTAGCACGGAACGCACCGTCGTGGCGACCACGGCCACGTCACCGCTCACCCGCGAGACCAGGTCACCGCTGCCGGCCCGCTCGACCTGGCCCAGAGGCAGCTCGAGGGCGCGGCCGAGCACTCGTTCACGCAACGTCGCGAGCATCGTCTCGCCCAGCCGGGCGACGAGCACGCCGCCGAGGGTGCTGAACACTCCTTGCGCGAGCGCGACGACGATGAGCAGCAGGACCGGCGCGGTGACCGCGCTCGGCGGGCGATGGTCGAGCACGACGTCGACGATGTGCCCGACGATCGGCGGCGTGAACAGCCCCGCGACAGTGGCGACCACGAGAACGAACAGCGTTACGGCCGCCTCGACCCGATGCCCACGGGTGAGCGCGCGTAGCGCCCGGCCGGTCTCCGCGCCGGTAGCGGTGGGAAGCAGTTCGGTCACGCCAGCACCAGCTCGCGGTATCCGGCGTCCGTCTCGGCCAGGTGCTGATGGCTGCCCTCGGCGCGGACCCGCCCGTGTTCGATCAGGACGACCCGGTCGCAGGCGGCAAGCAGGGCCGGGCTGGTCGCGACGACCACGGTGGTGCGACCGGAGCGAAGCTGGGCCAGTCCGGTGGCGATGCGCGCTTCGGTAACGGAGTCCACCGCGGTCGTCGGGTCGTGCAGGACGAGAACCATCGCCTCGGCGCCGAGCGCCCGGGCCAGCGCCACCCGTTGGCGCTGCCCACCGGACAGTGAGCGTCCGCGCTCGGCCAGCAGCGTGTCGGCGCCATCGGGCAGACCGGCCAGCACCTGGTCGGCGTCCGCGGCCACGAGCGCCCGCTCGATGCTCGGATCGCTCGCACCGGGGACGTTCAGGTTGTCGCGGACGCTCGCGTGGAACAGGTACGCGTCGTGCCCGGCGACGAGCACCGCGCGGACGGCGGCGTCGGGTTCGATCTCGGCGACGGGGCGGCCGTCGACGGCCGCGCGGTCCAGGCCCTCGACGAAGGCGGCCGCGTCGGTTGCGTCGGCGGCGACGCCGAGCAGTTCGCCGGCGACGACATCGACCGACGTGCCGTCGGACAACGGAACGCTCAGCGACCCGCGGGCATCGTCCGGCAAGGTCACGTCGCCCGTCTCACGCCGCGGTGTGTCCAGCACGGCGGCGACCCGGGTGGCGGAAGCCCGGGCCCGGGCGACGGTCGCCCCGACGAAGGCGAGCCGGGTGAGCGGCCCGAGCAGGAACTGCGCCAGTCCGACCGCGGCGACGAGATCGCCGACGCTGATGCGTCCCTCGGTGGCGAAGCGACCGGCCACGAGCGCGACGAGCGCCAGGAAGCACAGTGTGAGCGTGACGGCGGCGCCCTGGTAGGCGGATTCGGCTCGGGCGGCGCGCAGCGTGGCCTGCAGCGCGTCGCGGCTGGCGGTTCGGTAGCGGTCCAGGGCTGGCCGTTCACCGCTGATTCCCTTCAGGACGCGCAGTCCGGTGACGACGTCGGTGGCGACGCTGGCTGCCTGCGCGGCGTGGGCCTGCTCGACCTCCGCCCGCCGTTCGAGGGGACGACCGAGCAGTTGGGTCACGGCGAGCAGCGGCGGGGCGCCGAGCAGCACGAGCAGTCCGAGCGGCACCGAGATCAGCAGCAGGGCGACGGCGGCCACCACCAGCGACACCAGCGCGGCGCACGTCATGGGCAGTGTCAGGTCGATGGCGCCGACGCGGGTGGTGTCCGAGGTCGCGACGGACAGCACGCCCCCGGTTCGCCGGGCGCCGTCCGGCCGACTGCGCGGGTCGAGCACGGCGCCGGCCACCTCGACCCGTGCTTCGTGCGCGGCCTGCTCGGCCGCCTTTCGGCTGAGGCGCGAGCCGAACCGGAACGACAGCGACAGGACGAGGAACAGCCCGGCCAGCAAGGCGATCCAGCGCCCGATGGCCGCGCCGTCACCGGTGCGTATCGCCCGGTCGATGACCGCACCGATGGCCACCGGCACCAGCGACTCGCAGGCCTGCCAGCTCATCAGCAACACCGACGCACCGACAACGAGCCGGGCCTGTCCACGGACCGCCCGGCGCAGCACTCGCCGCCCGGTGAGTGTCACTCGCCGAGGCGGGTGAGGATCGGGTCCAGCTCGTCGAGTAGCGCAATGCCTTGACCGTAGCTGAACGGGAAGAACGCCTTCAGCGGGAACACCCGCCCGGCTTTCGCGGCCGGCAACGCCTTGAACGTCGGCTGCTGCAGCAACGTCTTGGTCATGGCATCGGGCTGGCCGTCCGTACCGGCGCGTACGGCGATCGCATCGGCCGCCTCGAGCGCCCCCAACCGCTCGAACGACACCGGGACGGAGCCGCCCGGGTTCGAGCCCAGCGACTTTCCTCCGGAGGCGGATGCGAACTGGACGCCCCCGTCGGCGAGCACGACGCCGATGTCGGAACTGGCCAGCCATACGTAGGCCTGGTCCTGCGATCCGGTGATCAGATCCCAGCGGACGCGCGGCAACGTGTCGGCGTGGTCGGTACGCAGCTTGGCTGCACGCTTGTGATAGCGCTGCTCGAGCGCAGCCTCGTCCCCCGAACGTCCGACCGCCGTCGTGACACTTGCCACCAGCTTCGGCCACTCGGCCGGGTTGTCCCAGCTGAACACCGCGGTCGGCGCGACGCCGGCGAGCTTCGTCCGGACGGCAGCGATCGGCGGCTGGTTCAGGCCGATGATCAGGTCCGGATGCAAGGCGGCAACGGCCTCGACGTCGATCTCGCCCGCGGCAGAGGAGACCTTCGCCAGGCCGGCATAGGACTTCCGGTCCTTGGGCAACACGAAGTCGTCGGCACCGGCGGCGACGCCCACCGGCGTGAACCCGATATCGAACAGGGCGTTGACCGAGTAGGTATCGACGCAGACGACCCGCTTCGGGTTGGCCGGGACGTCGACCGAACCGAACGCCGTCGCGACCTGGCGGGTCGTCGCTGCGGCCGTTCGCGGCGAGGAGCTACAGCCGGCCAGGCCGAGCAGCGCGGCGCCGCCGCCGAGGCCGGCCGCGCCGAGGAATCCGCGCCGGGTCAGTTCGTTGACGATCCGGTTGTCGGCGTAGGCGGGTGGGGTCGGCCGGTCGAACATTGCGGTCTCCTCAGTTCGGGTCGATCGCGCCGTCGAGGCGCCAGTAGCCGGTGAAGGTGATCGATTCGCGCGGCAGTGCGCGGTCGTGGACGAGGTGGCGGCGGATGGCTTGCACGGCTCCGGACTCGCCAGCGACCCAGGCGTAGGCCCGGCCTTCAGGTAGCTCGAGCTTGCGGACGGCGTCCAACAGCGTGTCGCCGTCGTCGCGATGCAGCCAGGTGACGTCGGCCGGCAGGTCGATTCGGTCGGGCCGTCCGGCCACCTCGACGAACACGCGCGACGGCAGACGGGACCGATCGAGAATCGCGCCGATCGCCGGCAGTGCCGTGTCGTCGCCGACGATCAGCTGCCAGTCGGCGTCCGGCGGCGGGTCGTAGTCGGCGAACGCGCCGTAGATCCCGACGCGATTACCGGCCTTCGCCCGGCTGGCCCACGCCGACGCCGGGCCGGAGTCCCCGTGCAGGACGAAGTCGACGTCGACCTCGCCCGCCTCGGCCCGGTAGTGCCGGATCGTGTACGTCCGCAGGACGGGACGCTCGTGCTCGGGCATCTGCTGCCACTGCGCGTACCAGTTGGCCCCGCCGTCCGGCAGGATCGGGCGTTGCTGACCCGGACGCGGCAGCAGCAGCTTGAACCGCTGATCCGGCCCGTCATCGGCGAGGTCGGCCAGGCTCGGGGCTCGGAACGTGATGCGGGTCAGGTGCGGGGTGAGCGGTTGTACCCGCGTCACCGTGACGTCATGCATCGACATCGGCACGTGCGGGCGAGCCCGCCGCGTGGTCGTCATGACGCCGGCGCCACGACGCGGGCCTGGCGCAGCTGATCGCCGATGTCGCGATAGAGCGGCGCGTAGGACTTGTAGCTGAACGGGGCGGCCGGGTACCACTTGTAGGCCTGACCGGCCTTGACGGCCGGGAGGTCCGTCCAGGTCGGCATCTTCGCGGCGGCCGCGGCGACACTCGGCGCTTCGCGGACGTCGTAGAGGATCACGTCGGCGGGATAGCGGCCAACCTGCTCCCAACTGATCTGGTCGAAGTACGTGTCCGGCTTGGAGTGCGGCCCGACGACGTTCACGCCGAGCGTCAGCAGGTGCTCGAGGTCGGCGGTCTGTCGCGGATCGCAGACCCACAGCTTGCCGGTCGCCCGGCTTAGGGCGACCACCCTCAGCTCGGGGCGGGCCGCGGCCTTGATCGCGGCGACCGCGGCCTCGTAGTCGGCCTTGGCGGTTCGCACAGCCTGGCTGTTGATATCGGCGCCGAGCTTTCCGGCCAGCGCCATGAATTCGTCGATGATCTGCGGCACGGCCTTCTTGCTCATCGCAATACCGAGCGAGGGTGCCAGCCCATAGATCTTCGTCGCCGCGTCGGCGGGCACGTACCAGAGGTCCTTGCCGACGTAGCAGAGGTCGACGAGCAGCTGGGGGCGCATCGCGGCGTAGCGCTCGATGTTGAACTCACCGTAGGTCTGGCCCAGCACCGTGACCTTGGCCAGGTCGATGTCCCCGGCCTGGTAGTCGAGTTTGCCGTTCGTCTTCTTCAGCTCTCCGTAGACGCCGTCGACCTGGAAGCCCGCGTCCCAGAGCGACGCGGCGGCGCTGGTCTGGGCGACGACGCGGGTGGGCCTCTGCGCGAGATCGATCTGCTCGCCGCGGGCGTCGGTGTATTTGAACGCGCCGGCGCCCTTCGTGGTCTCGTTGGCGTCGTCACCGTCGCCCTTGCCGCTCCCGCAGGCGGCGAGACCGAGCAGCGCACCGGCGGCACCGACACTGCGCAGGAACCCGCGTCGCGACAGCTCGTCCACCATCCGCCGCCATTCGCGCTCGTACTCCTCGGGACGGGTGATGCGGGTGCTGTGCACGGTCATGGGCATGGGAGCTCCTCGGCTGGCGCTGGTGCTGCTGCTACACGGCGGCGGACGGCGGGGATGACGAGCGGGGTGCCCGACTCGGGATCGGCGATGATCCGGCAGGCCAGGCCGAACACGTCCTCGACGAGCTCGGCGGTCACGATCTCGTCGGGGTGGCCCTCGGCGACGATCTGCCCGTCGCGCATGGCGATCAGGTGCGTGGCGTACCGGCACGCGTGGTTGAGGTCGTGCAGCACCGCGACGAGCGTGCGGCCCTGGTGCTCGTGCAGGTCGGCGCACAGGTCGAGCACCTCGAGCTGGTGCGCGATGTCGAGGAACGTCGTCGGCTCGTCCAGCAGCAGGATGCCGGTCTGCTGGGCGAGCGCCATGGCCAGCCATACCCGCTGACGCTGCCCGCCGGAGAGCTCGTCGACGTACCGCCCGGCCAGATCGCTCACGTCCGTGGCGGCCATCGCCTCCTGGGTGGCCGTCTCGTCGTCGCGCGACCACTGGCGCAGCAGCCCCTGATGCGGGTACCGGCCGCGGGCGACCAGATCGGCCACCGTGATGCCGTCCGGCGCGATCGGCGTCTGCGGCAGGAGGCCGAGGCGACGGGCGACCTCCTTGGACGGCAGCGCGCGGATCAGCTGCCCGTCCAGGTGCACCGCCCCGTGTTTGGGGGTCAGCATCCGGGCCAGGGCGCGCAGCAGCGTCGACTTGCCGCAGGCGTTCGGGCCGACGATGACGGTGAACTCCCCGTCGGGGATGGCCACGGTCAGCTCGTCGACGACGACACGCTGGTCATAGGCCAGGCGCACGTCGTCGGCGTGCAATCGGGCGGTCATATCGCCCGTCCTCGCTCGATCGTGCAACTTTCTGCGGCGTCACACCGCAAGAAGTTGCACGATCGGTGGCGGCTGCTCATGCGCGTCCCCTTCGCCACTCGCGGCGCAGTAGCCAGGCGAGGTAGAGGCCGCCGACCAGGCCGGTCATCACTCCGACGGGCAGCTGCCGGGGGGCGAACAGCCGCTGGGCGGCCAGGTCGCTCGCCGCCAGCAGGGCCGCTCCCATGAACGCCGACGCGACGATGTTCGGCCCGGAGGCGTTGGTGAGCCGCTTCGCGAGTTGGGGCGCCGCCAGCGCGACGAACGCGATCGGCCCGGTGGCGGCCGTCGCGACCGCGGTTACCCCGACGCCGACCAGCACGGCGGCGAGCCGGGTGCGTTCGGCGGACACCCCGAGCGCCTGGCCCACGTCGTCGCCGAGTTCGAGCATGCGCAGATCGCGGCCGAGCCAGACCGCGAGGGGCAGCAGAACGGCCAGCGCCAGTGCCGTCGGGCGCACCTGCTCCCAGCCCCGCCCGTTCAGGCTGCCGGTGAGCCACACGGCGGCGGCCTGCGCGTCGGTGATATTGGCTCGGGTGAGCAGGTAGGCGTTCGCGGACTCAAGCATCGCGGCGATGCCGATGCCGACCAGGATGAGCCGGTAGCCCGACACCCCCCGCTTCATCGCCAGCAGGTAGACCGCGAGCGCCGTGACCACTCCGCCGAGGACCGCGCCGGTGGCGATCTGCCCGGCCCCGCCGTTGAGCACAAGTATCTCGATCAACGCGCCGGTCGCGGCGCCGGTCGTGAAGCCGATGACGTCCGGGCTGCCGAGCGGGTTGCGCGACACGCTCTGGAACATCGCGCCGCCCACGCCGAGCGCCGCCCCGGCAAGTAACGCGGTGAGCAGCCGGGGCAGGCGCAGCGTCTGGACGATGAAGGTGTCGGCCGCGTCGCCTCGTCCGAACAGCGTGCGTACGACGTCCAGGACCGGTATGTGGTAGTCGCCGGTCGTCAGGCTGACCACGCCGACGACGACGAGCACCAGGGCGAGCGCCACGCAGACGAGGCAGGCGCGGATGTCGACGAGCACGGCGATCCGGCCCCCCGGACTGCGCAGGACGGTGCGGCCGACGCGGGGTGGAACGGCCGGGGCCGACGCTTCCTTTCCGGAGCGCGCGATCGGCTTGCTGGCGCGCGCAGGCGCCGGCGGCGTCTCGGCGCGCGGCGTTGTCGTCTCGGCGCGCGGCGTTGTCAGCGCGGCGCGCTCGTAGCTGCCCGTGCTCATAGCTGCGCGATCCGACGACGGCGCACGAGCGCGATGAAGACCGGCGCCCCGATGAACGCGGTCACGATGCCGACCTCGATCTCGCCCGGTCGGGCGATCACCCGCCCGATGACGTCCGACGCGAGCAGCAGGATCGGCGCCAGCACAGCGGAGTACGGCAGCACCCAGCGCTGGTCCGGCCCCGTGATGGCCCGCGCCACGTGCGGGACGGTGAGCCCGACGAACCCGATCGGCCCGGCGGCCGCCGTGGCTGCACCGCACAGCAGCGTGACGGCGAGCGCGCCGAGCAACCGGGTACGGCCGAGGTGCGCCCCGAGCGCGCGCCCGGCGTCGTCGCCGAGGGCCAGCGCGTTCAACGGACGCGCCAGGAGCAGCGCCACGACCGCGCCGACGATCAGGAACGGGCCGACGTTGTACAGGACGGTCAGATTCCGCCCGGCCAGCGCGCCGACCGACCAGAACCGGTACTGATCGAACGCCTGCTGATCGAGCAGCGTCACGCCCGAGATGAACGCCGCGAGCACCGCGGTGACGGCAGTCCCGGCCAGCGCGAGTCGCACCGGCGTCGCGGCCGATCGACCCCGCGAGCCGAGCACGTACACCAGCACCGAGGCGATCGCGGCGCCCAGCAACGCGAACCAGACGTAGGCCGACGGGCTGGTGACGCCCAGCACCCCGACCGCCGTGACCACCGCGGCCGCCGCCCCGGCATTGACCCCGAGCAACCCCGGATCAGCCAACGGATTGCGGGTGAGCGCCTGCATGAGCGCCCCGGCCAGGCCGAGTGCGACACCGACCGCCAGCCCGAGCAACGTGCGCGGGATGCGCAGGCTGCGGATGATCACCCCGTCGTCCGAGCCGTCGTAGTGCAGCAGCTCGTGCAGCACCGTGCCGAGCGGGATCGGCTTGGCTCCGATGGCGACGCTGAGCAGAGCGACCACGACCAGCACGGCGATGGCGACCAGCAGGCCGGCTCCGCGCCAGGCGCCGCTACGGCCCTGCGCAATTGGCGCGGCCCGGGCGGCCGCGACCGGACGATCTGGCATCACCCCGGCACGCACGTCGATAGGTTAGCCTTACCTAACCCGCTGGCCGCAAGCCCCAAGAGCTATGGATCACGCCGCGTCCAGGACGGGCAGGCCGCGGACCGCGTCGCCGGGACGCATGTTCGACACCTGGCGCCGCAGGCCGCGCGTGGATTTCTGATTCAGGCCGCTAGGGCGTCCCGCTCAGCACGCCGCGAGCAATGCCCACGATGACCGGCAGGACGCCCAGGCAGGCGAACGCCGGCAGGAAGCACAACCCGAGCGGCGCCATAGCCCAAACCCCGGCCCGGTGCGCTCGCGCCACGGCGGCGGCCCTCGCCTCGTCGCGCAGTTCGGCGGCGAGCAGCTCGAAGCTGCGGGCCAGGCGCACGCCGCTCTCCGCACTGCGCACCGCCGTGCGGGCGATCGGCGCCAGGATCGGATCGCCGAGGGCCGCCCACGCCGTGGCCGGATCAGCCCCGAACCTGAGCAGCCCCGCGACCTTGCCCAGCTGGGCAGTCAGCGGTTCACCGGCCAGCGGTGCCACCAACGACACCGCCGCGACAACCGGCTGACCGCTGCGCAGGGCGGCGGCCAGCAGGTCGAGCACGAGCGGTATGCGTCGGGCCACGTCGGCCGGCACGCCCGAGAGCTCACGCGCCTGCAGCGATCCGACCAGTCGCGCCACGATCGGTGCCGCCACCGCGCCGCCGAGCCCGCCCCGTACCGCGCCGAACACCACCACCCCGACCACCACGACTGCGCCGGCGGCCAGCCACCGCAGCGCGCCCGCAGGCAACCGCGCCGGCACACGCTCCGGGGGAAGCTCGGTACGACGCCGACCCGTCGACAGCCAGATCGCCCCGGCCAACCAGCACAGCGCTGCGCTCACCGTCGAACCTCCGCCGAGCTGATCAGCCGCGCCGTCCACAACACGCCGACGGCGTCGAGCAGGACGCCCGCGCACAGCAACAACCGACCACCCCCGGTGTCGAGCAGCACCTGCAGCGGCTGGGCCCCCATAGCCAGGCCGAGCACGATCCCCAGCACCGGCAGCCCGGCCAGCAGTGCCCCCGACGAGCGCGGGCCGGCCAGGGCCGAGGCAACCACGCGCGCCTGATCGCGGCGGGACTGCACGTCGTCGTCGACCCGGGCGAGCACGCCGGCCAGCGGCAGGCCGAGCGTGGCGGCAAGGTGCCACGCCTGCGCGATCACGATCAGCTCCGGCCCTGCGCCGGCCGCCGACACCGCGCCAACGACGTCCCCGCCCTCGCCGACCGCCCCGGCCGCCGCCTCGAAAACCCTTCGGTGCGTGCCGGCCACCCCCGCCGCCGCGGCCAGAGCCACCGCCCCGGAGCTGCCCACGTCCAACTCCGCCCGCAGCAACCGCAGCGCGGCCGACAGGTCACGATCACCGGACCGACTCACCGCGCGCCGGGCTGCCCGAGCCCCGCCGGACAGCCCGAGCGCGGTCACCGCGGCGACCGTCACGCCGACGAGCGGGCCATGCCACGGCGTGCTCAGCCCGCCCAGGGCCAGCGCGGCGACGCAGATCGCGAGCCGCGACGGAATCACCCGACGCCACCGCCGAAGCGGCGGACGGGACGGCGGTGCCGCCAGTCGCGCCGCACCGACGAGCCCGAGCAGGCGCCGCTCGTAGGGGCGCTGCGCCGGCCAGGCGAGCACAGCGATCGCCAGGGCGAGCAGTGCGATGGTCATTGCAGCAACCCGCCGGGATCGACGCCGCGTTGCAGCAGACGGTCGACGAGATCATGGGCCCGGGCCTGGACGCCACGCTCGGACGACCACACCGGCGCGACGACCAGCCCGTCACCCCGCCGCTCGAGCAGCGCGATCTCGGCCACGCCCCGCAGGCCGGAACGCGCGCGGCGCAGGTGCACCACGACGTCGAGCGCGCTGGCGACCTGGCTCGTGACCGCCGCCGACGACAGCCCGCCGAGGCCGCCCAACGCGTACAACCGGGCTGGGACGTCGACCGCGGCATTGGCGTGCAGGGTTGCCGCGCCCCCCTCGTGCCCGGTGTTGAGCGCGACCAGCAGGTCGACGATCTCGGCTCCCCGGAACTCGCCCACCACCAGCCGATCCGGGCGCATCCGCAACGCCTGGCGCACCAGCTCGCGCAACCCGATCGCGCCCGACCCCTCGACGTTCGCCGTGCGCGTCACCAGGCGGACCAGGTGCGGGTGGCCGGTGACCAGCTCGGCTGCGTCCTCGATGACGACGAGCCGTTCCGACGGCGGCACGCAGCCGAGCAGGGCCCCGAGCAGAGTTGTCTTGCCCGAACCGGTGCCTCCGCTGATCACCAGGGTCAACCGCGCCGCCACGATCGCCCGTAGCAGCGTCGCCACTCGCGCCTCGACCAGATCGCGCAGCTCGAAACGCCGGCGTGCGAGCACCCGCAGCGACAGCGTCGTGCGCGCCGTGATGGGCGGCAGTACGGCGTGCAGCCGCGTGCCGTCCGGCAGCGCGGCGTCGACGAACGGCGACGCGTCGTCCAGGCGCCGCCCGGCCGCCGCAGCCAGGCGTTGGGCCAACCGCCGCACCGCGGCGTCGTCGGCGAAGGTCACGGCCGACCGTTCCAGGCCGCGGCCCCGATCGAGCCACACCTCGCGGGGGCCGTTGACCAGCACGTCGCTGACACTCGGCATCGCGAGCAGCGGTTCGAGCGGACCGGCACCGGCGACCTCGGCCGCGACGTCGCGCTCGATGGTGGCCAGCGCGGCCTCGTCGGCGATGACCGAGGCACTGGACTGCTCGTCGCGCACGACGAGGCCAAGGTCGGGCGAGGTGGACGACCCGGCCAGCCGCTGCCGGACCCGATCGACGAACTCGACGCCGGTCACGACGCACTCCCCAATCCGTCGACGGCGTCGAGCACGCCCCGTGCCACCCGGGCCATGCCCCGTGGCAGCGCGGACGCATCCAGCGGCGAGTCACCCCGCCGGCGTATCGCCGAGACGACCCCGATCAGCGGCACCTCGATCAGCGTGGCCACCCGGGCCACCGGCGCCGTGTCCCGAGCCCCGCGCACGACCACCAGGCCCGCCGGCGCCGGACCCAGCCCGAGTCGCACCGCTCGCGCACCGGTCACCGAACGGACGTCGACCCCGCAGATCAGCACCACCAGCGCGCAGCGGCGCAGCACCGCCTCGCGAGCCGGCGTCGCGCATCGCCCGAGATCCACCACCACCGGGCCCGCCCCCGTGGCCACGTCCAACACTTGAGACGCGGCACGCGCCGCGGGCAGCACGTCAGCCGACAGCACTGCCGCAGACCCCCAGCGCGGCAGCCCGCCCACCAGGGCGTCCGGATCGAGGTGCCCACCGTCGAGGCGCAGCCCCGACCAACGCGCACCCGGCGCCGTTTCGATGCCCAGCAACACGTCGACCCCTCCGGCGATCGGATCGAGATCGACCAGCACCGCCAGCCCTCCTAACGCCGCCATCGCCGCCAGCACGCAGGCGAACGTGCTGGCTCCGGCGCCGCCGCGACCCCCGACGACACCGACCACCGGCCACTTCCCGTCCACGCGTCCAGAGAAGCGAACGAAGGAGCGGGCCGACACCAGGAAACGACATCTGTGGACAACAGCGAGCGCTGTGGACGCCGGACTTGACAATGCCGACACGCCGGACTAGCGGATCGCTCCGTATGCTCGGACAACGTGTCCAGCACCGCGGCGTTCTTCGATCTCGACAAGACGATCATCGCCAAGTCGAGCACGCTCGCGTTCGGCCGGTCGTTCTACCAGAGCGGACTCATCAACCGGCGCACAGTGTTGCGCAGCGCGTACGCCCAGTTCGTCTTCGCCCTGGCCGGCGCCGACGAGGACCAGATGGACCGCATGCGCAGCTTCATCACCGCGATGTGTGCAGGCTGGGACGTGGCGCAGGTCCGGGACGTGGTCGCCGAGACCCTGCACGACATCATCGATCCGCTCGTCTACGACGAGGCCGTCGAACTGATCGCGCGCCACAAAGCCGAAGGCCGCGACGTCGTGATCGTGTCGTCGTCCGGCGAGGAGGTCGTCGAACCCATCGGCGCCATGGTCGGCGCGGACGACGTCATCGCGACCCGAATGGTCGTCGAGGACGGCAAGTACACCGGCGAGATCGCCAACTACGTGTACGGACCGGGCAAGGCCGAGGCGATCCGCGAGTTCGCCGACACCCGCCACTACGACCTCGGCGAGTGCTACGCCTACTCCGACTCGGTCACCGACCTGCCGATGCTCGAGGAGGTCGGCCATCCCTTCGCGGTCAACGCCGATCGCGCGCTGCGCAAGGCCGCCCTCGAGCGCGGCTGGCCGATGCTGGCGTTCAGCAA